>FWPU01001746.1_pt1 | contig 63631 bp, 66 predicted proteins | sample 2228361 | NCBI WGS metagenome assembly FWPU01 (sample SAMEA103939777, study PRJEB20133) | metagenome
GTGGCGCCCCCATACGGTGGGAGATCGAGGCTAGCGAAGGGGTGTTTTCATGCATCGGCGAGGAGGAACGTTGCGGGAGGACGCCTGCGTTCGGGCGGTTCTCCGCGGACGGCAAGCCGACTCCGCCAGAGAGGGAACTGCCGTGAGGGGTGTGGGGGGGATTCATGCGTTTGGCGCGCGGGGATACAGTTGGCTGTTGCGGGATACGCAAGCGGTGAGGGATGGACGGAGGGGAAGCATGGCAAGGGGCTGTGGCGGGCCGACGCCGGGCGGCCACACTTTGCAAAGTGTGGCCGCTGGCCTGCCCTGGGCGCCGGCGCACCAAACTCCGCTCCGCTGACCAGGGACGCTTGCGACACCCCGCTGGCCCCTCCGGTCGGCTCAAGGCGAGAGAGGTCCGCGCGGGGGATGCGGCGCGTTTTGCCCAGCACGCCACGATCGCGTCGAGCCTGGGCTGGTGCTGGCCGGCGACCTCTCGGCTGTGCTTGGCATCGGTAAGTCTCCTCCCCGTCAACCTGGTCGCCGAACGAGCAGAGTCTGTCCTCATCCTTAGGGGTGTGCGGCCGGAGCGGACCAATTTGCCTTACACGTAGCATTGCAAAAGGAAGCTATCCTAATTTTTTGTCCTCTGATCTGTTTGCTAACTCCCCCTGATTTGCGAGTCGCGCGCGAACGGTAGGTCGTGCGGACGGCACGTTGGACGACCGGTGGGCGACCGTCCGGTTCCCTGCCACGATTCCCCGCCATCCTGCGCTGCGTGACACCGCGAGCCGATCCCTCAAGCCGGCACCAGGGGCTCGACCGCTCGCTCGCGGTTCCTTATCCGCAGTTTTGGGGCTTTGCTCCTCTCTTGCGGTTTTGCTGACGTCGAGGAAGCGGCCATGCATGAAGATGACCGATCCGGTTTTCCAAGGGGACACGGGCTTAGCCCATCAACACCGATATCGAAACGCGGCACAGAATAGGGCTGTGGTCATTGATTGGGGATGAGGAAGCGTCACATGAAGTCCATGAGACACGTGACGGGCGCGATAGAGCCTTGCCCAGGAGGAAACACCTGGCCTGGCTCTTGAATTCGGACGTATCGGCATCATAAACAAGCCACAACATCGAGAATCCGCGCGAGAGATGATGTGCACCGGGACGGGATGGCTTGGGGTTGACCTGATGAGGGAAAAGGCCAAAGGCTGCGTTGTGCCCCGGGTGCTACAGACAGGCGGCGCTTTGCCTTCCTTATCCGGAATGGACGTCAAGGCCCCACAGCATGAAAAGGCTATGCTCCAGGGTCGGCAGGATGACGTGCAGATATTCGTGGACGGCCCGCACGCTGCCAGGGAGTGTGTAGACTAGGCAGGTTCCCATCACGCCTGCAACACCGCGGCTGAGCAAAGCCGCAGGAAACGTCTCGCCGGATTTGACTCGGATGAACTCCATGATTCCCGGAAGGGTTTTATCGAGCATCGAGAGAACGACGTCCGGAGTGATATCGCGTGCACCAAGTCCCGTGCCGCCTGTCGTGAAAAGAATATCGGTCCCGGGGGAAAGCCGCGCTTCCGTCAAAACCTGCCGCAGCGCCTGCGGATCGTCCGGCAGCACGCGCCGGCGCACTTGAAGTTTCCAACGGCTTCCGGAGAAGTAGGCCGCGAGTTGGTCTGCGATGGCTGTTCCGCTGCGGTCCTCGTATTCTCCGCGGCATGCGCGGTCGCTGAGGGTGACCACATCAATCCGAAGTGGAACGGGCCGGTGTTCCATCGGGTCTCCCGGGCGCACGTGTCCTCCGCGAATGACACGCGCAAAAACGCCCTCCTGGGGCATGACGCAGCGGCCCACGGACCGGAATATGGCGCATTCGCCGCCATGGCATGCTTTACCGACCTGGGTGACTTCCAGCTCGGCTACGCCGACCAGGAGCCGGTCGCGTATCCCCACGCGGCTGAGATCCAGCCCTTCTGTCGTGACGTTTTCCGCAAAGTCTCCCCATCCGTAGCAACGGCCGGTGGATGCGGAAAACCGCTCGATACTCTCGCGGGACAGCAGGCTGACCTGCCGGTGTCCGGTTCCGGCATGGGCATCGCCTACCACGCCGTACTCATCCAGATCCGCCTCCGGTACCGGCCGTTTGGCTGTTCCTTTGACGCGCGACACATTGATGGAAAGGATAATGGCCATACGTTTTTCCCGAGTTAATACGACCGGAGATTGACCGAGCCGATGACGCATTCCATTGCAGCAGATTTCGCGCGCGTGTTCAAGCGCTCGCCCGCGTTCCTCCGGTAGATGGCACGTCGTCACGTTGTGTGGATCGGGTCGCACGCGCTTTTCCCCAATTTCAAGGCTGGGTTACGTGACACAGCGTCAAGGAAGGGCGTGGCGTTTTTTTCTTATCTGACCGGCGATTGTAGGGTGATGCGTGCTCGTCCGATCGCCGTCATTTTCTGGAATATCTGTATAACTCGACTATGGCTATCGACTTGGTTGACTGTCATCCGGGGATATGGCACCTTCGGAACACCATGAAAGCTATTGGACTTCTTTCGGGTGGACTCGATTCAACGCTTGCCGTCCGATTGATGCTGGACCACGGGATCGAGGTGGTTGCCCTCAAGTTTACTTCACCTTTTTGTCTTTGCGATTCAGGCGGATGTTGCCATGCGGCCCAACAGGCCCGGCGTATGGGGGTTCCGTTGAAGGTCATCGCAAAAGGAGAAGACTACCTGACGCTGGTCCGGAATCCCAGATACGGTTGGGGTTCCGCAATGAATCCCTGCATTGACTGTCGCATTTATATGCTCCGAAAAGCAAAGGCGGTCATGGAGGAAATCGGAGCGGCCTTTATTTTCACGGGCGAGGTGTTAGGACAGAGGCCCATGAGTCAACACGGGGCGGCCTTGCGGCGCATTGAGCGGGAGGCTGGATTGGTGGGGAAAATTGTGCGCCCTCTTTCGGCGGGTCATCTCCCCCCTTCGGAAGCCGAACGTATGGGGTGGCTTGACAGAAACCGGCTGTGCGCGATTCGCGGGCGCAGTCGAAGGCCGCAAATTGCCATGGCCAGGCAATGGGGTATTACCGACTACCCGTGTCCGGCAGGCGGTTGCCTGCTGACCGACCGGCATTTCGCCGCGAAACTGCGTGCGATATTCCGGCTGTACCCGGAGGTGACCATGGCCGACGTTCGGCTGCTCAAAATTGGACGCCACTTTTGGGTGGGCAATGGCCATGTTGTTTGCGGTCGGAGTGAGGCCGAGAATAGGCTTCTGCAGCGGTTCCGGCAGAAAGGGGATTTTCTCCTCGAACCTGTGGACGTTGCTGGACCGACGGTTTTGGTGCGTTACACCGAGGACAAGGAGGTGGTAGCCCTAGCCGCCAACATGGTGGCGACCTATTCGGACAGTGAGGCGGAAAGGCTGCCGGTGCGTTGTTGGCATCAGGATGCGCTTACTCTGATCCATGGGGCGAGAATGTCACGCGCGGATACGACACGGTACCTTATGGTTCAGGACAGCACGGAGTTAGGGGGCTATCATGCGAATCTCAACCAAGGGACGGTACGGTCTGCGGTTTCTTCTTGACGTGGCTGTGCATGAGGGAGCGGGACCGGTGTCGCTTAGCGCGATTTCTAAGCGGCAAGGGATTTCGCAGAAGTACCTTTGGCAAGTGGTCAACCCGTTGAGAACGGCGGGCATTTTGAGGGCCGTGCGAGGCGCGCAAGGCGGATACGAGCTTACACGTCCGCCGGCTGCCATTTCGCTCTACGATATTGTGCAGGCGTTGGAGGGCGAAGGATCGCTGGTGCCCTGCTTGTCATCCCCACAATCCTGCGAGCGAGCGGAGCGATGTGCCGCACGCGAAGCATGGTTTCGGGTTCAGGAAACGTTGCAGGCGGCTCTCCGCGAAGTCACGCTCGGTCAGCTGGTGGAGAGGTACCGGAGTCTAGAAACAGACCAGGCGGGGGAATACGTGATTTGAAATTTTTCGGCGATGTGGGTTCGGGTTGGGAGCTTTTTCGGAATTGTGGTTTTCTCGGAGGGCATACCCTGCGTCAGGAGGTGCGTAGATAGAACGAGGTTATAACAACGTGTTGAGGGTAGGTAAGGCGTGCCAAGAGAGCACCACTTTTGTCGCTTGCGTGTGCGTCGGCCCGCAGGTTCTGCTGCGGGCCCATTCTGGAATGCTTTTATGCCGCTCTGTCGGGGCGGGGCGCCCTGTTCCTCCTGCCGTGCAGGCCCCTGAAGCGCTGAGGCGCACGATTCCGAGCGCGCGATCGTGATCCGTGCGGAGGGAGGGACCTCGTGAAGCCGTGCCTTCGAGTGTCTCCGGATCAGGGATTCCGTGGGATTCGAGTTGCCAGGCGGTGGGCCGTGCGCTAGGAAAGGAGCATGAGTGTCCGCGCGCTTATCCTCGGCGTGGCCGGCGCGTTGGGAATCGCCGGGTTCGGATATCTCAACAATGCTGTTCTCCAGCTCAACGCTCTGGAACTCGGATACCTTCTGCCCGTCAGCGTCGTGGGCGGTCTCATCGTCTGGATGATCGGCGTGCATCCGCTCGTGATGCGGACCCGGCCGTCCTGGGTGCTGCGGCCGTCCGAACTCGCTGTGATTCTTCTCCTCACCACCTGCGCTTTGAGCCTTCCCGGCCGCGGACTCATGGAACGGTTCACCGTCATGCTGGCCACACCGATCCACTGGAACCGAATCCGGCCGGGATGGTCTGCGAACCACGTGCTACGTTATGTTCCCGACGCGATGATCGTTGCTTCCCGCGATCCTGAGTCGCCCGTCCTGGAGAGATTTCTCGTCGGCAGAGGAGCGGGCGACACGTGGATAGGGTTCGGCGACATTCCTTGGAGTGCCTGGTGGCGGCCTCTGGCCGTGTGGGTGCCACTGATTATTCTGTTTGCGTTGGCCATGCTGTGCCTGAGTTCGATCTTTCATGCCCAGTGGGCGCACCGCGAACGGTTGCGCTATCCCATTGCCGAGTTCATCGGCATGTTGCTCGGCCGGGAGACGTCAGCGGGGAGCGGCACCGTGTACGGCTCCCGCCTCTTCTGGGTGGGCATGGGGACGGTTCTGTTCGTGTACTTGGTTAATGGGGTGGATACCTGGTTTCAGACGGGCATCCGGATTCCGCTCATGTTTGATTTCGGCCCCATCGGGATTCGGTGGCCGGAATACTTCAACTATCCACAGGCCGGCTACCTTTTGCATCCCGTGTTGTATCCCATGGTGATCGGGTTCGCGTATTTCCTCGCTTCCGACGTGGCGTTCACGCTGGGCGTGTCGCAATACCTGATGGCGATGGTCACCATCCCGCTGATGGCTTTCGGCGTTCCGCTCTCCACCGACTACATGGGTGTGGGCACCTGGGGATGGGAACGTGGAGGCGCCTATCTCGCCTTCACGCTGGTGCTGTTGTACACGGGACGGCGGTACTACTGGAATGTGTTTCGCCAGGCCGTCACGTTTCGCCCCTGTGAGCAGGTGGAGCCTTACCAGGCCTGGGCCTGCCGCATTTTCCTCCTCTCGCTGGTGGCGCTGACGGCCCTTCTGATCGGACTCGGACTGGACTGGACCCTTTCCGTTTTGACTGTTTTTCTGCTGCTCGTCCTTTTCCTTTGCGTTTCCCGCATCGCCGCGGAGACGGGTCTTTTTCTCATTCATGCACGCTGGGCGCCGCTCGGTTTTCTTTTGGGACTCCTGGGCGGATACGCCTTGGGGCCACAGGGTATCGTGATCGTCGGCATGTTGTCTGTTATCCTTTGTTTTGCTCCGGACGTGAGTCTGATGCCTTTTTGCACAAACGGTCTGCATCTCTGCGAACGCCAGGGTGTCCGGCCATCCGGAGCGGCCTGGGCCGTGGGGCTCACCTATGCACCGGCTCTAGCGCTGGCAATCCTCGTTGTCCTGTGGGCCAACTACAACTTCGGCGTGCCCAAGGAAGGGTGGGTGTTCCAGACCGTTTCGCCCATGACGTGGGACACGCTTATCCGGGAAATAGCGCCCCTGCGACTGGCTGGAACACTCGAGGAATCCCTCCAGCTCAGCCCGATTCAACGCCTTCTGCGGATGAGTCCGAAGCCGTATTTTGTCGCCGCGGCGTTGACCGGATTTGGCGGTGTGTTGGTCCTCGCCTGGTTGCGGCTGCGCTATAGCTGGTGGCCTCTTCACCCCGTGCTCCTGCTCGTCATCGCCACGGCGCCCATGTCCCGCTTCAATCATTCCTTTTTGCTTGGTTGCATCATCAAGGCAGCGGTCATGCGCTGGGGCGGCCAGAGGGTGTATCAGAGTTGGAAACCTTTTATGATCGGGCTGATTGCTGGCGACCTTTTGGGCACGCTGTTCATCATGGTGGTGGGGGCCGGATACTACCTGGTTACGGGCCAGAAGGCGCCGCAGTATCACGCCATTGGCGTCTGAGGGAAAGGGCCGCGGGCAGCGCCGGGTTCATACACGCACGCATGCCGCAAACGCTTACCTTTTCGCCGCACCGTCAAAGCCCGATCCTCCCCGCGAGTATTTCCTCGTTCCTGTTATCGTGCAGGCAGGACGGACATGCGACGGATGCGGCAGAGATGGCCTATGACGGCGCACGTTCCCACGTGCCTCCGCGCCCATTTTCCTCAGCCATGGGGATGGCCTCTCGAGGGATAACCCGGCGACGGGGGCATTTTTTGCCGTAGGGGCGTGGCATGGGGGATGCTGGGAATAGCGGCGGTGAACATGACCCGAGCGCGGAGGGCTTCCTCATGGTCTCCACACGTTTGATCACACAGTGCTGTGTTTGCGGGCGCATCCAAACAAATGGAACGTGGGACTCCGCCGACAAATACCGCCCGCAGAATCTTCCCGCTGAACGCGTTTCCCATGGGTACTGCCCCGTATGCCTGCGGCAAACCCTCGACGCGGTGGAGGTTCTGTCGCTGATGGCAAAAACACGCATGACCACAATGGCGCGATAGGCCAGACGGAAATGGCCTACCGCGGACTGTCCAAAACGCGGCGGATAAGGGCCAAAAGCTCCTGGAAATCGAACGGTTTGGCAAGAAACGCGCGTGCCCCTCCCTTCCGAACCGGGTCCCAATCGGCAACGCTCAGCACCGCGCCGCTCACCGCGACCACCTTGATGTCGGGTTTCTGGTCCATCAAAGCGGCTAAACAGTCGTGGCCGCTTATCTCCGGCATCTCCAGATCGAGAAGAACAAGGGCCACCTCGTCTCGGTGCCGGCGGAACAGTTCGACAGCCTTCCGGCCGTCTGAGGCGGTCAGCACTTCGTATCCGTATCGTTGGAGGAATGCCGTAAGCGATCGGTTCAAAAGGGGCTCGTCCTCCGCCACCAGAATGGTTTCAGAGCCGAACAGGGCATCCACCGTCTCCTTGCCTACTTTCTCTTTCGGGCGCCGGGAGGCGCGCACGTGCCGGGCCGGCAGGTAAAACGAGAAGACCGTACCTGTCCCCGGCGCGCTTTCGACCTGAATATGCCCTCCTGCTTTCCGCACCAGAGAGTGGACAATGGTAAGCCCTAACCCTGTCCCTTTCCCGTCGGGTTTGGTCGTAAAAAAGGGATCGAAAATTTTCGGCAAAATGTTCGGCGGAATGCCGACCCCTGTGTCGGCCACGTCCATCCGCACGTAGGTTCCTGGCTTGGCCTCTGGGAAGGGAGGGACAGACGAACGCGCCCGGGTAACTTCGGCGGCTGTGATGCGTAGCGTGCCTCCCCGCGGCATGGCATTCCGTGCATTGATCGCAAGGTTCAACATAATTTGGTCAAATTGTGCAGGGCCGATTCGGGCTGCCATCTCTTCGGGGGCTGTAGAAACGTCAAGCCGAATCGCTCGCGGCAGTATTCTTCGAAGCAGGCGCCGCAGTTGGTTCAGCCGCTCATTTACGCGCGTGGACAACCGCGTCTTGTCGGGCTTGATGAACACCAGCAGCTGGCGGATCAATTCCGCGCCGCGTAGAACCTCCTGCTCCATTTCCCGGAGTTGTTCCCGCAGGGGATGATCGGGAGGACAATCCGGATACAGGGTCTGCAAATGGGATCGGATGTTAGTCAGCACAGTGTTGAAGTCATGCGTGAGCCCGCCTATCAACGCGTGGAGGGCATCCATTTTTTGCGTTTGGATGAGCTGGATGTGGCTCCGATAGAGGACTGTCACGTCCGAGAATATACCTAGTGCCGTAGCGATTTTCCGGCCGTCAATAATGTGAACAGGCACGGCGGAGACCTGGAACCATCGGAGGGGTTGGTGCGGCGCAGCCAATCCCACCAGCACATGTTCGCAAGGCCGACCGGCGTGAGCCGCTTGAATCCACGGATGGTCACGCAGCGGCAAACGGTGGCCGTTACCGTCCAGCACTCTATACCCGGCTCGTGAGAAGGTGCGATCGAGAAGGACGTCGCGGGGAATCTGCAGGCAGCGTTCGGCCGCGGGATTCAGGTGGGTGATAGTCCCATTCCGGCTGAACAGCGTGCAGGGGATAAAGTCGAAAAGCTTCTGAATTTTTTCGCTGAAACGGTCCGACGGGAACGGACTCGTAGCGTGTGGCGGTGTCGTCATCGTGATTCCGAGCCACTGACCTCACGGGAGGGCCACGTTTCCCTTGTGTGTCAAGCGGGGTTCAGCAGTTCCGACCGTTCCGTATAAGCGGCTATTTCCGCTGCCAGGGTTTCACACGTTTCCGGGGTCAGGGGGAGCCAGTTTCGGGGAACGTTCCCGATGTCGCGTGGGTCCACCGGAGCAGGATTTCCGCTGTTTCCGATCTGAAAGCGGTTACACAATGCATTCGCCTGTCCGCACAGAAGGATCAGAGACGCATGAGGAGAATCCGCGTCTTCCGGCGCGTGATGCCAGCGGATGACGTCCAGGTATTCGGGCGTCAGGTTCCAGCGTTGTCCCAGCCACATCCCCACCTCCGCGTGATCCGCGTGAAGGACCTCGGCTTCCGTTCGCTGAAGGGGAATCGCCCGCTCGCGTGCCAGGCGACAGGCCTCTAAAAACGGCTCATGGAAAAATTCGTCCAGAAGAATTTTCCCGATGTCGTGGAGAACGCCGGCCAGGTGAAGGACATCCACGGAGTAGCGGCGTGCCGTCGAGGAATCCGTTTGCCGGGACAGCACAACAAGGCCGATACCCGTGGCCACGCAGTGGCGCCAGAACGCCTTTCGGTCAAACAGGGCTGACCGGCTTTTGTCGAAAAGAGAGAAAATCGCCGTGGACAGAGCAATGTTCACCACCGCATTGAAGCCAATACGGACAACGGCGTGGCGCAGGTCCGTGATGGGTTCAAGGCCGGCATAAAACGCCGAGTTGACCACCCGAAGAATGCGGGCGCTCATCGTAGGATCATCTTCAAGCACCCGCGCCACACGGGACGCATCTGACTGCGGATCGCGAACCACTGTGCGAAGTCGCGTGATGTTTTCCGGCAATGTCGGAATGTTTCGTATGCGTTCCAATCGGGCACGGATGGCATCGTCCATTATTGTCTCTCTCCACAACAAGGCGACGCGATTCTAGACGACTCCTTTTGCGACGTCAATTGCGCCCTGTGTCCCGCAGGAGTATGTTTCCGCTCTGGCCAGGGCTCATGTCGCGCGAAAAACAGGTCCAGGTTTCCACTAAAGCACGGAAAGGCCACCCTGGCACAAAGGCCGAGAAACGCCTTTGGTGGTTAGTAGGTTGCAAAGGCGCATCCCGATGGAAAACGCGCTGGAAATCTATTTTGCTTTCGGGTAAGTACAAAGCGCGTCGGGCGGGTGTTTCCGCGCGCACAGGAGGTGAAGAACATGCCTCAGCGGCAAGCGGAGTCCGTACGGGAAACAGCGCCTCCCTCCGGCGAAGTCCTGCGGGCCGAGGATATGGCGCGCATGGCGTCGGTTCTACGGCATCGGTTGCGCAACCACGTGACCGGCATTCAAAGCGCGGTTTCCCTTCTCGCTGACGAGCTTCAGGGGCATGTGCCGCAGCGTATTCTGGAGTATTTTCCCCTGATTAGGTGGGAGTGCGAATTGATCAAAGGCCTTGTTGAACGGCTGGACGCTTTCCTGGCTCCGCTGCCGGAGGCTCCGCCGCAAGCCATAGAAGATGTGTTGAGGCTTGCTTGTTCGGCGTGCCGTCAGGAATTTCCTTCCGTGCCCGTCGAACTGGCCATCGAAAAGGAGGCAGCCGAACGCCACGTGCCGCACGGTGCGCGGATCGTCACCGGGTTGAAGGAACTGCTACGTAATGCAGCCGAATCGCGCGGCGGGCAATCGCGCGCACGTCTCCACTGTCACCCTCTGAAGGGGACAGAGACTCTGGAAATTACGGTTTCCGACACCGGACCGGGTGTGCCGGAGGACAGCCCGGCACGCCAGTTTCTTCCGTTCTACACGACCAAAAGCAAGCATCTGGGTCTCGGCCTCGCCATTGCCAACCGGATGATAAGAGCCTGCGGCGGGAGCCTGGATTTTGATCCACCGCAACACGCGGCGGGGCTTTGCGTCCGCGTGCGTCTCCCCGTGAGGACCACCTCCCCTCTGAAAACGGTCGCGTGATGCGGATATCAAGGCAGGAGATGTTCGGTGCAACTGGACATTCTGATTGTCGAGGATGACACCCTGCAACGGCGTGCTCTCTTCGACCGGCTGACGGCTTGGGGTCATGTCCCCAAAGGGTGTGAGACACTTGCCGAGTGCCGGACCCTCCTCCATGCAAAATGGGACCTGATCCTCCTGGACCGTCGACTACCGGATGGGGACGGCGTGGAGTTCTTGCTGCAGGGAGTCCCCGACGACTTGAAAAACCGGGTTGTCATCATGACGGCGTTTGCCGACGTGCAGACCGCGGTGAAAGCCATCAAGGCGGGCGCCTACGATTACCTGCCCAAACCGTTCGAGGACGAGCATCTCCAGAAGGTCGTGCGCAACATCAGCGAACGGACCGAACGCGACCAACGTATCCAGGTTCTGGGCCAGACCGCCCTCTCCGGACACGATGGAACCGTGTGGCAATTGGACGAAATGATTGGATCGGAGGCGCTGGGCGTTGTCTTCGAGCGCGCGCAGACCATCGCACAGGTGCCGGACACCACGGTGCTGATTCTAGGGGAGACCGGTACCGGGAAGGGCATGCTCGCCAAGGCCATCCACCGGCTCAGTCGTCGCCGAGACCAGCCTTTTATCGAGGTGAATTGTTCGGCCATACCGGCCCAGCTTATTGAAAGCGAAATTTTCGGCCACGAAAAAGGCGCCTTCACCGACGCCAAAACGCGTAAGCCGGGCCTCCTGGAGGTTGCCGACAAAGGATCGCTTTTCCTCGATGAAATCGGCGATATGGAAATCAGCCTTCAGAGCAAGCTCCTGAAAGTGATTGAGGATAAAGAGTTCCGCCCGTTGGGTTCCGCTCGGACGCTCCAGGTGGATGTGCGCATCCTGGCGGCCACCAGCCGTGACCTTCCGGCTCTGGTCCGGCAGGGCCGGTTCCGTGAAGACCTCTACTATCGCCTGGCCGTGGCACCTATAACCCTGCCGCCACTTCGCGAGCAGAAATCTGCGATTCTGCCTTTGGCCACGTTTTTCCTGAACCGCTACGCGTGTGAATGGGGCCGCACGGTGACAGGATTCACCCCGGAGGCCAAGCAGGCCCTGTTGGAATATGCCTGGCCGGGAAACATACGCGAACTGCGTAACGTAATCGAACGCAGTCTGATTTTCACCAAGGGCAAAAGCATCGATCGCGCGGATCTCGGCCTGTCCGCGCGGCCGGAGTCCCAGAGTCAACCTTCCGACACGGTCATTCCACCCATGAGCCTGCAGGAGTGCGAGAAGCGGCTGATCGAGTCGGTCCTGCGCTCGGTTTCGGGGAATCGGAACAAAGCCGCTGAAATCCTTCGAATCCACCGGACGACGCTTTACAAAAAGATCGAGGAATACGAAATCGGATTTTGAGCAGTCGGATTTTTATCTGTTTTTGTCGCAACGCGCCACATCGTTCGTCACACCTCTTCCCGCATCCCTCGTAACCCCTTGCGCGTAAACCGGCTGAGGTATTCTTCTTCCCTCGACTGCGTGTGGCATGGCCATTGCTAAAAGCCCTGCCATGTTCTGTTTTCCTCCGGTTTTCCTTTGCGTTTTGACACATTGGTTCCTGACGACTTTTACAGTGTGTGGACAGGAAACGCACGGCGCGTCGCCGTCCACGCCGGTCTTTTCTTCATTTTATTCCGGGTGTTTTTCCACGGGCTCCTTTTCCGTTCCTGTTGCCCCTCAGCGCTCAACCGGCGCGGTGACGGCAGTCGTGGGTTCGGTGCCGGGGTGGACGTGTGAAAGTCGGAGGGTACGAAAGCTGGAAGAATTGGAGCGCAAAGCCCTGGCGTACGATACGGCTGTGGCCCATATTGTCTTGCAGGAGAGCACGCTCTCCACGTTGCGGGAGGAACTGGTGACGGTCCAAGCCGAATTGGCCGCACTTCGGGAAGCCATGGCCCGGCTCAGCGCCGTCACCAATGAGCTTTCCCTGCTCCTGGAGCGCAGGAACCGGGACCTGCGCGAATTGCAGAACATCCTCAGCCTGATACGGTTTGGCCGCTACGAGTACTACGAAGTCAAGCCCGGCGATACCTGCGAATCCATTGCCGCTCAACCCGGCATTTACAATGACCCGGCCAAGCATGTCCTGATCCGACAGGCAAACCGCGGGAGTGGGTTGGATCTGGATCGATTACTCCCCGGACAGGTTCTCATCATTCCTCGTATCCCCTTGGAGGATCGCCATGACCCGTAGCCGTGTCCTGCGCGCATTACTGATCGAGGATGAACCGCTGGTGCGTTGGACACTTCGGCGCGCCGTCGAATCCGAGGGGCTCGACGTCGTAGAGGCATCCTCCCTTGCCGAAGGGGCGCATCTCTGGGAACAGGGCGCGTTTACGCTGGTCCTCACAGATTACCGCTTGCCGGATGGGTCAGGAGCTGCGCTCCTCCGGATCCGCCGTCAGCATGGCGACCAGACGCCTGCGGCCTGCATAACGGCCGAGTCCGAACGGGTTGCCGGCGAACTCGAACCAGGTATTCCGCTTCTCACCAAACCGTTGGATCCCACCGTGTTACGTCAGACCATCCATGACCTGATCGCCGAAAAAAGCCAAACCGTCGGCACCGATTCCAGCGCATGCCGTACGGTTGGCCCTTTTGAAATTATGAGCATGCCTTCCGAATGGGACGACGTTGCTATGCGGCATCTCGAGTCCCGTGCCACTGGATCATCCTATCTGGCTTGCGATTGTCGTATGGTTTCCCGCTGGGACGATTCTGTTGGACCAGCGTTGGAAACCCTGTCCGATCGCCTTCGGAGACGAAACGGATGCCTGTGCGTCATCCTACCGCCGGGTCCGGTGGGCGCGGCTCTGGCCGCGCTGTGCGGGAGGCACAAGGTGGAGACCGTTGCAGAAGCGGAAGATCTTGAACGGCTGGGCCGTCGCCATGTGTCACAGGTGGAACGCACAGCGCTTCTGACAGAATACACGTCCGAGGTACAGCCATGACGCGGTGGAACGGAGTGTTGTTCCGGTCCCGAGACGGACTCTGTACGTTCCTTATCGCTTCCTTTCTGGGGTGTGGCATTCTCCTGGCGTTTGTCCTGGCGGAGACGGTTCCCGGGGTGATTGCCGCGGCACGTCGCGCGAGCGAACAGGTCCCCTACGAGCGGTTGGCTCGGGCACAGGAAGCCGCGCGCATTGGAAAAAAGGACGACGCGCGGCGCCTGTTTCGCGGCGCGCTGGACGCGGCGGTCACGTCCGTGGCACGCCGCGATGCTGCCCTCGCGTATGCGGAATTTCTCTATCGCGAGTCGGCGACGGACACCGACCGTATTGTGGCCCGTCAATATGCCCGATCCGTCGCCGGGAGCGACACGCGACCTGCCGCTCGCCTGCGGGCGTTACGCCTGCTCGCTGACATTGAGGGAGCCTTTACAAACGTGGCCCAGGTTTTGGCTATCACCCGCGAGGCTCTTCCCTGGGTCGCTGAGCCCGACGGCCGCGCCGACTGGCTGCTGACCGCCTTCCAGACGGTGTTGGATCATGGCGCCTATGCCGATGCCGCCCCGCTACTCGCGGAACTGACTACTCTGCCGCTGGACACCCGGCGTGCCAGCGCGGTCGAACTGGCCAAAGCGCGCCTGGCGCATCGGTCTGCCACGGATGATGTCTGGGCGCAAGCCCGCGCGGCCGCGCATTTGGAGCGCACCCATGTCCTGCGCAGCAGCTGGGCAGACGAAGCCGACGCGGCCTATCAGCGGGTTCTCGCCACAGGGGACGTCACCCTCCGGGGAGAGGCGGCCTTCCGACGAGCTGAGCTCCTCCTTCAGATAGGCCGTCCCGACCAAGCCCTGGCACAATTGGAACGCATGGCGCGCGAGGAACTCCGCTGGCGGGAAGATAAAATGTGGGACTTAACCATTCGGCTCGCGGAGATTCAGGGACAGGCGGCTCGCGCGGCGGAATTGCTGAGCGCCTTTGTCCGGCGGTTTCCCTGGAACGACGTTCCTCGCGCACGCTTCCTTTCTCTGCTGCGGCAGATGGCGGACCGGGGATATCGTGAGGCGGCCCTCGATTATGCGGACCGCTATCTCCGTATGCCGGCGGCACGCGAGGTGCGCCCGGCGCTCCTTCTCTGGGCGGCCGAAACGGCCGAGACCAACGGAGAACCCCAGCGTGCGGAAGCCTACTACCGCGAACTCTGGCAGCTGCGTCCGGAGGAAACGTATGCACGGGCGGCGGCGTGTGCGCTGGCACGGCGCGCGCAGGCCAGAGGCTGTCCGGATGAAGCCAGTGCCATTTTTTCGGATTTTCTCGCGCGTTTTCCCCATGCGGAGAAAAAAGGCGAGATGCTCCTGCTCCTTTACGAAAACGAAAGGCGTCGGCCGTTGTCGTGGCTGACCCGGGTAAACATCGCGTTGGCCGCCGCTCAGGACATACCGGAAGACCCGCGTGTGTGTGACGTGCTTCTGGACCTGGCCCGATGGCTGGAGGATATCGGCCTCTATGCCATGGCGCTTCAGTATTACCAAAAGGTCCCGCTGCTCGGCTACACGGCCGAAGGAGGAGAAAAACCTCAGTCCGATCCGCAGGTCCGCCACGTCATTCATCGCGCCCTGCTGGGCTCCGCCCGATGCTATCTCCGGATGGGCGAGCGTCTCAAGGCCGACCATCTTTTCCGGGAATTGTGTTCCGAGAGAGAGGCCGGTCTTGTTCGCTCGGAAGCAGCCTGCCATTGGACATTCATGGCGATCCACGCGGGGCAGCAGGCGGAAGCGCGGCGTCGCCTCGCCTTGGTTCACGAATCCGACCTCGCGCCCGAACTGCGCGCGCGGCTGCGCGCGGAGACGGCCCTCCTGGATTTGGCCACCGCGCCGCAACCCGACGACGCCGCGTTGCAGCGGTTTTTTGAAGCCCTTTCGTCCCTACACGCCGAGGAACAACGCCAGTGGGTGGTGCGCGCCTACCGAACCTGCCTGGACCGGCTTGAGGCCCTCCGCGCCGTGGAAAACGCCAAAACCTTCCTCGAACAAGCGGCGCACAGCCCCTATGCCTCTCTTCTTCCTATGACCGAATTCTATTGCCGCGTCGCGCGGCTGATCCTGGAAGAATCCGGTCTCGACGCCCTCGCCGCCTATATGCGGCAGGTATCTCCGGCGTTCAAACGGCTTGGCGTTTTGAAACCGAACGATGTCGAAACGTTGGACAACATGGTAGCCGACATGGAGGAAAAAAGCCGCCGGATTGCCGCCTTTTCGCTATGAACGCCTGCGCCGCCCCAAACCTCATCGATGTTCCCGTCGCCTGCTTGGCGGAAGCCCGAAATCGGTTCCGCGAAGTCCTCGAAGGGCTTCGCGTTATGCATGAATGCCTCGATGCGGCTGCGGAGGGCTCCGGCACCCTATCTCGACTGCGGCACGTCCATACGGCATTGGAAAAAGCGCGGGCGGCGTTGCGCCCTGGCGCCGGCCGCGCCGTTCGTACGGCCGACCCCGAAAGTCGCGCGTGCCTAGACGAGCTTTTTGACCTTGTGGAGCAGGCGGGGATTTTCGCCCGCGAGATTCGATACCGCTTCCCACAACAGCTCGTTGGATCCGCGCGTTCGCTGAGCACGGGGCGAAAACCCGTTCCGGCATCGCCGACACGGGAGGTCAGAGGATGACAGAAGGACTGTCCATTCCGGTTGAAGGCGGAATGCCTGCCGAAGATCTCACGGGTCTGTTGCAGAAAATCCGCGATGCCTTCGGCGTTTTCGACGCGCAGAGTCAGACCCTGCGGGCTTCCTATGAACGCATCCAGCGGGACCTAGCTAAAACCAACCGCGAGCTTCAGGAGAAAAACCGCGCCCTTTCGGCCAAGATGCTGGAGCTGGAGGCCATGAGCGGTCGGCTCCAGTGCATTCTGGAAAGCCTCACCGACGGCATCCTTGTCGTGGACCCGCAGCTATGCATTGAACGGTGCAACCTGGCCGCCGAGCGCCTTCTGGGAAAAGACCGCCATAATCTGGCCGGCCGTCCCTATGCGGAGGTCGTCAATGGGCTCGGAGACGTGGAGAAGCTCCGCGCGGCTATTCAAAATGGAACGCTGATTGCCGGTCAGGAGCGTCGGGCGTCGAGCGCACAGGGCGAGGAGCGCATTGTGCTCGCCAGCGTGGCGCCCATTCGGAATCCGGACGGCAGGATCCTCGGCGCCGTGGAAGTCCTTCGGGATATCACCGAATTCCGTCGTCTCCAAGTGGGCATGGAGCAGCAGAGACAGTTGGCCACCCTGGGGCACATGGCCGCGTACGTGGCACACGAAATGCGCAACCCGCTCGGCGGGATCGAGGGATTCGCCCGCTTACTCAAGCGGGAACTGACCGATCGGCCTGAGCCGCTGCGGCTTGCCTGCCGGATTCTGGAGGGTGTCGAACACATGCACCGCGTCGTGACCGAGCTTCTCGTTCTGGCCCGGCCCGTTCATCCCGTCCCCATGCGGTTCCCGGCGGCGCGTCTCCTGTGCGACGTGCGCGATCTTCTGCTTGCCCTGGCTACGCCACGCTCCGTGCGCCTCACGGTGGATGTCGGGGAGGAAACGTCTGCTGTCACCGGCGACCTCCACCAACTCCGACAGGTGCTGTTGAACCTGGGGCGCAACGCGGTAGAAGCCTGCGAACCGGGCGGCCAGGTGACCCTGTCGTTTTTCCGGGAGAAGGGGGTGGCCGTGTTTGCCGTCACGGATACAGGGTGCGGCATATCGGACGATGATCGGAAGCGGTTATTCGAGCCCTTTTTTACGCGCAAATCGGGAGGCACGGGATTGGGGCTTTCGCTCTGCCAGAAAATTGTGCTGGCGCACGGTGGCCACATCCGGGTGACCAGCCGTGTGGGCCAGGGGTCGCGCTTTGACATCGTGTTGCCCGAGGAGGTCGCCCGGCCATGATCGCCAGCATCGAAACGGCCCTGGTGGCCGATGATGACCTGCTCATGCGCGATTTCATCGTGGAGACTCTACGCCGACTCGGCATGACCGCTACGGCCGCCGGCGACGGTGGGGAAGCGCGCAAGCGGCTCGAGGAGGAAGACTACGACTTGGTGTTCCTGGATGTAAAAATGCCGGGACTGGACGGCCTCGAACTTCTGCGCCACATGCGCGCACGCGCGATCCCCTCCCTAGTGGTGATCATAACAGCCTTCGGCACGGTCGAGCAGGCCGTGGAGGCCATGAAACTCGGGGCTGCGGATTTCCTTATGAAACCGTTCTCCCCGGAACAGATTGAACTCGTGGTTCGTCGGGCACAGGAATGGGTGGCCTTGCGCGCGCAAAACGCCTATCTCCAGGAAGAGCTCGGATGGCGTTTGCCCGGCGGCCGTCGGCTTCTCGGCCAATCGCCCCCGATGAAGGAGCTGATGCGCACCCTTCGCCAGGTGGCACCGTCCAACGCCACGGTTCTCATCACCGGAGAAAGCGGAACAGGGAAAGAACTCGTGGCACATGCCCTGCACGAACTCAGCACACGGAAGGACGGCCCGTTTATCCGCATGAACTGCGCCGCTGTTCCGGATAGCCTCATGGATAGCGAGCTATTCGGGCATGAAAAGGGCGCCTTCACGGGGGCCGTCTCTCGGCGGCTTGGCCGTTTTGAATTGGCCCATGGCGGCACGCTTCTTCTTGACGAAATCACGGAGATGAAACAGGAGGTCCAGGCGAAGCTGCTCCGGGTCCTCCAGGAACACGAGTTCGAACGGGTGGGAGGCAGCCGAACCCTTCACACGGATTGTCGTATTATTGCCACCTCCAACCGCGATCTGGCAGCGGAAGTGAAAGCCGGCCGCTTCCGTGAAGACCTCTACTACCGACTCAATGTTGTGCCCATTCACGTGCCTCCCCTGCGGGAACGGCGCGAGGACATCCCTTTGCTAGCCCATGCGTTCCTGGCCGCTTTCCGATCCGGAAACGGCTATGGTGAACTGCGGTTCACACCCGAGGCCATGGAGCGCCTCGTGCGCTACTCGTGGCCGGGTAACGTTCGCGAACTGATGAATTTGGTGCACCGGCTTGCTGTGTTGCAGCCGGGTCCGGAGGTGGGTCCTGAGGCGCTTCCGACAGACATCCGTGGGAGTCCATCGGACGTGCCTTCCCCTTCCTGTGCCGCGGCCGCTCCGGCGTCCGAGACCGGACCGAAAGGCGAACAGCTGCGTTTGGATGCGTTGGAGCAGGCGGCCATCCTGAAGGCGCTCACGCTCTACCAGGGAAACCGCCAGAAGACGGCCGAAGCGTTGGGCATCAGCATCCGCACACTCAGGAACAAGCTAAACCGGTACCGGAAAGCCGGTGTTCTTCCTCCGGACACGTGAAGGGAACCGGGCCGCCGAGCGTATCGTCAATTCGGGTCATGGCATTCGGGCTGCTTGAATAAGGGTTGCACCATGGACATCACGTTCCAAGCCATGCTGAAAGTGCTCGACGCGGTCGCGTTACGACAGCGTGTGGTATCCCATAACCTGGCCAACGCGAACACCCCTGGCTATGTGCGGCAGGATGTGGCGTTTCAGCGCGTGCTGGCAGAGGCGATTCGGTCGAAAAATCCGACGCGCGTTGCCCGCGTCACCCCGGAAATCCGGCCGGATCTTTCCGAGCCGCGGCGGCCGGACGGAAACAATGTTTCCACCCAGAAGGAGGTAGCGGCCATCGGCGAAAACGCGCTTTTGTACGCCTTTGGAACCCGTGTCATCAACGCGAAAGTGGCTATGCTTCGCAAAGCCATCGGCGGCCGATAGAAAAGGGCCTCCGGACATGGAGAAAAACGATGAGCGATGTCTTCCACCTAGCCCCCGGTCTCCGCATCAGCGCCACCGGACTTGAAGCCGAAGCGAAGCGCCTGGAGGTTATCGCAGGCAACATTGCCAATGCCAACACCACGATACCGCCGAACGGACCAGCCATCCGGCGCAAACAAGTCGTATTTTCCGCCACACTGGCCAAATCCTTGCAACCCGGCTTTTCCTCCGATCGGTTTTCCGGAGTGCAGGTGCGCGGTATCATCGAGGATCCTAGACCGCCCAAACGCGTGCACCGCCCCGGGCATCCGGACGCGGATGCCGACGGCTATGTCACCATGCCCCATATCAACGCGTTGGAAGAAATGGTGGACCTGTTGAGCGCCATGCGCGCCTATGAGGCAAATCTTGCCGCCCAGAAAGCCAGTCGCGCCATGGCCCAGCAGGCGTTGGGGATTGGTAAGCCATGAATACCTCCGGTGATCTTTCGGTTTCCGGCGTTCCTTATTCTCCTGAATCCGTGGCCCCGCCTCTCGCCTCCGCGCGAGCGGCGCAGAAACCGTCCTCCTTCCTGGATGTGCTGTCTCATCTGCTGCATGAGGTTAACCACCTTCAGCAGAATGCCGACACCTCCATCCAAAGCCTGATTTCTGGAAAAGAAGGGGTCGAACTGCATGACGTCATGGTGCAATTGGAGGAAGCAGGCGTTGCGTTTGAACTGATGATGGAAATTCGCAACAAGTTGGTGGATGCCTATCAACAGCTTCTGCGGATGCAGCCGTAGGAGCTGATGGCCCGCTCCGGGTTCGCCGGCCGGATGTCGAGGTGTGACCATGCCGAACGCCATCATGCTCATCTTCCGACAGATGAAAGCTATCTGGGCCCAGTTCGGGGTTAACCAGAAAACAAGTCTTGTGTTGGCTTGTCTTGTGGTAGCCGGCGTCTTTGCCGGCGTGCTCTACTGGAGCTCCCGGCCGTCTTTTGCCCTGCTCTATTCGGGCCTCCGCTTGGAAGACGCCGCGGCGGCGCGTGAAAAACTTGCCGACGAAAAAATCCCCGTTCAGCTTCGCGATTCGGGCCGCTCCCTGTTGGTGCCGGAGTCCGATGTGTATCGGGCGCGGCTCCTTCTCGCCTCAGCCGGAATCCCCAAGCAATCGGCCGCCGGCTTGGAATTGTTTGAGCAGCCGCGGTTTGGACTCACCGATTTTGCTCAGCGTGTCAACTACCAGCGTGCGCTTCAGGGAGAATTGGAACGCACCATCAGCAGCATGGACGGCGTCGAGTGGGCACGCGTCATGCTGGTGCTACCCACGGAACGGCTTTTTGCCGGCCCTTCAGAGAAAAAGGCCAGCGGATCGGTCATGGTGGGCCTTGTCGCCGGCGGCACGCTATCCGGCGTTCAGGTTCGCAGCATTCGGCACCTCGTGGCCAGTGCTGTACCAGGCCTTTCGGCCCGTTCGGTCACCGTGGCCGACCAGACGGGCCGTCTTCTCTCGCAGCGAGCGGAGGAGGAGGAGGAGAGCCCTGTGGGAGCGGCGAGCGACCAGGTGGATATTCAGGAACGCGTGGAAAAACTTCTCACCCACAAAGCCCAGAGCCTCCTGGATGCGGCGTTGGGTCCCGGGCAGTCCATCGTTCGGGTCCATGCGGTTCTGGATTTCAGCCGGGTGGAAAAGCGCAGCGAAAAATTCGATGCCGAGGGCCGTGTGGTCGCCAGTGAAAAGATTTCCAGCGAAAGCGCGTCCGGAAGTTTGGCTACCGGAGCTGGTGGACCAGTGGGAGTCACCACCGTGGGCAATCCGGCCAACCTGGTGGTGGAACCCTCGCCTCCCCGATCCAAAAAGGAGGATATTGCCACCGAGTACCGCATCCCGTCGGACGTAGAACACATGGTTCAACAGGGCGTGCGGGTTCGCGACGTGAGCGTTTCCGTGTGTGTGGCCCGACGCGCGACGCCCCGCGAACCAGCGCAGATCAAGGCTCTTCAGGACCTGGTCGCCACAGCGGTCGGTATTTCCCAGGAGGCGGACCGGGCGCGCACCGTGCAGGTGGTGGAGTTGGAGTTCCCGGCGCCGCCGCCGGCGGAAAAAGTGCCGCTCTGGCGGCAACTACCGGTCGCCCCGACTTCGCTGCTGAACGGCGCGGCGGCCGTGGCGATTTTGCTGATTATTTTTCTTGCCACCCGTCGGGTCATCAGCCGGCTGGCCGTGCATCGCGAGGAAGTGGGTATCCCCGTGAGCGCACTCGCGCCGGGCCTGGCCGGCCGCGCCACGCCGCGTCCGGGAGCCCCTTTGACCACGCCTGGGGCGGCTCCGGTGCCTTTGGAAGCCGCTGCCGACGAAGTGGCGCGTCTCGCCGAGGAAAATCCTAAAGCCATTGCGACCTGGATTACCGCGTTGAGTCGGAAAGCCACCTGAACGACACCTGTCCCACGGCGGATAAAAGGCCATGGCAGCAACGACGCTCACCGATGAGCAAAAAGTCGCTATCCTTCTGGCAAGTCTCGATGAACGGCTCGCCGCGTCCATTCTCCAGCAGTTGGAGCCGGATGTAATGGCCCACGTGGCCAACGCCATTCGGCGGTTAGGATTCGTTTCGGGCGAGGAGCGGAAACGCGCGTTGGCCGAGTGCTTGACGAGCATCCTTTCCGTGGGCCATGCCGTCCGCGGAGACGACCAGGTGGCATCCTCGCTTCTGGCGCGGGCCGTCGGGGAGAAACGCGCGGTGGCTATCCTGCAGGAGAGCACGCAGACTTCGGGAGAACGATTCGCCGGCCTGCGCCGGATGCCCACCGAGGAGATCGTCGAGCGGCTGCGACGTGAACAGCCGGCGGCCATAGCCGTCGTGCTCCGTTACCTACCGCCCGACAAAGCCGGAGCCATCCTTAACGCGCTGGAGCCGGCGCTGCGGGCGCCGGTGGTCAGTACCTTTTGTAAGTCTGCGCCGCCGACCGAGGAGGTGCTGACAAACATGGAAAAATATTTTGAATCGCGTTGGGCAGCAGCTCCGGCCAAAGCGGTAACGCAGGGTCCTGCGGCGGAGAACGTTGCCGATACGTTGGCCAGTATCCTGCAGCATGTGACGCGCCCTGTCGAAGAGGATGTGCTCCATGTCGTCCAGGAGACCTCCGAGGCCCTGGCCACGGAGGTGCGGGACCGGCTCTTCACCTTCGAGGACATCACGCGGCTCAGCGACCCTGCTGTGCGGCGTCTACTCCAGGAAATTGACACCGGCGTGCTCGCCGTGGCGTTGCGCAAAGCCTCCGAAAGCGTCAAGCAGAAAATCTTTTCAAACATGTCCCGGCGTGCGGGGGAGGCTCTCCGGGAGGAAATGGAATACGCGCAAAAAATGAAAGTTTCGGAGGTCCTTGCCAAACAGCGCGAAATCGTCGCCGTGATCCGTCAACTCGAAGCGGACGGCCAGATTTCCGTCGGAAAAGGCGGAGAGGATGACTATGTCTGAGGGGCGCCTCGTTCTGAACACGACCCTTGCCGGCCTGGCCGCCCGTGACACCGCGCGTGTGCGCGTCCGTGGCGAGAAACAGTCCCGGGAAGCGGCCCTCATCGATCGCGTCCGCCGCGAAACATGGCGTGAAGCGCAACAGCAATGGGAAAAAGAACGAGCCGCTTGGCGACAGGAATCGGAGCGCCGGTGGACAGCCCTGCGCCATGCCCTCGATGCGTTTTTCCGGCGTTTTGAACGACAGGCCGCCGAAGAATTGGTCAGCCTGGCCGTGCGGGTAGCCGAGATCTTGCTTCGCCGCGCGCTACCGGATGCCCCTATGCTCCGCCGTGTGCTGCCCGATCTTCTGAGCCCACGGGTCAGTCTTGACGGTGTGCGTGTTCGGCTGGCACCCGAGGATGCGCGCGATCTGGCCGACGCGCAGCACGCCGTCTCCGGTTCGACCGGACCGGAATACCGTGTGGAACTGATACCCGATCCGTCCCTTGCGCGCGGCGATGCGATTGTGGAAACGCGCAATGGGTGTTTCGACGCGCGACTGACCGAGCGGCTTCGCCTCGTCGAGGAGCATTTGCGACGAAGGCTGGAACAAAGCCCGATGAGGCCAACATGAATCTTCTCGCCTTAACGCACGAATTGGAAAAGGAGACAGCCGGCCGCCCGTGCGGATATGTCACGCAAGTCGTCGGTCTCACCGTTGAGTCGGTCGGCCCGGCCGCGACCGTGGGGGATCGCGTGTGGATCGAGACAACGGATGGGGACGGCGTGCACTGGGTGCCCGCCGAAGTGGTAGGGTTCCGCGACCGCGCCGTGCTGATGATCCCGCTCGAATCGGTTTGCGGCGTGCGTCCCGGCGCGCGCGTGGTGGCCGATGGCCGCATTGATATACCGGTTGGGTATGGCCTTCTGGGACGCGTGGTAAACGGCCTCGGATGCCCGGTGGACCGGAAGGGACCCCTGACGGAAACGACCCGCATGCCGATCAACGGTCGCTTTCCAGCTGTCTTGGACCGGCCGCCCTTGCGCGACGTGTTTGTCACGGGTATCCGCGCTGTGGATGCTGCCCTCACATGCGCCCGCGGGCAACGCCTGGGCATTTTTTCCGGAAGTGGGGTAGGCAAAAGCCGGCTTCTCGGTATCTTGGCAAACCATTCGTCCGCCACGATCAATGTGATCGCGTTGATCGGTGAGAGAAGCCGTGAGGTCCGTGAGTTTGTCGAAACCTGCCTGGGCGAGAGCGGACTGCGCAAATCCGTCGTCGTGGTTGCCACAGCAGACGAATCACCGGTCATGCGTACCCGGGGGGCTTCCACCGCCGTGGCCCTGGCCGAGTATTTTCGCGAACGGGGAGAACATGTTCTGCTGCTGATGGATTCCATGACGCGCTATGCCATGGCGCACCGTGAAATCGGCCTGGCAGCCGGTGAACCGCCCGCCACAAAAGGGTATCCGCCCAGCGTGTTCGGCCAGCTCGCCAAACTGGCCGAACGCTGTGGCGCTTCCGCGCGTGGCACCGTCACGGGTTTTTTTTCTGTTCTTGTGGAGCAAGATGATATGGCCGATCCGGTTGCCGATGCGGCACGGGCTGTCCTGGACGGGCACATCGTGCTGTCGCGCGCGTTGGCCGAAATGGGCCATTACCCCGCGATTGATATCCTGGCCAGCGTCAGCCGTCTGATGACCGAGGTCTGCGAGCCGGCCCATCGGGAGCTTGCGTGCCGACTCCGTGCTCTCCTTTCGGTTTATCGGAGAGCCGAGGATCTGATCAACGTCGGCGCGTATGTGCCGGGTAGCAACCCGCGGCTGGATGAAGCCGTTCGGCGGATAGAGGGGATCATGGCGTTTCTTCGCCAGGATGACCGCGAGGTCTCCTCCTGGGACGCCACGTTGGCCGGTTTGCGCAAGGCGGTGTCATGAAGGCGTTCCGATTCTCCCTGCGCACGCTGCTGAATGCCCGGGAGGCCATCCAAGAGGCGTTGGCATTCCGATTGGCCGAACGCCGTCGGAGTGTGGAACTGCAAACCCAGCGCCTCCGCGCTCTGCAGGACTGCCGTCGGAACCATCTCGGGAATATCTCTGCCCTTCACGGTGGCACGGTCCCCGCGCGCGAACTCGCGCGTGATCTGGGTTATCTCCAGTGGATGGACCAGGAAATAGCCCGCACTGCGCACCGCGCGCGCGAATGCACCCGCGAAACCGACGCGGCCCGACACCAGTGGCTGAAGGCGCGATCCGTCTGTTCCGTGCTCCACTGCCTCCGCAACCGCGAACGTGCTGCATGGGCTGCCGGACAAAACCGCGAGGAACAAAAGACTCTCGACGATCAAATCCTGAGTGCCTGGAATCAACGCCGGACGCGTTCGCCGGAGGATACCTGAAATGAAAACACTCTTCCTGCTGGTCAGCATTCTGCTGGCTGTGTCCCTCAGTGTGTTGAGTGCTTTGCTCGCCCGCGGTCTCATGGCTTGGAGCGGCGCACCGCCGGCGTCAGGGGAAAAAACCGCCGCTGTGCCTTCGCTCTCCCCTGCGCCCAGCGCGCCTGCTTTTGCCGTCTTTCCTGAACAGGCGCGGTTGATAGAGGAAATTCTTGCCGGGCTTGCGGAAGAACGCCGCCAATATCAAAAAAAGCTTCAGGAACTTGCCGAACAGGAATCGAAGTTCCAGGAGCGAAAGATCATATTGGAACGTATCGAGCTCCAAGTCAAAGAGTTACAAAGCAAGTTGGAAACACGAATCGTGGAACTGGAAAAGGCGGAAGCCGCAAATTTCAAGCGCCTTGCCGAGATGTACGCCAAGATGGACCCGCAAGGTGCATCGAACTTGCTAGAGCAGATGGAGCCGGAACGTGTGGCAAAAATTTTAGCCTTCGTTCCGGATCGCCAGGCCGCGGCTATTTTGGACGCGGCCGTCGCCCGAGGCGATAAAGGCAAAAGCGTGGCCGGAAGTTGGTCGGACGCTCTGCGTCGGCTCAATCGGCAAGGGCGAGGAACCTAACGTATGCTTCTCACTCAACCCCTCACTCCTCCAATACCTTCACCCGCTGTCCCGGCATCCCTCGGGGCGTTGGCGCAAGGACAACAGCTCTTTCTGGAACTTCTGCAATGTTTCCACACGCGTGCGGCACCGTCGCCTGCCGTGCGGCCACAGGCTCACGCGGAGCCGCCGGCGTCTTCACGTACGGAACGTCTCGCTTCACGTGCCGGCCACACGGACAAAGAACGCCATGCGCGGCATAACCGTCCGCTCGGAAGCAGCGCGGCACGAAAAACGGACGAACCGCCTGTTTGTGCTGCGCATGACGAGGAAGGCCGCAGCGGTGATACGGTAAAATCCGCCGGCCGTATCGTCCCGGCCGACGTTCCCACGTTGGAGGCGCAAGAAACCGCATCGGACGGTCCGGCGGAGGAAACGTCTGCGGATACCCAGTGTGATAGGCCTTCTGGAATCGTATCGGATGTATCCGGGTGCTCGTGCCGTTTTCCGGAACAGACCCATGAGGTTTTTGTGCGGGGAGAAATCCTCCCCGACCCTGACGCGGTTCCCGCATGCGAAGGAGGGGCTTCGTCCGTCGGGCCGCACACAGACGCGGGAGTCACGACGAATCCCCCTGCAGAAGACAGGACAGCCGGCCATGCATCTGCCATCGTCGCATCCCTGGCAAAACCATGGGGGACCACACCCGTCCCATCAGACGACCACGTTGCAGACACGTCGGCCTCCGCCGCTTCCGTACGGGATGGCTTTGAATCGGGCGATTCCCAGCCGAGGCCTCTTTTTTCCACCCAAACGTCTTCGGCGAACAAGCTCGTTTCCGTACCCATGCCGCAGACGGACCTGCGTGCAGAAGAGTCTGTGGACGCGCCTGCTTCCGATTCCATCTCGGCCGATGCCGACAGCGCCTTCCCGGCATCGGAAGGCAGCAAGACAACAGTTTCCCCTGCTGCAGGGTCGCGGCAGGGTGGGTCCGTCTCCGCGGTTTCGGACTCGGCTGCCGAGACCTCCCTGGCGGGGCTCACGCGGCCGTTACAATCGACGGGCAAACGTGCCCCTGACGTCACAGCCAATCGGTCTATCGCCGAGACGACCCTACCTGATGCACCCCGTACAGTCACTGTGCACACTTCCGGGGCGACGCGATTCGAACGTGGCACGCCGGTTATTCCTTCCGCTGGCCAATTCCAGGGGGAGCCCCCGGCGGCGTCGGACACAGACGACGGTTTGGGCGATCAGGCGTCCTATAAGCAAGGACGTACCCCCTTACGGTCCGGAGGCCCAGGGAGCGTCGATCTCTCGCGCGGGGTGTCCCCCGAAGGATCGCGCGCCGCACGGTGGGAACCGGACGTACTCCAGACACGTCTGGCCTCGGGCATACGGGAAACAGGAAGCCGCATCGCCCTCCGGTTGACCGAGGTGGTGCATCGGATAGGCGACATGGTGCAGCACCTAGCGGCACGGCGGACGAGTTCTGTGACCCTTGAACTTTTCCCGCCCAATCTGGGGCGGCTGGAACTCCGTTGTCGTGAAGAAGGCGGGCAACTCTTCCTGCAGGTTGTGGCCGATAATCGGTTCGCCTGCGCCTATCTTAGCCGTCAGGCCGACCAGGTGGAGCACGTGGTGCGCGACATCGGGTATCGCCTTGCGGCCTTTGACGTGCGCGCCGACACGCGCGGTGAGGGCCTCGCCCATCCCTTTGCGGATTCCCGATCGGATTCCCATCACGTGCCCGAACGCGGCTTTCATACGGGCGCGCCGCGGAAAACGGAGGCGCCGACTACGGCATACGTCTGGCGGCGTCTGCATCCTGGGCGTGGGTTTTGGTGGATCGCCTGAACGGAAAGGAAGCCTCATGACCCGTATTCAAACCGTCACGCCGATGACAACCGCCGGCGCGGCGGAAACCACGCCGCCTGGCGGTGCGCTGGGAAAAGATGAGTTCCTTCGGCTTCTGGTGACGCAGTTGCGCCATCAGGATCCGTTCGAGCCGATGGATTCGCAAGCCATGATCGCCCAGCTCGCCCAATTCTCCGCGCTCGAACAGATGCAAAATGTCGCCGAATCCGTTTCCCTTGGCCGGCAGGAACAGGGCCTGATGCAAGGCCTTCTGCTCCAGGGCAAGTCCGTCAGCGCCCTCACCGAGGACGGCCGGTCTATTGTCGGTCCGGTCACCCGCGTGGCATGGGATGCGGTGGACGGGTTGGCGTTGGAAATCGGCGGCGTATTTCATCCTCTCAGGACGCTAACGAATGTGCAGATCGTGATGGAATCGGGAAGTCAGGGTGAACCGTGACGGACCTGTGTGTCCGCCGCCCAAGGGGGCCTTACGCCACAAGGCCCAGGAGGCGTATCATGCTCCAGTCCATGTTTAGCGGCGTCTCAGGATTGCGTACGCATCAGAGACGCATGGACGTTATCGGTAACGATATCGCCAATGTCAACACACCGGGCTATAAACAAAGCGACGTAACCTTCAAAGAAGCCTACGTGGTCACCATTCGCCCGCCGTCTCCCGGCACGCCCGGTCAACAAGTCGGGCTCGGCCTTCAAATGGGTGGCATCATCCGCAATTTCCGCAGCGGCATCCTTATGGAGACGGGGCAGGCCACCCACATGGCCGTGTCGGGCGAAGGCTTCTTTGTGGTAGCGGATCCGGGGGCGGCCCCCACGGCGAACTATTTCACCCGGGCGGGCGATTTCCTCCTCGACGTGGATGCCACCGGTGTCACATACATCATCAACCCGGACGGCAAACGCCTGCGCGGCGTACTGGTAGCCAACCCGGGAGACCCGCTGCCGGACCTAACCGGTTTGACGGAAGCCGACCTGGAAGACATCACTCTGCCGACCAATACGACCGCTTTCAATATCGGCTTTGATGGCGGGCTCTACGTCTCCGTGGGCGGGGCCCCTCCGGCTGCCTGGGGCCGAATTGCCCTGGCGCGGTTCGACAACAACACGGGCCTGCAGGCGGTCGGCAGTAACCTCTACATGAAAACCGATGCCGCCAACATTCGGCCCTTTGTCAATCCCGGCGAAAGCGGCATGGGCCAAATCTTTCAAGGCTATCTGGAAAACTCCAACGTGGACTTGGCCCAGGAGTTCACGGATATGATCATCACGCAGCGCGGATTTCAGGCCAATTCGCGGTCCATCACCACGTCCGACGAGATGCTGCTGGAACTGCTGCAACTGAAACGCTGACGCGCCGTCCGCGCGCAGGGGAAAACCATGATTGCCGTCACCGATCTGCACGGGCGTTCGATCGTGGTCAATGCGGAGCTGATCGAATCGGTTCAGGCCAATCCGGACACCCAGATCGTTCTTCTGAACGGCCACCGGTATTATGTTCGGGAAAGTCCTGATGAAGTGGTCCGCCGGGTGATTGCCTATCGCCGGCAGACGGGCGCGCCACCGATCCGGCCGCCCCTCCCCGCGGAGGGCGAACCGGCTCCCCGCGCGTCGGACACGGCATGAGGCGGTCCGCCGCGCGCGAGCGGGAAACAGTGAGCCATGGATCTGGGGACCATCATCGGCATTCTATTGGGCTCCACGCTGATCATCGTGGCCATTGCCATGGGCGGCGGAGCCGGATTTGTTGACTACCCTTCCATGATGATCACCGTCGGCGGAGCGTTTGCCGCCACGCTGATCAACTATCCGTTGCCCCGTATCATCAGCACCATCCGCGTTGTGCGCAAAGCGTTTTCCAGCACAGCCGGCGACAGCGTGGCGCTGTTCCGCCAGATTTCCGACTTTGCTGTCAAGGCGCGGCGCGACGGCATCCTGGCGCTTGAAAACGAAATCGAAACGGTCAAGGACCCGTTCCTGAAAAAAGGGTTCCAGATGGCCATTGACGGGAATACGGCCGATGTGATCCGTCACGTCCTCACCGAAGACATCAACTGGATGATCGAGCGCCATCTGGTCGGGCAGGGTATTTTCCGCGCACTGGCCAACTTCGCGCCCGCCTTCGGCATGATCGGCACCCTGATTGGGCTGGTCCAGATGTTGCGGAATCTCACGGATCCGAGCACCATTGGCGCGGGAATGGCCGTGGCCTTGATCACGACGTTTTACGGCGCACTGGTAGCCAACCTTATCGCTCTGCCGATCGCCGGAAAGCTCGAGCAGCGTTCGAACGAGGAAGTGGCCCTGAAACGCATGGCCCTAGAGGGCATCCTGGCCATTCAAGAAGGTAACAGCCCGCGCGTGGTCCAGGAAAAACTCCGCAGTTACTTGTCTCCCAAGGTGAGGGAACAGCTCGGTGAGTAAGCGCACGGAATCCTCCGGTTGTCCGGCCTGGATGATGACGTTTGGCGACTGTATGTCGCTGCTCGTGACGTTTTTCGTCATGCTGATCGCCTTCACGAACCTGGAGGAAGGCAAGTTCATGGAACTCATCGGCGCCATGCAAGGCGCTCTCGGTGTCACGGCGCGGCCGTACGTTCCGGCCACGATCGCGCCGCGCGAATCCCCCAACATCATCCGTGGACTCCAAGAAGATATCCGCTGGCTAACCCTGGACGAGCTGTCCGCCGTCATTCCGGATGCCGAAAACGCTTTGCGCCGCTTCGGATCGCCGCGGCCGGGTTTTCCCGAATCGTTTGTCACGGTGCGTCTTCTGGAGGACGGGCTGAGTTTTGTGATCGTAGCCGCCGCCTGTTTCGAGGAAGGACGCGCTACGTTGCAACCCGACAGCGGAGAATTGTGGCGGCAGCTCGGCGGCTTTCTGGGACAGTTCGCCAACGAAATTCGCGTCGTCGGGGTGGTCCGAACCGGCGCCCCTGTAGGTGTGCCCGGTGTGCGCACACCCGCAGAGCTGGGCATGGAACGGGCCCGGGCCGTGCGTGTGGCGTTGCAGCAGGCCGCCAGGATTCCGGCCTCGCGGTTCAGCGTGTCGGGGAAGGAAGAACCGCCGGGCATAACCCCATCGGTTTCTGGAAGGGTGCTTCCGGCAGACCGGCTGGAAATCATTCTGATTGCCCGCCGTCGGTACCGGGCGCTCCGCCCGCAGGACGTCATCCTGCGTGAGGGATGGTAGGCGCGGCGCAGCAGCCACCGGCGCAACAGGATGAAACGACCATGCCAAAGAAAAGCGAAGAAGGCGCGCCGGCCTACATGGCCCAGTATGCCTCGTTGATGACCATTCTGCTGGCCTTCTTCATCTGCTTGCAGACCGTCGGCGCCCATCGCGTGTCTCGCTACAAAAAGTTCGACTTCGGCTACATCCGAGATGCCTTTTCCTATGGCGGCGGCATGGGGCTTCTCTCCTTCATCAAGTCCCTCATGCCGCGCTACCCCCACGTGGTCCCATCCCGCGAAAACCCGAACGCCCGACTGCTGGGCTACCAAAAAGGCGCTTTCGAGGCGGATGTCGTTGACGCCAACCTCTTTTTGCGATGGACCCTGCGCGATCTGGACTATGACCTGCGCATCCCGATCCCTGCCCGCTTCGAAGCCGACGCGACGCGTCCTGACACGGAAACGCGCCGGCACCTTGCCTCAATCGGCCGCGTCCTGTACACTTTCTCCACTGTGCGCATCACGGTTTGCTGTCGAGTTTCGACCGGGAATCCGGATCGCGACGAAGCCTTGGCCGCCCGCCGCGCGTTGACGATGGCCCGTTTCCTCAAAGAAGCCGCCGCCATCGATCCGGACCGGCTCGACGCCGTCGGATTCGCGCATGCGGAGTATTGGGAGCCGAACGGTACGCCGCCCACGGAGTCGGCGACGGAACTGCGTCTGAAACGCCGACGGATTTCCCCGCCGGCTACACGTCAGGAGGACGAAGACCATGGCCGAAGAAGCCCCTCGTGAAGTCATGGCAACGGCCGATGTCGAGGCCCGATCGGAAACCACTCCACAGCCCGCCGGGATCTCCTCCCGGTTGGGGACCCTGCTGGTCGTGGTGACCGGACTTCTGGTGATTACGCTCACTCCCACGATCACGTACTTTGTCATCCGTTCGGCCGCGCAACCTCGCGTTCCCGACGTTGCGCCCGCCGCGTCGGAAACGCGCGCGGGCGCTCTGCCCAGCGGTGCCGGGATGCTGGAACTAAACCCGATTCTGGTCAACATTGCCCAGACCAAGGCCACGCGCATCCTCAAGCTTCAGGTGCAACTGGTGGTAAGCGACGCCACGCTCGCCGACGACCTGAAAGCCCAGGCGCTTCCGTTGTTGACCGATCGCGTCATTCAGGTGGCACGGCGCAAGACGCTGGAGGATTTGGAAGGGACACAAGGAACGGATGCCCTCAAACGCGACATCCTTTCGGAACTCAATGCGGTCCTGAAGGATCGCGGCGCCATTGTGGACATCTATTTCAAGGAGTTCCTGATCCAGTAGGCGGTACATAGCGCCCGGCAGGCACGCGGGCCGGAGTCGGTCACCCATGTCGCACGTTTTGACGCCGGAGGAAATGCAGGCCCTGCGGGAGGCTGTTCGGAACGGTTCCCTGGAATGTGCGCCGAAAGCTCCCGTGGCCACCCGCAAGGTGACCCCCTATGACTTTCTCCGGCCGTGTGTGTTTTCCGACGCGTCCTTCCGCCGATTCCAGCTTACGCACGAGGCTTTCGCTAAGCGGCTTCAGGCTGCGCTGACCCCTCTTTGGAAAACGCCTGTAGAAGTCCGCGTCAGCCCTGCCGAGCAAACCATTTTTCGCGATTTCCTGCGGCATGCCTCCCCCCCCACTCTCCTGCTGCGTCTGGAGGCCACGCCCGGACCGGCCACGGTCCTAGCCGACTGGAGCCTACCGCTCCCGCTGGCGTTGGCCAACCGCCTTTTCGGCGGCGATGGGTCCGTCCCCGATCCTATTCGCGAGCTGACGGAGCTGGAGCAGAACATTCTTTACCCGCTGATCGACAGCATGCTGGCAGAACTCAAAGAGGCCTGGCGATCCGTCGGCGAGCTGACCCTCACGCGGAGCCAATGGGCCTACCACCCGGACCATATCCAGGTGACGGGCCTCGAAACGCCGTGTCTGAGCACCACGTTGGAACTAGCGTTGGGTTCGTTGACCGGAACGCTGCGGCTCTGTTATCCGCTTGCGGTGTTTCCTGAGGCGGCCAGTCGCCGGCCCATCGGCGCGGCCCGTGGAGCGGTCGACGACAGGACGTCTTGGGCAAGCCCCATGCGGCGCGCCCTTGAAATCGCGCCGCTTCCGGTCCGCGTGGTTCTGGGCACCCTACGTATCCGCGCGCGGGACCTTGCTGGACTCCGTCCCGGCGACGTACTCGGTATGGAATATCGCCTGGACCGTCCTGCGCGCGTTTTGATCGGCGACACGGAACTGTTTCAGGCCCGACTCGGACAATCCCGCGGCCGATGGGCGGCGCGCCTCATCGCTTTCGACCTCGCTTCCGGTCGGCAGGCTGATGCCGGCCGTGCCCGTTTTTCGGATAAGTCCCAACCTGGTGGAGTCCCATCATGAACGCAACCAATCCTGCGCCTGAGTCTGTTTCCCACCTCGCACCACCGACTGCACCGGAACAGCCCGTGGACGTTCATCGTCCGGCGTTGAGCGAACTCGCGCCGACCGCTGCCGGCGTGTCGGCCGGTCAGGCGGAGTCTAATTTGCGCCGGATTTTGGATATTCCCGTGGATATCGAGGTGCAGATCGGTTCCACGGAGCTTCCCATCGGAGATGTGTTGCGGTTGGCGCCTGGATCCGTCATCGAGTTGGATCGGCCTGCCGGAAGCGCGGCGGACCTTATCGTAAACGGAAAACTCATTGGGCAGGGCGAGGTGGTGGTGGTGGGCGAACGGTTTGGCGTGCGTATCACGCGGCTCGTGGAACCGGAGGAACGCATCGAATCGCTCTAGACCGCCGCGCAGCGTGACACCTATAACCCGCGCCCCTCCATCGGGAAGCGCTTTCCGGAACAAACCAACCTCGCACTAAAAACGCGTTGCTCTTTTCTCCTTCCCCTATACGCGTGGAAGGCTTCTCCACAGGTCGCCCACTTGGCCGCATCCTCTTGCCTCGGCTGTCACGACACTAGGTCTTGATTGGGTCAACCGCCAGAGGCATACTTCTTCCTAGCCTTGCGCACCACAGTCGTGGGCCGGGCGTTGCTGCCCGTTCTGGCGGGGTTGATCCTTGAAGCGGCCTACGCGATCGCGAGACGTCGGACGGCGCTGTTCCAGCGGGGGCCTTCTCGATTCGGAATACCGCCGCCCCCCGCGCACATTCTGGCTTGGATGGCGTTGCCACTGCCCTTGTATCGGGTCGGTACCGTGTGGGTGCAGTGGGTGTTGACGAGGAACGGAGACGCGTGGCGGTTTTCGTGGGCCGCTCTCGCTGGCCTGCCGGTCACGTGAACGGTGAGGATCGTTTGGGCTGTTTCACTGGACCGGCGAAGCCGTGGGGTTGGGGCTTGCAGAGGACATGGCGGGCGGTGATGTGGTTTGTAAGAAAGATGATCCGTGAACAGTGATAGCATAAACAGCCGACCGGCCGTGTCCCTGATCGTGCCGTGCTACAACGTTGCGCCTTGGATCGATCGCCTGCTCGACAGCATTGAGCGGCAAACTTTTGCTGATTTCGAGATCGTTTTGCCGCGCGGGATGTGGAACGCTGTGATGCCGCTTTGATCGTGGGCAACACGGGCTGGGTCGTGCCGCCTAAAGACAGCGCGGCGCTGGCGTAGGCACTCCAGGCCGCCTTGGCTGCCTGGCGCGACCGCCGCGCTTGGGCGCAGCGACAATCGGCCTGCCGCGCCCGCATCGCGGACAATTTTTCCCTGGATACCATGGTGCGGCGGTATCGAGAGGTATGGCAGGCGGCGGTCGCATGATGTCCTGCGGCCATTGACGGCGGCTGGCTTTCCAACCGATTCGGTCAAGAGTGCGCCCTGAACCGCTATGTGATTCTGGAAACCCGGGGGTGCGGACACTACCTGGGATGCCATCTTTCAGGCGCCTGTTTCCAGGGGACCGGGTGGGGAGAAGGCGATGAGATGATTGGGGTTGACGGCTACAACCGCCCCCCCCCGACCTCCATGGAACCGACAGTGAGGACTACGTCAACCTGGCTTGGGGCATGCACCCCAAGGCCTTTCTCCGCAATAGTTCCTCCCTCTATGAGGGTAACACCGGCGGCTATCCGAGTCGCCCACGCGGGGAGCGAATCCACCTCCGGCGGAGAAACGTCTGCCGGTCTTGCGGGACAACCAGGGCCACTGGTTGTCCCGCAAGCGTCGCCAGTGCCCGGGACGGTCGGTACCGTTGAATCGGGAGATGCGACGGATGAAGGCCCGGTGGGTAAGGCAGCAGGCCCGAGCCGACGCGGCTTTACGTAACCGATGCCGGACAGTCTCCGTGGCGGCAATCGGCTGGATTGGTTTGCCCGTTCGCCCTGTCCGGTAGGGCACGTAGGGAGCCGCTCATGGTGCTGCAATGCCTGCGGCGATTTATAATCCAGACGAGGGAGCCTTTTGCCGGTGAGGCGTTGCGATAGGAAAAGAGGGTCTGAGGTTCAGACCGGAGGGTGCAGGTAAATGGGAACCAGCGCGTCGGACGATGGGTAAGCGGAAGCGTTCCATTCCTGCCACGTCTGTCGGATGGCTAGACGGCCAATGGTACGCGCGGTCGGCAGATGATCGCCTTCAAGCACAGGCGCGTGTTCCGCCAATCGCTCGCCCAGAAGTCCGCCGATCCGCGACCAGTCCGGCGAGACGATCTGCGCGCCCCGGGGGACATGGTCCGCGAGGTCCTCAGGGGAAACGAGGGTAAAGGCGTCCGGCCCTTCCACGCCAGAGGGCGTGCCGGTGTACGTAACTACCCACAATGTTCCACGCCGGGCATCGCCGATGACGCTAATGGGAGGCGTCCCGGGTGTCTTCTCCCACACCTGCCAGGCCAACGCCCGGCTGCTGCTGAAGCCGAAGACCGGACGCTTCCCGGGAAGAGCCAGAGTGCGAAAAGCCGTCAAGGACATCCGGACTCCGGAAAAGGAACCAGGCCCCAGCCCCACCGCGAATCCGTCCACGGAGGCAGGCGAACGCCCGGCGCGTTGCAGAAGGGCGCGTAATTCCCGAAAAAACGGAGCATGACTCCTTCCGTCCTGCTTCCAGAACGTTTCTTCGCGAACGTCATCGCCGTCTAGCAGAGCCACGCTTCCGCGTCGTGTCGACACATCGGCAGCAAGAATAAGCATGGCTAACGAGAGAACCGGCGTGAAGGACAACAAAGAAGGTTTGATTTCAAACGAATCGTACCTGTAGGATGTTCATTTGCCAACTGGAATCATCCGGAAAGGACGTGAGCGATGGCGGTGAATATCGTGCAGCGTATTGACGGTCGGGTGCGCGTGCGTCATGTGATCGTGAGTGTCTCGGACAAACAAGGGCTCGACACCTTCGCCCCGGCGTTGACGCGGGTGTGTCCGGATGTGCGCCTCTACTCGACGGGAGGAACCCACGCCATTCTTCAACGAGTTCTCGGGCCTGCGGCCGCAAAACATCTGGTGGCCATTGCGGATTATACCGGACAGCCGGAAATGCAGGGAGGACTCGTAAAAACATTGGATTTCACGATCTACCTCGGCCTTTTGAGTGAGACGTATAATGCCTCCCACCAGGAGGATCTGCAGCGGGTCCGGGGCGTGGCGTTCGACATGGTTGTCGTAAACCTGTATCCCTTTCAGGAGACGGTGGCCACCCCGGGGGCCACGGTGGAACAGGCTCGCGCGAACATCGACATTGGCGGCCCTTGCATGGTGCGCGCGGCAGCAAAGAATTTCATCCGCGTCGCGGCGGTGACGGATCCTGCGGATTACGAAAACATCCTCAAGGAATTGCAGGAAACTGGGGGATGCCTGTCCCTTCAGACACGTTTTTCCCTCGCGCAGAAGGCCTTTTCCCACACGGCAGAATACGATACCGCTATCGCGACGTATCTAAAAACCCGCGCGTTCCCACAGGTGGAGGCATGTTACCAGGTGGTCTGACGCACCGGCACAAACAAGACGTTATGCCAGGGGTGTACGAAGTCAGCATACGGAGTCGGTTTTCGGCCGCGCACCATCTTCCCGGTTATTCGGGCAAATGCGCTGCCCGCCATGGACATAATTGGGAGGTGGAAATCCGTCTTCGGGGCTGTCGTCTCGGTCCGTCCGGTATGCTCGTGGATTTTTGCAAATTGAAACGCCTGGTCGGCCGGGCGCTCGCTCCGTTGGATCATCGAGACCTGAACCAGCTTCCTTGGTTCCGGAAACGCGCTCCAACGTCGGAAACGATTGCGCGTTGGGTGTATGACGCCGTCGCTTCGCGCGTGAACAGCCGAACTTGTCGGGTGGTGCGCGTCGCTGTGCGGGAAGGCGACGACACGGAGGCCGCGTATATTGCCGACGAACGCACCGGGGCCCCGTGCGTCTCGGATAAAGGAGAGAGACACACGCTCTATGATTGATTTGCACACGCATTCGACATTTTCGGACGGCACCTTGACACCCGAAGAACTGGTCGCGTCGGCGTATTCCGTTGGAATCCGTGGCCTAGCGCTCACCGATCATGATACCACGGCGGGGCTTCCGCGATTTTTTGCAGCCTGCAACGCGCAGACGGGAGTTGCCTCTCTGAAAGGGGTGGGCGGCGTGGAAGTCAGCGCGGATATCTCGTGCGGCACCCTTCACATCTTAGGCTACGGCGTAGATCCTCACCATCCTGATCTTGTGCAAACCTTGGAACAGATTCGGGAGGGACGTCGCGAGCGGAATGAGGCCATCGCGGCAAAGCTCACCGGGTTGGGAATGCCGGGGACCCTGGAGGAAGCCCGTCGGTTCTCGCGAGGAGACGTATTGGGACGGCCCCATTTTGCCCAGGCCCTTGTGGCACGCGGCTATGTCCGCTCCGTCAAGGAGGCTTTTGACCGCTTTCTGGCGCGCGGCCGTCCGGCGTATGCCGAACGCTTTCGCTTTGCGCCGCAACACTGCATCCGGGTGATCCGCGAGGCCGGCGGACTTGCTGTGCTGGCCCATCCCTTCACGCTGCACCTGGAGTCTGCCGCTCTTCGCCAACTGGTGAATGAACTCAAGGCGACCGGATTGGGCGGCCTGGAGGTCTACTATAGTGAGCACACCGTCGAACAGATGCGGCAGTACGAAGCGCTGGCACGCGAGTTTGGCCTTGTCATCACGGGCGGAACGGATTATCACGGCGCCCTTACACCAGACATTCAGCTGGGGAGGGGCTTCGGCAATCTGCACATTCCCGAACACATGTTAGAGAATGTGCTGGAAGCCATCGAGTCCGGAAGGAGATCCGGCAAAGCGGCGCCGGGAGCCGGTGGTGCAACAGCGGCTGGAAAAACAGCCTCTCTTGCCCGCGCACCATGAAGGAATCCCACTGGGAGAAAAATCTTTTTGAGCTCATCCGGCGCACCTCCACGGATTTAGCGGGAGATGTGGAGCAGGCGCTGCGCCGCGCGCGCCGCCACGAAAAACGAGGAAGCCACGCGTGGTGGACCCTCACCGTAATGCTTCGCAATGTGGAACTGGCCCGAAAACACGATGCGCCGCTGTGCCAGGACACGGGAACACTGCTGTTTTGCTTTCGGGTTCCGGTCGGATTCGACACCAATGCCTTGGTGAGCGCCGCCCGTGTGGCGGTTTCCAAGGCAACCCGTTGCGGTTATCTGCGGCAAAACACGGTCGATCCGGTTTTCGGTTGTTCGTTTTCGACGAATATCGCACACGGGGCGCCGATTTTTGACTTCCAGCAGGGCGGACGTAAATCAGTGGATGTGCGGCTCATCCTCAAAGGAGGAGGCTGTGAAAATGTGGGTCGGCAATATACCCTGCCCGACACAGAATTGCAGGCGGGACGTAATTTGGAAGGGGTGCGGCGTTGCGTTTTGGATGCCGTCTGGCGTGCTCAAGGGCAAGGATGCAGTCCGGGTATAGTGGGGGTTTGCATCGGGGGCGATCGCGCCACCGGGATGCAGGAAGCCAAAAATCAATTCCTTCGCAAAATTGGCGATCGGCCGGCCGTGAAGGTGCTGGCGCAGTTGGAAAACCGCCTGTTGCGCGAATGCAACCGGCTGGGGATCGGACCTATGGGAACGGGAGGGAGAACCACGGTGCTCGGAGTAAAAATGGGTGCCCTCAGCCGACTCCCGGCGTCTTACTTTGTCTCGGTGTCCTACATGTGCTGGGTGTTTCGACGTCGAGGTATGGTCCTGGGCCCAGAAGGCGGACTGCGGCGATGGCTTTACTGAACGGAGATCAGAAAACAACAACCGGAAAATGAAAACCCTTGAATTTCCGTTGACACTGGCGACCGTGCGTGCCCTCCGGGTGGGACAGCTCATCAGCTTCAGGGGAACCCTTTTTACGGGCCGTGACCGTGTGCATGAGCACCTTGCGGAAGGCCGTCGGCCTCCGGTGGATCTCGCCCAGGGCGTCATCTTCCACTGCGGCCCTGTGGCTCTTCGCACAGGCGGAGCGTGGATTATCCGATCGGCGGGACCGACAACCTCCATGCGGCAGGAACCCTACATGGCTTCGATTATCGAGCGATGGGCGATTCGCATGATCATCGGCAAGGGCGGAATGGGGGACGCGACGCGGCGTGCCTGTGTTCGACACGGATGTGTGTATGTGCAAGCCGTGGGCGGGGCCGGAGTCGCGTTGGCCACAACCGTACGCGCCGTCAAGTCGGTGCACTTTCTTGAAGAATTTGGCGAGGCGGAAGCCCTGTGGGAATTAGAGGTAAAAGAGCTGCGCGGTGTGGTGACGATGGACACCAGAGGCGGCAGCCTTCACCACGCCATCCAAATGGAATCGCGAAGAATGCTCGATCGGCTGCTGTGGGACAACAAGGCCACCTATACGGCCTGAGCTGCCGCGATTCGAAAGCGAGGCGCTGTGCGCATCATTTTTTTGGGTTCATCGGGTTTTTCTTGTTCCTGCTTGTCGCGCCTTCTGTCTGCCTATCATCACGTGGACAAGGGGGAGGAGTCGGTTTCTGTGGTCGGCGTGGTGACACAGCCGGATCGGCCCCGCGGGAGGCGCCTCGCGCTATCGCCGTCGCCGGTCAAAATCCTCGCGGAGAAAGCCGGCCTTCCTGTTCTCACACCCGCGCATGTCAACGCGCCGGAGACCGTGACGGAACTGTGTGCCCTTCGTCCTGATCTGATCATTGTTGTCGCGTACGGCCAGATTCTTCAGCGTGCGATTCTCGAGTTGCCGCCTCTCGGTTGCGTCAATGTGCACGCGTCACTTTTGCCGCGGTACCGAGGGGCCGCTCCTGTTCAGTGGGCCATTGCGCAGGGGGAGACCGTGACGGGCGTCACAACGCTGTTCATGACTCCGCGCCTGGATGCCGGCGATATCCTGGATCAAGTGGAGGTTCCCATCGCTCCGGACGATACGGCAGGGACCCTCCAGGAGCGGTTGTCCGATGTCGGAGCCGACCTGCTCGTGCGCACCCTGGAGGCGATCCGCCGGGGGCAGGCGATCCGACACCCCCAGGATGAACGGCTGGCTACCTATGCCCCCAAACTGGGCAAGGAGGACGGCCGTCTGGATTGGACTTGGCCGGCCGATGTTCTGCACAACCGGGTGCGAGGCTTTACACCTTGGCCCGGCTGTTATTGCAAGCGGCGCGGCATGCGGCTGAAGGTGGTGCGCACGGCATACGAACAGGCTGACGGCCCTCCGGGAACCGTGCTGGATCCCGGTCCGCCCGCTCCCCTGGTGGCAACCGGCCGCGGCGCCCTCCGCTTGCTTCATGTGCAACCCGAAGGCAAACGCGTGATGACCGCCGAGGAGTATATCCGAGGACATCCCTTTATCCTTGGCGAGGTGTTAACGTGAGAACAGTCCAGGTCCATCTGCGCGGACGAGACTACCCTATACGGATCGGTGTCGATACTCCGCTGGGCGAGACCCTCGTCGTCCACGGCGTCCGCCGGGCGATGCTCCTTTCCGACACGCATGTCGCCCCGCTGTATGCCGATGTCGCCGAGGCCAAGCTGTGTGCGCATGGCGTTGCGGTCTCCCGGGCCGTCGTGCCGGCTGGTGAGGCCTCCAAGGATTTAGATGTAGTCCGTCGGCTTTACGAGCAGGCTCTCGATGCCGGACTTGACCGAAGCTCGGCCCTTGTGGCCTTGGGTGGCGGCATGATTGGAGACCTGGCCGGCTTTGTCGCGGGGACTTGGATGCGAGGCATCGGGTTTCTGCAGGCGCCCACATCGCTGCTGGCCATGGTGGACAGTTCCATCGGTGGAAAGACGGGCGTGAACTTACCCCGCGGGAAAAATTTGGTGGGCGTTTTCCATCAACCGTGGGAGGTCAGCGCAGACCTCCGGACCCTTGCCACGCTGCCGGATCGTGAGTATCGGTCCGGACTGGCAGAGGTGGTCAAGTATGGTGTCATTCAGGATGCGGAATTGTTCGGATGGTTGGAATCCGATGCGGATCGGTTGCTCCAACGCGATCTTGCGCTGCTCGAGGAAGTCATTGCGCGTTGTTGCGCGATTAAAGCGCACGTTGTCGCGGCCGACGAGTACGAATCAGGTCAACGGGCGATCCTGAATTTTGGCCATACCTTCGGGCATGCGCTCGAGCAAACGTTGGGATTCGGGCATTGGTTGCACGGCGAGGCGGTGGCCGTCGGCATGGTGTTTGCCGCGGCCGTCTCCGCAAAAGTCGCTCAGGCCGAACCAGAGCTTGTCGACCGCCTCCGTGATCTTCTCCGTCGGCTCGGCTTGCCCGTCGCTCTCCCCGCAGGCGACAAAACGCCTGCATGGACATCGCTGCGGTCTGCCATCGCCGCCGATAAGAAAAAACGGGACGGCCGGCCTCGATGGGTCCTTGTTTCGCGACTGGGCTCAGCGACCTATGGTTGTTCCGTTCCAGAGACCGTCCTGGAACGGTGTTTCCGGGAACTCTGCGCCGATTTGTGATGCCGGCGGCCTTCGTGGCGCCTATGCGGTCTGAGGCGGAAAGGCTCTGTCGGGAAGGATCGCCACCCTGGCAAAAGGCCAGCCCTTTTACGAGCGGGCTTTCTTCCGTCAGCGCCGGGAACGCGAACACGCATGGCGCGACAACGCCCGACCTACGGAAAGGGCCAGTCTGCCAGCCCCGGCGCGTCGCGCCGTGTCCATCACCTTCACCACCGGCTCCAAAGGGCAATGCCGGTCAGCCTCCACGATCACGGTTCCGTTAGTACGGGAAGAAAGCCGCTGGCGCAGCACCGCTTCCAATTCCGCGCCGGCAAACGCCTGTCCATCCAGGAAAGCCTGCCCCTCGGCTGAGACGTGCACAACAAGCATGTCTTTCTCGGGTTGCACGGTCGTGCCGCTGTGGGATTCCGGAAGATGCACCTTGAGCTGCGCCCGCACCAGCACGGGTGCCATCCCGATGAGAATCACCAGAATGGATAAGGCCACATCGGTAAGAGGAACCAAGTTGATTTCGGCCTGGATGCCGTACCGATGTCCTCCATCGAACTTATTCCCCATCACGACGCGTCACCTCCGAAGGCCTGCCTCGATCACCTGGTACGCATAGAGCTCGATCTCTTCGGCCAGACGCCGAATGCGGATGAGACAAAAATTGTATCCCACCACCGCCGGAATGGCCACGATCAAACCGACGGCCGTGGTGACCAACGCCTCCGCTATACCACCGGCCACAACCTCCAGACCCCCGCTGCCCCGCAGGACGATCTCCCGAAAGGCGCGGATAATGCCCGTAATGGTGCCGAAAAGTCCGATAAACGGCGCGATGCTCCCCACCGTTCCCAAAAAGGGGACATGCGTCTCCAGACAGCGAACCTCCATCCGCAGCGTGTGGAGAAGGACGCGTTCCTTGTCCGCGCGTTCGCCCGACGTCAGAAGAACGGCGCGAACCACCCGAGCCAAAGGCTGATGAAACCGTTCACAGTAAGCGATGGCCTCGGATACGGCCCCGACGTTCAAACGATCCAACACGGCAGCCGTGAACGAACTTGCGTCGAGACGCGCCCGGCGGAGCACATGCAACCGTTCAAGTATAGTGGTGATGGAAAAAATGGAAAGAACAAGGAGAATCGTGCTGATCCACCACCCGGCTTTGAGCATTTCGATCAGCGTGAAATCGTGCGCCATGAATCGAGCCTCTTTTCCGCCACATCCTTGAAGGGCATGGTAGTATAGGCGGGATGTAATAGGCAACTTCAGACTGTCGCTGCTCCCACAAGAGGGGACATCCTGACTACCCTGTGCCAGGGGAGGGAATTCCTACAAAACAGAAAGACGAGATGTTGACGGCCCCCAGGCCGGCAGACGATATTCCGCATGCGCGGGCTGGACTGCGCTCCCGAACACCGGGATGAGAAAAGGAACGCGAAGGGGTGAAAAAGCAGGAAGTCATAGCCGTGGGTTTGAGTGGCGGCGTGGATTCTGCTGTGGCGGCTGCCGTGTTGGTTCAGCAGGGCTACACGGTCGTCGGGGTGACCATGCAGGTCTGGGATCACTCCCTTCCGGTCAAGGACGAAGGGCGGTGCGGGTGTTATGGGCCCGGCGAACCGCGTCACATCCAGACGGCTCGCGCTATCGCTCAACACCTCGGCATCCCCCACACGGTTATCCCGCTGGCCGATGAATACCGCCGCGAGGTTGTGGACTACTTCCGTTCCGAATATCGATGTGGCCGCACGCCAAACCCTTGTGCGCGGTGCAATCGGCGCATCAAGTTTGACGCGTTGTGGCGACGGATACAGGAAGCGGGAATATCGTTCACACGCTTCGCCACCGGCCATTATGCCCGCGTGCGCCAGGATCCGACCGGCGAGAGGGTGGAACTGCTGCGTGGGGTGGACCCCCACAAGGACCAATCTTACTTTCTTGCGGGCTTGAGCCAAGAGCAGCTTCGACATGTCATTTTCCCCTTGGGAGAGAAGACCAAAAGCGGAGTGCGGGCGTTGGCCCGATCCTTTGGGTTGGAGGAACTGACGAGCCTTCAGGAAAGCCAGGATTTTTTCGAGGGGCGTGATTATTCCGTTCTTTTCGGACGGGAAGACGCGCGGCCGGGCGTCATCGTGGATGTAGACGGACGCGAGCGGGGACGCCACCGTGGCATCATCTACTATACGGTGGGCCAACGCCGCGGATTGAGGTTGGGAGGAGGCACCGGAACACCCCTCTACGTGGTCCGGATTGACGCCGCCTCCAATACTCTTGTGGTGGGCCCTCGGGAAAAACTCCTGAGCCGGGCGCTGAGGGCCTCGGCGATCCACTGGATCGGTGGCCCGCCTCCCGATGGTCCGCGGCGCCTGACCGCCAGGATTCGCCAGCAGCATCGCGATGCGCCGGCGTGGCTCCTTCCGGAAGGACAACCGGATGTTGGGCGCGTGGAATTCGACACGCCTCAGTTTGCGGTGACCCCGGGGCAAATCGTGGTGTTCTACCAGGAGGACCGAGTTCTGGGCTGTGGAACGATCGAACGGGCTTTCGAGGGAGCGACGAACCTGTGACGTGCCGGCACCGAAAGGGAGGACGCGCCTATGACGATGAGAGGTCCCCTTTTTTCGGAACAGCGATGCGTTCGGTTGTTGCCCAACCGTCGGACGCTGGCCACTCACGCCAACTTCCCACCAGCGAGTCTTTTTGCAGAGCGTGCCGCAAACGCCGCAGAAAGTCCTTCCGCGGGATTTCCACCGCGCCCAGCCGGGCAAGGTGATCCGTGCGGAATTGGCAATCCAGGAAGGCGAAGCCCAGAGCGGTCAAGCGCTGCGTCAACTCGATAAGCGCGAGGGTGCTCGCATCCGCGACACACGAGAACATCGATTCGCCAAAAAAGACTCTCCCGAGAGCCACTCCATACAATCCCCCGGCCAGTCGACGGTCCATCCAGACCTCCACGGAGTGGGCATAGCCCAGGTCGTGCAGGTGTGTGTAGGCCGCACGCAGAGCGTCTGTGATCCAGGTTCCTGACTGGCCGGGGCGAGGAATGCGTTGGCAGCCTGCCATCACCTCCCGAAAGGCGTGGTCGAACGTCACGCTATACCTCCGGCATCGAAACCGGCGTTGGATATTCCGCGGTATTCGCAGGGAGTCGGGAAAGAGCACGCAGCGCGGATCCGGAGACCACCAGAGAAGCGGCTGGCCTTCCGACGACCAAGGAAAAATGCCGGATTGATAGGCAAGCAAAAGCCGTTCCGCGCGGAGGTCCCCTCCCACAGCCAGAAGTCCATCGGGCTCCGCTTCCGAGACCGGAGGAAATGCCATCTGCTGTGTGATTCGATAAACGGGCATGATCTTCTCGGAACGGATAGGACTCTCGTCGCGCGGCCGCCGGCCGGACGTCGGAGGCCTTTTAGAGTTTTTCCACGGTGGCAATCAAACCGCGGGCCTGCAGTTGATCCCGATGCTTGCGCGCTTCGGTTTCGGCTTCGACCTCGGCCACAGCCCGGCCACGATGATGAGCCTCCAGCATGATCTTTGTGGCCAGTGCCTCGTTATGCCCGAAAACTTCCATGAGAGCGTGCACGACGTAAGGCATGGTGTTTACCTCGTCGTTGTAAAGGATCACCTGATAGACATCCTCCATCCGTGTGGCCGATTCCGCGTCTGTCACAGGACGACGAATGATGTGCGGTCGTGTCATATTCTCCTGGTCGTATGCGCCGAACGGCTTTGACTTTTTGGGGTAAACGACGTTTTTCTTTATCATAGGGAACCCTAGCCACCCATTCCACAGACACGCGGGACGGGAGAGTCCATACTCAGGGGACCAAACGGATGCGCGCCCATGACACCGCGTGTGCTCAGTCCTGCTTAACAACAGAGACAGAGATTTTGCATGGCGATCAGGAAACTGCAGCAATCGATGGGGGAAAGCCTCCGCGTGCCGGACCATTCCCTTCCCTTTTTCCGTTCGCGGCCTTGCCGGCGATGTTTTCCACAGCGCAAGGGATCTGATATTCAACCTAGAGCCACATCCAGCAACATCATGGCGGTAAATCCCACTAGGGTCATCATGGTCACTACGTCGGTGTTGGCCTCATTTTTCTGAGCCTCCGGGATCAGTTCTTCCACGACGACAAAAAGCATTGCGCCAGCGGCAAAGCAAAGGGAAAAGGGCAAAATACTCTGGGCATGCGAAACAAAGGCCGTTCCCATCATGCCGGCTATGGGTTCGACCACACCGGAGGCCTGTCCCATTAGAAAGCTTTTCGTTCGCCCCATTCCTTCCCGTCGTAGAGGCAAGGACACGGCCGCCCCCTCGGGAATATTTTGGAGTCCAATGCCCAGGGCAAGGGCAATGGCTCCGCCGAGCGTGGTAGACGGAAGATGGGACGCCACCGCCCCGAAGGCCACTCCGACAGCCAAGCCTTCCGGAATATTGTGTAGGGTGATGGCAAGAACGAGAAGGATGCTGCGTGACCACGAGGTCTTGACTCCCTCGGCTCGTCCCATGGCCAACCCCGGATGAACATGAGGCAGAACGCAATCAACCAGCCTCATGAAAAGTCCACCCGATAGGAATCCAACGCCGGCTGTGAGCCAGGGAATTTGTCCCATTTGTTCGGCCATCTGGATGCCCGGGTCCAGTAATGACCAGAAGCTCGCGGCCACCATGACACCAGCTGCAAAACCCAACATCGAGTCCATGAGTTTTGGGCTGATCGTTTTGGTGAAAAACACGCCAGTTGCCCCGGCCGCTGTCATCCCCCACGTGAACAGCGTAGCTACGAGTGTCTGGGTGATAGGCCCCCATGCGCTAAGGAAATCCATCATCCCTAACTGTACTTGGGTTTGTTTTGCTCGTCCCGGCGAGATACGTCCACGGCTTTTCTTTTAGTCGGTTATGTCCCCTCGGGTCAACAGTTAATAGGCCGCCGACCTTCCGTTGCCGCAAACGGCGGAGACGGGATGGTCCCGTAAGCCAGGGGGGGGCAGGCAGGCTTCGTTACCCTCCAGACCTTCAAGGAAATCGACAACTTGAGGTGGCTCCAATGCCACGGATAGGTTTGAACGCCCGTCCTGGCAGAGATTAAAGGGATGTGGGAGGGTCGGCCGGCAGGATGTCCGCTTTCCCTGTGTCTCCAAACTCGCGGGGCGCTACAAAGGAGCGGCATTTCTCATCGGGTAGATCGTGTGTGATATTCAGGGGTTGCTTTTCTTGGCCACCCCGCCTAGTATAAAGATGCCTCTTCTGAAACCGAATGCGAGCGTAGCTCAGTTGGCAGAGCTCCACCTTGCCAAGGTGGTTGTCGAGGGTTCGAGTCCCTTCGCTCGCTCCACACTTCCTCCCGCGCGAAACACATCAGCTACGCCGAAAGATTCGGCTGGGCTATGTGCGCTATGCGGGATTGAGGGTCGGACGCGCGCCTCAGGACATCACCGGAAATACACAACAGTTGCAGGTCTTCCCCGCGCGATCAAGTCCAAGGGCATTCCATACTTCCGGTCCCTCTTCGCAGAGCCCGAGCGGACAAATATCCCGCAGGATACGGACGGCCGGACGGTAAAGGGCCAGGCGCGTCTCCAGGGGATAACGGGCGAGTCCGGCCGGGACAGGAGAGGGTTCCAGCTTACGAAACAGAGCATGCGGCGCGAAGCGAAGCAGGCTGGGCTCAGCACGAAGCGATCCCAGAGTTACCCCCTCGGGTTTCAAGGACTTGACGGTTCGCGCGACCGATTCATACCGATACCCGACGATCATCGGATCTATGCGGATGCGCACACGCCAACCCTTCTGCCGAAGCGCGCGCGCGGCAGCGAATCGGTCGGCCACAGATGCCGCGCCCTTCTCGTATCGTGCGGCGGCCAATGGGTGATTGACGGAAAAGGATACAACGACATTGGGGCAAGGCGGTTGACGCAGCAGATCCGCACATTCCCGGCGCCCGCCTTTTGTCACGAACAAGAGCGTGTGGGGACGGCCGGCAGCCTCCTTGCGGAAGACTTCCACGAGCTTCCCCGCAAGGGGGCGCAGTGTTTCGAAGGACAAACTGTCGCAGAGGTTGCCCGCGTTGAGCATGTAACACTCCAGATGATTCTGGCGAATCCAGCGGTGCACCTCGCGAATCAGGCGTTTGACATTGGTAAAGACCACCGGTTTCGGTTCATGCCACAGGGAAGCCTTCAGATAGCAGTAGGCACACGACGGTTGGAATCGGCAGCCGTTCGCGTGTGCCAGCACGTAGAAGTTGGGACACACCGTGCGAGACGGAGTGGTTCGCAGAAGTTCAATAAACCGTGTTCGCCGGACGCGCCGGCAACACGATGCGGCGTTTTCGTTCATTCCATTTCCTTCCTTTCCGCAATGTCGTAGGAGGCTCCGGGCCGCAGCGCGAGGGCCTCCATGGGGATATGATCCGACAACTCCGGAAGAAAACGGCCTCTTTCATGGGTGCGAATCTCTTCGTCCGTCAGATGGATGAGGAACCAATACCGGGGGCGGATTGCTTCGATAAAGTGCGCCCATCCTGACCCCTGCCAAGGGCACAAAAAGAGCGCATCCAGACCGCGAAGGTCCGCCGAGCATAGTCGGCTCGTGCTTTCGTTGTCGCCGTCGTCGAAAAAGCGGAAGGCTCCGACTTCCACCCGGTAACTATTGTGTGCGGAACCGTGGGAAGTTCGGAAGGCGGTGATCCGCGCGCCGAGCACGTCTATGGATACCTGGGTGCCGATTTCGTCGGGTTCGAGCGGGAGGAGTCGTTCCGGAGAAGCCTGACGCCGAAGAATTCGGATGACCGGTTCGGGCCCAATCACGACTGCCCCCTGCGCCACGGCTTCCAGCACGGCACGAACGTTGAGGTGATCCCAGTGGTCGTGTGTAACGAGAATAACGCTGGTGGGACCTGTGTCGCCGGGTGTCGGAAGGTTCCGGGCCGACACGCCGGGCACAAACGGGTCGAGAAAAAACGTCACCGAGGGGCATGCCAGGCGAAATCCAGCATTGCCCAGGGCCGTCACCCTAGCCAAGACGTTGCCGGGTGGAGGCGTTGAGCGGAGTCTGGCGTTTCCACGGGATCGATCGGTCGTCGCGGCCATAGGCGATCCTTTCATTCGGCGTTTTGACGCAGGCGGAGATAAGGTAGCATGCGCGGCGACGGTGTACCAACAAAAAACCTTCCCGGACGACTTGACAGGAGAAAGCGTGGTGCATAAAGTCACAGTCGCCCTGCTTGCGTTGCCGGGATTGAAGAGAGTGGGACCTAGCCACTCTCATGCCTTTATTGCTAGACTAGGGTATTCGAGCATGAAGACGGGCGCGCGGAAAGCGTGCCGGGATGGCAAAGTGCCGGCGGTTTGGGCGAGAAGGCGGCGTGCATGGCCTCTACAGTCAATGATGAACTGGCTGCGGTCTTCACGTACATGGAAAAAGACCGCGGTATTGACCGCGAAACCCTCATCCAGGCGGTCGAGGAGGCGCTGCAAGGCGTTTCGCGGAAAGTCGCTTCCCCCCATCAGAACCTACGGATTGTTATTGACCGCCATACCTACCACATCAAAGCGCTGAGCGCGGTTCGGGTTGTTGAAGGTTCGCGTCCGGGAGAGAATGAGATCGCCCTAACCCAGGCACGCCGCATCAATCCCACGGTTCAGATCGGTGACACCATCGAGATAGAAGTCAATCCTCGAAACTTTGGACGCATTGCGGCCCAGACCGCGAAGCAAGCGATCCTTCAGAAGATCCGACAGGTCGAGAGAAACAGAGTCTTTGCAGAATACAGGGACCGCGTGGGCGATATTGTCAGTGGTACTGTCCGCCAATTTGTCCGCAGCGACATTCTTGTAGACATTGGACGCGCTGAGGCCTTGCTGCCTGCTGAAGAGCGTGTTCCAACCGAAGAGTATCAGATCGGCGACCGGATCCGGGCCTATCTCCTTCGCGTGCAAAATAATCCTTCCGGGCCCAGCATCGTTATTTCGCGTAGCCATCCCGAATTTGTTCGGCGGTTGTTTGAGCTGGAAGTCGTGGAGATTGCCGACGGCGTGGTGGAGATCGTCGCCATGGCGCGCGAGCCGGGGTATCGGACAAAAATGGCCGTGCGCTCCGCGAACGAGAAGGTGGATCCGGTGGGGGCCTGTGTCGGCATGCGGGGCATGCGCGTGAAGAATATTGTCCGCGAGCTGTCCGGCGAGAGAATCGATATTATCCGCTGGAACGAGGATATCCGCATCTATGCGGCCAACGCCTTCTCGCCGGCCAGGCTCGCCCGGGTCAGCGCGGATCCGGACGTTCCTAAGCTGCTGCACGTTTGGGTGGAACCGGATCAGCTTTCGTTGGCCATCGGGAAGCGAGGACAGAATGTGCGGCTGACCTCGAAACTACTCGGCTGGAAGATTGACGTGCGGAAGATAGAAGACGCGTTGAGCTTTGAGGAGAAGGTTGCCCGCGCGGTGGACAGTTTGGCCGCTGTGCCTGGCATCACCCGGGAACAGGCGGAGGCATTGGTCAAGGCCGGGTTTTTGACCGTGGAAGGGATTGTCACCGCTCAAGTTTGTGACCTGGAGGAAACGACAGGACTGGAACCAGGGGTCTGCCAATCCATTTATGCGGCGGCGACCGCCTGGCACGCTCAGCAGAATCCTCTGGAAAAGGACGAGTCCACGGATACGACAGCATGAGAATTTTTGAACTGGCGCGCGAACTGGGGATGACGAGTAAAGACCTTCTGGCGGAACTTCGCCGCCGAGGCATTCCGGCCGCGAATCACCAGGCCAATATCGCTCCCGAAGCCGAGCGTCTGATACGCGGGGCGTACGCCCGCATATCGTCCACGCCGACCCCGGAAAGTCCGTCTCGCTCGCCGTCGTCACCGCCCAGCGCAACGGCGAGGGTGTCCCCTCCCTCCCTATCGCCCGTGCTGGCCGCACCGTCTCCTCCGCCGGAACATCAAGCAGCGGTGGCGCCCGTGGCACCGGTGGCGCTCGAGGCGCCCCACGTGCCGTCTCCGCCTGCCGCAGCGTCTCCCAGCGCCGCGGAGAAATCCACTCGCGTGCCCTCTCCGTCTGCGGCGAAGCCGAGTTCTCCGCGCGTGTTGCGTCTTCGCGGTCCGATCCAGGTTCGCGAGTTGGCTCAGCGGTTGGGGCTGCGGCCCAATCAGCTTATCGCCGATCTTATGACGCTCAACATTCTAGCCAATCTGAACGAGGTTTTGGACTTGCGCGTCGCGCGAGCCATTGCAGAAAAGCGCGGGTTCGTCGTCGAGCATGAAAAACGGTTGGAGGAACACCGTCTGGCCCAGCGTCTGCGCCAAGCCGGAGAAGAAACCGAAGAAGAAGATCGCCCGGAGGACCGTGTCCCACGCGGGCCGGTGGTTACGTTCATGGGGCACGTGGACCATGGGAAGACTTCCCTTCTGGACAAAATTCGCAATACCCGTGTTGCGGCCGGCGAAGCCGGAGGCATTACGCAGCATATCGGTGCCTATACGGTTCGGATTCGCGATTCCACGATCACTTTTCTGGATACGCCGGGACATGCTGCCTTCACCGCCATGCGCGCCCGCGGCGCGAAAGTCACCGACATAGCCGTCCTTGTCATCGCTGCGGATGACGGGGTGATGCCTCAGACGGAAGAGGCCATTAATCATGCGCGGGCGGCCGGAGTGGCCCTGATCGCGGCGATCAACAAGGTGGATTTGCCATCGGCTAATGTGGACAAGGTCAAGGGACAACTGCAGACGCTCGGGTTGACGCCTGAGGATTGGGGCGGAGATCTGATCTGCTGCCCGGTGAGCGCCCTGACGGGGGAAGGCATTGACCATCTGCTGGAGATGATCCTGCTTCAGGCGGAGATGCTGGAATTGAAGGCCAATCCGAACCTGAAGGCGAAAGGGTATGTGATCGAGGCGCAACTGGAGTCCCATATTGGTCCTACGGCTACGCTGTTGGTGACACAGGGGACCCTGCGTGTCGGCGATGTGTTGCTTTGTGGGACCTCCTACGGAAAAGTGAAGGCCCTCATTGACGACCAGGGCCAACGTGTGAGTTCCGTGTCTCCCGGTAGGGTTGGAAAGTGCCTGGGGCTTTCGTGTGTCCCGCAGGCAGGGGACGCGTTCAAGGTGTGTCTCGACGAAAAAATGGCTCGAACGCGGGCAGAAGAATTCCTGCGCCAACAAAAAATGCAGCAATTGACGGGCGTCGAACGCAAGGCCTCTCTCCAGGCGCTATTCGAACAGTTGAAGCAAGCCGAAAAGAAAGAACTCAAACTTGTCCTCAGGGCCGATACGCAAGGGTCTCTCGAAGCCATCACGGGGGCCCTCCAGGAAATCCGAAGCGAAAAGGTTTCGCTCAACATTATTCATCGGGCAGTCGGCAATGTGACCGTCAATGATGTGTTGCTGGCCTCCGCCTCTCGGGCTGTCATTGTTGGATTTTACGTTTCCAAGGAGCCGGGAGTGGAAAGTGCGGCCAGGTCAGAAGGCGTGGAAATCCGTCTTCATCAGATCATCTATGAACTTCTGGATGAAGTGCGCAGCGCGATGAGAGGGCTTCTCGCTCCCAAGATCGAAGAACGAATCCGCGGCCGGGCGGTCATCAAACAGGTATTCCCGCTGGGTAAACGGAGCCAGGTGGCTGGATGCCAAGTGTATGAAGGCTATGTCACCCCGAAACTTCGCGTGCGCGTCAAGCGCAAACTGGAGGTCCTCCACCAGGGGTCGATTGCGTCTCTCAAGCGATTCAAAGATGACGTGGCCCTTGTGAAGGAACCGCAAGAATGCGGTATTCGCCTCGAAAATTACAACGATTTTGTGGAAGGGGACACCCTCGAGTTCTACGAATTGGAGCAGGTGCAGCAAACCCTGTAAGGCCAACATTTCCGAAAGCGCCCCCGTTCCCAGCCGGACCCGTATCGCATCACGACAAGCGAAAAGGAGAAGGGAAGGCCGCGAGGTCTCTTTACGGGCTCTTGAACCGGCATCCCCGCCGGCGAACGGCGATAGGCCGATGTGTGTTCGGACTCGCCGCTTTCGGTGTGATTCTCATGCGCTGGTTTTCAGACCTCTGACGTATAGGGACCGAATCCGGACAAGACCGGACCGATGCAAAAATACGGAAAGGCATCCGGGGCGGCTTCGTGGGCCACTGTGTGACGGCCAACCGTGTCGCGTGTTCCGTGGCCGCTCGGGTTTTACGCAACGGGTAACGTTATGATATGAAGGTGGATCGCATCACCCGGATCAACGCGCTGTTGAAGCGCGAAATCGGATGTCTCCTGTTCCGCGTCATGCAGGAAGAGGAGGATTTCGATCTGGCCGCCGTGACGATTACCCACGTTTCCGTGGGACGCGACCTCCGCGACGCCCGGGTGTGGATTTCCATTCTGGGGCACGAAGAACGCCGCGGCCGGATGCTTCGTCTCCTGGCCCAGCATCGCGGCGAAATCCAGGCCGCCATCAACCGGGACATCGGCCTAAAATTCACGCCCCGCCTGCATTTCCGACTTGATCGATCAGTGGAAAAGGGCGATCGCGTCCTTGATCTCCTCTCCCGCCTGGAACGCGAAGAAAGCCCAGGAGACCCTCTCCTATGAACGTATCACACCAGCACGGTTCACGTCATTTTGGGCCGCCGGATGTGCGAAAGTCTGACGACGCACTCGATGGCGTTCTGCTGGTGGATAAGGCCACCGGACCGACGTCCCATGACGTGGTGGACCTGATACGCCGCCGGTTCCGCGTGAGAAAGGTAGGCCACGGCGGCACGCTCGATCCACAGGCGACAGGCCTTTTGATCATTCTGCTCGGTCGGGCTACCAAACTTTCTGGTTATTTCCTCGGATCGAACAAAACCTACCAGGGTATCATGCGGCTTGGCATCGCCACCGATTCCCATGACGCCGACGGCCAGATTGTCCGGGAGGCGGACTGGCGAGGCGTGACGCGCGACGCGCTCGAGGCGGAAATGCGCAAGCGCACAGGCGACATGTTGCAGACACCCCCGATGATTTCCGCCGCCAAGGTGGAGGGTGTCCCTTTGTATCGGGTTGCACGCAAGGGTCGTGCCGTCGAACGGAAACCCAAAATGGTGCACATCTACGAGTTCACTCTGCGGGAGTTCACACCCCCGACCGCCGCTTTTTTCATCCGGTGCAGCAAGGGAACGTATGTACGAACGCTCTGCGCCGATATCGGCGAGGCTTTGGGTTGCGAGGCCCATCTTCAGTCGCTGCGTCGCCTTACCTGTGGCCCGATGCGCGTGGAGGATGCCGTCCGAATGGAAACGCTGTTAACCCTCGATGTCGAAGGGTTGCGTGCCCACGTGGTTCCCCTGAGCCGTTTTGCTGTCGTGCTAGCCGGACTGCAGCCTGCTCCAAGTCAAGGATGATCTATGCGCGTGGTGCACAACCTTACCGGTTTGGCCCAGCACACGCGACCCATGATGGTGGCCATAGGTGTGTTCGACGGACTCCACCGTGGGCACCGAACCCTCCTCCTGCGTATGCTTGAGCGCGCGCGCCGACACGGTGCGGAGGCCTGGGTTCTTACCTTCACGGTGCATCCGCAGAAGGTCCTCCGTCCGTCGCAGGCTCCCCCGTTGCTTCTTTCGCTCCCTCACCGTCTGCGTCTCCTGGAGTCTCTGGGCCTTCATGGGTGTATCCTCGTCCCCTTCACGCAGACTTTCGCGCGCCAAGCGCCTGCCCGCTTTGCCGCGCGTTTACTTCAGGCCATGCCCCGCCTGCAGGAAATCTTCGTGGGACCCAACTGGCGTTTCGGACGAAATCGACGAGGAACCCCGGAGACCCTGCGCCGTTGGGTGGAGCCTCACGGTGTGCGTGTCACGGTTGTCCCGGCTCTACGCGAACGCGCGCAACCGATTTCCAGCAGCCGGATTCGCGGATGTGTGACCCGCGGGAATGTGTCCGAAGCGGCTCGCTTGTTGGGCCGCCCCTTCAGCATAGTGGGAACCGTGGTTCGGGGATGGGCTCTCGGACGTCGCCTCGGTTTTCCCACAGCCAATCTCCGTCTCGAGAAGGATATTATGATACCCTTTGGTGTGTACGCGGTCTGCGCCTCTCTCCGTTCCGGCATCCCCCGTGGGCAACTGTGGCCCGGCGTGTTGTACTATGGCCGGCGTCCCACTTTTTCTTCGGGTCAATCCGGACCGCCCACCGTGGAACTCCACGTGTTTAGGCCGATCCGACGTTCTTTGTATGGACAAAAACTGGAAGTTTTGTTCGTGCGGCGAATGCGCGGCGATCGCCGTTTCCCCTCAGTGCGCGCGCTGCAACAAGCCATTGCTCGGGATATAGCCGCCGCGCGCCGTTTCTTCGCAACGTGCAGTCTTCCACAGCCTCCTTCCCGTTGATCGCAGTTTTGCCCTCCACCGCATGCCGTCTGGTACGCTTCCCGCGATTCTCCACTCCGCGCGACGTCGTCCGCCAAACGGTGCCTCTATTGTATTGACACGCAGCGCCGCCGAAGGAGGGAACTGTTCGCGTGTGGTTGGCATCGAAACGTACGCCACAGGGTCACGCCTCAACGGACACGGACCGGCGCCACAGTGGCGGAGGGGGCCGTGCGCCGGGCAATGACGACCTTGGGGAATCCTCCCTGGACCAGCCGCTGACGAAGCAGAACGCCAGCATTCGGAGAAGCGTTGGTATGGACGCGGATTGTGATCCGGGTATTCGCGTCAGCCCCGGCTGCGCGCACCGCCTCGAGCACGTGTTCCGCCCTCACCCGCCGTCCGTCCACGCGTAGCGTATCCGTCTCGTCGGTTTCAATGTGAAGGGCGTGTCGTGGTTCGATGTGGAGAAGCCCTCCACAGCCGACAAACGTGGCCAGGCATGCTAGGCTCACCACAATCGGAAACCAGCGAATCCAGCGGCCGTCTTTCACGCGGCTAACCATAATCCAATGGTCACACAAAATCAACTTTGCCTTTTTTTGTGCCCTAATCACGGCTGCGTCATGAACGACGAAAATTGTTTTTTTATGATCGGAGAGGGAGTGAAGCACGGATGAAGCGGAAAAAGCCGTATCCCGGGGTGCAGACGGCATGGGAAGACAGGGTTCCGGTGGCACAGAGGGGAAGCGCCAGCCTGTTGCGTCATCAGCCAGCTGATGAGCAAGGTACAGGGGTGCCGCAAAAGCGATGGAGGGCCGGTTTCGATCGCTCCCTGCCCTCCGGGAGGGGCGGCGTCCTCGCCGTCCGTTTCCCTTGACGGTTCCTGCGTGCTCCAGTACGGTGATGGTGCACAGGCAAACCGTGAGCGGACATGGAGGCCGCCAGGGTGACTCAGATTGAGGCGCGTAGACGGGCCGGAAAGTGTAGGTGGAATGTGAGACAACGTTTTTGCGAATGGAAGATGCCGCGTATACGGGACGGGAGGCCTACACGGTGGGGCTGGATCGTCCGCCATGTGTCCGGACTTCAGTTGGGACGCGGGACCGATATCGGTGCCTTTACCTATATCAATGCCAAAAATGGTGTGGTTATTGAGGAAGCGGTTCAGGTGGGGTCGCACTGTTCGATCTACTCGGTTTCCACGATTGATGACAAGGAAGGCCCTGTGAGGCTCAAACGAAACTGCCGGATCGGGAGCCACACCGTGATCATGCCGGGGGTGACGATTGGCGAAAATACGATTGTTGGCGCGATGAGCTTTGTGAATAACAGCCTGCCAGCCAATAGTGTAGCCCTCGGCATTCCCGCCAGGGTCGTACGCCGTTTGCCCGCACCCCGTATAGGCCGTCGCATGGGGGGGAGAAACGCCGAAGGCCTGGCGGCAGTATCGCGGAAAGGCCGGTGCCGATGAGGAGAGAAAGGGCATGCTTTTCCGATTGTCGCGGAACCTGCGGGAAGGCGACTTGGGGGCGCGCTCTCCGGTCGTACCGGGTTGGCCTGTCGGCTGTAAGCGTGTCGGAAAGGGAAAAAGGGTGAGCTCGCGGAGAATTTTCCTCTCTCCTCCCCACATGGGAGGGGAAGAACGGAAGTTTATTGAAGAAGCCTTTTCCACCAACTACGTCGCGCCTTTCGGTCCGATGGTGGAGTCCTTTGAAAAGGAGTTCGTGAGGCGGATCGGAATCCCTTACGCGCTGGCCGTATCGAGCGGGACTGCCGCCATGCACCTGGCCATGCATGAACTCGGAGTCGGACCTGGCGACATCGTCGTGACGGCGACGCTGACGTTTATTGCCAGCGTGGGGCCAGCCGTGCATCGCGGGGCCCAGCCGCTATTTATAGATTCGGATCGGGCGACCTGGACAATGGATCCGGATCTTCTGGCTATGGAACTGGACGCGTGCGCCCAGCGGGGCACGTTGCCAAAGGTCGTCATTCCCACCGACCTTTATGGTCAGTGCGCGGATCTCGATCGCATCTGTGCTATTTGCGATGCCTACGGCATTCCTGTGGTGGCGGATTCGGCTGAAGCGGTAGGCTCTACCTACAAAGGGCGGCATGCCGGCGTGGGGTCTCGCGTGGCGGTTTACTCCTTCAATGGAAACAAGATCATCACAACATCCGGTGGGGGCATGCTGGCCTCCGAAGATGCCCGACTGATTGAGCATGCGCGGTTTCTTTCCGCCCAGGCGCGCGATCCGGCTCCGCACTATGAGCATTCCGAACTGGGCTACAACTACCGCATGAGCAGCATCGCCGCGGCCATCGGCCGTGGACAATTGCGGGTTCTGGATGAACGGATCAAACGGCGGAGGGAAATTTTCGACATCTACAGGCAACTCCTCGGTGATCTGCCAGGGATTACCTTTATGCCGGAAGCGCCGTATGGATGCTCAAACCGATGGCTGACCGTTGTCCTGATCGAACCGGAGTCGTTTGGGTCTGACCGCGAAAGCGTACGCCGGGCTCTCGAATCGGAAAACATCGAGGCACGGCCCGTTTGGAAACCAATGCATGTGCAGCCGGTCTTCCGTGGATGCCTTGTTCGTGGAGGAGATGTCGCAGAGGACCTTTTCCGACGAGGGCTGTGTTTGCCTTCCGGAACAGCCCTTACAGATGAGGACATAACCCGTATTGCGGAATGCATCCGGCGGTGCCACCGATGACGGAGGAAAGGCACACACCACACGTAGTACCGGCCCGTGGCTGTTGGCCACGGGCCGGTACGGAAGCGTCAAACAGCTTTGTCGCGAAAAGTAGCCGTGGCGGAAGGGGAGGGATTTGAACCCCCGTCCCGCGGCTGCGGGATCCGGTTTTCAAGACCGGCGCGTTCGACCACTCCGCCACCCTTCCGACGTCCCGCTTCTCTCCTACCAGAAGTCTGGGTCAGAGTCGAGTATGCGCTGCAGGCTGTCCTGCCCGCTGGAAGGAGGGACGCAGGAAGCATGGAAGTGTTCCATGCGCCCTTTAGGGCATGGATGCCTGTTGCCGCTGTTTAACGGTGCTTTGACGGATAAGGTTACAAGAAGAGCCCAACACGGGATGACTGGCACAGAGCTATCCGGGAGAGGGTGTGCAAAAGGTCAGATAGCCGAAGCGATCAGGGGCGTGGTTGCTGTCGCCGACAAAGCTCCACGTGTAGCGCCCACGGACCGGGTGGCGATTGCGCACGACGTTGACACGCCACGGATGGGAGGGCGGCCAGGAGATTCGGAGTTCCGCCAGAGGGATGAGGCATTCCACCGCATACCAGGTGCTTCCGCGTGCGGCGCAAACGCGATGCGCAGGAACATGAGGGTGATACACACCCTCCCCTTGCTCACACGCCCAAGAGACGCCCAGCGGACTGAGCATGAGATGGAAATACCGCCTCGCCTTCCCTTCCGTGTCCAAAAAAAGCTCCATGCTGTCGTCCGTCCAGATTTGGCTGTGCCCTTCGGTCACGGTCACCTTCAGCCGTTCCATGAGGGGTTCTTCGCACCGGATCCCCAGGTAAATCGCCCCTTCCGCCACGAGACAGCGGAGTTCGGTCCGCACGTCGGCAGGCCTACCGTTGTCGCTACAAAGGAAGGACTCGGTGGTGGCTGCGTCAAGCCAGGCAGGGTCGGAGAGATCACCCCGGAGAACGGGTGCACGAGACGCCAGCGGCACACAGAGCGTGGGGTGAGTCCGTAAGAGGACACGACGGCGCTCAATCTCAGACCCTTCTAAAACAAAAGGCTGCGTCCAGGCCTTCCGATTAGCGCGACCGTAACATTCGAAGCGGAAGACATGGTCGTGACGTGCCGACGGGTGATATTCCAACATAGGGGATTCAGCCCACGCGAGCTGGCGCCCTCCCTCGCCGATGACAGCGATCGCTTCTGCGTCAGAGGCTTCCACCCGAACGGCCATCTCATTAGCACTGATCCGGTCAATATGAACGCCCGTGGAAGCGTAAAAACGTCCTGCTTTAAGAGATTCGAGGATGGCGTGGGGCGTACGATCCGGGACCTGTACCATGCACCATCCGCGGCCCACGCCGGATGGTCCATGCCCATCATCGGTTGCAACGCCCCAGACAAGTGGTTGATCCGCTAGGAGTTGATCCCATTTTTCAAGCGCATAAGGGCTGCCAGGATCCTCCAGAATGCTTCCGTTGAAAATTTCGATGCCATGGAAGCCGGTTAGGATCGCAAGACTCTGGAAAGAATAATGATTGAAGTTCCTCCCCCAATCAGGGTGGCAAAGAACCACCAGAGCGTCCGCCTGGCGAAATCGGTCGATGAGGGTCTGGTGGGGAACACCTCCGTGGAGAGGCTGGTATGCGCCTGATCCGACGATGAGCAGGTGGCCAAGGGGTGCGGACAGTTCTAGACCAGGAAGAACGATCAACGGAAAAGTGGAAGCACAGATTGTAGGATCGGGGTTCCGGTCATGGTCGCTGATCGCCAGAAAGTCATATCCGCGTTCGGCGTAAAGCCGTATGGTATCCAAGGGCGAGAGAGTCCCGTCGGAACGTGTCGTGTGGGTGTGGAGGTTTCCCCGTAACCAAAGGGAGGAAGAATCGGAGAGATAAGGGCTGTGGATCCGTACGTCCGGCATAATGTGTCGTGCGTGTGTTGCGATACGCTTTGGACGAGTGAAATAGCATAGTCGCCCTCGATATTCCAGGCAAATGGATACCGCGCGTGGGCGAAAAACTCCTGTTGTCTCCCCTCATGCCATGCAACACATCAAAAGTCTGTGGAAGGTCCCCTCGTCCAACAGACTACCCTGTAATCCCCCCTGACATTCGTGCCGCTCGCAGACTTGGCGAGGTCTATTCGGGATTCGTCGGCAGGTGTGCCGTTTGGCCAGCATAGTGCGGCTTCACACCTCACGACGAAAACGGCCAGGAGCACAACAGGAAGGAACCGGGGGGCGTAGGATTCGGTTCATCGTATTGCGTCTTTCAGGCGTTCCCGCTCAAGGATTCGTACCCCAGAATCGCGGAGGCTCTGGGTGCCCGCGCGACAGGCACGACCGGCTGCATGAGAAACGGTCACAATAGCGGCCGCAGCCGCCAGGCTGAGCCCTAATGTGAGGAAAGCCGCAAAATAACCGGCACGAAGCGTGTGACACGTCACCGGTATAACGATGACGAGGAAGACCATCACAGCCGCTGCAAGTGGCATCCAGCGCACAAAATCGGGGTTCTCCGTGTGCTGGCGGATCCAGAGACGGGTGGCAGCCGCTGTGGTCAGAAGCAGGCCGGTCATGGCGGCGAGGGTAATGACAACACGCATGTGCGTCACGACCTTGCATCCGAAAATTTCTCCCGTGAATCGAACAACAAGAGCCGCAGCAACGAGGGCAAGAAAAACGAGTATCGCCACCCACAGAGGAGAGGAGGGCTCGTCGAGTAGGCTCTGGATTACATTGTAGAGTTCAGACAAGAATGTGTTCATGGCTCTGTCCCCTATTTTTTTCCCACGCGGCGAAAATCGAACTTGAATTTCCCACGTTCACCTCGACACGCCCTTTATCTATATTCCTTCTTCGTCCGTAGTGGTCAAGAATGAACGTCTCCGACAACGACCGGTTCTAGCCGGGATTTCGTCCCTGATTGGGGATGGACAGGTTCGGGACATCTCTGGAGGGGGTGGTCGTTGGGGATATAGAGCCACACGAGACGACCCAGGTCAAGCGGTTGTCAGGCAGTGATGCATTTAGCCAGGATTTTGCGTTCGACCTGCCCTTGAAACGGTAAGTGCTTCCCTGTGCTCTGGTTGTGAAAAGGGAAGACAATGAAGACGGTAATACATAGAGTCCCCCGCGTTAGCGTTTCCTTGGACACCGGATTGGGGTAGAGGTAGGGGAAAAGGAGGTCGTCCAAGTGAGTAAGGCATTGGTCCGAGCGATCGAGGGCGAAAGCCTTTCCCCTTTGGGGGAAACCGCCGCCACTCCCCAGGGATTGGAGGGAACGACGTGAGCCGCGGGTGAGACGGCGCTCAAAAGCCGAGATCCGGATGAACGGGATGAGGAGAGATTCGGCGTCTGAAGACCACGATCGGCGAGTAGCCGATGGCCAATGAGTTGTTGAGTGCCACGATCGAGAAGCGGGAGCAAGCCCACCCTTTTTCGTGGAGGAAGTCGAAGAGATGAGCCAGACCGTTTCGCCTTCTTCGGAGCCAGCGTGTGATTTAGCCCGTGTGTTGCAGCCCTGGAGGATTCCACGGTCGAGGTTCTACGCCCGGCGTCAGCAGGTCCGACTGCTCATGCGCGGACACAGGGTTGTTGTCGCCGATGCGCGGGGGCAACAGGCACGGGTCGAAGGTGCGTGACAGAGCCCGTACCACGCAACGTCCCGATGAGATGGGGGGGGACATGACCACGACGGTCACGCTAGCCAAAGGGACTGCGGCCGTGTTCGTGCCTGTTGATCATGTCGCGGCAGAATGCATCGGAATTCGCGTCGCCGCGTTCGGAACCCGCTTTGAGGCTTTGGAACTCTTCCGCTGATCCGAAAATGGAAAACCGGCGCGGCAAGCCGGATAGTGGCTCTGGCCTGGACGGCCTCGTGGAAATGTTTCATCGTGCCTGCGCCGCCGGAGACAACAACTTCGGCATCGGCGGCGGCGCGAATTTGGCGAATCAGCGGCAAATCAGAACCTCTCCGAACGCCGTCGGCGGATTTGCTTCGTAGGAAGAATCGTTCGGACGCCATAGCCGCTGATCTTTTCTGCCCACTCCATCGCCTCGGCGCCGGTTGCCGTCCGTTCGCCATCAATGAAAACCTTATAACCGGAAGGCATGGCTTTGGATTGGACAACATCAAGGGTCACAGTGACCTTGTCGGCGCCGAGTTCCTTGATCATGTTCGGCCATCAGGTTGGGTTTGCGGAATGCCGCGCTACTGGTTGATAGCTTCGACGCGCCGGCCTCTATGGCAGTGGCGGCGGGCACCACATCGGCCATGCCGTCACAGACCAGGGTAGGTCAAGTCCGGGGTTTCCGGTAAAAGAGCGGGTTGGGCATAACCTTCCATAACTGCCTTTCTATCCGACCAACTTGGTCAGGTCAGGATACTCCCAGGGGGGAATCGGTGGCTAGGGCCATCTGCTTGAGTCGCTCCACAGAGAAGGTGAGCGCCCGTTCACGGTTCGCCATCCTTCCCCCTTGCGGGACAGCAGGATAAGGTCTCTCTCGTGATGGAGTGCGCCTGGCGCGGATCGAACGCGCAACCTTCGGCTCCGGAGGCCGACACTCTGTCCAGTTGAGCTACAGGCGCATGGGCATCAAGAGGATCCTAATTTTCTTACCGCCGGAGACGAGACTCGCGGAGAAGGCATATGCCAAGGGTCCAACCGTCTCTGAGAAGCCTCCCACCTGGTCTGCCGGGAAGCCCACGCGCAGTGTCTACCCCCAACGGCGCATAAAGTCTCGCATAAAGGAGACCAACGCGTCAATTCCTTCCTCCGGGAAGGCATTGTAGATGGATGCTCGCACTCCGCCGACAGAACGGTGGCCTTTTAATCCCGTGAATCCGGCTTTCTCGGCTTCGGTGAGGAATTTTTGTTCCAGCGTCTCGGTGGGGAGACGGAATGTGACGTTCATGTCGGAACGACAGTCGGGGCTGGCGGTCCCGCGATAGAAGCCGCTGCTGCCGTCCAAGGCAGCGTACAACTTGGCGGCTTTCTCTCTGTTGCGACGGTAGAGGGTCTCAAGACCAACACGTTTTACCCATCGTAACACCAACATCATCAGATAGGTGGCGAAACAAGGGGGGGTGTGGTAGAGCGAGTTTTCCGCCATATGCGTCCGATAACGAAAAATGGCCGGGACTGTTGTAGGGGCACGATCCGCCAAATCCTTACGGATGACGACGAGCGTGACGCCGGCTGGTCCCAGGTTTTTCTGAGCTCCTGCGTAGATCAACCCGAACGCCTTTACGTCCAGAGGCCGGGACAGAATATCGGATGACATGTCGGCCACCAAAGGAGCTTCTGTCTGCGGAAAAGTTTTCCACTGAATTCCGCTGATGGTTTCGTTCGAGGTGAGGTGGACATACGCGGCTCCCGGTGTCAACGTGAGTTCCGATGCGGATGGAATACGGCTAGGAACATCGTGGGATGTGTCGGCGGCCACATTCACGCGCCCAACAATCTGTGCCTCCTTCACGGCCTTGTCGGCCCAGGCGCCGGTGTGGATGTAATCGGCAATCTGCCCGGGAGGGAGTAGATTCAGGGGGACCATGGCAAACTGTCCGCTGGCACCTCCTTGAAGGAGCAGAACCGCATAATCCTCGTTGAGTCTTAAAATTTCCCGAAGGCTGGCTATCGTCTCAGAATGGATGGCGTCATATACCTTACCGCGATGGCTGGCCTCGAGAATGGATAGACCGGCGCCGGGATACTCCACTAATTCCTGCTGAGCCTGCATCAAAACTTCCAGCGGGAGGGTGGCCGGCCCAGCAGAAAAGTTGAAAACCCGGGGCATTGTGATCTCCTTCGTGTATGCATGGATAGGCCGTGCCACTTTAGACAGTCCGACGGAAGAAAACAAGCGTAAACCCTGATTTGCGAGTCGCGCGCGAACGGTAGTTCGCGCGGACGGCACTTTGGTCGACCTGTGGGCGACAGTCCGG
>FWPU01001750.1_pt1 | contig 63564 bp, 56 predicted proteins | sample 2228361 | NCBI WGS metagenome assembly FWPU01 (sample SAMEA103939777, study PRJEB20133) | metagenome
TCCGGCCGGCGGGAAGTCGCGCTCGAGCTCCGCGAGGCGGCGCTCGACGTTCGCCCGCGCGGTGCCGCCCGCGATCCTCCGCCGCGCGATCGCCGCGTCGAGCGTCAGCACGCGGCGGCCGCGCCCGTCGAGCAGCGGCGAGAAGCGGGCGAGCTCGCGCGCGTCCAGGCTCTCGAGCTCGCGTCCCCGATCCACGCAGAAGCGGACCACCTTGCCCACGACCTCGTGCGCCTCGCGGAAGGGCAGCCCGCGCTCGACCAGGTAGTCCGCGAGCTCGGTCGCGAGCGCGAAGCCGCCCGCCGCTGCCCGCATGCGGTCGCGCTTGACGCCGAGCCGCGGCAGCATGCGCGTCAGCACCCCGAGCGACGCGCGCAGCGTGTCCATCGCGTCGAACAGCGGCGGCTTGTCCTCCTGGAGATCGCGGTTGTAGCTGAGCGGCAGGCCCTTCAGCAGGGTGAGCAGCGCGACGAGCGCGCCGTAGACGCGTCCGGTCTTGCCCCGCACCAGCTCCGCGACGTCGGGGTTCTTCTTCTGCGGCATCATCGAGCTGCCGGTCGCGAACGCGTCGGGCAGCTCGAGGAAGCCGAACTCCGCCGACGCCCAGAGCACGATCTCCTCGCCGAGCCGCGAGAGGTGCATCGCGAGGATCGAGCCCGCGGCGAGCGTCTCGACGACGAAGTCGCGGTCGGACACGGCGTCGAGCGAGTTGGCGCTGACCGCGTCGAAGCCGAGCTCGGCCGCGACGCGCCTGCGGTCGAGCACGAAGCCGGCGCCGGCGAGCGCGCCCGAGCCGAGCGGCAGGACGTTCACGCGCCGGCGCGCGTCGGTGAGCCGGTCGCGGTCGCGGAGCAGCATCTCGACGTACGCGAGCCAGTGGTGCGAGAGCAGCACCGGCTGCGCCCGCTGGAGGTGCGTGTAGCCGGGGACGACGACGTCGAGGTCCCGCCGCGCGCGCGCGACGAGCGCGGTGATCAGCCGCTCGACGTCGGCCACCAGCGCGTCGATCTCGTCGCGCAGCCAGAGGCGCAGGTCGGTCGCCACCTGGTCGTTGCGGCTGCGCCCGGTGTGCAGCTTGCCGCCCACCGGCCCGACGAGCTCGGTGAGCCGCCGCTCGACGGCCATGTGCACGTCCTCGTCCGCGGGCCGCGGCCGGAAGGTTCCCCTGTGGATCTCGGCGAGCACGCGGCGCAGCCCGCGCTCGAGCTTGGCTGCCTCGCGGGCGTCGAGCAGGCGGGCGCGGCGCAGCGCGTGCACGTGCGCGATCGACCCCGCGACGTCGTGCGCCGCCATCCGCAGGTCGACCTGCAGCGAGCTGCTGAACTCCTCGACGGCGGGGTCGGTCGGCTCGCGGAAGCGCCCGCCCCAGGCCTTGCGCGACGGTCTCGGGACGGCTGGGCGGCGGCTCTGGGCGGGCGGCATGGCGCCTGCGCTTACCACGCGTGCGCCGGAGGCTCCACGCCGTCGAGGAAGGCGTGGAGCGCGCGGAGGTTCTCGGCCTGCTCGCGGACCAGGACGAAGCGGTACGGCCGGACGCGGGCCAGCAGGCGAAGCGCGCTCGCGACGCGCGACGCGAGGAAGCCGCCCAGCGCGAGCGCGTCGCGCGGCCCGGGCGGAGCGCCGAGCTCCGGCGCGGCCTCGAGGAGGCCGCCGCTCATGTGCTTGACGAGGGCGCGGAGCGCGAGCGGCTTCGAGGTCGGGACGATCGCCGCCTCCCTCCCCGAGCTCCGCTCGCCGACCAGCAGCAGGCGCGCCCCCGCCACGTCGCCGAGGCGCGCCGGGCAGGCGAAGTCGGCGGCGCGGAGCGGCAGGGCGAGCAGGCGCCCGTGCCGGTCGACGAGCGACGCCTGCTCGCCGAGGAGGAAGAGGCCCGGACGCCCGAGCAGCTCGCGCGCGAGCGTCTGCCGGTCGCAGCCCGGCGGCGGCAGGACGACGATGCCGCGCCCGCGGTCGCTCACCGCGACGGCGTCGACCGGGTGGAGCCCGCGCGCCTCGAGCGCGCGGGAGACGCGGGCGAGCAGCAGGCGGCGCGTCACCTCGTAGGCGAGCTCCGGAGCTCGCGCGTAGATCTCACCGCGCCGCGGTCCGGGCTCGAGGATCGCGAGCGCGCCCGCGAAGTACTCGACGTAGGCGGTCGTGCCGTCGAAGAACGCGACGCCGGAATCCGTCGCCCGCACCGCGGGGAGGGCGGGGAGCCAGTCCCAGGGCGGCTCGGCGACCCGGATCGTGAGCCGCGCGTCCGCCGCCTCCGGCGCGAGCGCCGAGCGGAAGTAGGCGAAGTCGCGCGCGAGGCGCGCGCCCACCTCGGCGGGCTCGCTGCGCAGGGCGAAGGTCGAGCCGTGGAAGTCGAGCTGGACCTCGGCCGCGGCCGCGCCGCGCGGCCCGTCCCGTGCGCTCCCGTCCCGCGACGCCGCGCCCCGTGCCGGCTCGTCGCCGGCCTCGCCCCCCTCCCAGTCGTCCGGCCAAAGCACCACGGCGCTCGCCGCGTGCTTTACTCGAATCGGCCGGCGGGGGGAAGCGCGCGCCCCGCGGCTTGCGCGGCACGCGGCGGCGCTCAGCCTTGCTTGAGCTTGCGGGTGCGGAGCCGGAGCGCGTTCAGCGCGATGAAGCCCGTCGCGTCGGCCTGCCGGTAGCCGCCCGCGACGTCGAAGCTCGCGATGCCGGGGTCGAAGAGCGAGCGCTCGGCGCGGCGCCCGACGACGGTCGCGCTGCCCTTGTAGAGCTTGACGCGGGCGGTGCCGGTCACCGGCTTCTGCGCCTCGTCGATCGCCGCCTGCAGCATCTCGCGCTCGGGCGCGAACCAGTAGCCGTTGTAGACCATCTCGGCGTAGCGCGGGATCAGCGAGTCGCGCAGGTGCATCACCTCGCGGTCCATGGTGAGCGACTCGACCGCCCGGTGCGCGACGTGCAGGATCGTGCCGCCCGGCGTCTCGTAGACGCCGCGCGACTTCATGCCGACGTAGCGGTTCTCGACCATGTCGACCCGCCCGACGCCGTGCCGCCCGCCGATCTCGTTGAGCCGCTCGAGCAGCTTGGCGGGCGAGAGCCGCTCACCGTCGACCGCCACCGGGTTGCCCGCCTCGTACTCGATCTCCACGTACTGCGGCTCGTCCGGCGCCTTCTCGGGCGAGGTCGTGAGCACGAACATGTCCTCGTACGGCTCCTGCCACGGGTCCTCGAGGATCCCGCCCTCAAAGCTCATGTGGAGCAGGTTCCGGTCGGACGAGTACGGCTTCTCCTTGGTCACCGGGATCGGGATCCGGTGGCGCTCGGCGTAGGCGATCAAGTCGGTCCGTCCCTGGAAGTCCCACTCGCGCCACGGCGCGATCACCCGGAGCTGCGGCGCGAGCGCCGCGAAGGTGAGCTCGAAGCGCACCTGGTCGTTGCCCTTGCCCGTCGCGCCGTGCGCCACCGCGTCGGCGCCGTGCGCGAGCGCGATCTCCGCCTGCCGGCGTGCGATGAGCGGCCGCGCGATCGAAGTGCCGAGCATGTAGGTGCCCTCGTACAGCGCGTTCGCGCGGAGCATCGGGAAGACGTAGTCGCGGGCGAAGTCCTCGCGCAGGTCCTCGATCGCGACGTGCGACGCGCCGCTCGCCCGCGCCTTCTCCTCGACCGGCGCGAGCTCCTCGCCCTGGCCCACGTCCGCGCAGAACGCGATCACCTCGGCGCCGTACTCCTCGCGCAGCCAGCCGAGGATGACCGAGGTGTCGAGCCCTCCCGAGTACGCGAGGACGATCTTGCCTACCTTCTCCCGTGCCACGGATCTCTCCTGCTCGAGGGCGTCAGCGCGCGTCGGGCCGCGAGCGTTCGCTGAGCCAGACCATCAGCGCCTTCTGGGCGTGCAGCCGGTTCTCGGCCTGATCGAGGACGACGGAGTGCGGTCCGTCGAGCACCTCGCCCGTGATCTCCTCGCCGCGGTGCGCGGGCAGGCAGTGCATGACCAGCACGTCGGGCCGCGCGTGCTGGAGCAGCGCGGCGTTCACCTGGTAGCCGGCAAACGCGGCGCGCCGCACCTGGGTCTCGGCCTCCTGGCCCATGCTGGTCCAGACGTCGGTGTAGACGACGTCCGCGTCCTTCGCGGCGGCCACGGGGTCGTGCAGGATCTCGATCCGGCCCGGCGCGAGCGACTGCGCGCGGGCGAGGATCTTCGCGTCGGGCTCGTAGCCGGGCGGGCAGGCGAGCCGGAAGCGGAGCCCGAAGAGCGCCGCCGCGTTGAGCCAGGAGTTGACCACGTTGTTGCCGTCGCCGATGAATGCGACCGTCGTCTGCGAGAGGTCGCCCCGCTTCTCGCGCAGGGTCATCAGGTCGGCCAGGACCTGCGCGGGGTGGAGGAGATCGGTGAGGCCGTTGATCACCGGGATCGTCGCGTGCTCCGCGAGCTCGACGAGCGAGCGGTGGGAGAACGTGCGCGCGACGATCAGGTCGACCCAGCGCGACAGGTTGCGCGCGATGTCGGCGACGGTCTCGCGCGCGCCCAGGCGGATGTCGTCGGGCGCGAGGTAGACCGACGCGCCGCCGAGCTGCTTGATCCCGGTCTCGAAGGTGACGCGGGTGCGGAGGCTCGGCTTCTCGAAGATCATCGCGAGCGTCTTGCCGACGAGCGGGCGGCGGCCCTGGCCGGCGCGGAGCTCCGCCTTCAGACGGTCCGCGTCGTCGAGCATCGACTCGATGTCCTCGCGGGTGAAGTCGGCGAGCGAGACGAAGTCGACCTTCATGATGCGAGCGCCTTCTCGAGAATGGCGAGCCCTTCGTCGATCTCCTCGTCGGTGACCACGAGCGGCGGGGCGATGCGCAGCACGCGCTCGGCGGTCACGTTGAGGAGCAGGCCCGCGGCCAGCGTCCGTGCGGCGACCTCCCGGGCGAGCTCGGGCGTCGCGAGCACCGTGCCGAGGAGGAGCCCGAGGCCGCGCACCTCCTCGACCTTCTTCGCGTGCTGCGCCCGCAGGCGCTCGAGCCCCGCGCGCAGCCGCTCGGCGGCGGCGCGCGCCCGCGGCAGCGTCTCGCCGTTCGAGAGCACCTCGAGGGTCGCGACGGCGGCTGCGTTGGTCAGGCAGTTGCCGCCGAACGTCGAGCCGTGCGCTCCGAGGTCGAGGCCCTCCGCAGCGCGCGCGTTGCACACCATGGCGCCGACCGGCACCCCGTTGCCGAGCGACTTGGCGAGCGTCATCACGTCCGGCACGCAGCCCATCTGCTCGTACGCCCAGAGCGTCCCGGTGCGGCCGCAGCCGGTCTGCACCTCGTCGAGGATCAGGAGCAGGTCGTGCCGGTCGCAGATCTTGCGCAGCGCCGCGAGGTAGCCCGGCGGCGGGACGTTGACGCCGCCCTCGCCCTGCACCGGCTCGACCAGGATCGCGACCGTATCCTTGCCGATCGCCGCTTCCATCGCGGCCGCGTCACCGAACGGCACGTAGCGGAAGCCGGGCAGGAGCGGCTCGAAGCCGCGCCGCACCTTCTCCTGGCCGGTCGCGGCGATGGTCGCGAACGTGCGGCCGTGGAACGAGCCGAGCGTCGTCAGGACCTCGAAGCGGCCACCGTGCACGTGCCCGTAGCGGCGCGCCGCCTTGAGCGCCGCCTCGTTCGCCTCGGCGCCGCTGTTGCACAGGAACACCCGCTCGCCGAACGAGAGCTCGCAGAGGAGCTCCGCGAGCCGCGCCTGGGGCTCGCTGAAGTGCAGGTTCGAGACGTGGACCAGGGTCGCTGCTTGACGCGCGATCGCCTCGGTCACGGCGGGGTGGCAGTGCCCCAGGTTGGTGCACAGGATGCTCGAGAAGAAGTCGAGCACCCGCCGTCCGTCCGCGTCCCACAGGACGGCGCCGGAGCCGCGCACGAAGGCGACGTCGGTCCGCGCGTACACCGGCACGAGCCGCGCACGGCTCCGCTCGATGATCCGCGCCGTCGCGCCGCCCGCCGCGGCCTGGTGCCCTGCGGTGGCCTTCACGGCTCGCCCCGCGCGGCGCCCGCGGCGCGCCGCCCGCTGGTCTCGGCAGGCAGGTCGCGCAGCACCTCGGTCCCGACGCCCTGGTCGGTGAACAGCTCGAGCAGGACCGCGTGCCGCACGCGTCCGTCGATCACGTGCACCTTCCGCACGCCGCCGCGCAGCGCCTCGAGGCAGCACTCGATCTTCGGGATCATGCCCCCCTGGATCACGCCCTCGTCGATCAGCCGGCGCGCCTCGCTCGAGGAGAGCGTCCGGATGAGCTGGCCGTCCTTGTCCTTGACGCCCTCGACGTCGGTCAGGAGCAGCAGCTTCTCGGCCTGGAGCGCTTCCGCGATCTTGCCCGCCGCGATGTCCGCGTTGATGTTCAGGCTCTCGCCCTCCGGGCTCGCCGCGACGGGCGCGATTACCGGGATGAAGTCCTGGGCCTGCAGCGCCCGGATCAGCTCCGGGTTGACGCCGACCACCTCGCCCACCTGGCCGAGGTCGCCGTTCACCGGGTCGGCGAGGCGGCGCGCGACGATCAGGCTGCCGTCCTTGCCCGAGAAGCCGACGGCCTTGCCGCCCGCCAGGTTGATCTGCGATACGATCTCGCCGTTGATCTCCCCGGCGAGCACCATCTCGACGACCTTCATCGTCGCGGGATCGGTGACTCGCATGCCGCGGACGAACGTCGAGCTGATCTTCAGCTCGGAGAGCATGCGGTCGATCTGCGGCCCGCCGCCGTGCACCACGACCGGGTGGATGCCGACGTACTTGAGCAGCACGATGTCGCGCGCGAACGCGGCCTTGAGCGCGTCGTCGGTCATCGCGTGGCCGCCGTACTTGATGACGACGGTCGTCCCCGCAAAGCGCCGGATGTACGGCAGGGCTTCGAGGAGGACTTCCGCCTGATCGATCGGCTTCGCGGCGGCCACCGAGCGCGCATACGGAACCGTGCGTCGGAACGCAACTTTCCGGGCGGCGCGCGCGACGCTCGTCGAAACGGCGAGCGGCTCGAGCCGACCGTTTGCCCAGCGGCACGATTGCGGGGATGATCCGCGCGTGACGCCGGAGCTCCTCGCCGAAGCCAGAGACCTCCTTCCCGGGCTCATCGACCTCCGCCGGCGGATCCACCGGCAGCCGGAGCTCGGGCTCGAGCTGCCCGCGACGCAGCGGCAGATCCTCGAGGCGCTCGACGGCCTGCCGCTCGCGGTCGAGACCGGCACGCGGGCGACCTCGGTGGTCGCGACGCTCACCGGCGGCAGGCCGGGGCCGACGGTCCTCCTGCGCGCCGACATGGACGCGCTGCCGCTCAAGGAGGACACGGGCCTCGACTTCGCCTCGGAGGTTCCCGGCGCGATGCACGCCTGCGGCCACGACGCGCACGTCGCGATGCTGGTCGGCGCGGCGCGGCTCCTCGCCGCGCGACGGAGCGAGCTGCCGGGCCGCGTCCTGTTCATGTTCCAGCCGGGCGAGGAGGGGCACTTCGGGGCGCGGGTGATGCTCGAGGAGGGTCTGCTCGACCGGCCGGACCCGCCGTGCGCGGCGTTCGCGATCCACGCGGTGCCGCTGCTCCGTGCCGGCACAGTCGCGACGCGGCCGAGCGCGATCCTCGCCTCGAACGACGACTTCGCGGTTCGCATCCGCGGCCGCGGCGGGCACGCGTCGATGCCGCACGACGCGCTTGACCCGATCCCGATCACCTGCGAGATCGTGCAGGCGCTGCAGAGCTACGTGACGCGGCGGGTGAACGTCTTCGAGCCCGCGGTGGTGAGCGTCTCGCACATCACCGCGGGGACGACGTTCAACGTGATCCCCGAGGTCGCGACCATGCGCGGCACGATCCGGACCATCTCCGAGCGGACCCGCAAGCAGGTGGTGGGTGATCTGCGGGGGCTCGTCGAGGGCATCGCCGCCGCGCACGGCGCGAGCGCCGAGCTGCAGCTCTGGGAAGGCTACCCGGTCACCGCGAACGACGAGGACTTTGCGCGCTTCACCCTCGACGTCGCGCGCGGGCTGCTCGGCGAGAGGAACGCGACCGAGCTGCCGAACGCCTTCATGGGCGCCGAGGACTTCTCCTACGTCCTCGACCGCCTGCCCGGAGCGATGGTCTTCCTGGGCGTCCGGCCCGACGGCGTCAAGCGCCCCGCGCCGAACCACTCGAACCGGATGGTGCTCGACGAAGGTGCGATGGCGGCGGGCGCCGCCATGCACGCGGCGGTCGCGCTCACCTGGCTCGAGCGGGCCGAGGCCGAGCGCGCGACACGCTGACCGCCGCGCGCTCTCAGGACCGGCGCCGGGCGCGCACGACGATCACGGCGAGCCCGAGCAGCACGATGGCCGCCGCGGCGCCGAGGAACCAGGGGATGATCGAGCGCGGCTCGCCCTCGGGCTGCACCGCGGCGACGATCCACGCGCCGGCGAAGGCGAGGCCGAGCAGCAGGAGCGCTGCAATCAGCAGCGTCCCGCCCTCGGGCAAGTCGGTGCGCGCCATTCGCCGCTCAGAGGATGAAGCGCGACAGGTCCTCGCTCGCGAGGATCGGCTCGAGCTCCTCGCGCACCGTCTCCGCGGTGATGGTCACGGTCTGGCCGCGCATGTCGGGCGCGTCGAACATGATCTTGTCGAGCAGCCGCTCGAGGACCGTGTGCAGGCGGCGCGCGCCGATGTTCTCGGTCCGCTCGTTGACCAGCGCGGCGATGCGCGCGATCTCCTCGATCGCGCCGTCGTCGAAGCGGAGCTCCACCCCCTCGGTCGCGAGCAGCGCCGCGTACTGCCGGATCAGCGCGTTCCTCGGCTCGGTCAGGATCCGCACGAAGTCGTCCTTGCCGAGCGCCTCGAGCTCGACGCGGATCGGGAAGCGGCCCTGGAACTCCGGGATCAGGTCGGACGGCTTCGCGATGTGGAAGGCGCCCGAGGCGATGAACAGGATGTGGTCCGTGCGCACCGGGCCGTGCTTGGTATTGACCGTCGAGCCCTCGACGATCGGCAGGAGGTCGCGCTGCACGCCCTCGCGCGACACGTCGGGCCCGCCCATGTGCGAGCGGCCGGCGATCTTGTCGATCTCGTCGAGGAAGACGATGCCGGACGTCTCGACGCGGCGGATCGCCTCGCGCACGACGTACTCCATGTCGACGAGCCGCGTCGCCTCCTCCTGCGTCAGCGCGTTGAGCGCGTCGGGGACCGACATCCTCCGCCGCTTGGTCTTCTTCGGCAGGAGGTTCGAGAACATCTCCTTCAGGTTGAACCCGACCTCCTCGAGGCCCTGCGGCGTCATGACCTCGATGCTCGGGATCACCTGCTCGGCGAGCTCGATCTCGACCGTCCGCGAGTCGAGCTCGCCGGCGTGGAGCTTGCGGCGCAGCTTCTCACGGGTCGCGCGCGCCGAGTCGTCCTCGGTCGACGGCCCCATGCCGATCGAGCGCGCGGGCGGCAGGAGCAGGTCGAGCAGCCGATCCTCCGCCGCCTCGCGGGCGCGCACCGCGACCTTCTCGCGCTCCTCCTGGCGCACCATGTTGATCGCGATCTCGACCAGGTCGCGGATGATCGACTCGACGTCGCGCCCGACGTAGCCGACCTCGGTGAACTTCGACGCCTCGACCTTGATGAACGGCGCGCTCGTGAGCCGCGCGAGCCGGCGCGAGATCTCGGTCTTCCCGACGCCCGTCGGCCCGATCATGATGATGTTCTTCGGGACGATCTCGTCGCGCAGCTCGCTCTCCACCTGCTGCCGGCGCCAGCGGTTGCGCAGCGCGATCGCGACCGCGCGCTTCGCCGCGCGCTGGCCGACGATGTAGCGGTCGAGCTCCGACACCACCTCGCGGGGCGTCATCGGGCTCGGCATGGTGTCGTCTTGCTCGTTGCACTCCGCGGCCCGAGCGGGCTCCACCGGGACCATCGCTCCCTCGCCGTCCGTCATGCCGTCCCCACCCGGGCCGCCGTCTCCTCGATCACCAGATGGTCGTTCGTGTACACGCAGATCGAGGCGGCGATCCGCATCGCCGACTCGGCGATGGTGCGCGCGTCGAGCTGCGTGTGGGCGAGCAGCGCGCGCGCCGCGGCGAGGGCGTAGTTGCCGCCCGAGCCGATCGCGATCGCGGCGTCGCCGCCGGGCAGCGGGTCGGGCTCGATCACGTCACCCGTGCCCGAGATGACCAGCACGTGCTCCGCGTCGACCGCGAGGAGCAGCGCCTCGAGGCGGCGGAGCGCCCGGTCCGTGCGCCAGTCCTTCGCCAGCTCGACGGCGGCCCGGCGGAGCTGGCCGCGGAACTCCTCGAGCTTCTGCTCGAAGCGCTCGAACAGCGTGAACGCGTCGGCCGAGGCGCCGGCGAAGCCCGCGATCACCTGGTCGCGGTGCAGGCGCCGGACCTTGCGCGCGCTGTGCTTCATCACCGTGTCGCCGATGCTCACCTGGCCGTCCCCGGCGAGACAGACACGGTCACCACGCCGCACGGCAAGGATGGTGGTCGAGCGCACGCTCAACTCCTCTCGTCGACCGGGATGCACCCCTTCTGTCTAAGTCTCGGCACGCGGAATGTCGATGGCCGCCCGTCAGGGAGCGCCGCCAGGCCGGCGGCACGAGCCTCAGGCGCGCGGGTGGAAGCGCCGGTAGGCGCTGCGGAGCTGCTCGAGGCTCACGTGCGTGTAGCGCTGGGTGGTCGCGAGGCTCGCGTGGCCGAGCAGCTCCTGGATGACGCGCAGGTCGGCGCCCGAGTCGAGGAGATGCGTGGCACAGCTATGGCGGAGCGCGTGCGGGTTCACCTGCGCCACCCCGACCTCCCCGAGCCGCTGCGCGACGATCCGCCCGACGCTCCGCACGTCGAGCCGCGTGCCGAGCCGGTTGCGGAACACGGGGTCGGAGCCGGCCCGCGCGGGGTTCAGGTCGGCGAGCGCGCGCAGCGCCTCCCGGGCCGGCGTGGTGAGCGGGACGATCCGGTCCTTGCCGCCCTTCGCCGTACGGACGTGGAGCTGGCGGCGCGCCAGCGAGACGTCGCGCCAGTCGAGCCGCACCGCCTCGCTCGCCCGGAGCCCGCTCCCGTAGAGCACCTCGAGGAGCGCCGCGTCGCGCGCCGCGCGGAGGTCGCCGATCGGCCGCTCGGCGGACAGCACGCGCTCGAGGTCCTGCGCGGCGACGAAGCGGGGGAGGGTGCGGGTGAAGCGCGGCGTGCGGAGCGGGGTCGCGGGGTTCGTCGCGATGCGGCCCTCCCGCGTGAGGAAGGCGAAGAAGCCGCGCACGGTGGCGACGGTCCGCCCGAGCGAGCGCCGGCCGACCTCGCCGCCTCGCTCGGCGAGGAAGCGCCGCAGGCGGTCGGTGTCGACCTGCGTCCAGTCGCCGCCCGGATGGCCCAGGCGGGCGGCGAGCCGGTCGAGCTCCGCGCCGTAGGCGCGCAGCGTATGCGGTGAGGCCCGCCGCTCGACCCGCAGGTGCTCGAGGTAGGCCGCGACCGCCGGATCGCGCGCCGTCGCGTCCGCAGCACCCGTCCCGCGCCGCTCCCTCGCCGTACCGTCCGCCACCCGCCGTCCGCCCGGGCGCGCCGCGCGCCCGCCTGTAACCGTCCGGCGACCTGTGTTACCACCACGGTCGATGTGGACGCCAGCGACCGCGCCGTCGTGCCATCGCTGCGGTGCGGCGCTTCCCGCCGGTCGGCCCTCGCGCCGGGACGTCTGCGCGTCCTGCGGGTCCGACGTGCGCGTCTGCCTCAACTGCTCCTTCTACGCGCCCGGTGCGGCGAACGACTGCCGCGAGCCGCAGGCCGAGCGGGTGGTCGACAAGGAGCGGGCGAACTTCTGCGAGTTCTTCGTGCTCGGGGCCGTGGCGGCGTCGCCCCGCCTCGGAGAGAGGAGCGACGGAGCCGGTGCCGTCCGCGAGGCGCTCGATGCGCTCTTCCGCAAGAGCTGAAGCACTGGAGATCCTCGGGCTCGTGGCGGCGCTCGTGATCGCCGCCGCGTGCACCTCGGACGACCCGGCGCGCGCCGCGGCGGAGCGCTTCGTCGACGCCTACTACGTCGAGATCGACCTGCCCGAGGCGCGCGAGCAGGCGACCGGGCTGGCGCGCGTCAAGGTCGAGCAGAGCATGAAGCTCGTCGAGGGAATGGAGCCGCCCGAGGACATCGCGCGGCCCCGCGTTCACTACCGCTTCCTCGAGCAGCAGGAGTCGATGCGCGACCGGCGCGGCTTCCTCTACGAGCTGACGATCACCTTCGACGGCGGCGAGCAGGTGCAGCGGCGCACCGTCGTGACGGTCGGCGAGCAGGACGGCCGCTGGCAGGCGGTCAACTTCCAGGAGCTCGATTGAAGCCGCCACGCGGACGGGACCGCTGGGTTCGCCTCGCGCTGCTCCTCGGAGTCGCGCTCGCCCTCGTGGTGGTCTTCGGCTCGCTGCTCCTGATGCGCGCCCGGGCGGCGCTCGAGGGACGGAGCGACGAGCTGCTCGCCGCGGTCGGGCGGGCGGCGGGCCTGCCGATCTCGGCCGAGGACCTGGTCGTCTCGTGGTGGCCGCCCGGGGTCACCGCGCACAACGTCCACATCCCGGACGAGTCGCCCTACGGGCCGGGCGACCTCGCGCGCGCCGACGAGGCGCGCCTGCAGCTCGCGCTGCTGCCGCTCCTGCGCGGCGAGCTCGTGGTGACCGAGGTCCGGCTCCTGAGCCCGGTCGTGTTCGTCGTGCGCGGCGTCGACGGCGGGTGGAACGTGAGCGCGACGCCGGTGCGGCGCCCGCCGCCGGCCGAGCCGGGAGGCGAGAGCGGGCTGCCGTCGCCGCGCGTGGTGATCGACGCGATCCGCACGCGCGACGCACGGGTCGTCTACCGCGACCGGGCGATCCCCGGGCTCGGCGAGCTCGAGGTGAGGGCGGGCAACGCGCTCCTGCGCCGGCAGGCCGACGGCTACCGCGTCGACTTCAACGCCCAGGCGCTCGGCGGCCCCGAGGAGAACGTCGAGGGCTGGATGACGATCCCCGCGGCCGGCCCGACCAGCGGCGACGCGACGCTGCACATCGAGGCGCGCGAGCTGTCCGGCGAGCGCCTGCCCGAGGTGATCGCGCTCCTGCGCGGCGACATGCCGTTCGGCATCACGCTCGACGGCCACGTCGCCGCCCGCGCCGACGTCACCCTGCCGGCCGCCTGGCCGCCCAGCCGGGCAAACGGCTCGCTCGCGCTCGACGCCCGCGAGGCGGCGCTCCGCGCGGCCGGCGGCTGGGTCGTCAAGCAACCCGGGACGGCCCTCGCGATCGCGCTCGACCTCCGCGCGGGACCGTTCGGCCTCGCGGTCGACGGCGCCTCCCTGACCAGCGAGGACGCGCGGCTCACGGCGCGCCTCGCCGACGACGCCGCGCGCGACCCTGACGCGGGTCAGCAGCCGCTGGTCGTCGCGCTCGAGGGCTTCGACGCGACACGGCTCGCGCGCTGGGTGCCGTCCCTCGAGCGCTATACGCCGCGCGGCGAGCTCGAGATGGAGGGGCGGATCACGCCGGGCCCGGACGGGGTCGCGACGGATCTCCGGATGGCCGGGAGCAGTCTCGACTTCCACCGGGGCGACCGCACGTTCACGGTCGGCGCGGCGACGCTCGACCTGGCGCTCGCGCACGGCGCGGAGGGGCTCCTCGCGGCGCTGCGGGTCGACGACGTGCGCACGGAGGACGGCACGGTCGGCAGCGCGGCGGCGGACATCGGCGGGCCGTTCGGCGGACCGTACAGCGTGCGCGTGCACGGCGCCCGCCTCGGGCGCAACGGCGTCGAGCTCGACGGCTTCGCGGTCGACCTCTTGTTCGACGAGGAGCGGACCGACGTTCGCAGCCTGCAGGTGGTCGGCATCGGCGGCACGCTCGCCGCGCGCGGTCGCGTGCTGCGCGGCGGCGACGGGAGCTTCGCGATCGCCTTCGACCCCGAGTGGAACGGCCTCGACTTCGCGAGCTTGACGCGGCTTCTCGGCGAGAGCGACGCGGGCCGGGGCGTGTTCTCCGGCCGCGCGAGCCTCGAGACCACGGCGAGCGACCTCGACGACGGGCTCGCGAACCTCTCCGGGACCTTCGAGGTGAGCCTCGGCAACGGCGCGCTGCCGGGGATCAACGTCGCGCGGGCGACGCTCGCGAGCCTGGACTCGATCCCGCGGCTCGAGGAGGCGATCGACCGGCGCGCCCGCGAGCGGCTGCCGGCGCTCGTCGCGCGGACGAGCGAGATCGAGTCGCTCTCGATCCGCGGCTCGATCGAGGCCGGGCACGTCGCGATCGCCGAGCTGCACCTGCGCGCCGCCGACTACGCGATCGACGCGACCGGTCGCCTCGCCCTCGACGGCGCGACCGACTTGAGCGGCGAGCTTCTGCTCACGCGCCAGGCGAGCCGCTCGCTGGTCTCGGGCTCCGGCATCCTCGAGGCGCTCGCCGGCGGCGACGAGCAGATCCGCATCCCGATCGCCGTGCACGGCAGCTACCCCAACCTGCGGAGCCGCCCGTCGAAGGAGTACCTGGCGCAGGCCGCCGCGCGGGCGCTGCGTCTCCCGAGCCACGAGCGCGCGGCGGGGTTCCTGCGCCGGCTGCTCGGCGACGGCCCGTGAGCGGCGCGCCGGCGCGCGAGCGCTGGTCGCTGCTCGGCGACGCCGCGCTGTGGGCGCGGGTGATCCGCGTCGTGCGCGAGGACATCGCCTACTTCAAGCACCTCTTCGAGTCGTACGAAGGGGTCGGCATCGTGCGCACGGTCGAGACGCGCGACGACGGCACCGTCGAGATCGCGATCCTTGCGACCGAGGACTTCATCGAGGAAGCCGATGCGATCGTCGCCGACGTGGCCGCGCGCGGCGCGCCGCCGTTCAGCGACGCGCCGCTGCCGCCGGTGTGCACGGAGGACTGGTTCCTTCGCGAGTGGACGCGCGCGCCGGCCGCGGACCGAGCCCGCCGGCCCGACTCGTCCGGCTAGTCCTCGGACGCCGGCTCGGCCTCGAAGGACTCGTTGGCGGCCTGCCGGTTCGCGAACACGTAGGCGACGCCGATGCTCACCACGTAGAGGACGACGAGCGGCGCGACGAGCAGGAGCTGGGACGCGACGTCGGGGCCCGGCGTCAGCACGGCGGCCAGCACCACGATGCCGATCAGCGCGTAGCGCCAGGGGCGGATGAGCGTGTTGTGGTCGATGATCCCGACCCGCGCCAGGAAGAAGGCGACCACGGGCAGCTCGAACGTGATGCCGAAGGCGAGCAGCATGCGGGCGCTGAACGAGAGGTACTCGCTGATGCGCAGCGTCGGCTCGACGCCGATCGTCTCGTACTGCTCGAGGAAGAACGCGTAGCCGACCTGGAAGACGAGCGCGTAGCAGAACAGCCCGCCCGCGAGGAAGAAGAACGTGCCGAAGACGACGAACGGCACGACGTACTGCTTCTCGTTCTCGTACAGCCCGGGCGAGACGAACTTCCACGCCTGGTAGAGGATCGCCGGCGAGGCGAGGAAGATGCCCGCGATCAGCGACACCTTGAGCTTGGTGAAGAACGCCTCGGCCACACCCGTGCCGATCAGCTTGACGGTCCCGTCGCCCGCCGCGAGCGTGATCGGACGGATCAGGATCGCGAACAGGGTGTCGGCGAACGCGTAGGAGACGGCGAAGCTGACGGCGATCGCGAGGAGAGACTTGACGATCCGCCAGCGCAGCTCCTCGAGGTGCTCGGTGAGGGGCATCTCGACGTCGGCCATCGTCGGTGACCTCGAAGACGGCGTGGCCTCGCGACCCGGCGAGCCGGGCTAGGCCTTTTCCGACGAGGCGCTCGCCGGAGCGGACTCCGTCGGCGCGCCGGCGGGGATGGTTCCCTCGGCGGCGGCGGGAACGACCGGGGCGGCGGCCGTCGTCGCCGGCGCCGATGCGCCGGGCGTCTCCGCCGTGTTCGCCGCTGCGCTCGGCGTCGCGTTCGCCGCCGCGCTCGTCCCGGCGGCGGCATTCGCCGCCTGGCTGCGAGCGCGCTCCACCTTGCGCCGCAAGGCGTCGTGCTCGCGCGCCTCCTGCTCGATCAGGTTGCGCGCGGTCTCGAGCTCGCGGTTCACCTCGCCCGTCACGCGGCGGAACTCGGCCAGCCCTTTGCCGAGCGCGCGGGCGACCTCGGGGAGGCGCTTCGGGCCGAGCACGATCAGCGCGACCACGAGGATCACGACGAGCTCGGGCATCCCGATACCGAACATCGCCACGACGCTAACCGATGCCCGGCGGCGCGGCAAACGCGTTGCTTGGACTCGGCGCGGCGCATATCGCTCCCTCGGAGGTTTGCCGATGTCGCTCGCCATGTCCCCTGCCGAGAGGGAGCGGTTCCTCGCCGAACCGCACGTCGCCGTGCTGAACGTCCCGGAGCCAGGCCGCGGCGGGCTCACCGTGCCGATCTGGTACGGCTACACGCCGGGCGGCGCGCCGTGGTTCGTCACCGAGGCGACGTCGCGCAAGGCGCGGCTCCTCGAGGCGGCGGGCTGTGCGAGCCTCTGCGTGCAGAGCGAGCAGCCGCCGTACAAATACGTGAGCATCGAAGGCACGGTCGCCGCGATCGAGCCGGCCGACGTCGAGCGCGACGTGCGGCCGCTCGCGCACCGCTACCTCGGGCGCGAGCTCGGCGACCGCTACATCGAAGCGACGCGCGGCACGGGCAGCGAGGCGGGCAGCGTGGTGGTGCGGCTCGCGATCCGCCGCTGGCTGTCGGTCGACTACGCGAAGCAGTTCGGCGACCTCTGAGCCGCCGCCCGCGCGTCGTCCGTCAGAGCTTCCAGTACGGGGCGAGGATCCTGCGCAGGCCGTCGAGCGCGGGCGTCTGCCCCTCCTGCGGCGCGACCCGCGGCGCCGGACGCGACAGCTCGGTGAGCACCGCCTCGGTCGAGCCGCGGATCGCGTCGAGGTCGTAGCCGCCCTCGAGGACCGCCGCGATCCGCCCGTCGGCGCACTCGTTGGCCACCGCGATCAGGCTCCGCGCCATGCCGACGAAGCCCTTCTCGGTCACCTGCTGGCTGCCGAGCGGGTCCCGCCAGTGGCAGTCGAAGCCGGCCGAGACGAGGATGAACTGCGGCGCGTACTGCCGCAGGATGGGCGTGATGATCTCGTCGACCGCGAGCAGGTAGCCCTCGTCACCGGTGCCCGGGGCGAACGGGACGTTGACCGTGTAGCCGAGGCCCGCTCCCCGGCCGATGTCGGTCGCGGCGCCGGTCCCCGGGTAGAGCGGCGACTGGTGGAGCGAGACGTAGAGCACCGACGGGTCGTCGTAGAAGATCGCCTCGGTGCCGTTGCCATGGTGCAGGTCCCAGTCGACGATCGCGATCCGCTCGAGGCCGTGCTCGCGCTGCAGGAAGCGCGCCGCGACGGCGACGTTGTTGAACAGGCAGAAGCCCATCGCTCGCCCGCTCGTCGCGTGGTGGCCGGGCGGACGGACGAAGGCGAAGCCGTTGCGGTGGGCGCGCGTCGCGACCGCGTCGACGAGCTGCAGCACGCCGCCCGCCGCGAGCAGCGCGATCTCGAACGAGCGGTCGCAGGCCGTCGTGTCGGCGTCGATGCGGGAGTAGGCGTGCGCCTGCGTCCCGCGGACGAGCTCGAGGAGATCGTCGCTGTGCGCGGCACGGATCTCGTCGTCGGCGGCGATGCGCGCCTCGACGCGCTCGAGCGGCGCACCTCGCCACGAGTGCACGAGATCCTCGATCGCGAGCAGACGCTCGGGACGCTCCGGATGTCCGGGGCCGGGGTCGTGCTGCCGGTAGCGTGGATCGATGACGATCGCGGTCTTCACCTGTACGTCAGTATACAGGCTCGGACGCGACTGCGCTCGCAGATGCCGAAGCGGGGCGCGGGCGGACCGGGGCGCCGGCGGCCGCGGCGCCCCGGCGTGCGACGCCGTCGACGACGCCGGCACCGAGGTAGTACGAGGTGCGGCGCATCGTGTCGGAGCGCCCCTCCCGTGTGCCGCGCGCGCCCCGCCAGACAGACCCGCCGCTTCCGCTCGAGGCCGGCGCGCTCGCGCCGATCACGTACTCGCCGGGCAGCGTCTCCTCCGGACGCTCCTCGTGCTTGTCGGACTGGGGCGGGGCAGGGAAGGCCGGCTCGGTGCCGCGCTTGAACGCCTGGAAGACCGCGTTCGCCGAGCCCGGCGTCACCCGCTGGCCGGTCGTCTGGTCGACGGCGACGAGCGTCACCTCGTTCGGGACCGGGAAGTCGAGCGGCGGCTCGTTGGCGAGCGCGTGGCGCATGAAGTCGCTCCAGATCGGCGCCGCCGCCCGGCCGCCCGTCTCCTTCGGACCGAGCGTCTTCTGCTGGTCGTAGCCGACCCAGACCCCGGCGATGAGCCGCGGCGTGTAGCCGATGAACCAGACGTCGCGCTGGTCGTTGGTCGTGCCGGTCTTGCCGGCGGCGGGGCGGTCGATCGCCGCGCGCCGCCCGGTGCCGCGCTCCACGACGTTCCGCAGCATGCTGGTCATCACGTACGCCGTGTCCGGCGAGATCGCGGGGCGCCGCAGCACCGGCGCGTCCTCGATCACCTCGCCGCTCACGCCGGTGATCTTCGAGATGAAGCGCGGCTCGACCCGCATGCCGAGGTTCGCAAACACGCCGAAGGCCTCGGTCAGCTCGAGCAGCGTGACCTCGGCCGTGCCGAGCGCGATCGACAGGTTTCTCGGGAACGGCCTCGTGAAGCCGAAGCGGGGCAGGTAGCTCAGGAGGTAGTTGAGCCCCATCGAGCTCACGAGCTTGACGGTCACCACGTTGCGCGACTTGGTCAGCGCCTGGCGCAGGCTCGTCGGGCCGAAGAACTTCTTCTCGAAGTTCTGCGGCGACCAGACCTGCCCCGGACCGACGCGGTACGAGACCGGCGCGTCGACCACGATGCTCGCCGGCGTGAAGCCGCGGTCCATGGCTGCCGCGTAGATCAGCGGCTTGAACGCCGAGCCGGGCTGCCGGTAGGCCTGGGTGACGCGGTTGAACTGGCTGCGGCTCCAGTCGAGGCCGCCGACCATCGCCCGCACGTCGCCGGTGCCGGGCTCCATCGCGACGAGCGCGCCCTGCGTGCCGTTGTTGTGCGACAGCACGAGCTGGCGCTCGCGGTCGCCCACGACCTTCATCTCGAGGACGTCGCCCGGCCGCGGCTCGTAGCCCTTCCTGGTCGCCCACTCGAGCCCCGAGCGCGACACGACGGCCCGGCCGCGCGCCCAGCGCACCTCGATGCCGCCGTCCCGCCGCGTCGCGGACGAGCCGCTCGACGGCAGGACGACCACCTCGAGCAGCGTGCCCGGCTCGGGCAGCCCCGGGTCGTCCGGAACCGGCTGCTCGGCGAGCGGCCTCCACTCGCGCTCGGGGAGCTGGCGGAGCGGCCCGCGGAAGCCCTGGCGCTCGTCGAGCTCCGCGATCCCCTCGCGGAGGGCGCGGTCCGCCTCGCGCTGCATCGCGAGGTTGAGCGTCGTGTGGACGTTCAGGCCGAGCTGGTAGGGGGCGCTCGAGCCGTAGCGTTGCTCGAGCAGGCGCCGGACGTGCTCGACGAAGTACGGCGCGACGCTGCTGATCGGCGCCTCGTCGCGCTTGAGCACGATCTCCTCGTCGTACGCCTGCTGGGCCTCGGCGAGCGTGATGAAGCCTTCCTCCACCATGCGGTCGAGGACGTAGCGCTGGCGCGCCTTCGCGCGGTCGAAGTGCCGGACCGGCGAGTAGCGGCTCGGCGCCTGCGGCAGCCCGGCGAGCATCGCCGCTTCGGCGAGCGTGAGCTGCGAGACGTCCTTGCCGAAGTACTCGAGCGCCGCCGCCTGGACGCCGTACGCGCCGTTCCCGAGGTAGATCTGGTTCAGGTACAGGTAGAGGATCTCCTCCTTCGTGAGCTGGCGCTCGAGGCGGATCGCGAGGACGATCTCCTTGATCTTGCGCTCGTAGCTGCGCTCGGGCGTGAGCAGGAGCGACTTCACCACCTGCTGGGTGATCGTGCTGCCGCCCTGGCGCGTCGTGCCCGCCTGGTAGTTGTGCAAGGCGGCGCGCACGATGCTCGGCAGGTCGATGCCGGTGTGCTGGTAGAAATTCTGATCCTCGGCGGCGACGAAGGCGAGCTGGACGGCCTTCGGGATCTTGAAGATCGGCGTGAGGTAGCGCTTCTCGAAGAAGAACTCGCCGATCAGCGTGCCGTCGTCGGCGAAGACCCGGGTCGCGACGGGCGGGCGGTAGTCGAGGAGCTTCTCGACCGGCGGCAGGCTGGTGTTGAACTCGCGGTAGAGGATCGCGCCCGCGCTACCCACCGCCGCGAAGAGCAGGAAAGCGAAGCCGAGAAGGAAGGTCCTTAAAGGTCGCCGCCCCCTCTCCTCCTGATGCTTCGCCACGATTCCCGGACCTGCCGCCCTCGCGCCGTCTGATACACCATCGGGCAGCGGCCGGCCAACCTGGAGCCGCCGCCCCCCGGCGGGCCCGCTCGGCGCCCACAGACGACCGGCGAGGGCCGTCCCGCGAGCAAAATCGTGGCCGGGTGGCGACAATTGGACACTTGGCCGCCCCGGCATGCTACTGTGCCTTTCATGTCGGTCAGCGGAGCGGGAACCAAGCCGGGCGAGTCACGTCCGTCGCGGGGGCCCGTCCGCTCTCGGCATGGCCTGCGGCTCCTCGAGCACGTCAGCACGCTGATCGGCGAGTCCGAGAATCTGCAGGAGACGCTCGACAGCGTCGTCCAGGTGGTCGCCGAGCGCATGCGCACCGAGGCGTGCTCGGTCTACCTGCTCGACGAGAGCGCGACGACGCTCACGCTCTGGGCGACGACCGGCCTCGAGCGCAGCTCGGTCGGGCGCGTCCGGATGAAGATCAGCGAGGGCCTCACGGGGCTCGTGATCGAGACCATGCAGCCCGTCGCCGTGCCGGACGCGCCGATGCACCCGCGCTTCAAGTTCTTCCCCGAGACGCACGAGGAGCGCTACCACTCCTTCCTCGGCGTGCCGGTGCTCGAGCGCCGTGCGCCGCTCGGCGTGCTGGTGGTCCAGACGCTGCGCCGCCGCCAGTTCACCGCGGACGAGATCAGCCTGCTCCGGACGATCGCCGGGCAGCTCTCCGGCGTTTTGGTCCAGGCGCGGCTGCTCGACAGCCTCAAGATCCAGGAGCACGAGCACGCCGACTTCCGGCGCCGCATGCTCGACACGATCCGTCGGCTGCAGGCGTTCGAGCGCCAGGCGAGCCGCACCGCCTCGCAAGCGGTCGACCCCGGCGAGCGCCTGCGGGGCATCGCCGCCTCGCCGGGCTTCGGCATCGGGCGGGCGCACATCCTGCATCCGCACATCGTGTTCAGCGAGATCGAGGACCGCCCGGTGGACGATCCCGCCGAGGAGGTGGCGCGCTTCGACCGCGCGCTCGAGATCGCGGCGCGCGACCTCGAGCGGCAGCGCGAGAAGATGAAGGAGATCCTCCCCGAGGCGACGAGCGACATCTTCGACGCCTACCTGCTCATGATGCGCGACGACGCCGTCTCGGGGCGGATCCGGGCGATCATCCAGGAGGGGGTGTCGGCCGAGTACGCCGTGCGCCGCGTCGTCGAGGACTACCTGTCGGCGTTCGACAGCATCGAGGACCCGTACCTCCAGGAGCGGGCGCTCGACGTGAAGGACATCGGCCAGCGGCTGCTCCGCATCCTGCTCGGCATCGGCGAGGCCTCGGAGCGCGCGCCGGACAACGGCAGCGTGCTGATCGCGCGCGAGCTCACGCTCACCGACCTTTCCGAGATCGATCCGAAGCTGCTGCGCGGCATCGCGCTCGCGACGGGCGGCGTCACGTCGCACGCGACGATCCTCGCCAAGTCGTTCGAGATCCCGACCGTCGTGGGCGTCGAGCACCTGCTCGAGAACGTGCGCGAGGGCGAAACGATCATCGTCGACGGCAACGCCGGCGTCGTCTACCGCGATCCCGGTCCGGAGGTCGTGCGCGAGTACGAGCGCATGGAGCGCGACTACCGCGCGTTCAACGAGCGGCTCGAGTCGCTGCACGACCTGCCCGCGGTGACCACCGACGGGCGCCGGGTCGCGCTGTACGCGAACGTCGGGCTGCTCGGCGACGTGATGCTCGCGCAGCGCCACGGCGCGGAGGGCGTCGGCCTCTACCGGACGGAGTTTCCGTTCATCTCGTTCCGCGAGTTCCCGACCGAGCAGGAGCAGCTCGACATCTACCGCAAGGTGATCACCGCGATGGGCGGCCTGCCGGTGACCGTGCGAACGCTCGACCTCGGCGCCGACAAGTACCCCGCCTACCTGCACGTGCCGCGCGAGGAGAACCCGTTCCTCGGCTGGCGGTCGATCCGCGTCTCGCTCGAGATGCCCGAGTTCTTCAAGACCCAGCTCCGCGCCATCCTGCAGGCGGCGATGGCGGGTCCGACCCGGCTGCTGGTCCCGATGATCTCCTCGCTCGACGAGGTGCTCGCGGTGAAGGAGATGCTCGCCCACGTCAAGCGCGAGCTCGAGCGCGAGGGCATCCCGCACCGCGCCGACGTGCCGCTCGGCGTGATGATCGAGGTGCCGTCCGCCGTGCACCTGGCGCCGCAGCTCGCCGCGGAGTGCGACTTCCTGTCGATCGGCACGAACGACCTGATCCAGTACCTGCTCGCGGTCGACCGCAACAACCGGAAGGTCGCGCCGCTCTACCAGCCGCTCCATCCGGCCGTGCTCGGCACGATCGCGCAGTGCGTCCAGGCGGCGCGCGGCGCCGGGAAACCGATCTCGATGTGCGGCGAGATGGCCGCCGATCCGATGGCGACGCTCGTCCTGCTCGGGCTCGGTCTCGACGAGCTCAGCATGGAGCCGTTCTTCATCCCGGTGATCAAGCAGCTCATCCGCTCGGTGTCGTACGCGACGGCGGTGGACCTCGCGCAGCAGGTGCTGTCCATGTCGACGGTGCGCGAGATCAAGAGCACGATCTTCGACGCGATGCGGGCGCTCGGCGTGATCGAGCTGCTCGACATGTACCAGTAGCGGGCGCCGCGTCGGCGCTGCGCCGGATCAGGGCGCGAGGCGGTCGAGCAGGGCGGCGAGCTCGCGCGGGCGACTGATCATCGCGTCGTGGCCGCAGTCGAGCTCGACGACGCTCACCTCGCCGCCCGGACAGGCGCGCAGGTTCGCGATCTGCTCGTCCTGGGTCGCCGGGTCCAGCGCCTGGTCGCGCAGCAGGCGGACGTAGGTCTTCGGCAGCGCGGGCGGGATCCCGGTGCGGTGCACCGTCTCGAGGAATGGCGGGATGCACTCGTGGCCGCAGCGCTCGAGGACGAAGCGGGTCTGCGCCTCGTCCATGTCGTTGCAGAACATGTGGCGCTTGAGCGCCTCGTCCATGCCGGGGCCGAACGTCCCCTCGTCGCGGGCGCGCGTCATCGCCTCGCGGGTCATCTCGCGGACCGCGGCCGGGAGCGCGTCGACCACCGTACCGCCCTCGGGCGGTACGAGGCACGAGACGAAGACGAGCCGTGCGACGCGCCCGGGCGCGCGGCGCGCGACCTCGGCGATCGTGAGGCCGCCCATCGAGTGGCCGACCAGGACGAAGCGCTCGAACCCGGCTCGATTCGCCGCCGTGAGCACCGCGTCGGCGAACTCGCGCAGACCGATCGTCCCGACCTCGGGCGGCGGTGCGACGCTCGCCGGGACGCCGCGGATCGCAACCGGCGGCAGGTCGACCGCGAGCGCGCGGCGCTCGAGGTACGGCAGCATGGGCTGCCAGCACCAGGCGCCGTGCGCGCCGCCGTGGACGAGCAGCAGGGGAGGGCGGGAGGCGTCGTGCATGCGACCTCGTTTCGCGTCCTGCGCGTGCGGTCAAGGCTCGCAAGCGCGCTCGCGTCGGCGCCGCGCTTCCCTCGCGCTCGTCCCGGCGTCATGCTGGCGTCATGCGCGGCACGTGGTGTGTGGTCTTGGTCGCTCTCCTGCTGCCGGTCGGGGCGGGGGCGCAGGTGCAGTGTGAGGGGCAGCTCATCCAGTACGGCGCGACCACCCAGCAGGTCCTCGATCTCTGCGGCGAGCCGGCGCGTCGGGTGCGCACCGAGCGCGTGATCAACACCGGGCTCGTCGACAGCCCGGCGTCCGAGGAGCTGCGCATCCCGGTCGAGGAGTGGACCTACGAGCCGCCCGGGCAGTTCACCCGCACGCTGATCTTCGAGTCGGGCCGCCTGCAGAAGATCGTGAGCGGCGGCTACCCGGATCTCGACGGCGGGTTCTGAGCGCCCCGCCGTGCGAGGCGCGCCTCGTCACGCCGCTTGCGCCGTGTGGCTGCTCTGCGCGGTCGCGGTCGTCGTGCTCGCGCCCGCGACCGCGCGTGCGGTGCCGTACGTCTCGACCCCGTTCGAGGTCGTGCACGCGATGCTCGAGCTCGCGCGCGTCGGACCGAGCGACCGCGTGATGGACCTCGGCTCGGGCGACGGACGCATCGTGATCGTTGCTGCCGAGAAGTACGGCGCGCGCGGCATCGGCATCGAGCGCGACCCGAAGCTCGTGGAGGAGAGCCGCGAGAACGCCCGGCAGGCCGGGGTCGCCGACCGCGTCGAGCTCCGTCAAGCGGACCTGTTCGAGACGGACATGCGCGGCGCGACCGTGCTCACGCTGTACCTGCTGCCGAGCGTCAATCTCGCCTTGCGCCTCCCGATCCTCGAGCAGCTCGCGCCCGGATCGCGCGTCGTGTCGCACGAGTTCGACATGCGCGACTGGGCTCCGGACGAGCACCTCGTGGTGGGCGGCGCCCACGTCTACCTGTGGATCGTCCCGGCGAACGCGGCCGGCCGCTGGCGCATGACGGTCCGCGGCGCGGAGGGTGACGACACGGGCGACACCACGGCCGAGATCGAGATCAGGCAGCGCTTCCAGGAGCTCACCGCCCGCGCGGTAGGGAGCGCGCCGCCGTACGAGGTGACCGGAGCGACGCTGCGCGGCACCGAGATCGCGCTCGACCTCGTCGACTCGCGCGCGAACGGCGAGCGCTGGCGCTTCACCGGGCACGTCGCCGGCGCGACGATCGAGGGCGACCTCGACGACGGGCGGCGGGTGCGCCTCGAGCGCCTGCAAGCGGGAAGGATCTCGACCGACCGGCCCGGGCCCGCGAGGTGAGGGAGGGGCGCGCGCCGCTCGCTCCCCGCGACGCGTCAAGCAACGACCAACGCCCTGCTGCTCGCACGCCGAGCTCAGAGCACGGGCGGCGGCGGCCAGTCGACGGTCATCGGGTCGTCGAGCGCGAGCGTCACCGGCTGGCGCGTCGGGGGCCGGGCTGGCTGTAGATCGTCCCCGGGTGGGGATCGTTGCCCGGGCCGCCCGGGTTGTAGAACGGCGAGTAGCCGTCGCCGGCCGGGATCTCGACCAGGCGGATCGTGCGCACCGCGACCTCGTCGCCCGCGAGCACGATGTCGATCTGGTTGTCGTGGTCCTCGACGTAGGCGTCGTCGTACGTGCTCTGCGCGACGCCGAGGTCGGCGAGCCCGAGCACGGTGAGCGTGCCGCCGTCGATCGCGTAGCTCCGTCCGAGCTCCTCGATGACGTGCTCGCGTCCCGCCGCGTCGACCGCGATCAGGCGGAAGTAGCGCGCGAACTCGGTCGGCAGCACGCTGCGCACGCCGTCGGGCGAGAAGCCGCCCGTCGTGAGGATGCGCAGGCGGTAGGCCGCGGCCGGACCAAAGAGCGCGACGCCGTCGTTCGGCATCTGCGCGCTGAACGGGGGCGGGGCGCCCTCGCCGGTGACCGACATGCGCGAGAGCTTCGCCGCGACCAGCGTCGGCCCGCGGCCCGGGTCGTAGGCGGTGAGCGGCGTCGTGCCGTCGCTATAGGTGAGGCCGACCGCGGATGCGACGCGCCCGCCGGGTCCGATCAGCTCGAGCGGCGTCTCGTCGGCGACGATCTCGAAGCGCACCGGGTAGCGGGCGCCCGGCTCGTGCGGAGCCAGACGGTTGCCGAACTCGCCGAAGATCGCGACCGTCGAGCGCTCGTTGAGCTCGAGGTTGGGATTGATGGATGCGACGAGCGGCGTGACCACCGTGCCGTCGTTCAGGACGAAGCGGAAGTCGCTGCCGTCGACGGTGCTCGGGCGCACCGGCCAGCTGAGCTCGATCGGCAGGCCGTCGCAGAATTGGACCGGCCAGCCGTAGGTGTTCGCGACCCCCTGCGGCGAGGCGGCCGAGGTGTAGGCGCGCAGCGGCACGGTCGGCTGGGAGGTGACGACGACGTTCCACGCCCCGCCCGCGTCGAGGACCGCGAGACGCTGCGTCGCGAGATCGTCCGAGGCGAGGCCGGGCACGCCGATGATGTCCGTGAAGCCGAGACCCGCCGCGAGGATGCGCGGCTCGGGCTCCCAGTAGTCGGCGTTGGTCAGCACGTCCTGGCGCAGCAGCAGGTAGGAGGCGGCGGGCGGCGAGCCGTCCGGGCCTCCGGTGCAGGGAAGGTCCTGCGGCACGCCGCTCGAGTCCGAGCAGCCGAGGGCCGCCGCAGCGAGCGCGACGACCGCCGCCGCGCGCAGTGGGGCAAGGCGCCGGCCCGTGCAGCGGCGCGCTTCACGCGGTTGTCTCATCGTGCCTCCCGAGCGCGACGGGCGCGGGTCGTCGCGGACGTGAGCACGGATCGGCCGTCGCTCCGGCGCGCTTTAGCCGGGGGACGCTGCAGCAGTGGGTCGCGGCGCGCCCCCGCGCTAGCGCGTGAGGATGATCACCGACGCGTTCGCGCCGCGCCCGACCGTGTGACCGAGCGCGCAGCGCGCGCCCTCGACCTGACGCTTGCCGGCCGCGCCGCGGAGCTGCCAGACGAGCTCGACGACCTGGCCGAGCGCCGACGCGCCGAGCGGCTCGCCCTTCGACAGCAGCCCGCCGCTCGGGTTCACCGGCAGCCGACCGGTCATCTCGCCGACACCGTCCGCGACGAACTGCCCGCCGCCGCCCTTCGGGCAGAGGCCGAGCTCCTCGATCGACAGGATCTCGCGTCCCGAGTCGGTGTCCTGCACCTCGACGACGTCGAGGTCATCCGGGCCGATGCCCGCGAGCTCGTACGCCTCGCGCGCCGCGGTCTCGGTCGGGCTCGGCGGCTCGTCGTCGATCAGCCCGGACATCGGCGTGTGCTCGCCCAGCGCGCTCCCTGGGACGTGGGAGCGTAGCACCGCGGCGCGCACCTGCACCGGGGGGCCCACCGGGCCCGGCCTGAAGCTCAGCACCACCGCGGCCGCGCCCTCGTTCGGCGAGCACAGCATGTAGAGCGTCAGCGGGTCGCACACCATCTTCGCGCCGAGCACGGCCTCGAGGGTGAACGGCTTGCGGTACATCGCGTAGGGGTTGTGCACGCCGTTCGCGTGGTTCTTGACGGAGACGCGCGCGAGGTGCTCTCGCGTGACACCGGACTCGAGCATCAGGCGGCGGGCGCGGAGCGCGAAGTACGCGGGCGCCGGCGAGTACCCCGCCTCCTCGCACCAGGGCGGGAAGAAGCTCGAGCGGATGAGCCCGCGCGGCATCTTCTCCATGCCGAAGACCAGCACGCGATCGCGCTGCCCGGAGGCGATCGCGGCCGCGCCGAGGGCGAGCGCCGCGCCGCCGCTCGCGCAGCCGGCCTCGACGTCGACGATCCCGACGCCCGAGAGCCCGAGCCCGCCGAGGACCTTGTGGCCGGCTGCGACGCCCGTGTAGACCGTGCCGCAGAACGCGGCCTCGAAGCCGCCGCGCGACACGCCCGCCTCGGCGAGCGCCTCGCGCACCGCGTGCTGCCCGAGCGAGGTCACGTCGCGGTCCTCGAAGCGGCCGAACGGGTGGATGCCGACGCCCGCGACGTAGACCGGCCGGCCCTTCACCGCGCACCTCGGGCGGCTCGGTAGGCGAAGCTCAGCACCTCGTCGCCGGCGTCGTTCACGTAGAGCGGCGCGATCACGAGCGAGAGCGGGAGCCCGGGGCGCAGGACGGAGAGGTCGGTCTCCTCGAGCCGGGTCACGACCCGCAGCCCCTCGCGCAGGTCGACGATGCCGAAGCCGTACGGCACGGGCCCGCGGTAGCCGGGCGGACGCGTCTCGACGACGGTGTGGAGGTAAAGCGTCGCCGTCGCACCGGCGGTCTCGACCGAGCAACCGGCCGCGCTGCAGTAGGGGCACGTCTCGCTCGCCGGGAAGTGCAGGCGGGCGCACGCGCCGCAGCGTGCGACCAGGAGGTGCGGGCCCCGCGGGTCGCCGGGCATGGTGAAAAGCCCGGGATGGATCGGCACCTGCGCCATGGCGCGGCTCATAGCCCGGGCGTCGGCGGCGGACAACGCGAGCGGCCGGCCGCGCGCCGCGAACCCTCTCGCCGTGCGCGGGGCGTTCGTGTACGCAGGACGGCATGCCGGCCTCCCCGAGCGCCTCGCACCTGGCCCACCACACCTCCCGCGCGGCCGCGCATCCGGGCGCACGCGCGGACGTCGCGCCGCGTCCCTGCCTCGTCTGCGGGGCGAGGGGCGCGCGCAAGCTGCACGGCCGCCGGAGCCCGCTGGTCCGCTGCCGCTGCGGGCTCGTCTTCGTCGACCCGCTGCCGAGCGAGGAGGAGATCGCGGCACGCGAGGATGCGGCCTTTCACGGCGGGCTCCGCGACGAGACGGCGGAGATGTTCACCGCCTACTACCGCAACTACCCCGACGACCCCGTGGTGCGCGGCTTCCGCGCGACGGTCGACCGGCTGCACGAGCTCACCGGCGGCGGCCGCCTGGTCGACGTGGGGATCGGGACCGGGCTCCTCCTGCACCTCGCGCGCGAGCGCGGCTTCGACCCGCTCGGCGTCGAGATCTCGCCCGGCGCGGCGGAGCGGGCGCGCGAGGAGTTCGGCGTCGACGTCCTGGTCGGCGACTTCCTCGAAGTCGACCTCGGCGAGCCGCCGTCGGCGATCACCATGGCGGACGTCGTCGAGCACACGCACGACCCACGCCGCTTCCTCGAGCGCGCGGCGACGGTGCTGCGTCCGGGCGGCGCGCTGTTCGTTGCGGTGCCGAACCACCGCTCGACGCTGTTCTGGGCGGCCGACCTGCTGATGCGCATCCCGCCTCTCGCCACGACGGCAGGCCGCCTCTACGTGCCGAACCACTACTACTACTTCACGCCGGCGACGCTCGTGCGCCTGATCGAGGAGGTCGGCCTGCGCGTCACGGCGGTGCGGGGCGAGAGCCCCTACCTCGGACGCTACCGCTTCTCGCCGCCCGTCCGGCTCGGGCTCGCGGCGCTCATCGCGCTCGGCAAGATGACCGGCCTCGAGGCGCGCGTCGAGGTGTACGCCGTCAAGCCAGGCTGAGCATGCGGCGCCCGGGACGAGCCGTCTCGGAGAGCCCCGCATGCCTCGCCGGATCGGCCGGCCGGGGCGGCGTTGTTTGCTTGACGCGGGTGGCGCGCGACCGCCCGGGGGACGCGTCGTTCGCGGCGTGGGGGAGGCGCGGCGTGCCGGGCCGTCTGCGGCTCCGTCTTCGGCCCTGTCGCCCGCCGTGCCGTCCGCGCCACGGGGCGGCGAATTGACTGGGCTTCGGCGGTGGTGGTACCCAAACCGCAGTCCTTTCCGCACGTTGGCGTACCGGCGCAGGCCCACGCGCGGGCGTCGCACCCTATGAACCTTCGTCTCGCACGCTACATCGACCGCTGGGTGGGGCTCGTCATCTGCTTCGCCCTGTGGCTCGTGGCTCGGCTGCTGGGCCGGCTCCTGGGGCGCGAGATCGTGCCGCCGCTGCTCGCGACGACCCCGCCCGCGGCGTCCGACGCGACGCTCCGCGCCCGGCGGATCCTCGGGATCAAGTTCTACGGGCTCGGCAACATCGCGATGATCCTGCCGACCCTCCAGGCGATGCGTCAGGGCGGACGGCCCGGGGAGCCGCCCTGCGAGGTCGACTTCCTCACGCTGCCGGGCAACGTGGCGTTGCTCCAGCAGAGCGGGCTCGTGCGCAATGCGCTCACCGTCGAGGTGAAGAGCTTCTCGGCGTTCCTCGTCTCGGTCGCGCGGCTCGGCACGGCGCTCCGCCGCGGACGCTACGACGCGGTGCTCGACTTCGAGCAGTTCATGAAGCTGTCGGGCATCCTCGCGTTTGCGACCGGGGCGCGCACGCGGGTCGGGTTCAACACGGAGGGCCAGGCGCGCGGCTGGCTCTACACGCACCGCATCGCCTACGCCGACACCGACCACATGGCGGACATATTCATGCGCACCGCGTTGCCCTTCGGTCGCGCGGTGCTGCCCGCGCCGCGGGTCCGCCTGCCGATCGAGCCGGGCGAGCGACCGGCCGTGCTCGCGAAGCTCGGGCTCGCCGGCGACCGGCCGGTGGTCGCGATGCACGTCGGCACCGGGCCCAACTACGACAAGATCGCCCTCAAGCGCTGGAGCGTCGACCGCTTCGCGGCGCTCGCCGACCACCTCGTCGAGCAGCGAGGCGTGCAGGTCGTCTTCACCGGGCAGGGAGCCGAGGAGGCGGCGCTCGTCGAGGAGGCGCGGAGCGCGATGCGCCACGGCGCGAGCGCGATCTCGGCGTGCGATCGATTGTCGGTGCGCGAGCTCGTCGCGCTGCTCGAGGCGGCGACCTTCGTCGTGTCGAACGACACCTCGGTGATGCACCTGACGGGGCTCGTCGGCACGCCGGTCGTCGCCTTCTTCGGCCCGACCGAGCCGCGGATCTACGGCCCGCGCGGCGAGCGTGACCTGGTTTTCTACAAGGGCCTCTTCTGCAGCCCCTGCCTCTCGAACTACAACCTGAAGATGAGCCGCTGCATCGACCCCGTGTGCATGCGCGCGATCTCGGTCGACGAGGTGGTGCGGGGCATCGAGGCTCGCTTCCCCGCGGACGAGACGGTGGCTGCCGCTCGCGCCGCGAGCTTGTAAGCAGGAATGGGGATGGACGCGCTCGTCACCGGGTCCTCGGGAGTGCTCGGGCAGAGCCTGCTGCCGCAGCTCGCGGCACGCGGCGACCACATCCGGCTCTTCGACCTCCTGCCGTGCCCCGACGAGGTGAGGAACGAGACCCGCGCCGTCGCGACGGGCGGGGGCGGCATCGTCGGCGAGGTGCTCGCCGACATGCGCGACCCGGCGGCGCTCCGCCGGGCGGCGGACGGCGTCGAGGTCATCTACCACCTCGCGGCCGGTCAGCGGATGAAGCCGCAGTTCGCCGGGATGTCCGAGGACGAGATCTTCACCATGAACCTCGCCGGCGTGCAGAACGTCCTCGACGCGGCGCGGGCGGTGCGGGTGCGCAAGGTGGTGTTCATCTCGAGCTCGGGCGTCTACGGGCTGCCGCAGACGCCGCTCGTCGACGAGGACACGCACCCGAAGAAGCCGCTCGGCGCCTACGGCCGCTCGAAGCTCGAGGCCGAGGCGCTCTGCCTGCGCGCGGTGGAGCAGGGGCTCGACGTGACGGTGCTCCGTCCGATGAGCCTCTTCGGCGACGGGATGACCGGCGTCTTCGTCCTGCTCTTCGACTGGGTGCGGCGTGGCCGGCGCGTCTTCCTCCTCGGCTCGGGCACGAACCGCGTGCAGATGGTCGCCGCCGACGACGTCGCGCGCGCGGCGCAGCTCGCGGCGTGCGCGCCCGACACCGCGGGCCTCATCGTCAACATCGGCTCCGATCCGGCGACGGTCCCGACGGTCCGCGAGCAGGTCGAGGCGCTGATCCGCCACGCCCGCTCGGAGTCGCAGGTGACCGCGATCCCCGCCGTGCTGCTGCGCAACGCGGCGCGCGTGCTGAACGTCTTCGGCCTCTCGCCGATCGTCCCGGAGCACTACCTGCTCGCCGACAGGAACTTCGTGCTCGACATCACGCGCGCGCGCACCCGGCTCGGCTGGGAGCCGGCGGGGGACAACGTCAAGATCACCTGCGACGCCTACGACTGGTACGTGCAGAACTGGCAGAAGGTCGCGCCGAAGCCGAACCCGGCGCTCAAGATCCTCGAGGCGATCACGTGAAGATCGGAAGCTACGCTGCGCTCGCGGCGAAGGCGACCGAGGCGAACTTCCGCCGCCTCGATCATCCCTTCAAGCTGACCTTCTGCATCACCTACTGGTGCAACTACAGGTGCCAGACCTGCAACATCTGGCAGATGAAGCCGCGCGACGAGCTCAAGCTCGACGAGATTCGGCGCTTCTTCGCGCAATCGCCGGAGTTCCTCTGGGTCGACCTCACGGGCGGCGAGGTCACGCTGCGCAAGGACTTCGTCGAGATCGCGCACGCGGTGCTCGACTCGTGCCCGAACCTGCTGCTGCTCCACTTCCCGACGAACGGCTACTTGACCGACAAGATCGTCGAGAACACGCGCCGCATCATGGAGCGCAAGCCCGAGAAGCTCATCATCACGGTGTCGACCGACGGTGACGAGCGGATGAACGACGAGATCCGCGGCATCGAGGGCGGCTGGGAGCGGCAGATCGAGACCTTCCGCCGGCTGCGCGAGATCCGCGGCGTCGAGGTCGTCCTCGGCATGACGCTGTCCGAGAAGAACGTCGACCACTTCCCGGTCGCCTACGCGGCCGCGGCGAAGGCGATCCCCGGGCTCACCTACCGCGACTTCCACGTCAACATCGTGCACGAGTCGCCGCACTACCTCGGCAACACGAACCTCTCGCTGCGGCGCAACGTGCCGCCGGACGCGCTGCTCCACGCGGTGAAGCAGGTCGCGAAGCTGCGCGGGACGCCGCGCGGGCCGGTCGGCTACCTGGAGCGCGCGTACCTCTCGCAGGTCGAGCGCTACCTCAAGACCGGCATGACCCCGATGCGCTGCCACGCGCTCTCGGCGTCGTGCTTCATCGACTCGTGGGGCAACGTCTTCCCGTGCACGATCTACGACCGGAAGCTCGGCAGCCTGCGCGACGTCGACTACGACCTGCGGCGCATCTGGAGCTCCGAGCTTGCGGTGCGGACGCAGAAGGAGATCTGGAGCTACGACTGCCCGCAGTGCTGGACGCCGTGCGAGGCGTACCAGTCGATCATGGGCAACTTCCTGGTGCCGGGCCGCAAGACGCCGCGCGCGGTGACCGGCAAGCCGGCGCCGGCGACCACGGCGCCGCTGCGCCCGTAGCGGGCGAGAACGTCCGAAGCCGCGCTCAGAGCGCCGGCCGCGCGCCGTTCCCCCAGGGGTCGAGCACGACCTTCACGCACTCGTCCTCCTTGTGCAGGAAGGTGTCGTACGCCTGCGGTGCCTCGGCGAGCGGCAGGCGGTGGGTGACGACGAAGCTCGGGTCGAGCTCGCCGCTCTGGATGCGCTCGAGGAGCGGCTGCATGTAGCCCTGCACGTGCGTCTGGCCGCTCCTGATGGTGAGCGACTTGTTGACGATCGAGCCGAACGGGATCTTGTCGAGGGATCCGCCGTAGACGCCGGCGACCGACACCGTGCCGCCGTTGCGGCACGCGAGCAGCGCCTGGCGGAGGGCCGGCAGGCGGTCGGTCTCGAGCAGGAGAACCTGCTTCACGCGGTCGTAGGCCCCGGCGACGCCCGGCATGTGCCCCTCCATCCCGACCGCGTCGATGCAGCGGTCCGGACCGCGCCCGCCGGTCATCTGGTCGAGCGTGTCGCGGACGTCCTGCTCTCGTAGTCGATCGTCTCCGCGCCGCACTTGGTGCGCGCCATCTCGAGGCGATACGGAAAGCGGTCGATCGCGATGACGCGCTCCGCGCCGAGCAGGTAGGCGCTGAGGATCACGAACAGGCCGACCGGACCGCAGCCCCAGACGGCCACGGTGCCGCCCTCCTCGATGCCGCACTGCTCGGCGGCCATGTAGCCGGTCGGCAGGATGTCCGAGAGGAAGAGCGCCTTCTCGTCGGGGACCTCCGGCGGGATCTTGATCGGCCCGACGTCGGCGAACGGGACGCGCACGTACTGCGCCTGTCCTCCGGCGAAGCCGCCCAGCATGTGCGAGTAGCCGAAGATGCCGGCCGGCGAGCGGCCCCAGAGCTTCTTCGCCATCCAGGCGTTCGGGTTCGAGTTCTCGCACAGCGAGTAGAGCTTCGTGCCGCAGAAGAAGCAGCGGCCGCACGCGATGGGGAAGGGCACGACGACGCGGTCGCCGACCGCGAGGTCGTCGACGCGGCTCCCGACCTCGACCACGTCGCCCATGAACTCGTGCCCGAGGATGTCGCCCGAGCGCAGCGTCGGGATGAGGCCGTTGTACAGGTGGAGGTCCGAGCCGCAGATCGCGGTCGACGTGACCCGGACGATCGCGTCGCGCTGGTTGACGATCCGTGGCTCGGGAACGTCCTCGACGCGAACGTCTTGCTTGCCGTACCAGCACGCCGCCTTCATCGCTCGCCTCCAGACTCGCGCGTCGCCCTCGACGCTCAGCGCACGCCGATCCTCGCAGCGAGGCTCGGCGCGCGTCCCGACGGGCCCTCGTTGGAGAGCACCTCGCCCGTCTCGAGGATGCTCTTGAGCCGCCGGAGGTCGGTCGCCATCGGCTGCGCCGGGTCCTTGCCGAAGGCCTTCGCGAGCAGCGCCCCCGGCCGCTCCCGCCGGCGGGCGGTAGCGCATCTCGACGCTCACCAGCGTGCCGCGCCCGCCGGGCGCGCGCTCGAAGCGGACGCTGCCCGAGCTGTCGACGTCGGCGCCCGGGAGCGTCCGCCAGGCGATCATCCGCCCGGGCTCGTCGCGGACGATCTCGGCGTCCCACTCGACCCGCGCTCCGGCCTGACCCCGGGCGACCCAGTGCGAGCGCTGCGGACCCGTCGCGCGCACCGACTCGAGGTGGGTCATGAAGCGCGGCAGGTTCTCGACGTCGCGCCAGAAGCGGTAGGCCTCGTCCGGCGTGCACTGGATGGCGATGCTCCTCCGTGCCTCGGCTCCCTGCTCGACGGCCACCCTCGCGCCGTTCCGCACGACGTGCCGGGCGCAGAGGTAGTCGAGCACGGCGACGCCGCCCACGGCGCCGATCGCGGCATTGATGCGCCCGCGCTCGGCGCGCGGTGCTCGGAGCGCCGCGCCGAGCAGCGCGAGGTCGATCGCGTCGCCGCCGACGCGCGACCAGAGCCACGGCGCCTTGCGCGCGCTCGCGAGGATGCCGATGCCGCTCGCGATCTCGCGCAGGCCCATCGCGCGCATGAGGCCGCGCCGCTCCGGGACGCCGATCAGCGACGAGAGGCGATGGGGAGTGGTGAGCTCGAGGAGCCCGAGCCCGATGCCGAGCCAGCCGAGCCCGCTCGCGACGTCTGGTGCCTGGCCGGCCCTCGCCCGGCCGTCGTGGCGTATCCGGTGCCGCGCGTCTGGAGCTGCGGGCTCGCTCCACGCGCCGTGAAGGCGGCCTCGTCCCCTCGCATGGTGGTCATCGCCGTCCTCCGCTCGCTTTGCCGCCGCGCGGACCCCGATCGGACCGGCGGCGGACGTGCGCGCAAGCGGAGCAAACGCGTTGCCGCGCGATCAGGGCAGGAGCGGACGCGTGACGCAGAGCCGGGGACGCGTCGCCTGCAAGGCGTGCCGGTACGGTGTAGAAGTCACACGGCGCGCTCAGGCGGGGCGAACCGCGTCGACGAGCCAGCTCGCGTAGACGGGTGCGACGTCGACCGGATCGAGCGCGACGATCTCCGGCACGTCGTACGGGTGCAGGCGCCCGATCGCCTCGACGAGCTCCGCCCGCCGGTCGTGCGTCGACTTGACGATCAGCAGCAGCTCGCGCTCGTCCTCGACGCGGCCCTGCCAGCGGTAGATCGAGCGGACGCCCGGCACGATGTTGACGCACGCGGCGAGCCGGCGCTCGACGAGCTCACGCGCGATGCGCGCCGCCGCCTCCTCGTCGCCGATCGTGCTGAGCACGAGCACGACCCGTGAGGATTCCGTCTGCTCGGCCATGCCGCCCGGCTAGCCGAGGCCCGCGGCAGGGTCAACGACGCGACTGAACGCCGCGGGGACGATGCGCACGGTGTGCTCGCTCCCCGGGCCGCGGTAGAAGAGGACGCGCTGCGTGTGCTCGTCCCACCGCCAGCGCGCTCCGTCGCCGACGTGCACCGAGAAGCCGCTGGGGTAGCGCCGCTTCGCGGGGACGAAGATCTCGCTCGGGTCGGGCGGCTTGAGCAGCGGGTCGTCGCGGAAGGTGAGGGTGAAGATGCCCGTCACGTCGTCGAACTGCATCGCAAGCGGAATCCCGGCGATGCGCCGGGCGAAGGTGCGGGAGAGGACCGTCGCGTCCGCCTCGTTGCCGATGCCTTGCGCCGCCGCCCTGCCGGGCTCCGGCGGTGGAACGTAGGTCCACACCGCGCCGCCGATCAGCAGCCGGTCGAGCTCGCCGAACGAGGCACGCATCATGGTCGGGCTCGTGCCGCGAACGCCGTCGTGCGGTGCGCGGTCGCCGCCGATCTCGCCGATCAGGAGCGGTCCGCCGAGGCGCCGGGCGAGGAGCACGGCGCGCGCGTAGAGGTCCTCGAGCGACCGGGCGAGCCGTGCCCGCGGCGCAGTCGGGCCGAAGGTCTGGCTGTAGAGGTGCGGTCCGAGGATCGCCGTCGGGCCGAGCCCCTCGGGGGCGCCGAGCAGCGCGCTGCCCGGCCCGATGGCCGGCTGGTAGAGGATGGCGTGCGGCGCCCCTCGCGCGCGCACGACCTCGACGAGCTTCTCGTACAGCGGGACGAGGTGCTCGCGGACGAACCGCTCGCGCGGCCCGCAGGTGCCGGGCGTCGGCTCGTCGAGCAGGTCGAAGGCCGCGATGCGCCGGTCCTGCTCGTAGTACTGCGCGATGAGCCTCCAGGTGTCGGCGTAGTGCTCGCGCAGCTCGCGTCCGTCGAGCGCGGTCCCGCCGGTGAAGAAGGCGCACTCGGCCCGCGCGGCGATCGCGTCGACCGCGTCCGGCGAAGGGTCGCCTTCCGGCTCGAGGCCGAGCCCGAGTCCGAGGCAGGCCCAGCGCGGCACACCCTCGCCGCCCGTGAGGCACTCGGACCAGCGCCCCCGGTGCAGCGCGAGGATCACCTGCATGCCGTTGTTGTTCGCCTCGCGCAGGATCGGGTCGACGTGGTCGCGCAGGAAGGTCGGGTCGAAGAACTGCGGCAGCGGCTCGACGGCGCCCCAGGCGATCGGCAGGCGGATCAGGTTGAACCCGAGGCTCGCGAGCCAGGCGAAGTCCTCGGCGCGCGGCTGCGGCGTCTGCCCCGCCGCGTGCTGTCGCTCGAGGCTCGAGTAGTTCGCGCCGCGCAGCAGGACGACACGGCCCTTCGTGTCGCGGAACCACGTCCCGTCCGGCCGGACCTGCAGCGGCTCGAGGGTCGGTGGCGCGAGCGGGCCGCGGTCGGTGCACCCAAGGCCGGCGAGCGCGGCAAGGACGGCGAGCGCGAAGGCGCGGAGCAGCGCGCGACCGCGGGCGCGCGGGCGGGGTGGGCGTCGGGATCGGTGGGGCACCGTGTGCGGAATTATCGGTTGAGCGGCGGCGCACAAGCTCCGCGTGTCCGTCTCACGCCGGCAGCCGATCGAGCATCCGGTACTGCAGCGCCTCCGCGACGTCCTCGCTCGCGATGTCGTCGTGCCCGGCGAGGTCGGCGACGCTGCGCGCGACCTTGAGGACGCGCGAGTAGCCGCGCGCCGAGAGGCGCAGGCGCGCGACGGCCTGCTCGAGGAGGCGCGCGCCCGCGTCGTCGAGCCGGCAGTAGCGGTCGATGTCGCGGGTCGTGAGCTGGGCGTTGCAGGTGATGCCGCGCCGCGCGTAGCGGGTCCGCTGGCGCTCCCGGGCGGCGACGACCCGCGCGCGGATCGCGGCGGAGGTGTCGCTCGCCGGTCCGGCGCGGAGCTCGTGGTAGGGGATCGGCGGCACCTCGATCTGCACGTCGAGGCGGTCGAGGAGCGGACCCGAGATGCGCGAGCGGTAGCGCTGCACGGCGCCGGGCGGGCACGTGCAGGCGTGCGTCGGGTCCCCGGCGTAGCCGCAGGGGCATCCCCGCGTTGCCAAGATGCCATCGCACGCTCAAGTGCCCGAAACCACGAAGGAAAGACTACCCTGAGAAGCCGAGGACTCTCGGCGAGCACCTCAAGCGCCGCCGTCTTGACCTCGGTCTCCGGCAACGCGACGTCGCGGCCGAGATCGGCGTGACCTCCGTGGAGACCGTCGGTCACTGGGAATCCGGCAACCACGAACCGCCGGTTCGCCTCATCCCCCGAATCCACGCCTTCCTCGGCTTCTGCCCCTACGACCCCGGCTGGACGACGGGCGAGCGGCTCCGGGCCGCCCGAGAGGCGCAGGGGCTCTCCCGACGGCGAGTCGCTGCGCTTGTCGGCGTCGACGAGGCGACCGTCAGCACGGCGGAACGCGACCGGCGAAGACTCGCCAGAAGGTCGGTCCGGAGAGCCGCGCTGATCCTCGACCCGCTACTGGGAGGGTCGCGCGCTCGTGTGCCTTCGCGGCGGGAGAAGCCCACGTGAATTCTTTCAGTAGTCCGCCTTGCGCTTCGCCGGGTCGTGATTAGGCATGATCCTGCAGGCCGCCGTCCGACGAGGCGGGGCAGGGAGGAATGCGGATGATGAATCGACGGTCAAGCGGCCGCGCCACCGAGGTCGGCAGATGAGAGCCGGCACTCGAGGTCGGACTACCCCGGCTGGGGCCGCGTCGACCTTCGGCTCGGGTCCCGCGGTCGCGCGACCTGTCGGGGACCGCAGTGAGGTTCGGGCACGATCTCGCGAACACCACGCGCTCGCTGTGCGAGAGGAAGCACACGAACCAGGTCGGTTGAGTGCCTGGTCGCTCAAGCATCTCCATTTCGAAGGAGTCCCGCAGCCAAGCGCATGAGGCGGTAGTCGATGAGCGATCAGTGCCTTCCACTCGACGCCTTTGTGCGTGCCTTCGCGATCAACAAGGGCGTTCCGCACGGCTTGTTTCTGGGAGCCGGCGCCTCCACCACGTCTGGTGTGCCATCGGCAGCCCGTTGCGTATGGGAATGGAAACGGAGCATCTTTGTTTCAAACCATCCTGGCCTCGAAGACCAGTTCAGCGAGCTGACACTCCAATCCATCCAGTACAAAATCCAACGCTGGCTCGACTCGCAGGGCCGGTACCCAGCGGCGGATAGTATAGACGAGTACGGTCACTACATCGAGCGATGCTACCCGACCTCGAGTGATCGCCGCCGCTATTTCGAGCACAAGGTAAGAGAGGCTCAACCACACGTTGGCTACAAGGCCCTATGTGCCCTTGCGCAGGCCGGGTACGTCGATGCCGTGTGGACGACGAACTTTGACTCACTTGTGGCGCGAGCAGCCGGACAGTTCAAAATTACGCCAATCGAGGTGGGAATCGATTGCCAGAGTAGGCTCCCGAGACCATTGGCCAGGGGAGAGCTGCTGTGTGTCTCGCTCCACGGCGACTACCGCTATGATGCTCTCAAGAACACCTCTTCCGAGCTCCAGGAGCAGGAAGTGCGACTTGGGCAGGCGCTGATCGAGTACTGCACCAGTCGGCCCTTGATCGTGTGCGGCTACAGTGGCCGAGACGCCTCTGTGATGCAGGCATTGCGAGACGGCTTGTCGCGACCTGGTACAGGCGCGTTGTTCTGGTGTGGCGTCGAGGAGCAGCCAGCCCCGGTCGTGCGAGAGTTGCTTGAGGTAGTGAGTGCTGCTGGGCGGAGAGCCCAGTACGTCGGCATACAAGGGTTCGACGACCTCTTGGTCCGATTGGCGCTACACTGTCTGGAGGGAGACGAACTCAGGGAAGCGCGAGCAGCCCTTGGTGAGCCCGTTGAAGCCGGCCGTCTTCCCCGTGTCCAGTTCAGTGTTCAAAACGAGGCGGTCGGGGGCGTCCTTAGGAGCAATGCCTTCGAGGTCCAGTGTCCATCGGAGGTACTAGAATTCGATCTGACTGCCTGGCCGGACGAAAAGGTCTGGGCGTGGCTTGCTGAAGCGACGCGCGGCTCGCGCGTCATCGCGGTTCCGCGGAAGAAGGTCGTTGCTCTTGGAACGATCGATGAGGTCAAGAGGATCTTCGGAGAGCAAATAAAGGGTCAGGTCGAGCGCACGCCGATCGGCCAGAATGACCTTCGTTACGAGGACGGGGCCATTGTGGCCCTCTTTCGAAGTGCCTTAGTTCGCAGCATCTCCGAAGCTCGTGGGCTTGGTACGAACGGGCGAGATCTGCTGTGGGAGCGCAAGGCTAGTGAGACACGCACGTTCGAGGGTGCTCGGTACGCTGTGCACGAGGCAGCGCTTCTGGCGTTGCGTACCATCGCTGGCCGGCAGTACATTATCATCAAGCCGACAATTGTTCTGGGGGACGGGGATTCTGGCGTTCCGAGCCAAGCGCTCGACGGCATAAAGCGAGCGATTTTTGGTTGGCAGCACAATGCAAAGTTCTATGCGGCGACTGAGCGATGGCGACGTCACATCAAGGGCGTCGAGAAGAGCGGCGTGATTCATTTCGAATGGCCCCCGAATTGTGGTTCGACATTTCGCTTTGAGATAAAGTGTTCGCCGTTGTTTGCCGGCATCGCGGCGGAGGGCAATGGCACGGGCCTCCAGCTCGAGGACAAACAGCGCCGCCACATAACGCAGAAGGGACTCCGCATCCCCGAGCCGCGCCTGCTGTTCGGCGCTCGGCAGGGCACCGGGGTTGTACAGGATACTCATCCGATCCGCGGTATCGTGCGGAACCGACCTTTCGATTTCTCGCTTACAGAGCGTGGCTTGGCGACCCCCGTGCGTCTCGGTGTGGTATGTCCGGCACGCGAGGCGGGGGCCCTCGCCGCATTTCTCGCGAACATACACGCCCAACATCGGCCGGCGCAGACGGAGCGCGACTACCTCTTGGACTACCCTGGCTTCGCGAGCGCATTCGGGACGGCGGTTGAAGTACCGACGCCGGGCGGTGACGGCTGGGAGACCTATCAAGAGCCACCCGAGACGGCATCATCGCTTGAGGGCGGGGTGGCTCTGTCGCGATCGATCGTGCGAGCGATCGAGGCGCTCCGTGCCGGATATGGCCCCAATGTCGTGTTGGTGCTTACTCCAGAACGCTTCGCGCAGTGGAGGAAAGTAGAGACCGAGTCAGAGACGTTCGATCTTCACGACTTCGTGAAGGCATACTGTGCGCCGCGAGGTGTTGCGACTCAGTTCCTCATGGAAGACACGTTTGCCGACACTCAGCGCTGCCGCGTGTGGTGGTGGCTCGCGCTCGCTCTCTACGTGAAGAGCATGCGGACGCCCTGGGTCTTGGGGGGCCTAGACGAAGATACGGCGTTCGTGGGCCTGGGTTTCAGCGTCGACCGACATGCGCCTCGCGGACGGCACGTCGTTCTGGGATGCAGTCACATCTACAACAGCAGAGGTGAGGGATTGCAGTACAGGCTGCGGAAGATCGAGAACCCGCTTTTTCGCGGGCGCAATCCGTACATGTCTTTAGAGGATGCTCGGCAAGTGGGAGAGATGGTCCGGCAGCTATTCTACGAGGCGAGGTTCAAGTTGCCTTCCCGCGTGGTCATCCACAAGCAGACCCCGTTCCTAGCCGACGAGCGCGCGGGTCTATTGCAAGGGCTGGGCGGAGTTAGCGAGGTGGAGATGCTTGAGGTTAACATCGACTCTGCGCTGCGCTACCTGTCGTCGCGCCCCGACAAGGGCAAGCTCGTGGCGGGTGACTATCCCGTCGAGCGAGGTACCGTCGTTGTGTTGGAGCCGCACACTGCCGCGCTGTGGGTACACGGTGTGACTGGCGGTCTGGATGCGCGGCGATACTATCAAGGCAAGCGGCGGATTCCGGCTCCGCTGGTCGTGAGGCGACACGCGGGCACGGCCGACCTCGCTACGATTGGGGCCGAGATCCTCGGGCTCTCAAAGATGAACTGGAACACCTTCGATCTCTACACGAAATTGCCGACAACGATTGAGTCGTCGGGATGTATCGCTCGTATCGGATCGCGCCTCGAGCGATTCGGCCCTACGCCGTACGACTACCGGTTGTTCATCTGAACTGTCGCGAGGTGATGAGCTACGTGCGGACGCTCAGGTAACGACTTCTGATCTCTTCATTACGTGGAGCGCGTTCGGCGGGCGCGTTTCGCGAGCACGCGCGAGATGGCTTCGGCCCGCGCACGAGAGTCTGCGCCGCTCGGCGCGCGGTAGTTGACGCGCACCTTGTAGCCGCGGACGGTCGCCGGCGTTGTAGCCGCATCGTCGATGCTGAGATGCACGATGAGCTCCTCGGGTGAGCAGATGGTGAGGCGGGCGAGGCTTTCCGGTGCGAGTGACGACTCGGCGACGGACGCGAGACGCCGTAGCCTGGACTTCTCGCGGGCCACAGCGATCACACGGTCAAAGCCTCCGGCAAGGCACTTCTGGATGTTCGCGAGCTCGTGCTCGGGGTCGGTGGAGATCGAGATCTCGCACGCGATCCGCTTGCCATCGCGCGCGAGGGCTATATCCACACGCCCCACGCCGTGGAGGATATCCTCCTCGATGGTCGCCTTCCATCCGCGATCTTCGGCAAGTCGCTTGACGAGATGCTGGAGGTACTTGTGCTCGGCACCGCCGCGGCCGGACACCGGCGTAGCGGTCGGCGGGGTCGGAGCGGCCGCCCGCACCGATGTCGCTCTCGCTGGCCGGGTCGACGGAGCTGGCGCGGTTCGGGCGGGCAACGCGTCTCCCACCGGGACGGGAGGTCGCTCGATCCGAGTGGTCTTCTCGGAGACGACGGCGACGGGTTTCGCGACCCCAAGCTCCGGCTCGACCTCTGCGCGTGCGCGCGCGTAGGCATCGCGGGAGCGACGAACGATCTCGGCTGCGCGCGATCGCGCCTCATCCGGATTGACCGGCTCGATCGGGAACGTTCGCAGGTTGAAGTCTTGATCGCTCCGCTCGAGCCGGCAGATCGCTTCACCAACGCCGAGTGACTGGAGGTCGTCAGCGTCGAACGAGGAGAAGCCGCGAGCGAGAAGACGCGCATCCTGGTCGCCGACGCGAAAGCAGATCCGGGTGGCAGGGTTGGTCAGCACCGCGCTCGAAAGTCTACCGTCCTGGTCCTGGAGCTGGCGCGTCTCCTGGTGCGCGAGCACAAGCCCCAGGTGGTACTTGCGGGCCTCCGCGAGTAGCGACGCGACCGACGGAGTCGCGAAGTTCTGGAACTCGTCGATGTAGAGATGGAAGTCGGAGCGCTCGCTCTCGGCGAGCTGCTGACGCGAGAGCGCTGCCTGGTGGAACTTCGAGACGAGAAGGGCGCCCAAGAGGTGCGCGTTTTCATGTCCGATGATCCCCTGTGAGAGCTTCGCGAGGAACACCTTCCGGCCATCCATGAGCGACCGGAGGTCGAGCGTGCCGCGACGCTGACCCACCATGAGGCGGATGAGCTTGGGGCGGAGGAACGCATCAAGGCGTGTCAAGATCGACGCGGAAGGATTCCCTTTGAGAAGCGGGTACTCCTTCTCGAAGTAGTAGACGACCTCGGGATCGCGAACCGAGGCGAGGAACTCTCGCCGGAATGATTCGTCGACGAGGAACTTCCGGAGATCGAGGAGCGATCCCCCGGTGCCGCTCTCGAGGAACGCGAGGATCGCGTTCCCGAGGATGGAAGTCATCTGGTCGCCCCAGGACGTTGCGAATCGGCGGAAGATTGCAACGAGATCGGATGAGAGGAGGTTCTTCTCGACTTCGGAGTGCGCCTCGAGCACGTTGAGCCCGACCGGATACTCTTCGTCGGACGGATCGAGGACGGCGACATCCGAGAACCGGCTCTCCGGAATCCGAGCCAGGACCTCGTCGATGAGGTCGCCGTGCGGATCGAGGACACCGACGCCGTCGCCGTTCTCGATGTCCTGTAGGATCATCCGGAGGAGCAGCGTCGACTTGCCCGTGCCCGAGGCACCGACAACGTAGGTGTGCCGTATGCGGAGCTCGGGCGGGATCGCGACCATCCTCGTCTTTCCCCGGTGTGTGTTCTCGCCGAGCACGACGCCTTTGCGTGAGACACCCGCGGCGGCTCGAGTCGTACGCGCCTCGCGGGAAAGGCTCTCCGATCGCACGGAGGCGGAAGGGAGATGCACGAGCGAGACGAGCTCGTCAGCGGAGAGCAGCATTCCCGACCGGTGCGTGCTCCGGGCGAGCAGATCCTCCTCGTGGAGATCGTCGGGGTAGTCGTCGTTGGAAAGCGGGATCAGCTCGTTGCCCGCCGGGTTCGTAAACTGCCGGAGGCTCCCGCCGAGCGCCCGGACCACGGACCATGATCGATCCCGCTCGGGACATCGGGCGGCCACACGCACGACCGCCGCGAAGAACGGATGCGCGGTCTTTTCGGATGCCTGCGACAGGATCTCGGGGGCATCCGAGAAGAAGCAGTCACCATCTCCGTCGGTGACCACGCGGAGAACGCTTGGCGCCCAGGGGTTGCGGGTTGCATGCAGGAGGATCTGGACGATGCCGATCTCGTCGTCGCGAAGATCGCCGAGTGCCGCGACGATCGAGATCAAGGGATCGACGTCGAAGTCTCGGACCGTCTTGAGAGGGAGCATGAACTCGCGGGAAAGACCGAACTCGACGACGAGCCCGAAGGCGTCGTCTGCTCTTCGCCAGAGATCGGGAAGCGGCTCGGCTTGCTCCACGATCCCCGTCTCGGGGAAGTAGGCGCCAAGGGCTCGGCGAACTTCCGGCGAGTCGGAGGCGCGGCACGCGAGCGTGACGCGGACGGTGCCCCCGTGGCCGACGAGCTCGAAGGCGAGGGGATGCTCGAGCGGCGAGAGGGTGAGCAGAAACCTCTCCGCACGTTCCTTCGTGACCTTGAGGTCGTCGGGTAGCGTGATCGTGTGCTCGACGATGTCTCCGGCTGGTAGATCTTCGTCGGGAATGGGCTCTTCTGTGGCATCGTCGATGTCATCGGCGCCGGGTCCGCCCACTCCACGCAATCGTTCGATCCAGCGACCAAGGCGGGTTGGTTTGCGGGCGTCATCGAGTTGAGCGCCTGATCGCCAGGGGAGTGTGTGCCCGAAGAACGGCCGGAACGGCGGCTCGAGACAGACCGGCGCATCCCACACCTGCCAGCCCCGGCCGCGGATCTCCCAGCGGTAGAACTGCTCGGTGAGATGCTCCTCCAGCGTCATCGAAGAATCGATGTCACGCGAGTCCCACCACGGGCAAGGCTACTTGTAGAAGTCGCGGAGGATCGGCTTCCGTTCGAGCTCGGTGAGGGGTTGGATGCCGTTCGCCTTCGTGAGATCGTCGATGACCTCGAGCACGGCCGCATGAACCGAGGACTGGAACATGAGGGCCGTGTCGATCTTGTAGTAGGTGAGCGGCCGGAAGAACTTCTCGAAGAGCCAGCCGAAGACGGGGATGACGACGAGGTAGGCTTCCCACCTGCTCTCCGGGAGGAAGATCCCGACGAAGAGCCAGGCAGCAAGGATGATCCCGAAGGAAGCCACGAACCCGAGCGTGGGCTCCGTGCGCGCGCCCAAGAGGACACCCAGGGCGAGGAAGACGGCGAAGAGAAGCAGCGTGGGCAGCACCGGCGACGGCCGCGGCTCACCCAGCCACCAGGACACAAAGAAGCTCCCGTTGCCGTAGGGAGCGGCGCAGATGTCGAAGCTGTGCCTTCCACGCGAGACCCGGAGATATTCGCGCTTGGCCGAGAACGCGCCCCCTTCCTTCCAGTCGATGCGCGAGGGCTTCGAATCGGGAACCGCGCGGCGCTCGAGCACTCGCTCGACGGAGCTGTAGAAGTCGAGGGGCGATGTACCGAGACCCTCGATGAGCTTGTACCAGTGGGAGAGGATGGCGGAGGTAGGGACGGTGTTGGCCATTTGCGAACCCTCTCGTCGTATAGGCGACTAACCGTGCATTGCGATAGGTGAGGGTTATTCACAAGGGGATGTTGCGTTCGCCTGTTCTTGCCTCCGAGGACGATCTACAATGTCAAGTATGAGACTAAAACCAAATGGCGATTTTCTCTCCATCCGCCCCTTGTTGATTGGCGCTATCATCGGTTCGATTATCCTCGGATTTGCATGTGTTGAAGTGGTTCCAGGTAACGTCGGTCGCTGTGGCCTCCTCTCGATGGTCCTGTTCTTGGCGAGCGTCGTGACACTCGTTGTCGCCCGTCCTCTCCTCTAGTATTCAAGGTCACAGTAGTCATTCGGATCTAAGCAGTAAATTGTCGTATTCAGGAGCCGTCAAGTACTGAAGGCTCTTTGCGGCGGTGCTGTAGGCGCGAAGGGTCAACCCGACCGACCCGAGTGCCTTGCTCGTGAGACCTAGCTTTCCCGCCTCGGCGAGAAGTACCGGATCATCCAATATTGCCTTGGCCAATTTCCTTATCCCAAAAACAACAGAGTCCATGTCGATCTCGACGAGCTCCGCCAAGGCTTGGCCGCACGCGAGGCGTAGGGAGCGACCTTCGGCAAGCACGTAGGTGATGTCTTTGATCGCGCCGTTAGAAAGCCCCTTCCCGGTCCCGGCAGTGCGCAGAATGTCGAAAAGGGTCACGCATCGGGCCAGCTCGGTCCGTCCGTCTGCTTGGATGAGAATCTCGCTTCCGGTGGGTACTTCGGCGCCGACTAGGTACTTGCTACCATAGCGCTCGCTCAAGAAGATAACACCCTCGCCGGAAGGCGAGAGAAGCAGCTTCGATGCGTTGATCGTTGCGCCATTACGAGGCGTCAACGTGAGCTCATACCAGCGCTGCCGCGTATTCTGAATCCGCAGCGTGACTCTCCGCCCGATGTCGAGTCGAGTATCCTTCGTGGTGGTCGCATCGAGAACGTGGCAGTGTCCGGTGTAGGAATCAGTCGCGGACGCGTCGCATTCACCGTATGCGATATTGACGAGAGCATCGCGGATGATGAGCTTCGCATGCGCTTCACCGCGAGTTGTATGAACAGCGATGTCATATGTGCCGTTGGGAAGCTGAGGTGTTTCGACCGCAATCTCCCTTTGGCCCCAAGACTCGATCCGGGCGCCAGCATCTCCGATCCTAATGGTACTACTCCCCTGTGTGTTCCCGAATCCGACCCCCCTAATGGTAACGATGCTCCCCTCAGTTGCGCGTCGGGGACTGATCTCTCGGATGGATGGTGTCGATGACAGCACGGTAAACCTTTTGGTGGCGAGACCTCCGCTGGTGGTCACCTTGATCTCGTGCTGGCCGGGAGGGAGATCGGGTGTGGTGAGGGAGAGGAAGAGATCGGTCCAAAGCAGGGTGGGCAAGACGGTGCTGTCAATCTGTATCGAACCGGGGGCCTGATCGAAGTTCTTTCCCCAGACGACGATCAGGTCCCCGGGTTCGACGGACTTGGGTAGAACGGTTCTGATGAGAGGTCTTCCGAGGGCATTCGGTGGCTCGAAGACGTCGCAGGCATCACCGTCGCCGTCGCCATCTGAATCGGCCTGGAACGAGTTTGGGGCGAACGGGCAGTTATCGCAGGGATCGACGTGGCCATCGCCGTCGCCATCGCGCGGCGGCGCACCCGGCTGACATCCTTCGCTTGGGACGCAACTCTCGAGGCCGTTACAGTCGTTTCCGTCGTCACAGGTGAGTTGGCTACATCCGCAACCAGCGGCGTCGACTGGCTCATCGGGAGGGCTGTTTGGGCACTCGTCCGCAGAGTCGGGAACTCCGTCGGAATCCTGATCCATGGCGGGGCAGCCCGAGCCACTATCGTCCGTGGCGAGGGTCAGTCGGAGAAGGCCGTGGGAGTCTTGCGAGAGGTTGCGACCGGCTAGGAGAAGACGGGAACCATCTTGAATGGCGAGAGACTCGAAGTCCCAAGTATCGGTTGGGTGGAAGAGACCAGCGCAACCAAATGTGTTATCCAGTTGTCCAGCTTCATTGGCGCGCCCGACGAATCCGTGGGACAGAATGTTGTCCGGGCGCGTCGCGAACAGAAGCTTGCCAGCGTGGTCGACGGCGAGGGAGATAACTTCGCTCGGTATCGAAGAACTCGGAAGACTGTAACCGTCATTGCCGAAGGCAACATCTGGCTCACCGGAAGGGGTGTATTTGCCGAGGACAGGAAATGCCGGAGAAATCGCGAAAGATCCACCGACGAGTATGTGACCGTCGGGTAGAACGAAACCTGTCGTGATGGCTGAGCTTGAGCCGATCTGATGGTAGGCAATGCCTCCGGATCCGAAGGAACTGTCGAGTCCGCCGGAGGCAGTAAGCCGGGCCAAGGTGATCTGGTTCCCGGTAGTGAGGTCGGGTCGTGAGAAGCCGCCGAAGAGGATGAGCTCTGAGGGGGCGCTGGCGATGAAAAAATAGTGTTCGATGCCAGCTCCTAGCTTGAATTGCTGGAGACCGTTGGAACCGAATGTTTCATCGAACGACCCGTCGATCTCAAGGCGAAGGAGCGAGACAATATTGCCATTGTCTGCCAGTAGAACTACCCGCTGATCTGGATCGATAATGAGATCCTGTAGTGAACCGAGTTGAAGGTTGCTGACTGATACGGCGCCGGCGTCGCCGAAGGTTGGATCGAGGGCTCCGGTGTCGTCGAATCGGAGCGTAGAGGGAGAGCCCGCGACGAGGATCTTTCCATCCGCTTGTAGTTGGAGGGCGGATGGAAAGTAGGGGAGGTCTGACTTATAGCGGCCACCGGATGCAAAGCTAGTATCTGGGGTGCCATTCGCCAGATAGCGCGTGAGCACCAGATAGTGAACGGCCGAGTTGTCTGGGGGTGTCTCATAGCCGAGGGTGATGATGCGTGCGGCAGGATCAACGGCAAGATCGACGAGTCTCTCGTCGGTGCGCAGGAACCCGTCGATCCCGAAGGTCGGGTCGATAGCGACGGCTTGCGAAGTCGCTGGGCACAGGATCACCGCCATGAGGACAAGCGGGAGAAAAGAGCAGCAGCTCCGCAGGAAAAAGGTGGACGTGAGTTGCCGGCCCAGGGACCATGCTCGGGAGGGTGAGCGCCGGAGTCTCAGAGAGGCTTCGCGGCCGGCGCGCGAGGAGCGCTGGATGTCGATGCGAGGGGAGGGCTGCGAAGACATTTGGCCTTCGTAGACCGCGGGCCACGCAAAAATCAAGCCGTTCTCTTCCTACTCCAATTGGGGTATGAGTTTGACTGATGGAACGGCCGGGTCCGAAAGCGGATAGACCCGCCGCGTACCGGTCCGGCCGGCAGGAAGGTCTCTCGGAGCTGGTAGGGCTCGCCTACGAGTCGGCCTCGGCTCCCGACGGCTGGGCGGTCTTCCTCGAGAGGGTCGCGGAGGCTCTCCGCAGCACCGCGCCCGCTCTCAATCTGCTCGGCAAGGAGCGAGGGCCGGGCACGCTGTGGATCTGGCCAGGTTGCGATCCGGAGTGGCTCCGGAGGTACGAGGAGTACTTCCTCCCGCGAGATCTCCGGCGGCAGAGGATCAACGCCTCGATCCCCGAAGGCGCCATCTTCGTCGGGCACGAGATCCTGCCCGACGAGGAGCTCCTCCGAAGTGAGTTCTACAACGACTTCCTCCGCCCGCAGGGCTTCTTCCACATCATGGGAGGAGTTCCGATCAAGGAGCCCGAGCGGATGGCGGTCATCCGCTTCATCCGCTCACGAAGGGCGAAGCCGTTCGCGGAACGGGACAAGCGACTCCTCGGGACCCTCATGCCGCACCTCTCTCGTGCCCTCCGGCTCCACTGGGAGTTCGCCGGGCTCCGCGCGGAGCGCGACGGCGCTCGCGATGCACTCAACCAACTTCGCGAGGGAGTCATCCTCCTCGATCGGCAAGGCGAGGTTCTCGCCACGAACGAACGTGCGCGGCGGATTCTCGAGCGCGGGGACGGGCTTCTCCCTTGTGATGGACGACTCTCTGCGTCCGATCCCGGGGAGCAGGCTCGGCTCGATCGTGCGCTCGAAACGGCTCACGCCGGCGATGGAGGGACGGGAGCGACACTGCTCATCTCGCGACCGTCGGGCGGAAGACCGCTCTCCCTCCGAGTCGAGCGGCTTGCAGGCGGCGTTGTCGACCTCGTCACGAAGCGCGCGGTGATCGCCGTCTTCATCGACGACTCCGTCGGAGACGCACTCCCATCCGTTGAGGTTGTCTCCGACACTCTCGGTCTCACCGCGCAGCAGGCGCGTCTGGTCGTTGCGCTCGCTGCCGGACGACGCTTGAAGGAGATCGCGGCGGGGCTCGGCATCACCTACCAGACCGCGCGCACTCACCTCGCCAACATCCGGAAGCGAACTGGCGCGCACTCGCAGAAGGATGTCGTGCGGCTCGTCCTCTCGGCTGCCCGCGACGAGCCGTAGGCCTTCCGAGCCCATCGCCTCGACTTTTCCGTTCTCGCCAGGGAATATCTCGGCGCGATGCGGCGGCATTCCCCGGAAACCGCGGGCCCGAGCCATGGGTCGCTCGAGGCTCTCGTAGCGCGGCTTGCGCGGCGCGACGGCCGCGGGGCGGAGGCGAACGTCCAGGCGGACGTCCGGCAGTTGCTCCTTGCGGCACCGCTCTCTCTGGAGCCGGACGATGTCGCCGTTCTTGAGGCCCAGGTCGGGGAAGGCCAGCGGATCGACGTCGAGGTAGGCGCCACCGTGATCGAGGTGAAGCGCGACCTCCGGAGGGGAAAAGTCCTCGAAGAGGCGCGCAAGCAGCTCGCGGGATACGTTACCAATCGCGAGCGCGACACCGGAACGCGGTACGTCGGCATCCTCACCGATGGTGCCGACTGGATCTGCCACCACCTGGTCGGGGGAGAGCTTGCCGAAGTCTCGAGTCTGAGCCTTGATGCGCGAAGCGCAAGCCCGGCGCGCCTGGTTGACTGGCTCGACGGGGTGCTCGCGACGACGCGAGGAGCCAAGCCCACGCCGCGTGCGATCGCCGCGGGGCTCGGTGCCGGCAGCAGTTCGCACGCGCTCGACCGAGCAACGCTTGCCGCCCTCTACGAGCGCGGCCGCGACGTCCCGTCCGTCAAGATGAAGCGGACGCTGTGGGCGAAGCTGCTGACGAGCGCTCTGGGTACGCAGTTCAAGGATGACGACGAGCTCTTCATCGAGCACAGCCTCCTCGTCAACTCCGCCGAGATCATCGCTCACGCCGTCCTCGGCCTTTCCTTCGAGACGCTTCCGCCGGCGTCGCTCCTCGGCGGGACGAAATTTGAGGAAGTCGGCGTCTACGGCGTCGTCGAGACTGATTTCTTCGACTGGATTCTCGACGTGCCGGGGGGAGACGTCTTCGTCCGCACGCTCGCGCGCCGTCTCGGCCGCTTCGACTGGTCAGCGGTCGAGCACGACGTGCTCAAGGTCCTCTACGAGTCCATCATCGGCAAGGAGACGCGCAAGAAGCTCGGCGAGTATTACACGCCCGACTGGCTCGCCGAGCGAATGGTCGGGGCGGTCGTCACCGATCCCGCACGGCAGCGTGTCCTTGACCCGGCATGCGGCTCCGGCACGTTCCTCTTCTACGCGGTACGGCGATTCATCGAGGCTGCCGAAACGGCCGGCAAGCCGCTCCACGAGATCTTGGAGGCGGTCACACAGCATGTCCTTGGAGTCGACCTCCATCCTGTCGCGGTTGCGCTCGCCCGCGTGACCTACCTGCTTGCGATCGGTCGTGAGCGCCTTGCCGGCGAGCATCCCGAGATCCGGGTCCCCGTCTACCTGGGCGACTCGATGCAATGGCAGAAGAGCCAGCTCGAACTCCTCTCACAGGGATTCCTCACGATCGAGACGACGGACGGCAGGGAACTCTTCTCCTCCGAGCTCCGGTTTCCGGATCACCTCCTTGCCGACGCGCACGTCTTCGACGACCTGGTCGGCCAGCTCGTCGCCAAGGCGACCACGCGCAAGCCCGGGGCCCCGGCCCCGAGCATTCAGGGCGTTCTCGATCGTCTCGGCATTCGCGACGCCGACCGAGCATCGATCACCGCGACCTACAAGACGCTTTGCCGTCTCCACGACGAAGGGCGCGATCACATCTGGGGCTACTACGTCCGGAATCTTGCACGACCCGTCTGGCTTGCTCGCCGCGAGAACCGGGTCGACGTGATCGTCGGCAACCCGCCGTGGCTTGCCTACCGACATATGCCGTCCCTCATGCAGAAGGCGTTCAAATCGATGAGCGAGTCGCGCGGTCTCTGGCACGGGGCCAAGGTGGCGACGCATCAGGATCTCTCGGCGCTCTTCGTCGCGCGCTGCATCCAGCTCTACCTGAAGCAGTCGGGACGCTTCGGATTCGTGATGCCGAACGCCGTCGTCGACCGTCTCCAGTTCCAGGGGTTTCGGCGCGGCTCGTTCGACGACTCCTCGGAGCGAGCGCATGTGGCGTTCGCGCCGGCATGGGATCTCCGGAGGCTCCGCCCGCACTTCTTTCCTCGCGGCTGCGCCGTCTTCACCGGCACGCGGGAAGAGAAGCCGACCGCTCTTCCCAGTACCGTCGAGCTCTGGCGGGGACGCGTGGAGTCGGAGCATGCCTCATGGAGCGAGGTCGAGCCGGTCATCAAGCGGACCTCCGCGCGGTCGGCCGAACAGACTGCCGAAGACGAGGTGCGCTCGCCGTACGCTTCGCGCTTCGGCCAGGGCGCGACGATCGTGCCACGCGTGCTCTTCATGGTCTCGAAGCAAAAGGCGGGGATGCTCGGCGTGCCAGCGGGACGGGCACGGGTCAGATCGCAGCGCAGTGCAACCGAAAAAGCGCCGTGGAAGGATCTCGCCGCCTTGGAGGGCGTCGTCGAGACCGAGTTCCTGCGTCCCGTCTTCTTGGGCGAGAACGTTTTGCCGTTTCGCGCGATGGAGCCCGCGCTCGGTGTGATCCCGTGGGATACCCGAGGTCTGCTCTCGCCGGCAACCGATGGGATCGAACGGTACCCGGGGCTCGCCGCGTGGATGCGCCGAGCTGACGATATCTGGCAGGCGAACCGGTCGAGCGAGCGTCTCTCACTCATCGAACGACTCGACTACCATCGTGAGCTGTCCCGCCAGTTCCCCACGCACAGGCAGCGCGTCGTCTACACGAAGTCCGGAATGCACCTTGCGGCGGCGCGCGTCGCGAATCGTCGAGCGGTGATCGATCACACGCTCTATTGGGCGACCGCCGCGGACGACGATGAAGCGTTCTACCTCTGCGCGATCCTCAACGCATCTCGCATCACGCAGCTAGTCCGACCGCTCATGTCCTACGGGAAGGACGAACGGCACATCGACAAGCATATCTGGAAGCTTCGCATTCCCGAGTACGATGGGAGGCAAACGCTCCACCGCGAGCTGGCAGACCTCGGCCGCGAGGCCGAAGAGGCGGTAGCTGCGCTCGAGCTGCGAGCCGTACACTTCGCGACCCAACGGCGGCAAGTGCGGGAGTTCCTCGACGCGTCGGGACGGAGCGCCGCGATAGACGCGGCGGTCGGTCGGCTCTTGTCGGAAGCGTAAGCTCCTACGCGCGATCGGAGACGATCGAGCGCCTCGGGAAGAACATTCCCTTCGTGCGCTCGCGCGTCTCGACCGCACGCGAGCCGCCCGACTCGCGTTCAGTCCGGGCAAGCCGCTCCCGGAAGATGATCCCGCGGTCGACCTCGCGCGTCCGGTGCGTCCGCTCGTCCGAGCCGGTTCTGTACGTGTCGGCCGTCCGCTCGGGGAAGAAGATCCCGCGCGAGCCGTCGCGCGTCTGCGCGATCTCGCTGCTCGCGCCGCCGCGCTTGTCGGCCGTGACTGCGATGCGCTCCACCGAGAGGATGCCCCTCTCCTTCATCGTGACCTCGGCGACGACCTCTCCTGTCCTCCGGTTCCGGACGACAGCCACCTTGTCGGTGAAGAGGACGCCGCGCTGCTCGATCGTTGCCTCGAGCGGGAAGGCGACGTGGTCGCGGAGCGCACCGACCGCTCCCTTGATGAGGAGCTCGTCGTGCCTGCACTCGAAGCACCGCGTCGGGAGGCCCAACCCGTTCTCGCGGCATTGGAGCTGGAACCTGGTCCCGACTCGGAACGACCCGCCGCACTCCGAGCACAACATGTCCTTGGGCGCGATCGCGGACCAGCACGCTTTGTGCGCGAGAGGCTCGCGGTCCCAGTCGGCGCGGTAGCGGAGAAGCTCGCCGCAAACGGCGCAGGTCTTCTCGCGCCACCCGGCCGCCCACTCTTCCTTGCAGGCGCGGCAGAACCGAGGAACGTGGCTCCAGTCTTCGCAGACGCGGATCTCTGCGCCGCAGTCCTCGCATGACACCGAGTACCAGTCGCCCACGATGATCTCTCCGCCCAGGTTCGACACCCAACAAGATGTCGGCGAGAATGGGTATCACCCCTCTTGCTCTCGTGACAATGCCACGAGGCATGGCGTTTTCGACGGCCGTGACGCCAAGGTCCTGGTGGGCCGATGCCCACCCTCTTGAGGGCGGCCTGAGACGACGACGTCCTAGACCTCGCGCGCCTTCATGAGCGCGAAGATCTCGCGCAGCCGCTCGAGGTCCGCGCGATCGATCATCGTCTTCATCTTCTTGCGCAGTTCCCGCTCGCTCATCCCCACCCAGTCGAAGGCGAACAGGTTGCTGATCTCGACGCCGAGGGCGTCGGCAAGGTTGAGCAGGAACTCGAGGGTCGGGTTCTCCTTCCCGCGCTCGATGGAGCTCAAGTAGGTCACGTTCGCCCCCATCTTCTCGGCCAGCTTCTCCTGCGAGAGGCGCCGGGCGCCACGAAGCTCCTTGATCCGCGCTCCGAGAAGAACCCTCCGATCCATGGGGGAATGGTCCCCTGGACCAGCCCCGGCGAGAACGGTACGACACCCGCGAAAATCTCATAAGTCTGGTGCAACACACCAAGTTCTCTGTTGATCACACCCATGGGGTCGGGTATTTCCCGGGGTCTCGCCCCAAGGCTACTCGTGGTCGGGCCAGTGGGTCGAGTCGACGGGAGAGACCCATGAACGACGGGAAGGGATTGGGAACGGGAACACTTCTCGCGCTCGCCTGCTGCACCCTGCTCTCGACGGGAGGAGCGGCACTCGCCGCCGAGATCTCCGTCACGACCGACGGCAGGTACCAGCTCGTCAACAAGGTCAACGGCTCCGAGCGCTGGATGCTCGCGCGCGAGTTCGCGACCGGCCGGATCGTCGCCAACGTCTTCGACCCGAACGATCCGCTCGACCTCACCTTCTTCGACTGCGTCCAGACGGGTGCGGACGGCGTCAACTACTTCTTCTTCTGCAACATCTCGGCAGGTGGGAGCGCCTGGAGCGGGGCAGGGCTCGAAAACATCCCGGTTGCCCGGTCCTTCTTCGGCGAGGGCGAGCCGCCGCCTCCGCCTCCGGGAGACGGCTGCTCGCCGTACCCGGCCGAGTGCGCCTCCCCGGGCATCCCGCCCGGGCCCTTTGATCTTCACGCGCGAGGCGGCCGCGCCTGCAGCAACCAAGGAGAAGAAGTTCTCCTCGACGGAACCAACGGAGACGGAAGCCTCGAGCTCTTCGTCTCGACCGGCTTCTCCATCCTGGGCAGCTTCCGCATCAATGCGGTGGACGCGGCGGGCAACGTGCTCGTGATCAGCCTCCCGCTGCCGTCTGATGCCGGCGTCATCCAGCCTGACGGATCGATCGTCTTCGAGAATCCCGGCATCACCCCCACTCCCCTGGGGCCCACCGCGGTGTGTGGAACGGTCACGAACCCGCAGAGTGCGATCCGCACCGGGAACCATCGCCTCGTCATCCGCCGCTTCTGCGAGGTCGGCGGACCGGTCGTGGGTTCGTTCGAGGGCGACTTCCAGTTGGGGGACGGATCGACCTGCCAGCTCCGCGGCCAGTTCAGCATGCTCCGCACGCAGTGAGGCCGCGATGACTCCGCGAATGATCGCGCTGCGTACCCGCAGCGCGCGACTCGAAGCCCTTGCGGGCATCCTTCTGCTGCTTGCCGCGGTGAGCGCATGCGACGGGGGAGGCGAGGCCCGTGAAGACCCCAAGAAGCTGACGCGCGAGAAGGCGGCCCAGCTCCTCCACGAAGCGCTCGACGGGCCGGTCACGTCGGGCTCCCTCGCGGGATCAGCCGATCGAATCCAGAGCCTGCTCTCGCCCGAGCAGCGCTCGCGGTACTTCTGCCACGGCTACTTCAAGGGCTCGGCGGATGAAGCTGCCGCCAAGTGCGCGCCATCCTCCGCAGCAGAGCTGCTCACCTTGAGCGGCTGCACGAACGAGGGCCAGGTGCGCGTCATCGGCGCGGGACTCACCGAGCTCGTCTTCCTTCCCGACCGCCCTCTGATCGGAGGCGTCGGGCGTGCCCACTACTGCGTCGCACTCAAGACGCCGGAGCTCGCCAAGTACGAGCGGGAAGGGAAGTTCGTCGTAGGCGAGTACCGGGTCGCGGAGGTAACCGGCATGACCGACCCCGCGCCGATGATGGGGGTGACGGCCTCGCAGGTGTCGTTCCGTCTGCGCCGCACGCCCAACGAGCTCGGCCGCCTCACGGAAGGAACGCTCATCGAGACGGGACTCTACGCCACCGACAAGAAGCCGAAGCAGGATCTCACGGGAAAGGCCACGCTCGTGCTCTACGACGACGGGTGGCGTCTCGAGAAGAACTCCATCGGGTTGGAGTAGCCGGTCCCTTCCGGTCACGAAGTTGCTCGAGTCCTAGTCCGCGTGTACGCTTGCAAGCGAACGCACGGGGAGGACGATGGCGAGCAAGACACTCGGAGAGATCATCCAGGAGGCGAGAACCGGTCGCTACAAGCTCCGGGAATTCGCTCGTCTGCTCGACGTCTCTCCGACGCACTTGAGCGATGTCGAGAACGACCGGCGTGTGCCCTCCGAGGAGTTGCTCACGCAAATTGCCCGTCACCTCGACCTGGACCTCGACCGGCTGCTGGCTGTGGCGGGGCGCATTCCCGAAGAGACACGCCGGTTCATCGAGAAGCATCCCGAGGCGGTCTCCCTCTTCCGAAAGTACTCGGCTCTCCGACCGGAGGACCGCAAGAAGCTCGAGAAGACCGCCGATACCCTCGCTCGAGGGCGAGAGCCGAAGAAGTGAAGGAGTATCGCGCCCGCGGCGGCGAGCGACGGATCTGGTACGAGCCGGACGAGATCGAGTCGATCATGATCGACGAGCTCGGACGGGCCGGACTCCTTCCGAAGACGGACCAGGACGATCTCTCGGTCGATGTCGAGGCGTTCGTTGAGAACTACCTCCGTCTCCCGTTCGACGTGAACGCCGCCCTGGATGCAGACGTTCTCGGTGTGACCGATTTCGTGCCCGGCAAGAGGCCGAAGATCTCGATCAACCGCGATCTCACCGGAAGCGCCCTCGAGGACGAAGACGCCACGCCGGGGCTCGTAGGTCGCTGGCGCGCCACGGTGGCCCACGAGGCGTGCCACGTTCTCCTTCATCGCATCCTCTTCGATCTCGACGACACGCAGCGAGGCCTTTTCCGGCAGGCCGACGACCCTGCCGCATGGCGATTCCTCCGGTGCCTGAAGCGCGACGTCGGGTTCGGCCGCCCGGTGTCCGATTGGAAAGAGGTTCAGGCGAACATGGGGATGGGCGCCCTGCTCATGCCGAAGCCCACCTTCGTCGCAGCGGCCGAGCAGGGGAGAGCGTTCCTCGGTGTCGCCGCTCGACCGATCGAGGCCGGTTCGGCGACGCACGACGAGCTCGCCGCGATCCTCGCTCAACGCTTCACGGTCTCCCGCCAGGCAAGCCGCATTCGGCTCGAGAGCCTCGGGATCGTGCAGGCGGCGGGCCAGCGCCCGCTCTGAGCGCTGCGGCAGGCTTGCATCCTCACCCCGGCCTGGCGTAAACTGTACGCGAACACGCTGACACGCGCATGAGCGGTCAGCAGAACTCGAAGGAGTCATCGCGTATGGCAGACCAAGGAACCATCAACTGGCCCGGCGCCTCGGGGCGGGAGTACAAGCACTGGATCTATCCGATCGGGACCTCGTTCAAGGACGAGCCCGGCAACTACGTCTTCGCCAAGGAGACGTCGCCCGGGCGCTGGACGCCCATCTACGTCGGCGAGACGGAGAGCCTCCGGGACCGCCTGCCGAACCACGAGAAGCTCCGCTGCGTTCTCGGCAACGGCGGAACCCACATCCACGCACACGTCACGTCAGGCGGGCAGCAGGCTCGGCTGGCCGAAGAGGCCGATCTCCGCTGGAAATGGAATCCGCCGTGTAACGAGCAGTAGGCCATCATGACCAGCCAGCAGTACGAAGAACTCTGCCGCCGATTTATCGCCGAGGCGATGGGCGTGCCGCTCGAGAGCGTCGAGTCGCGCCACATCCAGAACGCCCAGCGGCCTGACCATCCCGTCTTCAAGCACCAGATCGATCTGTACTGGGAGACGGGCAACGACGCGGTGCGGTACGTCAACATCGCCAACGCGAAGTGGCGAGAGACCGACAAGGTCGACCAGCCCGAGATCCTTCTCCTGCAGCAGGTCCGTCAGGATGTCGGCGCCCACAAGGCGCTCATGATCACCACGGTCGGCTTCACGGACGGAGCGGATGCAGCGGCCCGACACCACGGGATCGGGCTTCATCTCGTCCGCCCTGCAGCCCCCGTCGCCGGTCTCCCGAGGACCAGCGACCGAGGAGAGATACGCGCTGCCTTGGCATCGCTCGCAGAAGGCCGACACCCTATCTACAGCCACGACGTGGTCTTCCGCGGCCTCGAGTCCGCAGAGGCGCGGCCGGGACACTTGCCGGGGCCACGAGCACCACGAACGACCGTTGTCTTGCCTGGTGCAGTACCGCCGGCCAGCACGCCGGCAGCAACCTCGGCCCCGCCTGCAATGAACCGCGGTCCTGGTTCCATCCCGTCAGTGAATCGAGGCGGGCAAAGCGGGTGGAGGCGAGGATGACGAAAGGAGCCAGTCCGTGAGCACTTGCAGCGGGATGCCCAAGAGCTGGAGGGGGTGATGATCCTACGAGTTCGGCCATTCCGGCACCTCGTCGAGCGGGGTGCGGACAGGCCTGCGATCGACGTGCGCGGGGAAGTTCGGCAGGGTTCGTTCGTCTTGACGGTCGATGCGATCTCGCTCGAGTTGCCTGCGATCGAGGTCGGAGAGGACGAACGCGGTAGATATGCTCGGCTCGACGAGTGCGAGCGACCCATGTCGGGAGGATTTGTTCTCCGCGTGTTTGCCGAGCTCGACGAGGACGATGCCCGCTTTGGCATCGACCCCGGGTGCGTCATCGAGCTGAGTCAACCGGGAGAAGTCGAAGGACTCTTGCGAGAAGCTGGAGTGGATCTTGAGCTCGTCAACCTAATTGTTCCTCAGAACTCCTCCGTCTCGATCTACTTCGATCGCTTCGGTGGTTTCGAGGACGCCTCTGCTCTCGTGACTCTGGAGGATCTCGAGCCGGCGATCCACTGAGACGCGGGATCGCCGATCGTCGAGGGAACGAGAAAGAGCCAGCTCCACGATGAAGCTGGCTCATTTGGTTCAGAACCTCCCCGTCTCGACGAACGAGACGTAGCGGCCGTCACCGATGACGACGTGATCGACGATCCGGATGCCGACGAGGTCGCCGGCGGCCCGGAGTCGTGTCGTGAGGGCGATGTCCTCCTGCGAGGGCGTCGGGTCTCCCGACGGGTGGTTGTGCACAAGGATGACCGAGGCGGCATTGGATCGGATCGCGCGCCGGAAGAGGGCGCGCGGCCACAGCTCGTCTTCCTCGACGATGATCGCGGCCTTGAATACCTCCCTCGGGTGAACCAGCGATGCGCTCAGCGACCCCGTCGAGACCGAGTTGAAGCCCATGACCCGTCCCTTGCCGTCGAGCAGCACCGCAATGAACTCCTCGCGGTCGAGCTTCTCGAAGCGCTCCCAGAACGCTCGGTACACCTGCTCGGCCCCGGTGATCGGCACACCGGACGCTCCGTAGCCGGCTCTCCGTTCGCGGACGACCTTGAGCTCCCACACGGGTCAGTCCTCCCCGGGAAGCATGATCGTCGCGACGGGCTCCGCTTCATCGCCGGGGCCGACGTGCAGGACGAGATCGATCTCGTTGCCGCCGATGAGGACGGTGAACGTGGCGCGGTCGACCTCGCGGTTCCTGCGCGCGGCAAGCGACGCCATCCAGAGGACGTCGTGCGCTCTGCCGCGCGTGTCTTCGTGGCTGCCCTCGGGCGCCTCGACGAGCGCCCGGACCGCAGCCGTCATCGCGACCGGGATCTTGAAGCCGCCCATCATCTCGCGCGGGCTTGCCCATTCCGAGACGTCGATGAGCACGCCGTCCTCGATCGCCTGCTTCCTCGTGTACGCGTAGATGACCTCTCCGAACTCCTTCATGGTGACGCCGCCTCCTTTCCGTGATGCGGCTCGAGAGGGGTCCATTCCCCTCGCGAGGCGGAGAGGCGACCTCGCAAGTGTAGCCGCTCACGCTTTTTCCCGTCCTGAGGGTCCGTTTCGGACCGGCTGGATGATGGCGAGGGAGCGGGAGGCCATCACGGAGGCGGACCTGCCGGAGACACGCTCGATGATGTAGATCGCGCGGTCGAGAGGACGGAGCGCACGGGCGCGGGGCCCGCCGAGAGAAGGGTGACGAGGTGAGTGCGCCAACACTCACCCCGTCGTGCTCCGGACCACCCCTGTGAAGAAAGGCCGGAGCAATCAGACCATCGTCCGCAGCGCGATCGACGTCAAGACCTGGCTGGCAAGGATTCCGTCGGTCGACGAGGTACGGCCGGGGCAGTGCCCGCGGTGCGCCGCAGCGAGTCGGCCGGTGGGGCAAGGGCTCCAGATCTGGGGCCACGGCCTGCGCGACCGCCAGAGCCGTGGCCCGCTCGAGGCGCTGGGCGATCCTGTCGAGGTGACGCTGCGGGTGCGGCGCTACCTCTGCCGTCCGTGCCGGGCGGTAATCGTGGTGGTGCCGCTCGGCGTGATCGCGGGGCGGCTGTTTGCGGCCGCGGCCATCGGCCTCGCCCTGGCGCTCTTCGGCGTGGAGGGGCTGCCGCTCGCGAAGGTGCGCCAGCGCGTGAGCCCGTGGCGGCGGGTGGGGGCGACGGCGTACGGGTCGTGGCTCGCGCCGCGGCGCTGGGTGCGCGCGATTCGCGAGGGACGACTCTTCGCGAGCGTGCGGCGCTCGCCGACGCACCACACCGCGCGCCAGGTGGCCGAGCGCGCGGCGATGACGCTCGCCGCGCTCGCACCGCCGTCGCTCGCGCACGCGGCGATCGGCCAGCGCGTGTTCGCCGGCGCAGCACTCGCTCGCTGAGGTCGTCGACAGCAGAGGAGAGTCCGCTTGCGGCCGATCATCGGCCCCACCGACCAGGATCGCTCCCGCCGCGATCTCGAGTCCGTCATGGCTCCGACTCCGCCGCGGCCCTCCGGCACGGCGCGGCGAGAGAGGAGAGCGATGGATCGACTCACACCCAAGGACCGCGGCGAAGAGGTCGCGCTGTTTCGCGCCGAGGTGATCGGCGGCCTCGCCCGGCGCGAGCTCTCGCGCGGCGAGCTGGCGGCGGCGCTGCGCGAGATCTCCGAGCAGCGCTTGCGTCCGCCCGGTGCGGCGGCGACACGCACCTACGCCGTGCCGACCCTGCAGCGCTGGTACTACGCCCTGCGCCGCGGCGGCCTCGAGGCGGGAGGTCGTGCGCCTGGACCCGCCCGGCCCGGCCGGCGAGCGGTTCCGGCGGGCCACCCGCGAATGCGTGCTGGCCGTCGCCGCCGTGCAGCGGGCGCTCGACGACGCGCGGCTGACTCCCGAGGCGGTCGCGGGCAGCGCCACCGCCCTGCTGTACGTCACCGCCGCCGCCTACGGGGCCTCCAACCGCGGCTTCATCGAGGCCGCGCCGCCGGCCGGCGGGCCGGGGGCGCTGCACTTCCCGTACACGGCGCCCTGCGCCGTGGCGGCCGAGGTCGCGATCGCCCTCGGGCTGCGCGGGCCCTACCTGACCCTCATCGGCGGCCCCGCGGTCACCATCGAGGCGCTGGCCGCCGCGGCCGGGCTGCTGGCCGAGCAGACGTGCGAGCGGGCGCTCGTGGTCGCGGTCGAGACCTTCGCCGAGTGCCAGGACCTGTTCGCGCGGGACCGGCGCCTGCTCGGCCGCCCGCTGGTCGAGGCCGCGGCGTGTGTCGTGCTCCGCCCCGGCGGCGGGGGGTGGGCTCTCGGCGAGATCGGGCCTGCCGGGCGCTGGGAGGCCGAGGCCGCCGCGCGGGCGGGGGAGACGCTGGCCTGCGGCCCGCTGATCGCGCTGGCCCTGGCCCGGGCGGCGGGCGACGAGACCCCGACGATCTCCGGACGCTGGCGCGGGCGCCGGCTGGCCCTGAGCCCGGCCTAGGAAGAGGAGGCCGATGGAACCCAAGGAAGTCCTCGACGAGCTGAAGACGGTGTTCGTGACGCGGCTGAGGTTCGAGCCGCATCGCCTGGCCGAGGTCTCGCTGGAGACGCCGCTGCCCAGAGGGGTCGAGGGCTCCGTGGGGCTCGACTCGCTGGACTTCATCGAGCTGTCGCTGGCGATCGAGGAGCGGTTCGGGATCGTGGTGGACGACGCCGAGGATCTCGGCCGGCACTTCGCGACGTTCGGCACCCTCTGCCGCTTCATCGCGGAGCGGGTCCGGCCCGGATGAGACGCGTCGTCGTCACCGGCCTGGGCGCCGTCAGCCCCTTCGGCATCGGCGTCAAGGCGTTCTGGGACGGGGTGCGGGCCGGCATCTGCGCCATCCGGCCGGCCACCGTCATCGACACCGAGGGATTCCGCTGCCGGATCGCGGCCGAGGTCCCGCCTCCCTTGCCCGCCTCGGGGCGGCGGTCGCGGGCCGACCGCCTGGCGCTCGGCGCCGCCCGGGAGGCCGTGGAGGACGCGGGACTCACCTCGGCCGAGCGCCGCCGGGCCGCGCTCGTGAGCGGCGCCGTCGGTGGCGGCATGCTGGAGGCCGAGGCCTGGCACTGGCTGGAGCGCCGGCATCCTGCCGGGGCCGGGCGGCCTCCCGGCATCCTCCGCTCGGTGCTGCCGTACTCGCATGCCGAGGTCATCGGGCACGCGCTGGGTCTCCTCGGCCCCCGCGAGACCGTCGTGGCCGCCTGCAGCTCGGGGGCGGCGGCGCTGGCCATGGCGGCGGAGCTGGTGGCCGACGGCGTCACGCCCCTGGCCCTCGCCGGGGGGGCCGATGCCCTCACCCGCATCTGCTTCATGGGCTTCAACGCGCTGCGGCTGCTGGACGCGGAGCCCTGCCGGCCGTTCGACCGGGAGCGCCGGGGCATGTCCATCGGCGAGGGGGCCGCGTTCGCGGTGCTGGAGGACGCCGAGCATGCCCGGGCCCGCGGCGCCCGGGCCTACGCCGAGCTGGCCGGCTGGGGCATGACGAGCGACGCCTTCCACGTCACCTCGCCCCATCCCGAGGGCGAGGGGATGGCGCGCGCGATGCGCGCGGCCCTGACGCGGGCCGGGCTCGGCCCCGAGGCGGTGGGCTACGCCAACGCGCACGGCACGGGGACGCCGCAGAACGACCGCATCGAGGCACGGGCGATCCGGGCCGTCTTCGGCGACACGGGGCTGCTCGTCAGCTCGACCAAGTCCGTCATCGGCCACGCCATGGCCGCAGCCGGGAGCCTCGAGGCCATCGCCACCATCCTGGCGCTCGTGCACGAGACGGTGCCGCCCACGGCCAGCCTCAGGCATCCGGATCCCGAGGCCACGTTCGACTGCGTGCCCGGGACGGCCCGCGAGTGCGCGCTGGAGGCCGCGATCTCCAACTCCTTCGGCTTCGGGGGCCAGAACGTGACCCTGCTCTTCCGGCGGCGATGAGGGCGCCGGTCCTCGTCACCGGCGTCGGGGTCGTCGCCGCCGGCCTGGCCGGCGACGCCCGGGCCCTCCACGCGTTCCTGGCCGAGCCGCGCGCGCTGGCGGGCCCGGGCGCGCCGGCGGGGGTGACCATCCCGGCCGGGCTGATCGACGAGGGGGAGGGCCGCCGGCTCTCCCGCGTCTGCCAGCTCGCGGTCGCGGCGGCGCGCCTGGCGCTGGCGGACGCCGGGC
>FWPU01001755.1_pt1 | contig 63464 bp, 60 predicted proteins | sample 2228361 | NCBI WGS metagenome assembly FWPU01 (sample SAMEA103939777, study PRJEB20133) | metagenome
GGCGTGATCGCCGCCATCCTCCCGCAATTCGATGATGTGCCCCCAGGCATTCTCCGCTCGTGGATTGGCGGCATCGACGCCCGGATATCCTTCGGTGCCGCGCCGCGTATTGTTCGTGAGCGCCATGTAGACACGGCCGTTCACCGGGCTGATCTCGATGTCCTCGGGCCGGTCCATCTTCGTGGCGCCAAGGGCATCGGCTGCTAAGCGCGTCTTGAGCAACACGTCGGCCTGGGAGGTGAAGCCGTTGGCTTCCGTGAGCGGGCCTTGCCCGAACACCAGCGGCAGCCATTCGCCCGTGCCGTCGTCGTTGAATTTGGCGGCATAGAGCACACCATCGTCCAGCAGATCCAGGTTCGCGGCCCGGTCATCTGGATTGTAGGCGCCGGCGCTGACAAACTTGTAGACGTAATCAAAACGCTCGTCATCACCCATATACAGCGCGATCCGGCCACTCGGCGTCACCGTCAGGGATACGCCTTCGTGCTTGAAGCGGCCCAGCGCCGTGCGCTTCTTCGGCGTGGATTGCGGATCGTATGGATCGATTTCCACAGTCCAACCGAACCGGAATGGCTCATGCGGCTCTTTGGCAAGGTCGAAGCGGTCGTAGAACTGCTCCCAGCGCCGCTCCGACTCCGCCTTCGGTAAGCCATACCGCTTGTGGACTGGAACGATGGGATTTGCTGCATCCACGCTGCCGAGATTGGCGAAGTATTGATGGAAGTTTTCCTCGCATGTCACAAAGGTGCCCCAGGGCGTCAAGCCACCCGCGCAGTTGTTGAGCGTGCCAGCAACCTGCGTTCCCGTCGCATCAGCCGACGTCACCAGCCAGGGATGGCCGACCGCCGGCCCGCTGAGTACGGTCGGCGTAGTTGCAGTGATTCGCCGGTTGTAGGGCGAATCCTTGACAATCATCCAGCGCCCACTCTCGTCACGCTTGACTTCGATAATTGTGACGCCGTGCGCCTGCAACTCGACATCCACAATTTGCTGGGTTGGATTTGGAAGGAATTCGGAGACATCCTCCGCACCCTCCGTGTATTCCGGGTTGGGCACGAGGTAGCCGGGGAACATCAGCTCGGGGTTGGTGTATTCATGGTTGATCACCAGCAAGCCGTGATCACTGCTCCTTGATCCCAGAGGGAGCGGCAGGAAGCCGAGGAAGTCATTGTTGTAGCCGATCATCTTGGCTTGGAGCTCGGACGTCAGCGCCGCCACGTCGAAGGAAGGAACATCGGGAGCGATGCCATCGCCCCAGGAGGCGAGCACCTCAGCCCGGTAGCCCGAAGCCACCTTGATATCCGGGCCAGCATCGGAGGGGATGGGCTCAAATGTGAGGGTATCCTGGCCAGCCGCCGGGGTCGCTCCCTGTGCGCGAACCTGGCGCCCCACCACAGGTCCCATGAGTACAACCGTCGAAGCAGCCACACCGCCTTTGAATAGAGCGCGCCGGCTGTACCGCCGGGCCAACACGGAGAGGAGTGTCTCCCCTCGACCAGCCGTGGAATAGACCTGCGTTTTCCCGCCTTCGTAATCGATCTCCCGCACCGTTAGACCTCCATGAGCGATAGGACTGCCCTCGTGAACGCACCCTGCTTCCACGTCTGAGTGCGTTCCGTTCCAGCCTGATCCTAGGTACGCGGGCGCGGACAGATGTGAACACACGGTCAACACACCTTTAAACGATTGTGATCACGAAGCCAGAGCATGGCCTTGACGAGGAGGTCAACTTCCTGCCAGGATGATCCGCTGAAGCGCCGGGGATCTCCCGGAGCCGACGGCCACGCATTCGCGAGAACGAGACCTGTGGAAACAACACTACTTCACCAGAACGCGATCCTTGATGCCATCCACCAGCGCCGCAGCATCGGCAAGCTGCTCCCCGACCGGCCACCCCGGGAGCTGATCGAGCAGATCCTTGAAGCAGCTACCTGGGCACCTTGCCATCATGTCACCGACCCCTGGCGCTTCGTTGTGCTAGCTGGCGCTGCGCGCGAGGAGCTCGGAGACATTATGGCCCGTAGCAAGGCGCAGGACCGTGACCTCTCCGACGAAGCTGTACGCGCCGCGGTTGAGCGCGAGCGAGCCAAGCCACTTCGGGCGCCGGTGATCATCGCCGCCGGCATTGAGCCATCAGAGCACCCAAAGGCCATTGAGATCGAAGAGATCGCGGCTGGAGCCGCCGCGATTCAGAACATGCTGCTAGCGGCCCACAGCCTTGGACTGGCTACTATCTGGAGGACCGGGGCGCCGGCCTATGATCCAGCCGTCAAATCCTGGCTCGGGTTTTCACCCGCAGCGCACATTCTGGGATTCATCTACCTAGGCTATCCCGCGGCCGCCCCACGGCGGGCTCGCCATACACCCGCCAGCGAGATCACAACCTGGCGCGGTTGGGATTGAGAGCACTGTGGCACTCCCGCCTGTTCGCGCTTGACACCAGCTTGCTCGACGCTTAGGCTCAATTCTGACTTAACATGTCGGAATTCTTGGACTGCGACATCGCAGCCAGGGCCAGAGGAGCAACGACGGTGATCAGAGCCGGGTCAACTGGAACCACTCCGGGCGATCCCCAAGCCCATGAGCTCTTGCGTGCTGCTCACAGCCGAGCCTATTACTTTCCGCGAGATTTTCGCGGCTTTCGCGCGAACGTCCAGTACACCGGCGACACGCTGGATGTCGCCGGAGTGGCTCTGGTCCACGGCCCGCGTGCAATCGATCTCAATCTTCCCGCGCCGGCAGAGGTGACTGCCTGGGTGCGCCAGGAGCTTCTGTCGCTGATTGGACACCGGTGGCCAGTCGGCTTTGACGAGAGCGATGGCCGGTTCACCTTGTCACTGCACGACGATGGCCATCCGCTGGGGTGCCTGATCCGTTTCGAGGATGATCCCTTCGCCTCGTCCTACCGGCTGGACGATCGTCGTATCACCCAGATCAACCGCACCATGGGCAGCATGCGGTTGACCATCACGATTCAGGAGCACGCCGTGACCAGCGACGAGCGGCTCTTGCCGGTGCATTTCACGGTTGCCTATTGGGATTTGGCAACGAACCGGCTCACGCGAGCGGATACCTATTCGGATCAATACGCTGGCATCAATGGACTGTATCTCCCGACGCTGCGCCGCGTGGTAACCGCCACCGACAACGGCGTCGAAACCCGGCAGATTCGTCTGACAGACCACCAACTGGCGCAGCGCGCGGCATAACCAGGGGCTGATTGCGAACGCCTGCCGGACGTGCACAAGAATTCTTGGTAAATCTTGCATTTCACTGCGAATCTGGATGGTATGATCCAAGACGGCGTGATCATGCCGGTCCGGCACGGACATGCCAGGCGCCGCATGTCCTTCTGCTGATGAGTCTGGTTCGCCAGGCCAGGATCCGTCGCCCCCTGCAGGGCCAATGCGGTGAGGCCGCAGCAGATTCATGACGTTGTGCCTGCTCCGGCACACCGCACGGGAGGTTCGATGACCGTGGTGCAACGCTTACTCCGCGTGGTTCCCCTTGTCCTCCTCGCGCTCATACTGGCTGCCCCGGCCTTGCCGGCGCGTGCCTTTCAAGAACCCGGCACTCCCGGGCCTTCTACACCTCCTGTTCCGCCAACTCCCCAGCTCCCGGTAACCGTTACCGATGCCCTTGGCAACAGCGTGACCGTCACCGATGTCAGCCGCATCGTGCCACTGAGTGGGGACATCGCGGAAATCATCTGGACGCTGGGTCTTGGGGCGAACATCGTCGGTGTGGACGTCAGCGCCGTCTATCCCCCAGAGCTGCTCCGGCTGCCGAAGATTGGCTTCGAGCGGCAACTCTCGGCTGAGGGGATTCTGTCCCTCAATCCAACCGTGGTGGTTGGCAAGGAACAAGCTGGACCTGCCTCGGCGCTGGACCAGGTGCGTGCGGCAGGTGTGCCGGTGGTGATCGTCGCTGAGCCGCAGACCATCGAAGCGCCAGTCGTCAAGATTCGGGCAGTGGCCGAGGCGCTCGGTATCGCTGCCGCCGGTGAGGAGCTCGCGAGCCGCGTGCAGGCTGAGATTGATGCCGCGCGGGATCTTGCCGCACAGGCAACCTCCCGGCCCCGCGTCCTATTCCTGTATGTGCGCGGGGGCGGTACCCAGCTCCTGGCGGGAGCGGGCACGGTGGCGAACGCCATGATCGAAGCCGCCGGGGCGATTGATGCCGGATCAGACACAGGTCTCCAGGGGTTTGTGCCCGTCACCGCCGAGGCGATCGTCGCTGCCCAGCCGGATGTGATTATCACTCCTAGCTCCGGCGTCGAATCCATCGGCGGCATCGAGGGCGTGCTTGCCATTCCCGGTGTGGCGCAGACGCCCGCCGCAGAACAGGGACGCATCTTGATCTATGATGACCTGCTCTTCCTCGGCATGACGCCGCGCACAGGTCAGATGCTGCTCGAGCTCGTCAAGGCGCTCCATCCGGAGTTGGCCGAAGCGACGCCAGCGGCATCGCCCTCAACGTCGAGTTAGAGCGTCGCTGAGCGCTGACAGATGATCCTGGCCGCCGCATTTGCCCGCCGCTGGAGAGACGGACTTCGGGGCGCAGCTACTGTGCCCCGAGTCCCGGCGGTCGTCCTGCTTCCGGCTCTGGCCGGTGTGCTTGTAGTTGCTGTTTTGCTCAGCATCGGCGTCGGCGCCGTGCGCATTTCGCCGGAACAGGTCGTCGCCATCATCCTTCACCACGCTGGCATTGACCTCGAAGTGCGCTATACGCATCAGCAGGACGCGATTGTCTGGGCAATCCGGCTTCCCCGCGTCATCACCGCGATCCTCGTCGGCAGCGCTCTGGCTGTATCTGGCGCAGCCTTGCAAGGCATGTTCCGTAATCCCCTGGCCGATCCGGGGCTAATTGGCGTGTCGAGTGGGGCGGCGCTCGGAGCGGTGGCATCCGTGGCGCTTGGCATGAGCTGGCTTGGTGTCGCCACGATGCCGGTCTGCGCCTTTGCCGGCGGCATGGCGACCGCAGTCACCGTTTATCTCCTCTCCCGGCACCACGGACGGACAGAGATCGTCACGCTCGTCCTTACTGGCATTGCGCTGAATACGTTCGCCGGCGCCGGGACCGGGTTGCTAACGTACATTGCGAGCGACCAGCAGATCCGCGCCGTGGTCTTCTGGTCGCTTGGGAGCCTGGGCAGTGCGACCTGGCGCGGCGTGATGGTCACGCTCCCGTTCGTGGCGATCGGATTGGTGGCCACGCCGCGCTGGGGCCAGGTGCTCAATCTCTTCGTGCTGGGCGAACGGGAGGCGCGCCACCTTGGCGTCGATACAGAGCGCGTACGCCTTGAGCTGATCTTCTTGACCGCGCTGATGACCGGCGCAGCGGTGGCAGTCGCCGGTGTTGTCGGGTTCGTCGGTCTGATCGTGCCGCATCTCATCCGGCTGGTGGCCGGACCAGATCATCGCACGCTTCTGCCAGCGAGCGCCCTCGGCGGCGCAGCGATGCTCCTGTTTGCCGATCTGGCTGCGCGCACCATCGTTGCTCCCGCGGAGCTTCCTCTCGGTGTCGTGACCGCGCTCATTGGCGGTCCGTTCCTGCTGGTGCTGATGCTGCGCACCCGCAAAGCCCATGGCGGTTGGGGATGATCGTGCCTGAGCCAGTGCTCCACGCGGAACGTGCAGGATTTGCCATCGGCTCTCGCTGGCTCGTGCATGATGTCACCCTCGCCCTGCACAGTGGTGAGGTCATTGCCCTGGTCGGACCGAATGGCGCCGGGAAATCCACGCTCCTGCGGCTGCTGGCCGGCGATCTACAGCCCACCAGTGGACAGATCCTTCTCCAGGGCCGACCGATCAGTGCTTATCGCCCGCACGACCTCGCGCTGCGCCGGGCCGTGCTCCCCCAGCAAACGATTTTGCAGTTTGCCTTCACGGTGAAGGAAGTGGTCGAAATGGGCCGCAGCCCACGCCGGGACCGGGCAGAGATGGACGAGGCGATCGTGTTGGACAGCCTGCGGCGAACCGAGGTAGCTCACCTGGCCCATCGCACATTCCCCTCGCTGTCCGGTGGCGAGCAGACCCGCGTCACCCTCGCCCGCGTGCTCGCGCAGGAGACCCCGATCCTCCTGCTTGACGAGCCGACCGCCTCGCTCGACCTGCACCATCAGCAACTCGTGATGAGCATTGCGCAGGCGATCGCGGGTGAAGGAGGCGCCGTGATGGTCGTGCTGCACGATCTCAATCTCGCGGCCACCTTTGCCGACCGGATTGCAATCCTGCGCGATGGCCGGCTCGTCGCAGTCGGCAGTCCGTGGGAAACCCTGACGGAGCCACTGCTCAGCGACACTTTTGCCTGCCCGGTCACCATTACGCGCCACCCGGTGCGGAACTGTCCGGTTGTCATTCCGCTCGGCTCACCGGATGGCGCTGGCACGCTGCCAGCAATCAGTACCTCTCACCAGAAACCTGAGTAATGCAAGCCGCCCGTCCTGATCCGGCATCCCTGTTCAATCTCCCTTGACGCATCACCCTAGCAGCGGCTAGGGTATAGATAAATCCGACTGTCGTAGTCGGAATTACCGGTGCGAGCTCGCAGGGTGAAGTCAAGATCGCCGGCTGCGCCGTGGTGCGCGCCCACGGCCACTTTGCGGATACTAACGCCAGCAACCCGCCTCTGGGAAAGGCGGACATCCGAAATGGGGAAAGGAGCATGATGTCGGACGCTACCTTCGTGCACAAGCGTTGTCAAGCCACGACGCAGCGGTTTACCCGGCGCAGCGTTATGCGACTGGCCGGCGCGTTTGGCCTTGCACTTACCTCCTACACCGGCGCGAGGCACCCAGCCTTGGCGACGACCGAGGCCGACGAATCAGAGGAGACTCCAGAGTCGGGGCCGGCTCCCGCGGGCGGCACACCGGTCGGCTCCGCCGGCACGGTGACGATCTACTCCGGGCGGAATGAGAAGCTGATTGGCGATCTGGTTGCACAGTTTGAGCGGGCAACAGGCATTGATGCCGAAGTGCGGTACGGAGATACGGCTGAGCTTGCAGCCACCATTCTCGAAGAGGGAGACAAGAGCCCGGCCGATCTCTTCTGGGCGCAGGACGCGGGTGCGCTCGGCGCGGTCGCGCGGGAGGATCGCCTGACGGCGCTGCCCGATGATCTGCTCCAGCGTGTGGACGCTCGCTTTCGCTCCAAACAAGGACTCTGGGCAGGCACCTCTGGCCGCGCCCGCGTGCTGGTCTATAACACGGAGCAATTGACCGAAGCAGACCTTCCCGCGTCGGTGTTCGACCTTACCGATGCCAAGTGGAAAGGGAAAATCGGCTGGGCGCCGACAAACGGCTCGTTCCAGTCATTTGTCACAGCGTTGCGCGTCCTGCGGGGCGACGACGCAGCGAGGGCGTGGCTGGAGGGCATCAAAGCAAACGAGCCGGTGACCTTCGAGGGCAATTCCCCAATCGTTCGCGCGGTCGGGGCCGGAGAAATCGCGGTTGGACTGGTCAATCACTATTACCTCTACGAGATCAAAGCCGAGGAGGGTGAGGATTTCCCAGCCGCCAATCACTTCTTCGCGCCTGGCGATCCAGGCAATCTCGTGAACGTCGCCGGAGTTGGTATCCTTCGAACAGCAAAGCATGCTGAGCAGGCGCTTCGCTTCGCGGACTACCTGCTGAGCCGGGAAGGGCAAGAGTATTTCGCCGAGCGCACCTTCGAATACCCGTTGCTCGAAGGCGTGAAGCCACGCGCGGATCTGGTTCCGCTCGATGAGATTCAAGGGCCGGACATTGATCTGAGCGATCTGGCAGATTTGCAAGGAACGCTCCAGCTTCTGACCGAGGTTGGGGTGATTTAGGAAGAGGGTTGCTGTGCTCACGCTCCGTCCCCGCGCGGCGCGATTGTCAATTGGCTCTGGTCAGGTGACTGCGGCCGGCCAGGCTCCCCGGCGCCTCGCCGCCGTGACGAGGCGTCGGAGCGTGAGCAGCCCCCCGATTGTCGTGCTGGCGCCAGCGCTGCTCGTAGCAGCCATGACGCTGGTTCCCATCCTGTATCTTCTGCTGCGAGCTTCCGAAGCAGGCAGTGGGGTGTGGCATCTGCTGTGGCGCGAGCGGACCGCCTATGTGCTCAAGAACACGGCGATGCTCGCGGTCGGGGTCTCTGTGGCGGCCTCGGCCATTGCCGTGCCGCTGGCATGGTTGACGACTCGGTCCGATCTTCCCGGCCGGAAATTCTGGGCAACCATCGCGCCGTTGCCACTGGTGATCCCCTCGTATGTTGGCGCATTGACGGTGGTGGCTGCGCTCGGCCCACGCGGCTTCCTCCAAAGCGCGCTCGAAGGACCATTCGGCGTCGAGCGGCTGCCGGAGATTTACGGATTTTGGGGCGCCTGGTTGACGCTCACGCTCTTCACCTATCCGTATGTGTTCCTGAGCGTGCGGGCGGCCCTGCGAGGGCTCGATCCATCGCTCGATGAAGCGGCGCGCTGCCTCGGGCACGGCGCCTGGCGCACGTTCTTCTTCACCACTCTGCCACAATTGCGACCCGCGGTCATCGCCGGCGCGCTCCTAGCCGCTCTTTACACGATCAGCGATTTCGGCGTGGTCACCCTTCTCCGGTACAATGCCTTCACTCGGGAAATCTACGTGCAGTACCGGGCTTCTTTCGATCGCACCCTCGCCGCAGCGCTGGCACTGGTTCTGGTGAGCTTCGCCCTGATCTTGCTTGTGATTGAATCACGGATCCGCGGCCGAGCCGCCTATCATCGCTTAGGCTCGGGAGCCGCACGGCGAGCGCGCCCCGTTCCGCTGGGAGCGTGGCGATACCCGGCGCTGGCGTTTTCTGCCAGCGTCGTGGCGCTTGCGCTTGGCTTGCCACTCGGCGTCTTGATCTACTGGCTTATCCGCGCTCTGCGGCGCGGGGATGTTCCTGCAGATTTGCTCACGGCTGCCCAGCATTCAATTTCGGTCGGTCTAACAGCAGCCGTGGTTGCGACACTCGCGGCGCTGCCAGTCGCGATTCTGATCGTCAGATTCCGCACCCGTCTCGGTCAATGGATCGAACGTGCCTGCTATGCTGGATATGGATTGCCCGGCATTGTTGTCGCGTTGTCGTTTGTGTTCCTCGGCGCGCGTTACCTCACGCCCCTGTACCAGACACTGGCGCTCCTGATCGTTGCCTACACGGTACGCTTCCTCCCACAAGCGATCGCAGCCGTCCGGGGCTCCCTGCTCCAAGTCAATCCGCGCCTGGAGGAGGCCGCCCGAAATCTCGGTCGCTCGCCATTTGGCGCCATCCGCAGCGTGACGATCCCCCTCTCCGGCCCTGGCATTGCCGCCGGAGCGGCGCTGGTCTTTCTGACGGTGATGAAAGAGCTGCCGATGACGCTGCTCCTTAGCCCCACCGGCTACAAGACGCTGGCGACGACCGTTTGGACCGCCGCTGGGAATGGGGCGTTTGGCGAAGCAGCCGCTCCTGCGCTGCTGCTCGTTGTCGTTTCCGCTGTGCCAACGCTGCTGCTCGCCAGCCGGGAGACCGGCGAGACGCCGCGAGGTGATGAGTGATGAGCGCCATGTTGACCTTGCGCCTCCGCCACCTGGTCAGCACAGGGACATTGCACATCCACGACGATTGGACACCGTGACTCGCCAGCAATCCCCACCGTTTCCTCCAGCCCTCCGGTGCACGGGCATCGTCAAGCGATACGGCTCGGTGACCGCCGTTGCCGGCGTGGATCTTTCCGCCGAACGTGGCGAGATTGTCGCGCTGCTCGGACCGAGCGGATGCGGCAAGACCACCACCTTGCGGCTCATCGCTGGATTTGAGGATCTCGATGCTGGAACGATTGAGATTGGTGGCCGGGTGGTGGCCACGCCCGAATGGCGGGAGCCTCCGGAACGACGGCGCGTGGGTATGGTGTTCCAGGATGGGGCGCTCTTTCCCCATCTCTCCGTCTTCAAGAACGTGGCATTTGGTCTGCCTCGTGGTGAGGATCGCGCGGCGCGAGTCCGGGCCGCACTGGAGATGGTCGGACTCACCGGTTACGAGGACCGCATGCCCTATGAGCTTTCCGGAGGACAGCAACAGCGCGTAGCGCTCGCACGCGCGCTGGCTCCCTCTCCAGAGGTGATCTTGCTTGACGAACCCTTCTCCAGTCTGGACGCCGAGCTTCGCGCCAGTGTTCGTGCGGAGGTGCGCCAAATTCTGTCCGATGCGGGCGCAACAGCGATCCTTGTCACCCACGACCAAGAGGAAGCGCTGAGCATCTCGGACCGTGTCGCGGTGATGTGGCAGGGCCGCATCGTGCAACACGCCTCGCCGGAGGAGCTGTATCACCGCCCGGTCAGCCGGGAGATCGCGGTGTTCGTCGGCGATGCCCAATTCATCCCGGGCGAGGGACTTGGGCGCCGGGTGCTGACCGAGCTTGGCGAACTTCCTGTCCATGGAACCGCAACCGGCCTGGTTGACGTCATGCTCCGCCCCGAGGCGCTCAGATTGATTCCAGCGACCGACGGGCAAGAGCCGAACGCCACCGTGCTCACCCGGCTGTTTTACGGTCATGATCAACTGATGAGCGTGCGGCTCGACACCGGCCGCGTCTTGAAAGCTCGCCTTGGCACCTATGGCGGCATCCGCCCCGGCGACCGCGTCCACGTCAGTGTCCGGGGCGCGGTGCTCACCTTCCCGCACGAGGAGACGCCATGCGCGTCGAAATCATGAGCGAGAGCCCTGAGCAAACGCGCGCGCTGGGCGCCGCGCTAGGCCGGCGCCTGCGCCCAGGGGACGTCGTGTTGCTGCACGGTGATCTCGGCGCGGGCAAGACGACGCTGACCAAGGGTATCGCCGAGGGACTCGGGATCAACGATTACGTGCAAAGTCCCACATTCACGCTCGTCGCTGAGCATCCCGGCCACACCGCCAGCGGCGAGCCAGTCTGCCTATATCACCTCGATCTGTACCGCCTCAGCGGAGCGGCAGAGCTTGAGTCCTTCGGCTACGAGGAATTTCTTGCCCCAGTCGACGGTATCACGGTTATTGAGTGGCCGGAGCGCGCGGAGGGATGGCTGCCAGATGCCTACCTCCTCGTGCAGATCGAGATCGCGGGACCAGAGCGGCGGCGCATTACGATCGAAGCGGTCCCCGGTGAGGGACGCCTGGCAGACATCGTGCGGGACCTCGCCGCCGCCCATGCACCCTCGTGAGGTTGCCGAAACCGGCGCCCAAAGCGAATGCCGCCCACCGGCTGCCGGCGCCCGGTTGCAAGCCACACAGACGCGATATTTCGCGGGTAAGATCCCTCGCTCTTCCGGTTATCCCAAGCGGAGCGAGGGATCTCCCATCGTCAGCGGACCTGGCGCCCGCGCAACTCAAGAGCGAGGCGCATTACCCCTGGCGCGCCTTCAGCGCCTCCAGCACCGGCTTTGCCTCCTCCTCCAAAATCTTCTGGACGCTTTCAAATGCCGGCAGCACCTCCGCCTTCGTGATTGTGATCTCTTCCAGTCCTTTGCCAATGATCTGGTCGCCATTGGGGATGAAGACGCGTGCCGCATCCTGTGGCCGTGTCTTCGGCAACTGGTCGACCGCGGTCTTGAAATTGGGGTTCTTGGCAAAGAACGCCTGCATCTCCTCACTCTGGGCCGCCGATTTGCGCACGGGCATGTAGCCGGTGTTTTGCGACCACCAGGCTGTCCCTTCCGGTGAGGAGGCATACATGACGAATTTGAACGCGGCCTCTTGTTTCTCTTTCGGCTTATCGGCGAGGATAGCCAGCCCGGAACCGCCGGTGCAGCACCCGAATCCGGCCGGTCCTTCCGGTAGGAACGCGGTGCCAAACTCGAATTTCGCATCTCGCGTGATCCCTGCCAGACCACCGGTCGAGGCCATCATCGAGGCCGTCAGCCCGTTGAGAAAGTCCGTGTTGATATCTTGCGGGGTCGAAGCCCATCCATCAACGACCGACCGGCGATAGAACTCACCGGCAGCGACGGTTTCCGGCGAGGTCATCATGATCGTGAAGTTCTCGTCGGAATACCGGCCGCCAAATTGCCACACAACGCATTGGAACAGCCAGGCGATGTACGAGCCGGCAGAGGGGTGGACAAAGGCTGCCCGAGTGATGGTATCACCATCTTTGCGCACCAGTTCCGGCGCCACTTGCTCGAATTCGGCCCACGTCGCCGGCGCGTGATCGAGCCCTACCTCGCGGAACATCTCCTTGTTGTAGTAGAAGAGCGGCGTTGAGCGCGCCATTGGGATCCAGTACTGAACGCCGTCGCGGATACCTTCAATCCAAAGCGAATCGACGTAGTCGCTGGTATCGATGTTGTTCGCCGAGATGAAATCGTTCAGCGGTGCGATTGCCCTGTTCAGGTAGAACTTGAACCACCAGACGTCGGAGAGGAGCGACACATCTGGCGTTTGCTTGGCAGCCAGGGCCGCGGTCAGCTTTTGCGCCGTCTCCTCATACGTGCCTTGATATTGATATTCGAGCTCGACCTCGTCCTGAGACTCATTGAACCGCTGGACGAGCCCTTGCTCCGCTTCGCCGAGCGCGTCGGTGAACGAGCCCCAATAGGTCACCTTGACCTTCGAGCCGGTCTCCTGCAGAACCGCAGGCGCCGCAAACACAGGACTGCGCTTGGCGAGGGGTAGTGCGGCAGTGGCCCCCGCTGCCCCTTTCAGCAGTGATCTCCGAGATACCAGAGCTGCCATCCTTCTCGTCCTCCTCCGTGATCTGCCTCTCCGGGCGCTGCGCTGCGCCCCGTTCCGCCTTCGCGGCAAGGGGCCGGCTCCCTTGCCGGTTGACGCACCGTTATGTCATCCAGCGACCCATGATCAGCCTTTGGTGGCACCTGAGGTAATGCCCTCAATGATGTGTCGCTGCGCCCAGACGTAGATGACGATCAGCGGGGCGATGACAAAGAAGGTCGCGGCCATCACTGGCCCCCAGCGGGTGATCGTCTCCGGGTTGTACAGATAGGAAATACCAACGGCGAGTGTCCGCATGCGGTCCTGATTCGTGACCACCAGCGGCCACAAATAGTCGTTCCACTTGGCGACGAGCGAGATCAGCCCGAAGGTCACCAGCACTGGCCGAGCCATCGGCAAGACGATATCCCACAGCAGGCGCAGGTGGCCGCACCCATCGACCTTGGCGGCGTCAATGACCTCCCTAGGCAAGCTCAGAAAGGCTTGCCGCAGCAAGAACGTGCCGAACGCGGTCGCCGCGCCAGGCAACACAATGCCTTGATAGGTGTTGATCCAGCTCTGACCGAAGACATCGGAGAGGGTAATGTAGTTGGGTAAGATGGTGACCTGGTTCGGGATCATCAGCGCCGCGAGCAACAGCACGAAGATCAGGTTTTTCTTCGGGAAGCGCAAGAAGACGAGCGCGTAGGCCGAGAGCGTAGCGTTGAGCAACTCCAAGCCCACGCCAGCCGCGGTGGTGATGAGCGTGTTGAGATAAAAGCGATCAAACGGCGCAGCATTCCAGGCAGTTGTGTAGTTCTCCCAAACTGGCCGCTCCGGCCACCAGACCGGTGGGAAGGTGTAGATCTCCTGATTGGTTTTGATCGAGCCCGTGAGCATCCAGAAGATGGGGGCGCCAACGGTCGTGATCATGAGCGCGATGCCGCCGTAGCCCAGCAGGCGCCAGTATCTGCCACGAGCCCGGTGGCCCAGCCAATTCCCCCGCACGCTAGCCATAGTGCACCCGCCGCTCCGAGTACCGCAATTGCAGCAGCGTAATGATGAGCATCAGGATGAAGAGCACCATCGAAGCCGCGGCTGCCCGGCCAGCATTGAATGCGACAAATCCCTGTTGATAGACGTAATAGATCAGGTTATTTGTCGCGTCGACTGGGCCACCGCGGGTCATGACATTGATGATGTCGAACGCCTGAAATGAGTTGAGGATCGAGGTAACCACCAAGAAAAAGGTAATGGGAGAGAGCATGGGTAGCGTCACCGACCGGAAACGCCAGACCGGTCCCGCTCCATCCACCCGGGCCGCCTCGTAAAGATCGCGCGGAATCGCCTGCAATCCGGCGAGATAGATCACCGTGGTGAACCCGACATTTTTCCAGATGTAGACGATGATCACGGCCGGCATAGCCCACGCTGGATCACCGAGCCAGTTTGGCGATGGCAGATGCACCAGGCTGAGCAGCGTCCGGATCAATCCGTACCGGGGATCAAAGAGGTAGGCCCAAACGATGCCGATGGCGGCACCACTCAGGAGCGTTGGCATGAAAATCACTGCCCGGGCGCCATCGCGGCCCCGCAGCCGCTGGTTGAGCAGGAGAGCGGCTACCAATCCAAGAACCAGCGAGCCGCCAACCGCCCCGCAAGCAAAGTAGAGTGAGTTCCAAAGGACCTTGCGAAATGTCTCGTCAGCGAGGAGATACCGATAATTGCCGAGACCGACATTCACCTTCACGGGTGAGATCATGTCCCAGCGGCGGGTGCTGAGATATCCGCTGTAGATCATGGGCCAGTAGGTGAAAATGCCAAAGAGGAGCAGGTTCGGCCCGATGAACGCGGCAAAGAGCAGCCATTCTCGCACCGGCCAGCGCCGGAGCCCAGCGCGCGCCCTGGCTGCCGGCAGCGCGGCTGCATGGTCACCGGTGCGCGCCAATGGCACTGTCGAGCTACGTTGCATCTCCTCGCCCAGCATGGTCCCTTCCGTCGGGTCGCCAGCGACATCCATCGTCGCCGTTCATTGCCTGGCGTAGGTGAAGGAGACGTTAAACTTTGTCCCTGTGGTACACGAGCTTCTTCCACCGGCCGCGAATCGTCAGGAGATAAACGCCCCGAGATGTTAACAAAATCTTCCCCGCGTCGCCAGTCCTGGATGCTGGCAATCGACACGTCGTCGGAGCAAGCTGGCATCGCGCTCATGAGTCGCGAGCGCTCGGCGGAGACGGTCTGGTTCGCTGGCAGGGATCAGACCACGAGCGTGCTGAGCGAAATTGACTGCCTGCGCCGCCTGGTCGGTATTGACGTGTCCGACCTCGCGGCCATCGCCGTGGCCACCGGCCCTGGGATGTTCAACAGCTTGCGTGTCGGCATGAGCGTCGCCAAAGGCTTTGTCATCGGGCTCGATCTCCCCCTGATCGGGGTAGCGACACTGGATATCGCTGCCTATCCGTGCTCCCGGTTTCCGGGTCATGTCATCGCCGCCGTTGCCGCAGGCAGAGGGCGTCTCGTCTGGGCCGTGTACGGCGGCGCAGCAACGTGGCGCCTGCTGGAGCCCCCACAGAACGGCACGCTTGATGACCTCATCGCCGCTGCGCACGCGATCGGCGATCCCCTCACCATCACCGGCGAGTTGACTGCAGAGCAGGAGCGGGCGCTCCGCGCCGCGACCCGGGCTGCGGTTCCTCCCTCCTCAGCGAGAATGCGCCGGCCACTTGCCCTCGCGGAGATCGCCTGGCAACGCCTCGAAGCTGGGGAGGTTGATGACCCCGTCAGTCTGGAGCCGGTCTATCTTCATCCGGTTCCCCGGCCAGCCAGCGTGCCCTAATCCACCTGCGTTTCGCATGGTTGCCCAAAGGCGACAGCCATGCTAACGTCCATCATGAGGACGGGCCAATGCCGGCTGGAGCATGCGTGACGAAGGGATAGATCCGATTCCGACAACGATTTTCCGCCTTGAGCCGATGACCCAAGACGACGTGCCAGAGGTAAGCCGCGTCGAGCGGCGGTGCTTCAGCACGCCCTGGCCGGCGTCTGCCTATCGCCGCGAGCTGCGCAATCCCGCGCAGAACGCCTACTTCGTTCTGCGGGCGATTCCGGTCGAGGACTCGACGGAGCCCCTACCGGTTGGGGCGCACGTACAAGCCGGGCAAGCCGCTGGCGACCGCCCCGTCGAGGGACTCCTTGGCCTGCCGCGGCTAGCGCTCCTGCAACGCCGCGGATCAACCAGCGCCGAATCGCCGCACATCGCGGGATTCGCCGGGATGTGGATCATCTTTGATGAGGCCCACATCACCACCATCGGCGTGGATCCTGCCTACCGGGGCCGTGGCTTTGGTGAGCTGCTCTTGCTCGCGCTCTTCGATGAAGCCATCCGGCGAGGGGCGAACTGGCTGACCCTCGAAGTCCGCGTCTCCAATGAGGTTGCCCAAGCCCTGTACCGCAAATACGGATTTGAGATCCATGGCACCAGACGGAGGTATTACAGCGACAACGGGGAGGATGCCTACATCATGTGGTCCCGCTCCCTGCGCGACCCGAGCTACATTGAGCTGATCAACCGCCATCGCGCCGAGCTCGCCAAGCGCCTAGAGTCGATTGCCGAAGTCCCGCCACCGATCACTCCTCCGTGGCATGACGCCATCGACGTCTCTGATCGCGGAGATCGCGCGTCGTGAACATCCTTGGCATTGAAACCTCATGTGATGAGACGTCGGCCGCGGTGGTGCGGGACGGCGCACGCGTGCTTTCCAACGTTGTCTCGTCGCAGATTGCGCTGCACCAGGCGCACGGTGGCGTGGTGCCCGAGCTCGCGGCTCGCGGCCACATCAAGGCAATCATTCCGGTGGTTGAACTTGCGCTCGCGGAAGCTGGCGTCGCCCGTGACGAGATTGATGCTATCGCGGTCACGCAGGGGCCGGGGCTTGCCGGCTCGTTGCTCGTGGGGGTCAACGTCGCCAAGACGCTCGCGTACGTGCTCGACCGGCCACTTGTGCCGATCAATCACCTGGAAGCGCATATCTACGCTAACTGGCTGTCCCTGCCCGGTCAGGAGCCAGTGTCCCCACCTGAATTCCCGCTTGTGTGCTTGCTCGTCTCCGGAGGGCACACTGAGTTGATTCTCATGACGGGGCACGGTCGGTATCGCCACCTTGGACGCACCCTCGATGACGCGGCTGGTGAGGCGTTCGATAAGGGCGCGCGGTTGCTTGGGCTTGGCTACCCAGGTGGTCCAGCGATTCAGCGCGCCGCCGAATCTGGCGATCCATCCCGCTTCGAGCTTCCGCGGGCTTGGCTCGGAGACAGCTACGACTTCAGTTTTTCTGGCTTGAAGACCGCCCTTCTCCGTATCGTCGAGCCGTACCGGCTGCCGACCGAGCAGCCGAGCACGGCTCGGGGCGGGCCATTTCCCGAGCACCAGCCTCCTCGCTACTCGCCTGACCTCCCGGTCGCGGATCTCGCGGCGGCGTTCCAAGAGGCCATTGTCGACGTGCTTGCTGTCAAGACCGTGCGTGCAGCCCGGGAATTTGATGCGCGCACGATTCTCCTCGCTGGCGGCGTGGCGGCCAACGCTGCCCTCCGCCACCGGATCACCGAAGAGGCTGCCGCCCTGCCAGAGCCTATCCCCGTGCGCTTCCCCCCCATCTCGCTGTGCACCGACAATGCGGCGATGGTCGCCGGCGCAGCGTACTACCGCCTCCGCCAGGGGGAGCAAGCGGGTTGGGAGGTCGATGCGAGCCCCCGGCTGCCGCTAGTTCGGGACGAACAGGTGGCCTTGTAGGGTAGGGTGTGCACCATTGCTCCTGGTACTATGGGAGCGAGGATGGCATTTACACCATGCCGTGCCTTGGAACGAGCGATGCGCTGTATGATGACAGATGATAGGAAGACAATGATTGCCAGTGCTATCCCGGCCGGAGCGCGGGAAGTGGCCATTTCAGCAGCCCGCGAGGCAGGCACGATCCTCCGCGAGCGCCTCAACGCCGCCCGGGCAATCGATTACAAGGGAACGGTTGATCTGGTTACGGACGCGGATCGCGCTTCGGAAGCACTCATCATTGCCCGGTTGCAGGCTGCCTTTCCGGATCATCGCATCCTCGGTGAGGAGGGTGGCGAGCGAGTCGAAATCGATGGAGCCGGTGATGTCCGGTATCGCTGGCTGGTCGATCCCTTGGACGGCACCACGAATTACGCGCACGGCTACCCGCATTTCGCCGTCTCCATCGCATTAGAGCGAGATCACACGGTGCTGCTCGGCGTGGTCTACGACCCCATGCGCGATGAGCTCTTCGTCGCCGAGCGCGGCAATGGCGCCACGCTCAACGGCCGGTCCATTCACGTCTCGGCGATCGACCAGCTCATTCGCTCGTTGCTCGCAACGGGGTTTTCTTACAACCTTGCGGAGCGAGCGGAGAACGCGGCGCTGTGGGATGCCTTTCTCAACATTACACAAGGCACGCGACGGGACGGGTCCGCTGCCCTCAACTTGTGCTATGTCGCCGCTGGCCGGCTGGACGGCTTTTGGGAGCGGCCGCTTCAACCGTGGGACCTTGGCGCGGGCGGCTTGATGGTTCTCGAAGCCGGCGGCCTCGTCACTACTTATGACGGAGCGCCCTTTGATCCCTTCCGTCGCGAAGTGATCGCAAGCAATGGCCAACTGCACGCGGCCATGCACGACGTAATTTCCCGTCATGCGCGGGCAGCCATCGCGGCAGGAGGATAGCCGCAACAGGGAGATTGGCATGAAAGCCTATGTGCTCATTACGGCAGAGGTTGGCAAGTCCCCAGCCATTCAGGAGCAATTGCGGGCGAGCGGTATCCAACAAGTTGACGCCGTGGCCGGAACCTATGATCTCGTGGCCGTGGTGGAGGCGGATGATCCCAAGTCGCTTGGGGACATCGTGATGGGCACCATTCAGCGCACGCCAGGGGTGATCAATACGGTGACCTTACTGGCAATTGGCTGACGCACTGAGCGTTTTACGGCGCGCAGCAATGGACTGGACACTCCAGACACAACGGCCAGCCACCATGAGCTACAACGGCATCAACGCCGGAACTGACGATCGAGAGGCGCAGGTTCGCGAAGAGCGGAAGCGCTACACCGAGCGTCTGCAGCGCCGGGCGCAAGCCCATGTCACCGCCGAGCTCGGCACCGGCAGCAGCGCTGGGGATCTCGATCGCCAGGTCACGATGCTGATCCAGCACGTCCTGGAGTCCACTCGGGCGCGCCAGGCGTCATTGCTGCGCCCGGTGCCCAAGGGTGAGCGGTGGCATGTCACCATGGTCTTCGAGGATGGCGGCTGGTACTATGGCCTCATTGTGCCGAGCCAGCTTGTGCTGCCGATGGTTGCCTATCACCAGAAGCAGCCGGTGCTCCTTGCACCCGACCGCCCCAAAGATCCAACGCTGCCCCGCCCAGCCGCGCTCGGGATCCGCTCCTATCTGGCCGTGCCCGTGCTCAGCGAAGGGGAGGTCGTCGCGGTCATCGAGGCCGTTGATGTCGCGCGCCCGGAAGAATTGGACCGCTACGCGGCGAGTATGCAGCAGGCAGCGGCTGTCCTCATCGACCACCTTGCTGCGGAAAGCCAGCGTCATGGCTGGCGGCCATCACGCACGCCAGGGCAAGGGCTGGACGAAGCGGTTGTGCTCGACCTTGTCTTGCAACCCCCAGGGGATGCGGACACCACCTTTGAGATATCTCCCCAGGAATGGGCGCTGCTCAACCAATTGAATGGCGAGCGCTCGCTCGGGGCAGCCGCTGCTGCCGCGGGTCTCTCGATCGGCGTCGCCGCCACTGTAGCCACCTCGCTCCTGGAACGCGGCCTGATCCGAATTGGCCGGGAAGACCGTCGCCGGCTGTAATGATTTCGTACGCAGCATCCAAATCGAGCACGCCGCATCCTTTGGTAGACTGCCTGCTGCCCGTGGGCAGCGGAGCCTCATGGACGGCGCGCCGGGGAGCACCGACGCCCGCTCGCGGGCGCAGTCCACGGTTGCGGAGAAAGGAGCTTCGACGATGAAGCTGATCATCGCGATTGTCCAGGATGAAGATGTGGACGCGCTCACGCAGGCGCTCATTGAAGCCGGCTATCGCTTCACGAAGATCAGCACCACCGGCTCGTTCTTACGAACTGGCAACACGAGCCTGTTGATCGGAGTGGAGGATCAGGAGGTTCCGAACGTGATGGCGATTCTGCGGCGGACTTGCCGCCGCCGCACCCAAATCGCCGTTCCCTACTCCCCGGCACTCGAGCCAGGGCTCCTGTATATGCCGGAGAATTTCGAAGTTGAAGTCGGCGGTGCGGTCGTCTTTGTGGCGAACGTGTCCCGTTTCGAGCGGTTGTGAGGGGAGAGTTCTGTGTCGCTTACGCAATGGACCGAGGCGGTTGACCGGGACGCTATTGTGGCGCTGGCCAGCGAGCTCATCGCCATCCCGAGCCCAAGCGGCGAAGAGCTGGAGATCATGGAATTCGTCGCGGGCTGGTGCGCGGGGCGAGGCCTCGAGCACATGGTAGTCGCGAAGGACCCGCGGCGGCCAAATGTCGTCGTCTCCATCGGCGATGGTCAGACGGGACCGACAGTGGTGATGAACGGCCATCTCGACACGGTTCCCGTATCCGATGCCGCAGCCTGGCACTCTGGTCCGTTTGAGCCTGTTGTTAGCGCCGATGGGTCCCGCTTGTACGGGCGCGGTGCATCCGATATGAAGTCCTCCGTCGCGGTCATGCTCTATCTCATGGGGCTGCTCAAGGATGCCCCGCTCCGCGGGCGCCTCCAGGCCCATATCGTGAGTGATGAGGAAACAAGTGGCACGTTCGGCACACTGCATGTGCTCGAAGAGATAGCGGCCGGCCGCCTCCCTCGGCCAGACTATTGCTTGATCGGCGAAAAGAGCGACCTCAAAGTGCGGAACGCCGAGCGCGGCATCTTCAATTTCGATATCACGTTCTACGGCCGCGCGGCGCACACAGCAGCCGCGCGCATGACCGGCATCAATGCCATCGCCAAAGCTGCCAAGGGCGTCCTGGCCCTTGAGCGGGATCTCGATCGCTTCCACCCGGCGGTCGGCAAACCTGTGATCAGCGTGAATCTGATTCAGGCCGGCATTGCTCGCAACGTCGTGCCAGGCGAATGCACCATCGCGGTCGATCGTCGCCTGGTCCCCGGCGAAACGCGAGAGACGGCGATCGCGGAAGTCCGTGCCGCGCTCGACGCGATCACGGCCGAGGATCCTGATTTTCGTTACGAGATCGTCGAAGATCCCCGGCACGACTACATTCCCGCGAACATTACGGACGACTCCTCGCCAGTCGTTCGAGCCGTGCAAGAGAGCGTCCGAGCCGTCACCGGCAAGGAGCCAGAGTATTTCGTCGCTTGGGCCGGCGCCACCGATGGCCGCTTCTACCGGCAGGCAGGCATCGACACGGTGGGATTTGGTCCAGGCGGGGAAAACGCTCATGGCGCCAACGAGGCCGTCTTTATTGACGACCTCGTTGTGCAAGCCAAAGTGTATGTCGAGACGATCGGCCGGCTCCTTGGACTAGGTGCGTAGGCCGTCACGCCTTGAGCCAGCGGTCGAACCACCCGAGCACGCGCCGCATCAGGTCAATCTGGTGCGCTCGCTCTTTGATGCCGTGCTCCTCGCGCGGGTACCGGACAAATTCCACCGGGACACCAAGGCTCTTGAGCGCACGGTACATCTCCATGCCCTGCGCCGGATGCACCCGAGCATCGTTGTCGCCGTGCAAGATCAAGGTTGGCGTCCGGCACTGGGTGATATGACGAATCGCGGACGCTTGCCAGTACGCATCCGGATGGTGATACGGGAGCCCAGGGAAATAGCGGAGATTTGCTGAGGGGATATCGTCTTGGCCGTGGTCAGAGATCAGGTTGGACAGACCTGCACCCATCACGGCTGCTTTGAACAGATCGGTCTGCGTGATCGTGAACGCGGTCAGGTATCCGCCCCAGCTCCATCCGCCGATGCCAATCCGTTCCGGATCGGCGATCCCTCGCTCGACCATCGCCCGCGCCCCGGCAATCAAATCGCGCGATTCACCTCCGCCGACATCGTCCTGCAACAGCTTCTGAAATGCTGAGCCGCGGCCAGTGCTTCCGCGCGGGTTAGGCGCCAGGACCGCGTAACCATGGCTCGCCAGCAGTTGCGCCCAGTCGTGCCAGTCGAGGAAGCAGTAATCCTCCCATTGCCAGCTTGGTCCGCCATGCACTTCCACAACGAGCGGATAGCGGCGGCCCGGCTCATACCCAGCGGGCATCGTCAGCAACCCCTCGATCTCGACACCATCGCTCACCCAAGAGACCTGCTCAACCGGCTGCAAGCGTCCAGCGAACGCCTTGCCAAGCGACGTGACCGCGGTCGCCGCTTCGCCTGCCCGGCCAACGTACACTTCTTGGGGGACATTCCCATCGGCCCAGACAACGGCGATCGTGGAGCCATCGGCGGACACCCCCGGACCGAACAGCACGCTTCCCTCACCGTGAAGCCCGGCGGGTGTCAATGGCGTTAAGGTCGCCGTCGCCACATCGAAGCGATAGACGCTGGCATGTGTTCCCTCCACGATGCGCAGCGCCACGCTTCCGGGATTTCCAGGGAGGTCGCGCATGTACTCGACATTGCCTGCTAAGTCAGGCAACACCTTGCGTGGCTTCCCTCCGGCCATGGGGACGAGCCAGACTGAGTCCGCGGGATCGTCTCGATGCCAGTTTGTGCGGACGGCAACAGCAATTCCCGCTGGCGTCTCAACGAAGACGGGACAATCGGCATGGTCCGGGAACCGAGCCAGGTGCCGGAGCAACCCGCCGGTAGCCGGAACGAGCCACAAGTCGCACGGCTCGCACAACGCATTCATATCCGGCGCATCGGTCGTGATCACCGCGAGCGCATTGCCATCAGGCGCCCAGGCGAACGACCACACTTGCCTGGTGCCATATGTGAGCTGCCGCGCCTTGCCGGTGCCAGCATCAATGATCCAGAGCCGGTTGCGGCGCGGATCGCTGTCAACAACGACGGCGTCCTCCCGGCTGTCTTTCCGGGCCTTCTCCTCGGGGCTTTCCGGATCCTTGCGCAGCAAGGCGATCCGGGTGCCATCCGGCGACCACTCTGGCGCCTGAAGCTCACCTTGGAGATCACCGAGCGGTCGGGCTTCCCCTCCATCTCGCCGGATCAGATAGACCCGGAAGGTTCCCCGTTCCGCCCGGTCGGAGAGGAATGCCAGTCGGGTGCCATCCGGCGACCAGCGTGGCTCATCGTCCGTCGCCGTCCCAGCCGTAAATGGCTCAGCGGGTGCGCCATCTCGCGAGAGCCAGATAGCCTGATCAAAATGCTCCCCTTTCTTGCTTTGTGGCGCCACGACAAATGCGACAGCGTGTCCATCCGGCGAAACCGCTGGCGATTTTGGCACCAGATGATCAGCAAGCTCCTCGGGCGTGAGCGGGCGGGGCACAGCATTCGGGGCAGACGGCAACGGTGTTTCGGACATGCGTTGATTTTGCTCCTTGTTCGCTAGAAACCAGACTTGCTCCGTGGCAAGCCACGACAAACGTCACGGGCCGCGCGGCGCGGACGCTGCAACCCGTTCTTGATCACTCTGGCAGGAATTGTCCGACGGCGATCGCTCGCCGCGCTACCGCGACCGAAAGCAGCGCGATGCCAGGATGAGCAAGCACATGCCGCAGCGCATCTGGCACATCTTCGTTCCGTTCGACCCGGATGCCAAGGCCACCAAAGGCTTCAGCATACCGAACGAAATCGGGGCTCCAGAGCTCTGTGCCGGAGATCCGGCCCGGATAGGCGCGTTCCTGATGATGCCGGATTGTGCCGTAGATGGCATTATCAAAGACGATGCAAACCATCCGAAGCCCGAGTTGTGCAGCAACAGCCAGCTCACTGCCGGTCATGAGAAATCCACCGTCACCCACGAGCGCAATCACCGGCACGGCATTCTCGCGAACCAGCGCGGCGGCAACCGCGGCCGGCACCGCGTAACCCATGGCTCCTGATGTCGGGCCGAGGAACGTTCCTGGCCGCCGGAACCGGAGGTATCGCGCGACCCAGCCGTAGAAGTTGCCCGCGTCGGTGGTCACGACAGCCTGGGGCGGCAACTGCTTGCCCAGCTCTGCCATCACAACGGCGGGATCGACGAGCTCAGGCACTTCAGGCACCGCAGGCGGTGTTGTTTCTCGCTCAAAGCGCGCACGGAGATCGGCGTTAGCCCGCGAGCGGTCCGGCCAGGCAACATTCACCGCTTCCTCGTTGAGCAGCGCAAGCGTGACCCGCGCGTCGGCGGCGATTGCCAGCCGCGCCGGGAAGCTGCGTCCCGGCTCCTCAGGGCTAATATCAACATGAATCAGCGCTGCTCCGGCTGATGGGAGCGTGTATCCCCGTGTGGTGAGCTCACCGAGGCGCGTGCCAAGAGCGAGCACGACATCGGCCGAGCGGGCGTAATCGAGGGAGACATCCGGCATGCCAAAGGACAAAGTGCCGAGGTAGAGCGGGTGATCGTTGGGGAACACGTCGAGTCGCCGAAACGCGCTCATGACCGGCGTTCCCGTCCGCTCCGCCAGAGCGACCAGCTCGACGGTTCCCCCACTACGCAGCACGCCACCACCGGCGATGATAAGCGGACGGCTGGCCGATTGAAGCAGACGCAACGCCTCTCGTGTGGCCGTCCGTGGTGGAGCCGTCACCGGCTGCGCCGTTGGTGGTGGCAGTTCGGCGTCGATGTCCTCATCGAGGATATCCCCGCGCAAGGCGATCGCCACCGGGCCAGGTCGCCCCGTGACGCTACGGCGGTACGCCTCGTGCGCCAAGCGCGGCAGCTCCGATGCGGCTGGGGCCTCGACGGCCCACTTGGTAATGTGGCCGAGGAATCCGGCGAGATCCGTTTCCTGGAGCGCTTCGCGGTGGCGATAGGCCGTTTCCACGTGGCCGACAAGGGCGATCAGCGGGGTCGAATCTTGATGGGCGGTGTGGATGCCAATCGCCAGATTTGCCGCGCCAACAGCCCGCGTCCCCAGGCAGATCGCCGGCTGCCCGGTGAGCTTGCCAACGGCATCGGCCATGAAGGCAGCGCCGCCCTCGTGGCGTGTTGCGACGAGCTTGATCTCTGGCACGTCATGCAGGGCATCAAGCAACCCGAGAAAACTCTCACCCGGAACTCCGAAGGCAAAGCGCACCCCTCGGTCTCGGAGAACGCGGACGAGCGCTGTCGCCGCTCGCATGCGATGTTCGTGTGTCAATCTTCATTCCTCCGGCTCGATCGTCACCTTCGCGCGGGATCGTAGCACGGAGCGATCTCACACCGGTGCGATCTGTGCACCACACCGCAACCGCAGGGGAGCGTTGTGCACGCGTGCTGCGCGTCTCCCGCTCACCGGAACGAGGCGAGACCCCTCGCCCCACACGCCCGCTCTGTCGTGACCGGGATCACAATCGGCGTGGCAGCGACGCTGGACGTGTGCTTCCACCCAGCTCGCCATGAGAGCATGGCTCGGGCGAGCGGTGTCCCGAGCGCTGGAGCGAGCACTGTAGCGATGATGCTCAGGTTCTGGCTCTCGCACGCCGATGTCATCCCGAGCGAAGCGAGGGATCTCTCAGCGTCGTGCTGGCGAGCAAGCACAAACCAAGCTGGCCAATCGGGGAGACCGCGACATCGCATGCATGGTGCGGGGAATAAAAGACGGATCGCCCGCCGGGCATCCTGCCTCGACTCAGGGCAGCGCCACAGACGCGGCTTTCCGCGCCCGGCAGTGAGGCCGCGTGAACGTGCTAAGGATCAACGAGCATAAGATCCCTCGCTCCGCTTGGGATGACACCCGAGGGAGGCTTGCTCGCGGCGGATCGTCATTGTGGCACACCGCCAAAAGCTCGCCTCTGAGAAACCACGTGGCAGCTCGCTCGTTTCCTTCGGCAGCGCCCGGCTTGAGCCTGGCTTATACCAGGTGCTCGTGAAGCACGCTGGTCAGCCACGGCGGGAGCGATAGCGGCGGATGAGCGCGTTGGTCGAGCTATCGTGGCGAAGCGGCGACTCCGCTTCCGCCGTTAGCTCTGGGATGATCCGCTGGGCCAGAGCCTTCCCAAGCTCCACTCCCCATTGATCGAAGGAGTTGATGCCCCAGACCGTGCCTTGGACGAACACTTTATGCTCGTAAAGCGCGACCAGCGCGCCCAGCGTACTCGGAGTGAGTTGATCGGCCAGGAGTGTGTTTGACGGCCGGTTTCCCGGAAACGTCCGGTGTGGCACAAGCGCCTCGGGCACGCCCTCGGCACGCACCTCCTCGGCCGTCTTGCCGAAGGCGAGCGCCTCAGTTTGTGCGAACAGATTTGCCATCAGCAAATCGTGATGCCCGTCAATGGGATTGAGCGATCGGCAAAAACCGATGAAATCGCATGGGATCAGCTTGGTGCCTTGGTGAATCAACTGAAAGAAGGCGTGCTGGCCATTCGTTCCGGGCTCGCCCCACACCACTGGGCCAGTTTGGTAGTCCACCACCGCCCCATCCAACGTCACCGATTTCCCGTTGCTTTCCATGTCAAGCTGCTGGAGATAGGCGGGGAAGCGCTTGAGGTATTGATCATACGGCAATACTGCCACCGTCTCCGCGCCGAAGAAGTTGTTGTACCAGAGACCATTCAGCCCGAGCAAAACTGGCAGGTTCTGCTCCAGCGGAGCAGAGCGGAAATGCTCATCCATGGCGCGAAAGCCAGCGAGCATTTCCCGGAACCGCTCCGGACCGATGGCCACCATCAGTGACAACCCAATTGCCCCGTCAAATGAGTAGCGGCCTCCGACCCAATCCCAAAACTCAAACATGTTCGCCGGATCAATCCCAAACCGCGCGACTTCCCGCTCGTTCGTCGAGACCGCAACGAAATGCTTGGCGATCGCGGCCTCGTCACCCAGCGCGCCAAGTATCCATGCTCGCGCCGTGCGTGCGTTGGTCATCGTCTCCAGCGTGGTAAACGTCTTCGAGGAGACGATGAAGAGGGTCTCAGCCGGATCGAGATCGCGTGTCGCCTCGGCGAAATCGGTGCCGTCAATATTCGAGACAAAACGAAACGTCAGATTCCGGTCGCTGTAGGCGCGCAGGGCCTCATAGGCCATCACCGGACCCAAGTCGGAGCCGCCGATCCCGATGTTGATGACGTTGCGGATGCGCTTTCCTGTGTGTCCGGTCCACGCGCCGCTGCGGACGCGCCGGGCGAAATCGCTCATCTTGTCGAGGACCACGTGCACCGCCGGCACAACGTTTTCCCCATCAACCACAATCACCTCGTCGCGCGGCGCACGGAGCGCCACATGCAGCACCGCACGCCCTTCGGTGACGTTGATCTTCTCGCCACGGAACATTGCTTCGATGCGCTCGGGCAGGCGACGAGCCCTGGCCAGCGCCACCAGCAGTTTCAGGGTTTCGTCTGTGATCCGGTTCTTTGAAAAGTCGAGGTACCAGCCCGCGGCCTCGGCGGCCATGCGCTCGCCGCGCATCGGATCATCCGCAAACAGCTTGCGCAAGTGCACATCCTTGATCTGCTGGTAGTGCGCTTCCAGCGCGCGCCACTCATCGAGCCGCGTGAGCGGCGTGCTCATCGTTGCTGTCATTGTCGTTCCATCCTTTCTTGGCGCCGTCCGTCACCACCCGCCGCACGAGTATAGACGGCGACAGTCACCAGCCCTCTCCAATATCGTGCATCGTCACGTCTGGCGCCGGCGGAGGGCAGCGGCAAAGTCTTGGGAGAACGGGTCGCCAGAGGCATCCAGGCTGCGCGTGATGACGCCACCAAGCTCGCGGTCAACCACTGCCAGCGCCTGCTCCACCGCCTCGCTCATCACTGCCCGGCGTGCCCGCGCGTACTCGGACGGGTCGTCCGGCTCATCATCAATGGCGAACCAGCCAATGCCATCTGGCCAATCCTCGATGTGAATCGTCCACTCATCCGTTGCCACATCGAGCGCCCGTCCATCCTCGACGACCACGTCGAAATCCTCCTGGTCGAGTACCACACCAAGCGCCGTCCGTATCTGCTCAGCGACCGCGTTGAGATCCACCTCGTTGCCCCCACTCCCTGCAATGCTGTGCCTGCCCAGCCAGAATCACGTCGTTTCTCAGGTAGAATGCCCCGAGAAGGAGGTATTGCCCAATGCTGCGCATCACGCGCGACCAGCTTACCTATGCATTTGATCCCACGATTCCTCCCGTGGCGACGATCCAACCAGGGGAGACCATCGTCGTCGAGACGCACGATACATCCACCGGCCGCATCCACGCGCCGGCGGATGTGCCGGAATTTGTGCGCATCCGCGATCCGAAGAAGGTCAACCCGGCGGGCGGGCCGGTCTTCGTCGAGGGCGCCGAGCCCGGCGACGCCTTGGCTGTGACGATCCTCGGCATCACACTCGGCTCCCTTGGCTGGGTGCGGGCGCTCGGTGGCGCGGGCGTGCTGAACGATGGTATCGAGGAGCACGCCATCGTCATGGTCCGGGTGGACGGCGATGACCTGATCTTCCAAGCGTTAAGCCGCAACCTGCGATTCAAAGCCCGACCGATGGTCGGCGTGATCGGCACGGCTCCTGCCAGCGGCACGATCTACACGGCCCACCCCGGCCCTCAGGGCAGCAACATGGATGTCAATCTGATTGGCCCTGGCGCCACGGTCTACCTCCCCGTGCATGTGCCCGGCGCGCACCTGGCGATAGGCGACGTGCACGCCGCGATGGGCGACGGCGAAATCAGCGGCACTGGCATCGAGATTCCCGCGGAGGTAACGGCACGCGTTGATCTGATCAAGGGAGCGGCCCCGCGTCGCCCCTGGCTGGAGACGCCGGAAAGCTGGGTGACCACCGGGCAGGGGCCGAGCCTGGACGATGCGATCGCTGAGGCGGTTGAGGGAATGGTCGCGCATCTGTGCGGGCAGTTCCGCCTCACCCGCAGCGAGGCATTCTTGCTGATCAGCGCCCGCGGCGATGTGCGGATCGGGCAGGCAGCGCGCATTCCCGGATGCGACGCCACGGCCTACGTTGTATTTCCGAAGACCGTTGCCGTTGAGCCGTAATCAGTCACGATGGCGCCGGTGATCCGGCAATGGAACAGGAATGGCAGCGGCTGAGAACGCGTTCGGCAAGCTCCTCGAAACGTACCGCAATGCGCGCGGCTGGACGAAGGCGCAACTTGCCGAGCGCGCCAAGCTCGATCCGAGCGCGATTTCGCGCCTGGAGAGCGGCCAGCGGTTTCCCGAGCGGCAAACGGTCGCGCTCCTGGCCGATGCGCTTGCGCTTTCCCCGCTCGACCGGGAGCGGCTCTATGCCGCGGCCGGCTACCGCTCCGAAGCCTGGGACGATCCGCTCGTTGCCGAGCTTGTCGAGGTGCTGACAGATCCGGACCTGCCTGAACACATCAAGAGCGAGGTCCGCACCATCGTTCGCGTCGCCTTGCGATATGTGAAGATGGCCGCTATCCGGCAACAGCCGTAATTGCAAAGCGAGATGGCGCGTAGGAGCGGAATTCGCTCGCGCCGCCGCTATGCCGCGTCCCCGACCGCGCGGACGTCGAGCGCGTCGCGCAGGCCGTTGCTGAAGGAAGCGATCGAAGCCGCGAACGGTCGGCGGGATCGCGAGGCCGCTCGATGCTGATTCACCAGCTCCCACCTCCTGGATCGTGCGAATCCACACGAGTCTGGTGATTTTCGCACAGGGCCATCGGGTCCGGGGTATCGCGCTTTCTGCCACACCTTCACCCTGATTGATCCGATGTTCCAGCGACCGGTGAATGGTAGCGCTCTGTGCAGAGCGTTCCAGCCGCGGGCATTGGCCGGTGATCACTGCTCCGTCCATCTACGTAGGAGCGCGTAGAGGACGATCACCCCGCGAAACGCAACATCCGTGCTTTAGCTGATGACAGATAGGGTCGCAGCGTTAATCCTATGAGTGAGGAGCAGCGCCGCCTCGCGCGCTCGCGGCACTGCGGCCCACGGCTGCCGGTGGGAGCGCCATCGCCCCGTGCAGGCAGCGACACACGCGGGCCAAGAGACGATTCCCGACCCGCCAGAGAGGTGCACGTGTGACACAGACCCGCGCCATGCTCAACACCATACGATCCCGAGCCGTGCCGCATTGGCTGGCCAGCATGCTCCGGCGCGCTGCGCCAGGCCGGAAAACCGCAAGCGCCGCGCTCGGACTGGCTATTCTGGGTGTGACCGTGGATGCAACGATCCACGCGCAGGCACTCCACACGATGTGGTCCATCACCGCGTTGAGTGCGCTGCGTGTGCTCAGTTTTGTACCGGCTCCTAGAGCATGGCCCTATCCGGTGATGCTCCTCACCCTGCTAGTCATGGGTCGTTTCGCTGTCACCCGAGTGCGCGGTGCTGCCCGGCGACTCTGGGAACGCTCCCCCCAGCGCGCACGCTGCTCGCAGTCGCGGCAGTGAGCGCCGCCAGCCGTGACGTCTCGTGTTCACTAATCCAGAGCGTCATGGTACTCGTGAATGGGTCCGAAAACGCCGTTCGTGCGATAGACAGCAGCGTGGCCCCGTGGGCAACCCCAGAATTGCCGGCGAATTGTAGTCCCTGATGGCGTGCGCCCCCACTGCGAGGAGAGGATGACAAGACGCTTGTGACACCGGGGGCAGGTTGGCGGCCGGTCCTCCTCTGGAAGCGACTCGGCAGGTGATCGGTGGCGTGCGTGTTTTCTCCGGTCAATCCCGCGGATGCACATCGGCAGGCTCTTGCTCACGGGGGTTTATCACTCCGCTTCCTTGTCCGGCGGCCTGAGAAGCCGCCGGCTCATGCCAAACACCTTCGACGCTGGTTCCTGGGTCCATTCGCCGGTTGCTGTCCACCAAAGGCAGTAGCCAGTGAACAGCGCCTGCATTAGCATCCGACCGCAGAGAACAGGGTGCAACACGCCTCCCCGGCCACTTCGTCCTAACCCAATCGAGCCCTCCAGTACCGTGCCTGGACTTCCGTCACAGAGAGAAACGCTCGCGTACGTATGCCTGTTCCGCGGGCAGGACGTTCGTCCTGCACACAGTGATGGACGACCCGAAGGCCGCCCATCATGGTCCCGACTCGTTCGTTTCTGGAAATGCATCCAGCGCGGGCAGACTACGCCGGTGTCGCCACCGGGCTGGCCTCGATCTCCGGGATCTCGCTGCAATCGGCCACATACAGGTAGCGCTTGATCTCTGGATCGTCAACGTTGTCGCGAGTCACAATGGAATATCCAGTGGTAACCACTTTCTCTTTTGGCGGCTCCTTCGTGTTCAGATACTCGACCGCCATCTTCACCGCCGTATACCCGATGTCATAGGGGTGCTGGGCGATCAGGACGTCAACGATGCCGTTGCGCAAATCCGCGACCTGCTTCGGGCCGGCATCGAAACCGACGATTTTGACTTGGCCCTGCTTGCCAGCCTCGCGGACGGCGGTTGCTGCGCCCTCCGCTCCAAAGAGATTCGTGCCGAAGATACCGGCAAGATCCGGATGCTGTTGCAGCTTGGCGGCCGTTTGAGCGGCTGCCGTGGTCGGGTCATCATTGTTGTAGTCAAAGCCGACGTATTCGATGTCCGGGTAGTTCTTGATCTCTTCTTCAAAGCCCTGCTGGCGCTGATCGGTTGTCGAGATGCCGGCTTTGACGTTGGTGACGTAGACCTTGCCCTTGCCGCCGATTAGCTCGGCCAGGGCACGCGCCGCGATCCTCCCGCCTTCGACGTTGTCGGACGCGATGTTCGCCAGCGCGATATCTGCCTCGATCTTCGTATCGACCGTAAAGACGGCGATTCCGGATCAACTCCAGGACCATCCCCGCCTGCGCCACGCCCAGCGCCGCCGTTGGTTCGTCCATGATGACGACTTTGCTGGCCCACATCACCGCCCGCGCCACCGCCACGCCCTGTCGCTGCCCGCCAGACAGCGTGTTCATCCGGCGCAGGGGATCCGGAATGCGGACGCGCAGGCGCTGAAGCTGGGCGATTGTCTCTTCCCGCATCCGCTTGCGATCCAGGAACCCAAGCCATCCGAGCAGACCGGGCATGCGCAATTCCCGGCCAAGATAAATATTGGCGACCGCGTCCAGATGTGGTGCAATCGCCAGATCCTGGTACACCGTCTCGATGCCCATGTCCCGCGCATCGTGAGGCGAGGTGAAGTGCACCGGCTGGCCCTGGAAGAAAATCTGCCCGCCATCCGGCTGGAAAACACCGGTCAGGACGTTGATCAGCGTAGATTTCCCGGCGCCGTTGTCGCCAATCAGCGCCACGATCTCACCGGGATACACGCTCATGCTGACCTTTTTGAGCGCCTGCACCGGCCCAAACCATTTATCAATCTCCCGCGCTTCCAGCACGGGCTGATCACCGCTCACGCCGCTCACCTCGTTGCTCGGCTATGACGTCAGGTGCCCCTGCGCCGCTTGCGCCGGGACGCATCCGCATGCTCTGGCAGTCCATGCGCTTAGCATACCAGCACCGACCGGCCACCTGCCCGGCTTGCCCCGGTTCCGGGCGGCGCCCCCTGGCTCACGCCGATCTGAGATCGCTTTGCCTGGCAAGCTTCTTGCTTTCGTTGGTTCTCCGTGACCTGGTCATGCCTGGTTGCGCCACGTTAGGAGGAACACGATGGATACGTTCTTTGCACGCCTCGCCAGCCGCGTCGCGATCTGGACTGGCCATTACGCGGCGTTCGGGCTCGCGGCGCTCGTGATAGCCGTTTGGGCTATCACCGGCCCGCTGTTTGCGTTTTCCGACACCTGGCAACTCGTGATCAATACCGGCACGACAATTATCACGTTCCTCATGGTGTTTCTCATTCAGAACACGCAGAACCGCGACGCAATGGCAGTCCACTTGAAGCTCGATGAAATTATTCGCTCAATCGAGACCGCGGACAATGCGCTGATGCGCGCCGAAGACGAAACAGACGAAGAACTCGCCGAGCTCAAACAGAAATACCAGGCGCTGTCGGAGGAACACGCCGCGCTCAGGGCACAGATTCAGGCCACAACGGGCAACCTGTCAGGTACCGAGAAGCCGGCAGCCTGACGCACGCAGGAGCGATCCCGTCGCAAAGGGACCCAAAACCTGGGATCGCCCCCACCGCATCTCTCGCGCCGGCGCGGCCGCCGCTCAGTAGGTTGCCCGCCCGCCCGATAGGTCGAAGACAGCACCCGTGGAGAACGTGACTTCGTCCGAGCAGAGGAAGCAGGCCATGGCCGCCACCTCGTGCGGCTGCCCGACGCGCCCCATCGGGATGCGGCTCGTCATGTAGCGGATGTGCTCCTCGCTCACTTGCTGAAGAATCTCCGTCTCAATAACTGCCGGGGTAATCGCGTTGACGATGATCCCCTTTGTGGCAACTTCCTTCGCCAGCGCCTTGGTCAGGCCAATCACGCCCGCCTTCGCCGCGGAGTATGGCACCGCGTTCGGATTGCCTTCCTTCCCCGCGATTGAGGCGATGTTTACGATCCGGCCATATCCTCGCTCAAGCATGCGTGGCACGACGGCTCGGCACCCCAGAAAGACGCCGGTCAGGTCGATATCAATCACCTGCTGCCATTCCGCAACGGATAGCTCCCACGCGGGCGCAGAACGACCGGCAATGCCAGCGTTATTGACGAGAATGTCAATCTTGCCCCACGTGGAGATCGCTCGCTGCACCGCCTCGTCCCACGATTCCGGTTTGGTGACGTCAAGCCGCTGAGCGATCGCGGCACTCCCGATCTGTGCCGCCGTCGCTTCGGCCGTCACGGTGTCGATATCGGCAATCATCACCTGACCGCCTTCGCGGGCTAGCCGCTCGGCGATGGCCTTGCCAATCCCCCGCGCTGCACCTGTGACGATTGCCGTCTTTCCTTCAAACCGCACGTTCTAAACTCCCTTCTCCCCTCAAGCTCCACAAATTCCCTGGTCAGTCATCACCGCCTGGCACCATACCAAACCTGGTTGGGCATCGCTCGCCCTACCCGTGCAGGTGATCCCACATGCTCCCCGATGACGCTTGTTTCGGCCAGGTGTATCAATCCGGCAGCAACCTCGCATCCGATGGGAACACACCTTACGACACGCCAGTTTCACTGGAGGCATCGTCACCTCAACGGCATTCAAGATCGCACTAACCGCCTCGTAGCGCAAGCCCGATCGCACTGGCGCTAGACTGGCAGCATCCGAATTCCCGCGTGTCGCAGCAGGGGCCTTGCGGGCTGGTCGTTTCTTCTTCACAATCTTCCCTGCCTGACATCAGATCGCGCACAACGCAATAAGGAGTCCACATGCAGCGCGTAGCCTTTCGCCTGTGGGTCAAGCCAGACCAGCTAGCGGAGTACAAGAAGATCCATCAACAGGTCTGGCCAGAGCTGATCCGCGACATGCGCGACGCAGGGATCCGCAATTACACGATCTTCGCCGATGGCAACGAGCTTTTCGGCTACTTGGAATGCGACGATTGGTCCGCATCCGCAGAGGCGCTCTCCAAGAGCGAGGCCAACCGGCGCTGGCAGGAATGGATGAAGGACTATCTGATGACGCCGGTCGATCCAGACAACCCGCAACCTTTGCGGCTCTTGGAAGAGGTCTTTCGCATGGATTGATGCAGGCTGGATTGGGTGCCGGCAGCATCATCGCTTCCGGCGGCGTAGGCAAGGTAGCGCATGACAGCATGACCGATGGAGAGAGCGATGCAGTTTGATCTGACTGGCAAGATCGCCCTGGTCACCGGTGGCTCCCGCGGCATCGGCCGTTCCATCTGCCTCGGCCTAGCCGATGCTGGCGCCGACGTCGCCGTCAACTACCACGTGCCGCCACAGCCGGAATTCGGGCACGACAACCGTGCGGATGCCGAGCAGGTCGCTGCCGAGATCCGCGCCAAAGGCCGGCGGGCACTGACCGTGCAGGCCGACGTCTCCAACAAGGCGCAGGTCGAGGCGATGATCGAGACGGCGGTCAGAGAGCTCGGAGGGCTCGACATCCTCGTCAACAACGCCGGCATCTGCCCCTTTCACGAATTTCTGACGATGCCCGAGGAATTGTGGGATCGGGTCCACGCCGTGAACCTGAAGGGCGCGTTTCTCTGCTCCCAAGCGGCAGCGAATGTCATGATCCGGCAGGGGCGCGGCGGGCGCATCATCTCGATTAGCTCAATTAGCGCGCTTGTCGGCGGCGCGCTGCAAACCCACTACACCCCAACCAAAGCGGGCGTTCACTCCCTCATGCAGTCTCTCGCGATCGTCCTCGGTCCGCATGGCATTACCTGTAACTCGGTGATGCCTGGCGCCATCCTGACTGATATCAACAAGGACGATCTGTCAGACCCAGACAAGCGCGCCTATTTTGAGCGGCGCGTCCCGGTTGGCAGGCTTGGGCAGCCGGACGATATCGCCGGTCCGGTTGTCTTTCTTGCCTCGGATGCCGCGCGCTATGTCAATGGCGCGGGCATCTTGGTTGATGGCGGGTTATTTGTCAATCTGCAGTAGGCCGGCGCGACGGCAGGCTGCCATGTGGCCCGTCTCGCCTGCGCCTGGCTTGCGAAGGAGGTGAGTGCTACGGACAAGCGTGCGGAAATTGTTGATGTGCGAGCCTACATTCCCGTGACCGGCCGCGAGGGCGGCGATTATCACGCCCAGCGCACGGGACACTGGATTGTTGACTCGCTGATCGCCAATCCAATGTCGGTCTATCCCGCCTACAAGGAGAGCCGCACAAGCTGGGGTATCGACGCGCTCGGCGGATTGATCGTCGAGATCGAAACGCGCTCCGGCGCGACCGGAGTGGGTATCAGTCAGGGGGGTGTGCCTGGCTGCTTCATCGTCGAGCGCCACCTGAGCCGCTTCCTGCTCGGCTCCGATCCCCGCGATGTCGAGCGGCTCTGGGACCAGATGTGGCGTAGCACCCTGCCTTATGGGCGGAAGGGACTGGCCATCTGTGCCATCAGCGCCGTGGACCTCGCCCTCTGGGACCTGTGCGGCAAGCTGCGCGACGAGCCCGTCTATCGTGTGCTCGGCGGTGCGACGAAGGACCGCATTCCCTGCTACGTGACCGGCCCGCAGCCAGCCCGGTACAAGGCATTGGGGTTCTTCGGGGCCAAGCTCCCGCTCCCGCATGGCCCGGCGGATGGGCACGAAGGACTCATGAAGAATGTCGCGCTCGTGGCCCAAGCCCGCGACGAGGTCGGTCCCGATTTTGACCTGATGCTCGATTGCTACATGGCCCTCGATGTCCCGTACACCATTGCCCTGGCCGAGGCGGTACGCCCGTATCGCGTGCGCTGGATCGAGGAGCCGCTGATCCCGGACGACTACGACGGGCACGCGCGGATCAAGACCGCTTGCCCCTGGCAGCACTTCACCACCGGTGAGCACGAGTACACCCGCTACGGCTTCCGCGAGCTCATCAGCCGGCGCTGCGTGGATATCCTGCAACCGGACCTGACTTGGGTAGGGGGCGTTACGGAGGCTCGGAAAATTGCAGCCATGGCCGCGGCCTACGATATTCCGGTGGTGCCGCACGGCAGCGGCGTGTTCAGCTCTCACTTTCAGATGGCATTCACCAACACGCCGTTCCAAGAGACGCTGGCCATGAGCCCTGACGGCATGGACATCACGCCGATCTTCGGCAACGTTTTCCGCGGCGATCCGCTGCCAGAAGGGGGCTTCGTCCGCCCGCCAGACCGGCCGGGTTGGGGCATCGAGCTCGACCACACGCAGGTCCGCCGGGGCATTCCAGCCGGATCGTGAGGCCGCCAGGCCAGAGCGTGGCAGGCAGCGAAGAGAACCGCCGGCTGGCGGAAGGAGCAGGGCGCATGACGTATCACATCGATCTCGTGAAGCTGGGCCAGTGGGATTGGGCGCCTGGATTTGAGATGTTTTGGATGGAGCCAAACGCGCCAGCAGAGCCACTCGTGCTGGTCGGGCTCGTCATCCGGGGCAATGACAAGACAGTCGTGGTGAACACCGGACCGGACGTGGAGATGCTGCCAGAACTGAACGCGCGGTGGGCGACGTTCGATCCGCGGCACCAGCTCCGCGTGGCGCCGGAGGAACGGCTAGAAGCTGCGCTCGGGCGTACAGGCATCCGGCTCGATGAGGTGGATTACGTCATTGTTACACCCTTCCAGCCCTACGCCATCGGGAATCTGACCGCTTTTCCGCGGGCACAGTACTGCCTGTCAAAGCGGGGGTGGATCGAGTTCCACGCTCCCCGGTGGCGGGAGCATCCACACGACTACCGGCCCTTCGTCATTCCCGAGAAGATTCTGGTGCCGCTTGTAACCAGCCGCTGGCACCAGGTCCGCCTCCTCGAAGATGAGGATGAGATTCTGCCGGGGCTCTCGGTCTTTTGGGTCGGGACGCACCACCGCAGCTCGCTAGCAGTGAAAATCAGCACCGCCGAAGGCACCGTGATCGCCTCGGACGCCTTCTTCCGCTACGAGAACGTCACCGAGAACCGGCCACTCGGCATCAACGAGAGCCTGGAAGAATGCCTTGCGGCCTACGATCGCATCCGCCGGGAGGCGGATATTCTGATCCCACTCTACGATCCCCGCGTCTTCGAGCGGCATCCGCGTGGCATCGGGTAATCTCCCAGCGTCGCTCGGGCCGGCCTGGTCTGAGTGGCCAGGCCGGTGCCGGCATCACCAATCAGCGACCGATCCGTCCTCGTGCCACAGCACCGGCACATCCACCGGCTGGTAGGGATGGGCTGCGCAGACCTCGAGGTTGAGATCAGTGCCAAGCCCAGGCTCGTTCGGCAGCTCGGCGTAGCCGTCCTTGATCCGCACCGGGTGGATCAGCAATTCATCGCGCCACGGCGGATCGTCGCTCACCCACTCCTGAATGACGAAGTTCGGGATTGCCGCGTCCAGGTGCAGAGAGGCTTTCATATTTACCGGGCTGAGCGGATTGTGTGGAGCCACGCCCGCGTAATAGACCTCGGCCATCGCGGCAATCTTCTTCCCTTCCAGAATCCCGCCGCAGTGCGCCAGATCGGGCTGGAGCAACGCGGCAGCCTGCCGCTCCAGCACGTCGCGGAATCCCCACTTCGTGAACAGTCGCTCTCCCGTCGCCACCGGAATGCCACACTCCCTGGCGACGGTGGCCATCGTCGCGGGGTTTTCCGGCAGGCAAGGCTCTTCATAGAACAGCACGCCGAATTCCTTGATGGCCTGCCCCATCAGGATCGCCATTGCCGGGCTGAGGCGGCCGTGGCAATCCACCGCGATGTCCACGTCGGGTCCAACCGCGAGCCGCAGCGCCTCCATGATCTTGACGGCTTTGCGGATTGCCGCCGGCCCATCAATGGGCTTTGTCGGACCAAACGGCACGAGCTTCATTGCCGTGTAGCCTTGCTCGACAAGCCTCAATCCACTCTCCGCGATCTCCTCCGGCGTCACGCCGCGCGGACCATTGGCATATACGCGGATCTTGTCCCGGCAGGCGCCTCCCAGGAGCTGGTAGACGGGCAGGCCTACCGACTTCCCGAAGATATCCCACAGCGCCTGCTCCACACCGGAGATGGCGGAGTTGAGGATTGGCCCGCCGCGCCAGAAGGCATGGCGATACATCGCCTGCCAGTGATGCTCGATGCGCAGCGGATCCTTGCCGATCAGGTAGCGCTTCAGCTCGTTGACGGCGGCAACGATCGTCTCCGCTTTGCCTTCGAGCGTCGCCTCGCCCGTGCCGATCAATCCCTCGTCGGTGTGGATGCGCACGAACACCCAGTTGCGAAATCCACCAAAGACAACGATCGTTTCGACATCACGAATTTTCATGCGTCCTCCTGATTTGTAGGGGCTTGGGTCTGCGAACTAGGCGTCGTTTGAGTGAATCTCGTCGAGTGGTCAACTGCTGGTCCAGAACCATCGTGTCCTTCAGCACCCGCCGAAAGGCATCCGGCGCGATGCAGCTGGGACGCTGAGCAGTTTTGCATTGGGTTGCACCGTCTGCAAGCGAGAATCGGGCGATGGAGCAATACCGGTAATTCCCCTTTCCTGTGCGCTCGCGCGTGTATCTCAGCCATCTTCGCAGGGACGGAGATGAAGTGCGTTGCAGGTGACCGGCCAGCCCGATCTCGTACTCAGGGAACGCCGCAGTGAGTCGATAGATAGTTGCGGCGGGGGTCGCCCCCTCCCGCCACACTCGCAGATCGCGGCAGCTCGCGGCTCGTACGCTACCTCCTTGCACTATCAGCTCCTCCCGTTCCCGCAACCCTATCCCCAGCACCCTGCTTAGCCCTTTACGCTTCCGGCCGTGAGACCCGCGATAAACTGGCGCGAGAGCAATAGATAGGCGGCCACAACAGGCAGCACTGAAATGGTGACGCTCGCGAAGATAAGCCCCCACTCGGTTGAATAGGTGCCGCGGAAGGCCATGATCCCGACCGGCAGCGTCATGTCGTCCGGTTTGGTAATCAGGATGAAACCAAGAAAGAAATCATTCCACATCCAGACGCCGTTGAGGATCACCACCGCTGCCAGAGCGGGCCGCGTCAGTGGCAGCATGATTCGCCAAAAGATCTGGAAATGACTTGCGCCGTCAATGCGCGCCGCATCCTCCAGGTCACGCGGAAGCACCCCAAAGAACCCGGTCAGGACGAGCACGCCGAGCGGAATGCCAAAGACCGAATAGACCACAATCAGCGACCACAGGCTTCCGAGGATACCAATCTGGCGGAACATGATGAAGATCGGCAAGATGATGAGCTGGACAGGCACCACTAATCCGCCGACGAAGAGCATCCTGATGCCGAGCCGGCCACGGAAACGGAACCGAGCCAGCCCGTACGATGCCAGGCAGGCTAGCGCCGTGCTTACCAACACGCCAACGACCGTGGCGATCACGCTGTTCCGCAGCGACGACTGGATGTTCGCCTCATGCCAGGCCTTACGGTAATTGAAAAAGTCGAACGACTTCGGCAGGCTGTACGGCTTGTCGAAAAACTGATCGACCGTCTTGAATGAGCCGAGCACGACCATCACAATCGGAACGAGCACGAAGGCGCAGACCAGCAGCATTACGCCGTGCCACGCCACCGCATGTCCGAACCGTTTCGCACGCCGTCGGAACGGTTTTGAAGGACTATCTTTCCCGAAACCAGGCAGGCGGTGTGGGTGTCTGACGAAACGCTGCGTTGCATCCATCTGGTTGATCACGGCCACGGTCCTAACCGTGTCTTGCGGGATGGCTGGTGCCCTCCCTGCGGTCACTTCCGGCCATCATGAGTGGACCAGAAATCGCTTCTCATCCGTTCCGAATCACACAGTTGCGCTGCACACAGCGCTAATGCAGCGCCTCCTCGCGGCGACCCAACACCCGGATCAGTAATGCCGAGACCCCCGCCAGGAACACGAACAACGTCACTCCTTCGGCCATCGCGTAGCTCATTCGTGTGGCGGCATTGAAGCTGCTGGTGCCGAAGGCCTCACCGTAGATCAGCACGCCGATCACGAGCGTCGCCCCATCAGGCGCTCCCGTGGCGCCGCCGAACACGTAGATGAGGTCGAACGCGCGGAAGATGAGGATGAACGAAAGTGCCGTCACGATCGTGAACGCCGGGGCAAGCATCGGAAAGGTGACGTCGCGGAAAACCTGCCACCGCTTTGCGCCATCAACCAGCGCCGCATGGCGCAGGTCCTCGGGCACGTTCTGCAACCCGGCCAGGTAGAGCACGACCGCCATCCCGTTCCACTGCCAGAATTGGACCAGATAGACGGTCTTCATCGCCCATTTCGGATCTGCTTGCCATTCGTGCTGGAAACTGCTCAGCCCGACGTCGCGCAGCACTGGATTGACGATGCCAATGATGGGATCGAGCATCAGCACCCAGATGATGCCCGTGGCCACGGCAGACATGACGACCGGCAGGAAGATAATCGCCCGGTAGATGTGCGTCATCGCCGAGCGCCGGTTCAGCATCACGGCCAGGCCGAGCGAGACCGTGTTTTGCAGAACGAAGATAACTGCGAAAAGCTTGGTGGAGTTCAAGGCGGCCTTGCGAAACCGCTCGTCGTGGAGCAGCTCCGCGAAATTTGCGAACCAGATCGGCTTGCCGATCGGCCCAATACCAGACCAGTCAAAGAGACTGAGATAGAACGAGCGGATGGTGGGGTAGATAAAGAGCACGCTGTATGCCGCTAGAGCCGGGAGAATGAACCAGACATATGGCCAGTGCTGCCAGATTGGACGTCCTGGCCGGTGCAGAAGGGCATGGTCGACGGAGCGTTCATGCGCAGACGCGATAGCCCGGGAGAAGTAAGGTTCTCCCGGGTTCCCACGTTCCTGCCGGTCGAGGTCTGGTGCCTGCTCCGCGGACATCGCGCTCCTACACGTTCGGGTTCGGTGTGACCGCCGCCTGCATTGCCTCCGCGAATTGCTGCGCGGTCAGACGGCCGGTCCACAATCCGCCGTGATTGTTCTGCACAGCGGTCACACTGCCGCTCACCTCCGGCAGGTCGTACCAGACCGGCACATCAGCTCCTTGGGCCGCAGCCACCGTTTGCGCGCGGATCGGATCGTTCGACTCGGTCACATCTTTGTGCACCGGCAGCGCGATTTTGTCGGAAACGAGTTGCTGCGCCTCGTTGGTCGCGAGCCAGGCCACAAACTTCGTTGCGGCTTCTTGCTTTTCCGGCGGGGAGAACCGGCTGACCGTGTAGAGCAATTCCAGGCCGGTGGTCGTCGCCTTTTTCCCGGCCTCCGGACCCGGCCAGGCCACGAAGCTCAGGTCCGCGTCCGGGTTGACCTGGCGGTAACCAGTGAAATCGGCAGTTCCGGCCACCATCATGGCCCCTTTGCCGTTAGCGAAGATTGCCTTGGCGGTGACGTAGTCGGTCGCCTCGAACCCGGCGTTGTAAAACGGCATCAGATCCACCAGCAATTGCGCCGCGGCCACTACATCTGGATCGGTCAGCTTCCTCTCTCCGCGGCGCAACGCCAGGAATCCATCCGGGCCAAGCACGCTGGATGCCAGTCCAATGTACATGAAATAGGGATGCACCCAATCTTTGGCGCCGAGCACAATAGGCGTTTCGCCCGCATCCTTCAGCTGCTGGGCCACCGCCCGTAGCTCGTCCCAAGTCGTTGGCGGGGTTAGATTGTGCTTCGCAAATATCGGATTCTGAATCGCTAGTCCCACGGTATAAGCGGCCAGCGGGCAACCGTAGACCTTGCCCCCCACCTCTATCTGTGTGCGCGCGGTATCGGTCAGGCCACTGATGTCCACCTTGCCCGTCAGATCGATGAACGGCAGATCGCCACCGGCGTTCACCCGGACGATGATATTTCCTTCGAGATCGCCCAGAATGTCGGAGGGTTGGCCGCCGGTGATCGCGGTCTGAAGCTTAGCGTTGTAATCCGGTCCTGGGATCTCGGTGAGCTCGACCTTGACGCCGGGTGTCGCTGCCTCGAACGCGTCGAGGATCTCGCGCATGGGATCCTTCCACTCGGGATGATTGCCCCAGATCGTCACGGTCACGGTGTCCTGAGCGGACGCAGTCTGCGAGCGCACTACCCACGGGCCACCAATCGCCGAAGCGACAGCAATGCCGCCTGCCCGCTTGACGACCGAACGACGGGAATACCGGGAACGCACGATTGCGTCAAACACGCTCATCCCTCCTGATGCACAGGCCGTTGCCGCCAATCCGGCACGCCGTCGGATGGCCGCAAATGCTAGCAACGCACCGCGGCCGTGTCAATAAGTTTCTCGCAGCATCACGAGAGTTTCTTTTAGCCTGCCCTAGCAGCGCCAAGAATTCGGCGGTATCCTACGCAACTGCCGAGACCAACCGGAAGCGGCAGAAGCAGGCCATGACCTGCAACGACGCGTGCGCCCCCACGCCGGTCGGGATCGCACAGGCACATCTAGGCCGGATTCAGCGCGTCAAGATCAGGCCGGAGCACGACGCTTTCCTGCTCGTTCGGATCTGTGCGCGCCAGAACGGCGGTGCAGGGCTCGGTCTGGCTAGCGTTGAACGGCAGATGCGGCATACCCGCGGGAATGTAGATCATGTCACCCGGCCCGCACTCGAGTTCGTGCTCGAGGCGCTCGCCATATCGCATCCGAGCATGCCCGCTGAGCACGTAGATCGCCGTTTCGTGGTTCTCGTGCAGATGCGCTTTCGCCCGGCCACCTGGCGGGATCGTCAGCAGATGCATGCAGATGCCAATGCTGCCCACTCGCTCGGCCGAGATGCCGTGAAAATAGGAAAATCCTTGCTTGCCCTCGTAGGTTGAATCTGCGCGGACGACGGCGCAGGTGCGGCTCGTGAGCCTCTGAGCCATGCTGCCTGCTTCCATAGCATGCATTCTCCTGACTGCGCCGCCCTGACATGCTGGGGAGACGACTACGATCCCGGTGTGAACGTCTCGATCTCACCAACGCGCAAGACGCGCACCTCGCAACCAGCCTCCAACCGGTCGCACCACTGAGCGAAGACTACTGGATCGAGCGTGGCTCCCGGGCCAAAATCCTCCGGGCTCCACATGTCGTAATGCATCGGCACCGCCACGCGCGGCCTGACATGCCACATCAGCAGCGCTGCCTCGTACACATTCATGTTCCCGCCAACGCCATTGATCGGGACAAAAGCCACATCAATCCGCTCGTCGCGCATCGCGCGCAGCCGCGCATCGTATTCGGTATCAGCGATATTCCAGATCCGCACACCACCAATATCGAGTAGGAAACCCACCGCGTCCGGCGTCGGAGCGATCTCCTCGTCGTGCCTGGCGAAGGTGGCAGTGACCATGACATCCCGAAACTGGCGCGTCATTCCCCGGCTCAGCAACACCACCCGCTCTGATGGCCAGCCCCAGGCTTGGGCACGCACCGTCACCGATGCTGGCCCGGCAATAATCCCTTCCGGCTCGCCTATCCAGCGCTTGACCGTCGGAGCATCGAGGTGATCCTCGTGCCAGTGCGTCACAAGCAGGAGATCGGGAGCAAGGCGCGCCGGATCGATCACGGGAGGGACGATGCGCCGCACGCCCCAGGTGTATTCCGCCCAGTCGGACAGATACGGATCTATCATCACAATGAGGCCAGCCGGCGATTTCAGCACGTAGCCTGCCTGCCCGAGCCAGACGCAGGCCACCGTGCCCGGCGCCACTGCAAGATCGCGGATGCGGTCTTCAAGCGCAGGCGCCACGCTTTGCTGCATGAACGTTCCCTCCCCCTCACTCCGAAACTGCTGTGCCCTGAGGCCGGTGTTCGATGCGCATTATTCCACCATACGCAGCTTTGCTGGTGCGGGGTCAATCGAGGTGAGCACCGGGCGCAGCACGTGAGTAAAGGAGACGATTGCCTGACCGGGCGCCAGCGTTGGCAAGCGATCCCATAATCCCTCATCAATACCGCTCACCGAGCGCCGCAGCAGCGAAATAACGCTAGCATCGCTAATCTTATGGATGATCCAGTTATTTATCAGGCCAAACAGCTCGTCCGGCAGGTGCCCGGGCAACTGGGTCACGAAGACCAGGCCAAGCCAGCGCTTGCGGCCACGCTTGGCGATCCGCGCCACCTGAGCAAAGAGGTGGGGCATCCTGGAAATGCGCTCGCGGGAAAGGAACTCATGCGCCTCTTCGATGATGACGAGCGTGCGCGGGACCAAACCTGACCTTCCCTCCGCTTGAGTGTACAGCTCCTCTTGCGCTCGCTGAATGCCACGCAGAATATCGGTGATGACAAGGTTGTTGACATCCGGAGAATCTGTATCCGAGAGGTCAATGACGCTGACCTGCCCAGGAGTGAGCAGCTCGCCATACGACAGCGGCGGCACTGCGGTGTTTTCAAAGACGCGCAGCCGCGCGAGCTGACCGAGCTTGCCGAGCAGCGCCCGCCAGCTCACCGCGCTATCCGCTTTCTTGACCATCTCTTCGATCTCGCTTTTGTGGCTCGCGAAGAGTGGCGACGAAAAATACACCGTGCCCCCGCTCGCTCGTGCCTCAAACAGCCGGGACGCATCAACAAGGTGCTCTAACCGCATTCCAGGATATCCCGACTCAAACTCGTCGAGCGCGAGGTCGTCAACGCGTGACTGGCCGAACTTGCGGAGCACCGTCTTGGCCAGATCATATGCCTGGAAGTAGCGCATTTGCTGCGCTTCAGTCAGGTCGAGGATCTCCGCCACGGCGTAAGGCGACAACCGGCTGAACTCCAGGCTGAACGCGCGCAGCCGCTCATACCCCGAGTTCGATGACTCCCGGCCAACAAGATGGTAGATCGTGAGATCGCTGACGCCCCTCGCTGGCAACCCCCGCTGTGCCAGCAGCCGCCGCATCGCCTCGTTCTCAGCCGGCTGGTGGAGGTAGGTGTACTCTCCCTCGATGTCAAGTACAACGATCGCCGTGCCAGCAGCCTGCGCCTGCGCGATCAACCCGGCAACCGTCGTGGATTTGCCTCCGCCGGTCGTACCGATGATCCCGGTATGCCGCGGCAGCACACTCTTCTTATCTGAGGGAATGCCCACCACGACGCGCTCGTGGCCTACGGCCAGACCGAGGCGCATGTCGCCATGAACCCCGAGCGCGGCCGCAGTCTCTTCCTCTTCCAAGAGATAAACGGGACTGTTCGGCAGCGGGCGGTAGCGCGGCGGGCTCAGCGCGCCGTCCACACGCTCGCCCATCAGCTCGACCTGGACCCGCCCGTGATACCGTGGCATGAAGATCCCGCCGCGCACTGTCGTCGTCACCACTAGCGGCGCATCGGCGCGAATACCGTCCGGCTCTGCAAACGGCCCGCTGACGACGATGCCGAGGTATTCCCGCAGATCGGGATAGCTCGTGATTCGGACGAGCGATTGGGACGGCAGACGGTGGATGTGTTCCCGTGGCAGCAGCACGGTCACCGAGCCATCCTCGCTTCTCGGGCCGTCGAACATCGTCCGGCCCACCCAGCCTTCCTCTTCTTCGGGCCGCCCTTCCCACGGTCCCCCGGCCCGCACAGCATCCTCTTCCAAGGTTGTCAGTGCGACTGGCGGAACCGCGTTGATGACGCGCTCGGCCGCATTGCCAACGGCTTCCGACGTTCCGTTCACTCGATCTGTCATGGCGCCCTCCCTCGCCTCCGGCGGGCAGTCCAGCGCTTCGCGACCGCGTCGCACTACAGGCTGATCGTATCGCGTTTTCGCACTGTGCTGCACTCCCCAGAGCAGTACGGAAGGAACAACTTCGGAACCGATAGACACGCGACAGCAGCGTTGTTCCCTATCTCCGGTATGGCTATCTTCTCATCCCAACAGTGCCGCCACGACGAGGCGCGCGACGGTGCAACGAGCCAATCTGATAAGCATTGCTGTCGCAGCCGTCTCAATCATAGCGGCTTGGGCTGCCCTGACGATCGCCGGGCGGACCACGACCCAACCGGCGCCAGGTGGCAGTCCCTACCCGCCCACAGCCTGCACCGTCGAGCCGCGGACACTTGAGCAGTACGCGACGCTCGTTGCCAACGTGACACCTATCCCGGAAACGTTCACTGTTCCGGCAGCAGTGCTAACGCCCGGCATGTATACCTTCGGCATCCTCATCGGAGATCCGCCCACCGGCCGGCCAGCGGATCCCGCAACAGCCGCGGCAATTACCGACACCATGGAGCAGGTGATTGCTTGCCACAAAGTGGGTGATCCGTACCGGTTGTACTCCTTGTTCTCCGACCGGCTATCAAGCATCCTCGCCGGGCTGCCTGGATCCGGTCTGCCTGAGGAACTCGCCACTCCCTACCCGCTGCCGGAAAACCAGCATGAATATCTCGCGGCTATCGAGAACGTTCAGATATTGCCAGACGGGCGCGCCGCCGCTCTGGTCACGCGTGGCGGCGTTGACGATCCTCGCCCAGCACCCGGCCGCACGCAGCTAATGATCTTCGTCCGCGAGCGGGGCCGGTGGGTCATTGACGACGTTTACGAAGCGATTCTGCCACTCCAGCCAGGGGCCAAGCCGGCACCAGTTGCAGCATTGCGGCCAACGGCACAGCAAGCCACCCCGGCTGCCTCCTCGCCGGCCCGATAGCCAGGAGCGGCGCTACCGGTCGCGCGTCTCCCGCTCGCCGAGATAGCTGTACGGGTGACCGGCGTCGAGATAGGCCAGCCGCACCGAGTCCCGGAAATCAGCCGGGCCGAAAATGGTGCGGCAGACGGTATCGGCCAGATCAATCAGCATTGGGAACGCGCGGTGCTCCTGCAGGGCGCTGTCCGCCATGGCGATGAGCGCCGCCTCGTGAGCATGATCCCGGTGCGCGTAGAACAGCCGGGGCGGCCCGAGCGAGGAGACGCGATACGCGCCGATAATCACCTGCGGGCCGATCTCTTCCACGAAATCGCGCGCCGCCAGCAGGTGCGCCCGGTCGTAGGGGTAGCGCTCGACCACGTCGCTCAAACGCTGGTGGGCGGTGTCAATGAGCGCGTATTCCAGCGGCTGGAGCGCGTGCCCGATCGTTAGCAGGCCGCCCTCACGCGGCTCGCTCGGCACGTAGACGAACTTGCGGTGCTCCGCGATCAGGCGGCGCATGAGCGGCAATGCGGCATCGAGCAACGCCATGTAGCCCGATCCCGAGAGGAGCTCGACGGGAACCGGATTGCCATGACCCAACCGCCAGGGAGCCGTTGACCGCTCCAAGAGCGCTGCCCGCTCAGCGTAGGCAAGGATGGCCCGCTGCGCCAGCGTGCTCAACTGCGCTCGCCGCTCGCGCTCGTCCGCGCCGGTGCGCCGCTGGCGCCGCTCGAGCAGCGCTCCAGCTTCCTCGACTGGATCCATAACATGCGCCCGGAGATCGCGCCGGAACAGCCGGTGAACCCAGGAGCCGCTATCGCCCCGGTAACTGACCAGGCAGACGCCGATCTGACTGATCGTCATCGCTAGCGTGTCATGGCCGGCAAAGGTGCCATCGGCCGCTTCAACGCCCCCGTTGAACAGCACCAGGCGATGGACCCGCGCTATGGTCTCCGCCGAAGCCCGGTAGACGCCGGCGACTCCCTTCAGTCGCTCGTTAGTTTCGATTCGTGGCAGCACCGTGCGGCGGATGGTGCGCAGCACGGCATCCTCGTAGGAGAGGGCATCCTTAACCTCGTGCTCCAGGCGCTCGTACAGGCGCTGCAAATCCTCGCCTGGAAGCCAGGTTTCCAGATCGAGCGTACGCGACAGCGGCTCGCCAAAGGCAGCAAGAAACGCATCGTCGCGCATCAGCCGCTCATCGCTTGGCGCAGGCGCCACAGGCCGGACTGGCGTGGTGCGCTGGGAATGATTTTCAGCAGGGGTTGCGGACATCAGATCACCTCCGCGTGCGGGCGCGGAACGCGCTACGGGCGCAACCAATCTAAGTAGGTGCGCGGTCCTCCGAGGCGAACCCGCAGCCATTCGGCATAGCGCGCAGCCTCCGCCCTGGGCAACCCTAAGCGCGTCTGCAAGACGGTTTCCCAACGCTCCGGCGCGATGCGCCGCATCTCGGCAAGCGGCGCCAAGAGCTCCCAAGCCAGCCGGTCCGCTTCGCTCTCCGCGCCGGCAGCCATTGCGCCTGCATCGCCGGACCGTTCGAGCAGGTGGGTATACACGCCGAGCGGACAATCTGCCAGCACCGCGTCAATTCGCTCCTCGGGGGTGGGCTTGCGCTGGCCATCGAGCACTGGCAGGATGCGAGGGCCAAGGCAGCGAAGCGCACGCTCGCGCGGGTGCTGGTAATGGACGAGGAAATGCGCAATCTCATGCGCCAGCGTGAACCGGCGCTCGTCCGCCGGATCAGCCCCCTCGACGAAGATGAGTCCACGCCCGCCAGCCGCCACCAAGCAGCCACGCAATCGGCGGGACGCACAATCGAAGCAGTGGGGTATGCCACGCTGCGCCAGCCAGGTCTGAATCCGCTCCATTGTCAGCGCCGGGACGAAGACCACCGCCACTGGGAGGGCTAAGGTTACTGCCGGTACCAGATCGCGCGGCTCCGGTGGGATGCCACCGGCGGCTTCCCAGAACCGGTCCGCCAGCTTGGACAGCAGCGCATCACTCATGGCGTAGTGTCCTCGTCCGGTGGCTCCTCGGCTTCGCGGGCCGCCGCGGCCACTTGCCCCGTTCCCGCGGCCGCCGCCTGAATCGCCTCGATCGCCTCTACCTGCCGGATAATCCCCGCCAGCGTGTGCGGCTCCACGTGGAAGCGCTCCGCCATCCGTCGCACATCGTCACTGAATGAGCTGGGCCGAGGCCGGAGGCACAGCGCCAGCGCGCAAACCTGCTCCAGTGGAATCCCCAGGATGCGGGCGAGTCCTTGCTCATCCAGGCGTTCCGCCGCCCGGTAGGCCGCGAAGGCTGACGCCAGGAATGCGGGGCGTTGCTCGGCAGCGCGCGCGGCCCGGCAGAGGAGATCGGTCCCGGTTTCGCCAGGTTGCGGACCTTCGCCCGGCTTATCCATTGCACACCTCAAGCGAGCGTCGAACCCGTTTCACCAGGCGGTCTTTGATACGATAAAGACGCTTAGTTAACTCGTCACGCGGTCCCTGCCAGCCGAGCCGGTCCAGAAAAATCTGCGAATCTCGCTCGCCGTCAAGCATCAATTCCAACACGATCCGCTCCTCGTCGCTTTGAACGGACGTCATGAGACGCTGGCGACACTCCTCTGCGGTTAGGGACTCCAAGACGGCTTCTGGCGATTCGCCTTCCCCTGTCGATCTGTTCCCCGCGGCTTCGGCAATTTCGACATCCTCGTTGAGCGGCAGGTCACCGCGGCGATGCTTGTGCTTACGAAGCAGGTTGAGGAGGTCACCTTGAGCGGACATGCGCAAATATCCGAAGAGTGAACGCTTCTCAGGCTGGTACTGATTTGGTCGCTCGATGTAATTCAACACAGCATCGACGACGGCATCATGAATGTGGTCGGAATCGACGTCGCGATAGGCGGCTCGCAGCGAATCGCACAGCCGCTCCAGGTAGGCAGCGCACAGCTCGGACGCCGCGATGGGATCACCGGCAAGCAGCCGCTCGTGAATAGCCTGCTCAAACGTCAGGACCTCGTCTGACCGCTCACTCACCGTCCTGGTTCCTCTATCGCCGGCGAAGCGCGCCAAGCCGTCCGCTGTCAGGAGCCAGAATCATCCCCTGCTCCTCGACTGCTCACCCATGACCACCCACGCCTGCTACCTTAGCAAGGATGACAAAGAAATGCACTCCCCCCACCAGCACATTTGTCCCCTCGGAGTGAATATGCCGGAACACGTGCATGGAAAAGCGCACCCACTGGCGTGGGATGAGGGTTTGGCATGTCTTGCAGGTGTGTCCGGGGATGCGACGAAACGACACCGCGGCGCGATCCCTCGCTCGGCTCGGGATAACCGCGTGAGCGAGGGATCGCGCGATCCGTTCTGGCATTACGTGATGATCCGGTTGCGCGACGTCGTCCGGCAGGCGCGACGGGCAACTACGGCTCGTACCTGCGGAAGACAGCCACCGCGTTCTGGCCGCCGAAGCCGAACCCATTCGCCAGCGCAACGTTAATCGTCATCTTGCGGGCGACGTTCGGCACATAATCCAGATCGCATTTGGGATCGGGATTCGTCAGGTTGATCGTCGGGGGCGCAATCTGGTCACGAATGGCGAGCACGCACCCGAGCGCGGAAACCGCCCCGGCCGCGCCCAGCAGGTGCCCAAGCATGGACTTGTTCGCCGAGATGGCCAGCTTGTAGGCATGGTCGCCAAAGGCGCGCTTGATCGCGTCCGTTTCGGCAATATCGCCGATCGGAGTCGCCGTAGCGTGCGCAGCGATGTAATCCACATCCTGTGGCTGCAAGCCAGCCCACTTCACCGCGCGCGTCATCGCCAGGGCCGCGCCACCGCCATTCGGATCTGGCGCCGTGATGTGATAGGCATCCGACGTGTAGGCGCCGCCGAGCGCCTCGCAAATGATCGGCGCGCCCCGGTCCAGCGCGTGCTCCTCGGCCTCCAGCACCATAACAGCGGCTCCTTCGGAGAAGACAAAGCCATCACGGCCGAGATCGAAGGGCCGGCTTGCTCCCGCGGGATCGTCATTCCGCTTGGAGAGCGCTTTCATGTTCGCAAGCCCGGCAACCGCGACCGGCGTGATACCCGCCTCGGTTCCGCCGGTGATCGCCACGTCAACCTCGCCGCGCCGGATCATATGGACGGCGTCAATAAACGCCTGGATACCGGAAGCGCAGGCCGCAGCGGCGGTGATCGAAGGGCCACGCAGGCCGAAGGCGATCGAAACCTGGCAACTGGCCATATTGGGGGCGAAGATGGGAATCAGGAACGGACTGACCGCTTTCTGCCCCTTGGTGTACATGTTTTGCACTTCGGTCTCGATCGTGGGGATCCCGCCGCCGCCGGTGTTGATCACCGCGCCGATCATCTCCCGGTTCTCGTCCGTTATGCGCAAGCACGCCCCTTCGATTGCCTCGCGGGCGGCCGCCACGGCAAACTGGGCAAACCGGTCCATGCGCTTGGCAGCCTTCGGATCCATGTGATCCTTGGGATCGAATCCTCGTACTTCGCCAGCGATTTGCACGTCCAGATGCGACGGATCCCAGGATTGGATCCGGTCGATGCCAGAGCGCCCGGCGATCATGCCCTCCCAGAAGGCCTTCGCGCCGATCCCAAGCGGGGTGATTGCGCCCACCCCAGTCACCACCACCCGTCTCACCGACTGGCTCCCCTTCCTGGCATGATCGCCCTTTCCGATCTTGCGTGTGATACTCGCGTTTACGTGTGACCACTCGCTTGCCACGACGCCGTGCTCCATTGCCGGCAGGTCTCATGATGCGTTCAAGTGTACGGGAAGTTTTCTACCGGGTCACGAATGACCGCTATCCCAGGCCAGCATTCCGGGGCCTGGACGTTATCGAGTCACCATCGGCGGCAATCCGAGGCCGAGATCGCCGAGGCCAACCGCCCACACGCTCCGGTCAATCCGCTTGATCAATCCGGTCAGCACCTGACCTGGCCCGATCTCGACGAACGCTGTAACGCCTTCCTCTATCATCCGGCGCACCGACCCCGTCCAATTTACTGGACTCGCGATCTGCCGTGACAATTCCTCCCGAATGCCAGCGACGGTCGTCAGCGGCTCGGCGCTAACATTGGCCACCACTGGCACTGCTGGCTCACGGATCGGCGTCTGCGCAACAACCGCCGCGAACTGCGCTGATGCGTCCTGCATGAGGGGCGAATGGGAGGCGATGCTGACACCCAAGCGCGCCACGCGCTTCGCCCCACGCTCCTTCGCCAGCGCCATCGCCTGCTCTAGGGCTTGTACCTCGCCAGAGATGACCGTTTGTCCTGGGCAGTTGGCGTTGGCCAGAACCACAACGCCCGCCACGCTCGCCTCCCGGCACACGTCGGCCAGCACATCGTCGTCGAGACCCAGCACCGCGGCCATGCCACCAGGCCGCCGTTCCCCCGCTTCTTTCATCAGCCGCCCGCGCTCTCGCACCAACCGGAGCGCCTCAGGGAAATCGAGCGAACCGGCCGCAACGAGCGCCGTGAACTCCCCGAGGGAATGCCCGGCGACCAGTGCTGGAGTGAGCGCCTTCCCCTGCTCGGCCAGCCGCTCTCGCATCGCTTCAAGCGCAGCGACGCTGACGGCAAGGATCGCCGGCTGCGCGTTGATCGTGTCCTCCAGAGTCTCGGAAGGTCCATAAAACATGATCTCCGTCAGGGGGAACCCGAGAACGGCATCAGCCTGGTCAAGGACTCGCTTCGCCGCCGGGGAGATCGCTGCCAGTTCCAGGCCCATGCCAACAAACTGGCTTCCCTGTCCGGGGAAGACCAGCGCGACCTTCCCTTCGATCAACTCCTCACCCACTCCACCATCCCCCAGCATCACATTCTCCGACGCAGCGCCACTCCCGCGAGCGATGCCCGCCATGCTTATGCCAACAGCGTAGCACGCGTATCCGCGAGGGGCGACGAGACACCAGCCGAGCGCCGCACGGATCGCGTTCCATCCGCAAGAACGCCGGTGGATGCCCCTGTCACATGCAGGTTGTCAGCCGGGGAGAGCAAACCGGCTTCGCAGGCAAGAACGCAGGCGCTACCGGCCGCGGTGTAGATCGAAGCATTCCCGGCAAAAAACCGGGCGCCCGCTTCGTGGGGAAAACGGCACTTCCGTTTGCCGGCCACAGGCGGTGCAAATTGCTGGGTACGCAAAACGCGGTGCCGCCTTGCCGTTGCGCTTGCCACGGCTGCCCACCAGGACCGAGCCACAAAAACCGCCGGACCCGATAAGGGGCTCGGCGGCAGAGTTCATCGCTTCGATTGCCCGAATCGCCTCGGCGTTGCGCTCGGCCCGGCGTTTTGCCCGGCACTCAGGGCAGCGCACCGGATGGCGACATCCCCGTTCCGCGTAAAACGCTTGCTCTGCGACGGAAAAAACGAATGATTGCTGACAATCGACACAAATGAGCGTTTGGTCAACGAACGCGGGCGACATGATCTGCCTGTGTTAGCCTCCACCACGCAGCCACTCGGGGTGCTGCGCCAGCGAGTGATCGTGGTTCCGGCCAGTGACTGCACAAGGAAGCAGCCGACCTCCATGAGCCAAAGTATACAAAGATTTACACATCGTGGCGCACTGCCGGCCACGCGGTACAACAGGTGTTACCGGTGAAATGCGCTCACACCGCTGGGAATCGAGCCAACCAGAATGTCCCATCGGACACCGCTTCCGGTTTCCATCGTGACCCCAAGGCGGTCAAACTCCGCCAGCGGCTCTGGCGTCTTCACCTCCATCCATCCGGTGCCGTCGTCCCGCACAATCAGCTCTCCGATGCGTGTCCGCTCCTCGCCACGCGCGACCCAGACACGATACACACGCTGCGGTTTCGATGGCGGACAGCCATTGACGACAACCAATGGAGGCAGCCCCGGCGCTAGGATGAGACGCCCCCGCCCGATCGAGTCGCCGTAGTCGGATGCCGCAAGCGAGGTGAGCATGATGACCTGCCCCCCGGAAGCGAGGTACTGCGCCAGCTTCCGCTCAGCCGCCACCGCTTCGGCACGCTCACTTCGTGTCTCGATGACAAGATTCATCAGCACGCCGGCACCGGCCAGGAGTCCTACCAGAACCGCCGCCACTGCACCCACCATCCATCGCTTGACCACGACCGAGTCCCGCATATGCAGGACACCGCATGAGCGAGAGTGCTCCGGCGGGACGGATTCGTGGATTGAGCGCATCAGCCGCTCGCGCAGCGCCGGCGGCGGCGGAACCGCGGCTGGAGCGGTCACAAGGGCGTCAGTCACCGCGTCGTACACCGCGAGACGCTGGCGGCATTCCAGACAGGTCGCCAGATGGTGCGCAACGTTCCGCTGCTCATCTGGCTCGAGTGCTCCGAGGGCATACGCACCGAGCAGATCGTGCGTCTCATTGCAGGTGATTGGCACAGCCGTTGGGCCGCTCATTGGGGATCAGCGCCTCCCCTGCCGCACCGGACCGCCGGTTCTTCACGCCACCGGTCATCGCCTGGTAGCGATGGCGGGACACGCAAAAGATCAGCCATGCGCTGCATTGCAGCCCGTATCTGAGTCTTGATAGTGCCGAGCGGGCGATTGACGTACTCGGCGATCTCTCTCTGCGTCATTCCAGCAAAATACGCCATCTCCAGCAAGCGGCGATGATCCGGGGTCAAAGTCGCAAGGGCCCGCCGAACATCCTGCCTCATCGCCTGAGTGACCGCCTGATCGGCAGGGTCCGGCTCCGGATCGACGAGCAACGATGTAGGATCAAGCGTCTCCCCAGAATCCGTCAACGTGATCAGGAATGGCTGTTCCCGGCGGCGCCGCAGCACATCAATGGCCCGGTTGCGGGCGACGCGGAGGAGCCAGCCAGGAAACGGACCGCGGCTGGGAACAAACGCCTGCGGATCTTGCCAGAGATGCAAGAACACATCATGAGTGACTTCTTCAGCCAGGCGAGGATCGTGGAGGATTGCGCGTGCGATGCCATGAACAGATGGCGCATAGCGATCGTACAGCGCGGCTAGCGCGGCGGCCTGCCGCTCACGCACCATGGCGACAAGCTCGATGTCGCTGAAGTCATGGAGTGCGCGCTCCGGCCCAGCACCACGAGCCGGCCACTTGCCACGCACGAGGCCATTGCCCTCGCTGCGCGGGGGCGAATTGGCTGCACTGGCGTCGGACGGGTGCGGCGGCGTTCTCGAACGTTCCATCGGCTCTCCGAACGCCGAGTAGGCATCGCCTACCCACAACAAGGACGACGACACCGCCGGATGAGGTTATTGCTAACAGTCTAGCAAACAGCGCTCGTGTGCCCTAGCGTCCCGGAGACGACCTGGCGGACACTTGGCACGTCACCAGCGCTACACGTCACACACCGCGCTACCTCCAGTTGCCCCACTGATCCCCGTGCCGGCTCAGCGGAATCCGCGGCGTCCTCCTCCGGAAGCACCGCCCCGAAAGCCTCCGCCACGGAACCGGCCGGCACGCCCTGAGTGCGCACTCCATCCGCCACTCCTTCTGCTGTCACTGCCACTCGCAGAAAACTCCGCGAATGCGGCAAGCGCCCGGCCCGCGCCTTCGAACAGCGAGAGAAGGCCGCTGCTAGCTCGGCTCAACGACCGGGCCGCGTGGTCACTCGTTCCCTGCCAATCCGGCACGCTCGGCAGGCCGTTCCCCCCATGTCTCGGCCCGTCAGCAGGCTGGCGCTCCGTCCCGTCTCCGGTTACATCCCACCATGACCAGGAGCGAAGAACGCCGGTGCTGCCACGCCGTGGGCGCGGCTGCCACTCCGAACCGGCCCACTCCAGCGCGGGAAGTTGATACCAGCGTGGCACACCCGCTCCAACTGCTGCAAACTTCGCAGTCCAACTCTGCTCCAATCCAAAAGCCACGGCAAATGGTAAGAAGCGCTCGAAGCGCTCCCGCGCCTCAGCCAACCGATCGTACCGTTCAATGTCGGCAAGGTATTGGCGAAAGGCGTTCCAGCGAGCGGCCGCTTCGGCTCCTGCTCGCGTCTTGCGTGGCATCGCCCCGCTCATGAGATAAAGCACGATCCAGCCAGCCAAGACGACGGCCACAGGGAACCAAAACCAGCCAGCAGTGCGAAACACGAAGATCCAGAGTGCTAGCCCTCCCGCCGCGGTGAAGACAACACCGCGGAGTGCTCTGGTCCTCCAAGCTTCACGCGTTTCGTGTGGGGATGCCGAGAAATACCCTCGCAGGACGAGCTCGTGATCAAGCAAAGCGCGCAGCCGTGGCACCGCCTGGGCGAACTGCCCTTGCACCCGGAAGAGCAGCTGTTGCTGCCCTGGCTCGAGCGCTTGACCGAACAGTGCTTCCAGGACGCCCCGCTCAAACACCGTCAGGTGGTCGGACACACCGAGAAAAGTCAGTTCAATATCTCGTCCATAGCCCATGGTTGTTTCCCGCATTGCCAGCACGCCACGGCGAGCAAGATCAACAAGCGTTGCCACGATATCAAGCTCGTTGACCACCTCATCAACGAGCGCGCCAACAACACCGGGCGGGAGATCATCAGGCGGCTCGGGGCGAAAGGCTGCCTCCACACCCGCGTGCGGGTCGCGGCCATGTGCATACCAGAGCCCGTAGACAACGACGCCACCTGCAGCTAGGACCAATAGCCCCATGCCGAAAAACATCATGCTGAGCAGCATGCGCCGGTCAGTCGCTTCCTCCTCCTTCCGGCGCCGGTCATCGTCGCGCTGTTGCCAGGAGGGCTTACTTGCCGCCACGATGTTTGGGAATTGGAGCCGGACGTCCAGGTGGTCACCCCGCGCCAGATCGGTGGCTTCCCATAGCCACACCTGCCCATCCGTGGTGTGTTCTCGTGGCTCGAGCAGCGCGCCATTCTGCGCGATGACAACCTGGTCCAGCGGGACTGGCTTCGGCAAGCGCAGGGTGACGGCGGCATGACGCACCGGAGAGACGTCAGTGACCTCCTGCCCGATGGCCGTCCACCAGAGTTGCTGGTTGGCGAGCGATGGATCTGGATCATCGTAGACGCGAACGACGCCCCGCGCGGTGTATTCGAGCACAAACACCCTCGTCTCGTTCGATGCGGGTTCGAATCCCCAAACGACCGATATCCCCAAACTCGTGCGTTGCACCGAGTAGGTGGCAGGGACATAGAATTCAGGACAGCAGGCGATGCGCTGATAGAAAACGGAACCAGCGGGAGTTTCCTCACGCACGCGGACATCCTCAATCGCATCGATCCGCTGCATGGGAATTTCGGCAAATCCTTCTCGGAAGTATCCCTGCCCGAAGCGCACCTCCTGGCGCTCCAGTATGTGCACGCTCCCGTCCCCATGCAGGTCGAGCTCCACGTCGTACCGGTTCCACTCGACGGATATCTCAGCCAGCGCATCAGGTGCGCTCCGGTCTGGACTGCCGGGCAAGGCACCGGCAATCGCCGCGAGCGCGACTGTTAGAACGAGCCACATGCGAGCCATCATGGCGCTCCTTCGGCAAGAGCATGCCGTGGGTGATCCCCCGGAACCAGGATTCTGCTTTCAGTGCCCTAGCTGCCAGGACGCCTCACGAGGTGTGCGCTGGGGCAAAAAAGACAAGCACGCTCAGCGGCTCTTCAATACTGTGAAACCGGTGTTCCACACCCTTCTCGACGAAGACGATCGATCCGGGTTGAACCGGTCGGTCCTCATCTGCGACACGAATCATGGCCCGTCCCCGTACCACGACGTAGACCTCGTCTTCCTGATGTGGGCGCTGGGGGTCGGTGCCACCCGCCGGCAACGCATATAATCCGACGCTCAACGCGGGGACGCGCAGGAACTCGAGCCAGAGATTCCCTGCCTGGCGGTGCTGCGCTTCAATATCGGCAAGCTCATACGCGAGAATAGCCATCGTCGCTCCTCCATACACCGGTTGTCTCTCGTCCGAGCGTTGCCGCATTGTGACGACTCACTGAGCGCTCGGCAAGTGCACGTGCATCCACATGAACCTTGGCCCAAGCGAGCCGGACCACGTACCCTACACTCCGGGCGCATGGGATGTGCCCAGGGTGATGAACGAACACGCCCGGTATGCCGTCTGATCGACTGGATACAAAACGATGGATCAGGCAATCCAAATCGCTGGCGCAGCGCTCATCCTGGCCGCCTTCATCCTCGCCCAGATCCAGGTGTTGAGCCACTCATCGCGCTGGTATCTCGTGCTGAATCTTGCTGGCTCGGCAATCCTGACAGTCATTGCGCTTGCAGACCGCCAATGGGGCTTTTTCCTGCTTGAAGGAACGTGGGCTGCCGTATCGGCTGTTTCACTAGGCAAGTCTTACTGGTCACGCCGATCATCATCCCACCATGCTCGTGCGACAGCGTGCCAAACGGCGTATCATGAGCGAGGAGATCCGCTGTCGTAGCCGGCGCGCAATGAGTCCGCGCCGCCCGCCACCTCACCGGCGCGCCAGCATTCGCGGTCCCAGGCCAGGCACAGCATCATGGACCAGCAGCGTACCTCCGAGCCTCCCCCAGACGAAACAGGCGACGCTACCGGTCGTCATGCCTCCCCCCATCGCCCGAAGGCATGTCGAAACGGCGCCCAGCGCTCCCAGCCGGGTAGGTCGTTGCTCCGCCCTTCGGCTGCCGGCACAGAACGCGCGTCCCAGAACCGTCTAGGCCGTCTGGGCCTTGCTCGCATAGGAAGAATGGCGCCCCGCACTAGGACTCCTGGCGCCTACCCGTCTCCCCTCCGATCTCCTAGGATCAGAGCATCCAGGCGTGGGGTATCGTCACGCCACCGGAGTGCGCCTCCGAAGGAGCGTCAGCCTGTGGATCAGGTTCTTGCAGGAAGCCGGCAACCAGCAGCGTCGCTGCCATTTGATGCCGGGGCAGATCGCCAAACGTCCGACGATTTGGGAACGTTCCTCGCCTTGCGTATCCTCGTCCCGGTCGGTTTGGCGTTGTGGGCCGGGATTGTCTGGATTCTGTTGCGCGCGTTCACCTAGCGCGTCGCGCAGAGAGGCCACACATTTCGCGCATCACCGTGGCGAAAAGCGATCCTTAGCTCCGCACACCATGCATCAAACGCTTCGCGAACGCGGCCGCGAACGAGGTGACACCGGGCTGTTGCGGCTCGGGCCGGCGCACGGCGTTTGCAACGCGCGCTCGCCCTCAACCCGCTGACCGCGGACTACTCACGCTGGCCAAAGATCGCCGTGTGCGCGCAAAGTGCTAAGTGCAGCCGCAAGCGGACATCCGCATCATCGAGATCGAGGCGGGTCAACTCCCGGATGCGCTCCAGCCGGTACAACACCGTGTTGCGATGCACGCCGAGTAAGGCGGCCGCCTCTTTCGGGCCGCAGCGCGCCGCGAAGAATGCCTCCAGGGTGCGAATCAGCTCGGCGCCGTTTTCCCGGTCGTATTCAATCAGCGGGCCAAGCGCCTCATCGTGGAATGTCCGGAGTTCTGGCAGGTCCTGTGCCGCGAAGAGCAAGCGATAGACGCCGAGGTCGTCGAACCGCGTGAGACGTCCCGGGCCATACAGACGGCGCCCCATCGTGAGCGCCTGTTTCGCCTCTTGATACGACTGGCGAATCCCCCGCGGGCCGGAGCCGATCCGGCCGAGACCCATGGAGATCTCGACACCTGATCCCTCAGGCAAGCGCCGCCGGGCGTCATCGAAGAGGAGCTGCGCGGCAGCAGAGGCTTCCCGGGCGTAGGCTGCCGGCCAGATGATCTCTACCTGATTGTGGCGGATCCTCCAGAGCCGCCGCGCGCCGTGCCGCGCCATCGTCTCCTCAAACGCGGTCCATCGTCCGTCGCGGGGCCGGACGGCGTTCGTGCCACTCCGCTGATCCATCCGGGCGACGATCACGACGTGAGGCATCTCCAGATCATGACCCAGCCGCTTGGCCTGCTGCAGGAGGGACACTTCGCTTTGCAACGCCCCGTCGAGGATTTCGTCCAGCACGTTGAGCGCTAGCTCCTGCCGGGCAGCGGCCGCCGCACGCTCCCGAGCCAGCACGACCGCACAGGCAGCCGCTCCGCGCGAAGCCAGCAGCGCATCCTCAGGGGATTCCTGCCATCCTGGCAGGAGCAGCGACAGAAGCCCCAACAATCCATCCCGTCCGAAGATCGGAGCGACCACCCGCCGCCGTTGCTGGTCAAGCTCAACCACGGTCGTCGGAGGCTCAGCCGGACTGGCCACAGCGCTGGTGCGAAGCCACATGGCGAGTGCCGGACGGCCACGGTCCAGCAGAGCCGGCAACGTCTCGGAGTTCAGCGGCTCGCCACCGCCAATCGCCAGGATCCGCCCGTCGCGGCCCTCGATCACCGTGGGACGCCGCGTCATTTCTGCTAGCGTCCGGGCCACGACAGCGAGCGATTCACCCGCGATCGCCAGCTCCATCAGCCGCCGTCCAGCTTCGAGGCCCTGCCGGTGCGCTTCGCGCCGGCGCTCGGCGATGAGATGCGACGTTTCCCGCTCCAGCGTCGCCAGATCCACATCGGCCGGTAGCTGGAGCAGCGGCAAGGCAGCGGCATCGGCGACCGTGCGCGCGGCGGCCGCTATTCTCCCCGCAAAGGCAATCGCCGACACCCCAGACGCGGCAAGCTGGCGGATGGCGCCCTCAAGTGTCAGGCGCTCATCAACACTCTGCAGCGCCTTGGCGGTGAGCAACACAAGCTCCCCGCCGCGGAGATGGCCAAACGCGGGCGGGCTCGGCGCTGGGCGCGTAGCCCAGGTCACCTCATCATCGAGCCCGGCCTCTCCCGCGACAATCTGCGTGCCTGGTGGCAAACCGTGTTCGAGGAGATTACGAACCGTGATCATTCGCCACGAGCCATTTCACACGAATGCCCTGTTAGGCATCACCATAGCGCTGCAGCTCCCAGGATCCGACCTGAGCGCGGTACTCTTCCCACTCGGCCCGCTTTACCGCGAGCAACTGGTCGTAGACATAGACACCCAGCGCTTCTTGCACCACTGGATCGTGCGTCAACGCACTCAGCGCTTCACCCAAGGTGCTAGGCAGACGCGGCACACCAATTCGCTGCATCCCCTCGTCGTCGTAAGCGGTCAAGGTCTCTTCCAGCGGCTCGGGTGGCTCTTCTCCCTGGCGAATGCCATCAAGGCCGCAGGCCAGCGTGACCGCCAGCGCCAGGTACGGATTGGCCATTGCATCGGGTGAGCGCAACTCGATCGCCGCCTCCTCGCCCGGCGCCCACGAAGGAACCCGGATCAACGACGACTGGCTGACGTGCGCCCACGTTGCGTGGCGCGGCGCCCGGTGCCCAGCATTGAGCCGCTTGTAAGAATTGACTGTCGGGCACAGCACAGCGCACATCCCCGTTGCATGCGAGAGTTGTCCCGCAATGAAGTGATAGGCGGTCGCGGAAAGGGCATCCCCTTCACCGGCGAGGAACGCATCGCTGCCTTCAGGGTACCGGCGCAGGCGCTGGAAAATGTGCATGCCGGAACCGGGCGCGTCGGAAAACGGCTTTGGCATGAACGTGGCGCGAAGCCCATGCCGTTGCGCCACTGCCCGCACCACCTGGCGAACGGTAATAAGCTGGTCGGCCATGCGCAGCGCGTCAGCCGCCAATAAATCGAGCTCTTCCTGGCCTGGCCCGGTTTCGTGGTGCGCGCCGCCGACACCGATGCCCAGAGCATGGAGCGTCTCGACCACCTCATCGCGGACGCGTGATGAAGCATCCTCGCCCACATCGAAATAGCCAGCCGCGTCACGCGTGCGCACCGGATCCGGCCAGTCGCCTCGAACGAGATAGAACTCGACTTCGATGCCGGCGCGATAGTCGAACCCTATTGCGCGCGCGGTCGACAGTACCCGCTCTAGCACCGAGCGAGGGTCGCCATCAAACGGTTGGCCGTCGCGCCGCCTGACCGAGCAACACATGCGCGCCCGCGGCTCCCGGCCATCGCCTCCCGGCCACACGAGCAGCGTGGCCGGGTCCGGCACGAGATACAAGTCGAGCTCAACCCGTCGCGTGCCCGTCAGGGCCGAGCCATCAAACCGATAGCCGTGCTCCAGGGTAGGGGCAAGCAGTTCCAAGGGAATCGTGAGCGCTTTGGCTCCGCCCGTGATGTCCGAGAACAGCAGGTCAACCAAGCGCACATTCGCGGCCGCTAACCGGTCCAGCATCTGGCCAGCGCTGCTCGCCATCGCTGCATCTCGGTCTGTTCCGATCACCATCCGACAATCCTTCCGCCCCTCGATTTGGGCGCTCGATCCAATGACACTCGCACAAAGGGTAGCCTGACCAACGCTTGCAAGCAAATCCGCCCGCCGCGACGCCCGATCTGGCCCGGAGCCGCCCTAATAACGCCGCGCCTTGCTCGTGCAGACTGTCAGGACCCTCTCGCTCGTTTGGTACTGAGCGCACAATTCAAACCGGCCAAGAATGCGGCGCTCGGCACGTGTTCTCGTGCGCGTACCATTCCTAGACTTCACCCCATCAACGGCAGCGCAACGCCTTGGCCGGGGCGACGCCATCGCCGGCAACGACGCCGCCGGGAAGCCCTCGGATTGACAAACGCCTCCAATCTTTGTGAGCGCCATCACGATTTGTACTGTGCGCCGAATTCGCTAGCGCCATTCGCTGTGCTTAAGGAGGATCGCTGGATGACAGACCAATGTCGCGAACAGGCTGCCCAAGCGCCACTCTATGATCCGGTCTTCGAGCATGACGCTTGCGGCGTCGGATTGGTCGTGGACATCCATGGCCGCCCAAGCCGGGCCATTGTGGAGCGAGCACTCGCTGGACTCATCAACCTGACCCACCGCGGTGGTGTCAGTGCCGATGAGCGAACGGGCGATGGCGCTGGCGTACTCACTCAGATTCCCCACGCGCTCTTCGCGCCCGAGTTTGCCAAGCACGGCTATCCGGACCTGCCGGCAGGAGACTACGGCGTGGCGATGGTGTTTCTCCCCCGCGACGACGAGGGAGAGGCACGCGCCAAAGCGCATCTCGTAGCCGCCATGCACGAGTCAGGGCTGCCAGTCATCGGCTGGCGCGCCGTCCCGACCGATCCTGCCGTGCTCGGCGCCATTGCCGCAAAGACGCAGCCACGCATCGCGCAACTGCTTATCGCCAGGCCGGACGGCATGCCCAGTGAGCGCTTCGAACGCACTCTCATGCTCGCCAGGAAAGCGGCCGAGCGCCGGGCCGGCGCCGCCGGTCTCCATGACTTCTACGTCGTGTCCTGCTCGGCCCGCACAATTATCTACAGAGGGTTCTGCCTGCCAGAAGATCTCGCCGCTTTCTACGCGGATCTGCGTGATCCCGCGTTCACCAGCGCGATTGCGCTGTTCCACCAACGCTACAGTACGAATACCCTGCCCACGTGGGCCATGGCTCAGCCCTTCCGCTTTATCGCGCATAACGGGGAGATCAACACCGTTCAGGGGAACCGCTTGTGGATGCTCGCTCGCAAGCCGGCGCTCCACTATGCCGATGGCATCGGTCCCGACGCGCTGGAGCCGGTGGTATCCCTCACGGGAAGCGACTCCGCGAGCCTCGATAACGTCGTGGAGCTCCTCTATCACGGCGGGCGGTCGTTGCCGCACGCCCTGATGATGCTGGTGCCCGAACCCTGGGAGCAGCTTCCCGAGATGCCAGCCGACCGGCGCGCGTTCTACGACTTCCACGCTGGCTTGATCGAGCAATGGGATGGTCCAGCGGCACTCGCCTTCACCGACGGTGTCATTGCCGGTGCGACGCTTGACCGCAATGGCCTGCGCCCGTTGCGCTACGCAGTGACGAGCGACGGCTTGCTGATCGCTGGCTCAGAGGCTGGCACTGTCGCGGTCGAGCCGGAGCGCGTTATTGAAAAGGGCCGCTTGGGCCCCGGCCAGATGATCGTTGTT
>FWPU01001591.1_pt1 | contig 63463 bp, 56 predicted proteins | sample 2228361 | NCBI WGS metagenome assembly FWPU01 (sample SAMEA103939777, study PRJEB20133) | metagenome
TCTGATTTAGACTTCCATGGGGCGGACACATGGGCTTGCCCCGACAGGGGTTGATCTCAGCGTCGGCATGAAGTGCCATTCGGCTGAATCAGCAGATTTTCATTTTTCATAAAAGGAATGCAACGTTGGGTTTCCCCGTTTTTAAGATGTCGAACGAAACCCCTTCAGAAGGCGTGTGACCTCTTCCTTTGTGGGAAATTCCATGTGAACGAGAGCCTTTCCTTTCAGGGCGTCACGAAAGCGTTGGCCGAAAAGCGGGCGTCTGGGGCCTCGAAAGATCACCCCGTTCACAAACCGACCGTCTGCTTCGCAAAGCAGCCTAAGGGCCGCTCCCTTATCTGTCGGGTCATGGTCGGCAGGCACAGGGCGTAGTCTCTCCCTGTACCAGCTGACCGGATAAGGTCCCCATGTGATGCATGGCTGAATCACTTCCACCACAGAAAGACCCGGACACCGAATAGCTTCTACCAGCAGGTCCTTAAGGTGATCCGGATCCGCCGCAAATCCTCTGGCCACAAAAGCGGCGTCGTGCAACACGGCCACTGCTGGCATGTTCAGCGGCGAAGCTTCCACACCGTGCACCTGAAGGCTTCGCACCTCACCCGGAGGTGTGGTGGGTGAAGCCTGCCCCTTGGTGAGCGCATAGATCTCGTTATTATGCACCACGACCGTCATATTGGGATTGCGTCGCAAGGCATGAAGGAAATGATTGCCACCCTCACCGTAGCAGTCTCCTTCACCGGTGGTCACCACCGTGATGAGTTCTGGGTTCGCCGCATGAATTCCCAAAGCCACAGGGATGGCTCGTCCATGAAGCCCGTTGAAGAAATGGCATTGGACATAATGAGGGAGCTTGGCCGCCTGCCCGATGCCTGAGACGAGGCATACCTGGTGAGGTTCCAGATGCAATTCCAAGAAAGCCTTTTTGACGGCGGTCAGAATACCGAAATTAGGGCATCCCGGACACCATTGAATTTCCACGTCGTTCTTAAAAGGATCAAGCATGTTCATGGTAGGCCCTTCCAATAGATTGAGCGGTGAGAGGCAATCCATCGCTTCGAAGAAGATGACCGTAGAAGCTGATGCCCATACCCTGTCTTAACAGGGAAGCCAGTTGAGCCGTGGCATTGTTTTCCACCGTCCAAAGCCTGGCTCCTTGTGGAAAAGATACGGGCGTCAAAGGCCACAGTTCGGTCCAATGGAGCATCCCCACCGGAATGCCTTCCTTTCGAAGCGTGTCTACGGCTTCCACAACCGGGCCTCGCGTGGATCCCCAGGAACAGAAAATTTCTCGAGCGTCCTCCACACGATAAGCTTCCGGAGGTTCCATGACTCGACGCAGATGTTCCATCTTTCGAAGCCTTTTTCCGACCATAAGAGGAACTGTTTGGGCGAGGTCTTCGGTGATATGCCCCCATTCGTCATGCTCGTCGCTGTCTGCCGTGATCAAATGACGGCCGAATCCTGGAGCAAGTCGAGGAGAAATGCCGTCGTCTGTGACGCCATAGCGTTTATAGGTTGTTATGGTTTTCGGGTTGGCAAGAAAAGATTCCGGCTTGCTTCGATCGATTTCAAAGTCCGTTATGGAAAAGCGCGAATCGGCCAGAAATTGATCGCTCATGACGATCACCGGAATCTGAAACCTATCGGCCAGGTTAAAGGCTCGCACCATTTTGTGAAAGGCGTCCTTGGGATCCGCCGGGGCCAACACCGCCTTAGGAAATTCTCCATGACCGGCATGAACGGCGAATAAGAGATCCCCTTGAGCGGTTCGAGTGGGAAGTCCCGTGGCCGGCCCCGGCCTTTGCGCCAAAACAATCACCACCGGCACTTCCACCATGCCCGACAGGCTGATTCCTTCGACCATCAGGGCGAATCCTCCCCCGGAGGTGGCTGTCATGGCGCGCACCCCGGCAAAGCCGGCCCCAAGAGCCATGTTGATGGCGGCGATTTCATCTTCAGCTTGTTCGCAAAAGATGCCCAGCTCTAGAGACCTCTTGGCCAGAAAGGTGATCACACCGGTGGCCGGCGTCATGGGATATCCGGCGATGAAACGACATCCCGCCCTCACCGCTCCCATGGGCAGAGCTTCGTTGCCTGTCACCAGATAGAAAGAGGCATCCCTTTTGGGAAAGGACCAGGGGCAGACGTTTCGGCAGGCGGTCTGAGCCGTAGCATATCCCAGCCGGGCCGCCTTTCGGTTGGCTTCCACCACTTCTGAACCCTTGGCGCCGAACTCACGACCCAAGACCCCTTCCAGTGCGTCCTGCTCCATGCCCAAGACTCCCGCCAAAGCTCCCACAGCGATGGTGTTGGCATAGATGGCACGCCCCAGTTGTTCCTTGGCCATGGTTTTCAAAGGCATGACAATGGCGTTGTCTTCATAAGCTTCTTCCGCCAGTAAAATGCCGCCTTTTTTCAGTCGTCCCGCGTTTTTTTCATAGGCTCCTTTGTTAAGGCATAGAAGAATGTCCGCTTCCATCGTCGGGGCGTTGCACGGGGTTTCTCGAACCCGCAAGGTGTACGTGTTTTGTCCGCCTCGAATCCGGGATTCATATTCCTGCCAGGCAAAAACGGCGTATCCATGGGCGGAGAGCGCCTGCGCCAGCACGTCCCCGATGGTTTGAACCCCTTCCCCGGCGCTTCCAGCCACCACAATGGTGCAATCGTTCATGATTCACTCCTGCAGTATGAGGAAGGTCGATTTTCAGCTTGATCAGACTTTCTTTTTTTTCGCTCTTCGCGTCAAGATTCATTGCATGAAAAGGTGCCAGAAGAGCATGGGGCCCGGCAACCCTTTGAGATCCGTTTTTGCACACCAACTGGAAGGCAAGCCGAATGCGTCGAAAGGGGTGTTGCCATAGAGGCTGTCTGGTTTCACACGTGTAGGGGCGAGGCGGCGCTTCACCCCTACACGCTGCACGCCTGAAACCGGGTTTGTTCCTGCGAGCCTGCCCGAGCATCGGCAATACCAAGGTCTCCAATGCCATGGCAAGGCAGGGGGACGACGGCGTCTCGCCCCTACACGTGTGGCATTGGATGCAACCCTCCAGTGCGGTCTCGGATAAGCTTTGAGCCGACTCTTTCGAGGGATGGTCAAAAGATGGTAAAGGTTTCCTTGTGGGTTTGGGTTAGGGCTGCGAGTCGCCATGAAAAGCCGGGACGTGAATGTATGGGTTCTCTCATTGGTTCAATGCGAGCTGGACATTTCAGGGCTTATGGGAGGCATGACCATGGAAGTGTCTCACGGTGTCTTTCTAGCGGTCGGGTTTCTGCTGGGTGGATTGATCTTCTGGTTTGTAGGGGCGGTTCAGGCACGAAGGTCTTTCAGGGAGGCCCTGGAAACGCTGGAACAAAGGGTCCATGAAGCTGAAAATCGAGCTTCCTTGCTGGAAGGCTCCGCGGCGGAACTTCGAGCTCAGAGCCAAAAGCTCCAAGAGCAGGCAACGGAGCTTCAAAAGGAACTTACGACCGAGCGTACGGCACGGGTTCAAGCCGAAACCCAGCTGGCCGAAACCCTACGACGTCTGGAGGAAGAAAAAGCTCTTCTTGCCGAAGCCAGAATGCAGCTTACAGACACCTTCAAATCCTTAGCCGGGGATACGCTGCAGGACAGTTCGCGCTCTTTCCTTCAACTGGCCAAAGAGACTTTAGAAAAGGTCTTGGCAGAGGCACGGGGAGATTTCGGGCGACGTGAAGAGGCCATTCAGGGTCTGGTGAAGCCACTTGGAGATGTTCTGGTGAAATTTGAAGAACAGCTTCGATCCATTGAAAAAAGCCGACAGGAAGCTTATTCGGGACTCACGGAACACCTTAAGCTTCTGTCCGCGGGATACCAGAGCTTGCAAAAGGAAACGGCCAACCTTGTCAACGCTTTGCGTCGGCCTCATGTTCGCGGCCGCTGGGGGGAAATGACTCTACGTCGTGTGGTGGAATTGGCCGGCCTTTCAGAACATTGCGACTTTTCAGAGCAACTAAGCGCCAACGGTGAAGAAGGTCGCTTGAGGCCGGATCTGGTGGTCCATTTGCCCGCAGGTCGAGACATCATCGTGGACGCCAAAGTTTCTTTGGAAGCCTACCTGGATGCCATGGCCGCCGACACCCCTGAAAAACGCCGGGATGCCCTCATGAAGCATGCCGCTCAAATGCGGGCTCACATGAACGCTTTGGCCGATAAGCGATACTGGAAACAGTTTGATCAGGCTCCGGAATTTGTCGTCATGTTCATTCCGGGAGAGGCGTTTTTCAGTGCTGCGGTAACTGTGGATGGAAACCTCATGGAAGAAGCTTTGACCAAAAAAGTGATTCCCGCCACTCCGACCACCCTCATCGCTTTACTGCGATCCGTCGCTTATGGATGGCGCCAGGAACAGCTGACTCGAAACGCTCAAGAAATCAGTGAGCTCGGCAAGCAGCTTTACGAACGTCTTAGGACTCTGGCGGACCATCTGGGCGAAATGGGCCGTCACCTGGAAAAGGCAAACAAAGCGTACAACGCCGCCGTGGGATCCTATGAAAGCCGGGTGCTGCCTGCGGCGCGAAGGTTTCAGGAATTGGGCGCGGCCGCAGAAGGGCCGCAGCCCGACCTTCGTTATGTTCAGGTGGCTCCTCGATCCCTCATATCTTCCCGGGAAATCGAAGAAACATGAGGGGGAAGACGTGTGCGCTATCCTTCATCGCCGATGCCCTCCTCAACGATGAGAGGCTGAGCCTCCTCTTCGGGTTTCGGCAGAAGATGGCGAGGAACAAAAGCGATGGTAGCGATAAAGGTGGGAACCACGGCACTGGCGATCACGGCCGCCACCAAGAAAGAATACTGCTCCTGGGTCACAATTTGGTGGGAATAGCCGTAGAGGGCGGAGATTGTCCCAAACGTAAGCCCTGTGGACATCAAGAGCGTGTAGTACCAGCGCTCATTGCGTTCACGTCTGAACTGAGCGATCACAGGAAAAAGGCCGAAAATCTTGGAAAGAACTTTTCCTCCGAGCAACAAGACAAAGACGATCGGTGCGGAGACCAGGGCCGGCACGGACACAAGTGTTCCGGCACGAAGGAAATAAAACGGTGTGAGGAAACCGACCGTCAAGGTTCTCACTCGGCGCATCCAGAAGGAGTCCCCTTTAGAAAATTCCGCTAACACCATGCCTACCAAATATGCCGGCAGAACGGCCTCACTTCCCGACCATAAGGCCAAAGCACCCAAACCGAACAAAATCAAGATGATCCATTTGGTGCGTATGGCGGCTGTTCGATAAGCGTAGATGTGCGTCAGCATGCGGCTGAAGAAAGGCAGAACCGCCAGGACAAAGACGGTCACGCCCACGAACACGACGGTCTTATAGGTAAAAGGGGCGAACATCAGGCCCAAGGCAATGACTGTTCCCAGATCGTTGATGAAGCAGGCTCCCAAGATCCCCTTCCCGAACTCGGTCCTGTTGAAACCGGTTTCCAGCATGACGGCATACACGACGGCCATGGAAGTCGTGGAAAGAGCGATACCGGCCAACCAGCTGGCCTGAGGGTCCCAGCCCAAGAGGTATCGAGCTACAGCGGCACAACCTAGAAACGGCGCGAAGAAACCGATGAGGCCGACAACGGTCACTTCTTTCACTTTGTGACGAATGATGTCAGGATCCAATTCCGCGCCGGCCAGAAAAGTGAGCAGGACTGCTCCCGAACCCGCTAGGAAACGCAACCAATCTTGATTGGCGCCTAACAATTCCATTTTTCCCATGTGTCCGGCGACAAAAGCTGCCGCGACGCCCACACAGATTTCGATGAGCGCAATGGAAAGCCGAAGATGGTGCGCGATCACAGCGGAGATGACGGCCAACCCAAGCCAGATGGTGGCGGTGGTGAAAGCATGCTCCATAAGGGCGTCCTCCTTTCGTTGAAAACTTCCAAACCGGGGCTCGAAACATAAAAAAACCCGCTTTGCAGCGGGTTCGTCTCGCCTGAAAGACCTCCTCCCGCCCGAAAGCCTCTGCGGTAGGAGTCATCAGCCCGTGATGGGCGGTTCGTGGGGGACTCCATCCCCAAAATTCCGCTTTTCTTAGCGACTCCCCAGATAAAAATCAAGGCAGAAAACCCGATCATTTTTCAGAGCAAGTTTTCCCAGGGAGCTTGAGAAGAAAAGGCGGGCCGTGATGTTGAAAACCTCGCACCAGGACAGGCCCATGGATTCGGAAAACGGGACAACCCCCTTTGAAAGGCCGAAGGGGGTCGTCTCCCTGACGTGCGTGCGTTACTATGCATGGGAAACTTCGGGCCGAAACGGTGGAAAAAAGAACGGCCTTGGTCAACACCACAAGAAAGACGCCGATGGAGGTGAACCATGAGGATTCAGATCAACGGGGGAATGAGTCGCCGCACGTTTGTTCAGGGTGTCACGGTAGGAGCCGCCCTGCTGGCTATGCCGGGTGCGATCAGGCCCGTCATGGCCCAGGCGGGCGGCAAGGGTTCGGCCTGGGACGTACCCCCTTTGCCGTATGCGGAAAACGCCCTGGAACCACATCTTTCCGCCAAAACCCTGTCTTTTCATTTCGGGAAACATCATCAGGGCTATGCGACGAAGCTCAAGGAGTTGGTGCAAGGAACCCCTTTTGCCGCCATGAGTCTGGAAGAAATCATACAGGCGACGGCGGGCCAGGCAGATCATAAAGCGATCTTTAACAATGCAGCCCAAGTCTGGAACCATACCTTTTACTGGCGAAGCATGAAGCCTAAAGGTGGTGGAGAACCCGAAGTGGCTTTGATGCAAAGATTTATTAAGGATTTCGGAAGCTTTCAGGCATTCAAAGAACAGCTTCGAACCGCGGCTTTGGGGGTTTTCGGCAGCGGCTGGGCATGGCTCGTGGAGGATGCCGGCGTTCTCAAGATTGTGCAAACTTCCAACGCGGACACTCCCATCGCTCACGGGCAAAAGCCCCTGCTCACCATCGATGTTTGGGAACATGCCTATTACCTGGATTACCAAAACCGTCGAACGGACTATGTTCAGGCTTTTCTGGAACACCTGGCGGATTGGTCCTTTGTGGAAAAAAACCTCACCGCCGGTTGATGAGCTTCAGACCCGGACCTTTGGGATCAGTAGAAAGAGCCGCTGCGGAAAGATCGTTTCCGCCAAAAGAGACAGAACTGAAAATGAAAGAGCCTCTGTGCCCGAGGCTTGGGTGTTCCAACACCCAAGCCTTGAATCTGAGAAGGTTAAGGTTCATGGTTTCACGGCTATGCTTGACGGCTGGACGCCGGGCGGCAGCTTGACATCATCCGGTCGGGGTTTCATAGGGGTTGCCATTGGGCACGAAGGGACCTTGAGGCCCTGATTAAGGAACGGGACAGCCTTTTGGGGCTGCGTCTCTCCCTCAACACGCCTGCAAAAACGTCTTAACCCAACCGCACCGCCGTGCCGCTGACACTCACCATAAGCATGCCGTTTTTTTCGCCGAGCACCTCATAATCGATGTCAACCCCGACAACCGCGTCCGCCCCCAAACTCAGTGCGGATGCCTTCAACTCTTCCAAAGCCGTCTCACGCGCCTTGCGCAATTCTTTTTCGTAAGCCGCCGACCGCCCACCCACGATGTCGCGAATGCCGGCAAAAAAATCCCGAAAAACGTTGGCCCCCATGATGGCTTCGCCCGTAACGATGCCTAAATAGGCCGTGATCGTGCGCCCTTCCACATTGGGAGTCGTGGTGAGAATCATGGGAAAAACCTCCGTTCGATTAGGGTTGCCCTGCCTGCCTTCCTTGGTTATTTTGCTTCATAAAAAATCGATTTGAGGAAGACAACAGGTTTTCGCTTTTGGAACGAAGATTCTTGGGATGGGAAGGAAAAAGGAGAGACATGAATCGGAAGGGTTTACTTGTTCTGTGTGCTTTGTTTGTCGTGGGTTTTTTCCTATGGAACCTTTGGGCTGATCTGGCGGAAGCGGCACGGTTCGGGGGAGGAAAGTCTTTTGGAAGCCGTCCTGGTTATCAGCGGAGTGCTCCGGCGCCTTCCACGCCTTACGGCACCCCCCAAAGGGATAGCGGATTGACAAGCCGTGGAGCCATGCCCGGATCGCCTCTAGGATCGGCGGGTCGTTCCTGGGGAGGGATGCTGGGCGGCCTTCTTTTGGGAGGTCTCATTGGATCCCTTCTTTTCGGTGGAGGCCATGCCTGGGGTGGGCCTAGTCTTTTGGATCTTCTCGTGATCGGCGGCGGACTGTTTCTTCTGTTTCGATTTTTAAAAGCGAGGCGTCTGGCAACATCATCGGCTTCGGGTTTCAACCTGTCCGGCTCGCCCACATGGTCCGGCGCCGAAACGACTCCAGAACCTGAGGAAAAAGAAGGCGTTATGCGCAAGGCGGAACCGAACCCGGCAGGGCGTGCGTTTCCCGAAGACTTTGATTCTCAAGGTTTTATAGAAAAAGCCAAAAACCTTTATGTGCAGCTGCAGGAAGCCTGGGATCGCAGGGACCTCAAGGCCATTCGGCCATTGGTTTCGCCCGAAGTTTTTGAAGAGATTCAGCGTCAAGCCCAGGAGGATTCTCAGCCGAGCCACACACACCTTTTGTGGATTCAACCTGAGCTTTTGGAAGTTCGGGACATGGACGGCCATACGGTGGCCTCGGTGCTCTTTGACGTGATGATGCGGGAAACGGACCAGGAAATGGCCAAGCAGGTCCGGGAGTTGTGGCATTTCCGGAACCAGGGACCCCCGGATGCCTGGATTGTCGAAGGACTGCAGCAGGTGGCCGGGTAGTTTTCGGTTTGTTGTTTGATTCTAAGTGAGACTAAAAAAACCCTCGGCATGGCTCGGTGCCGAGGGTTTTTTTGCATGGTGAAGAATTTGTTTTCCGTCCCCTTTTCCTTGCACTAGGCAGGGCATGACCCTCTCTGCTATAGTCTCCCGCCGAGCTTCGGGCCTTCGGCCTGCATCTTCAGTGACACTTACTTATCCTTCAACCCAGGATCGGAAAGGTGTTTTTCCCATGCCCAGAAGACAGGACATTCACAAGGTATTGATTATCGGGTCGGGACCCATTGTCATCGGTCAGGCTTGCGAATTCGACTATTCCGGGACACAGGCCTGCAAGGCGTTACGGAAGCTTGGTTACGAGATCGTGCTGGTGAATTCCAATCCCGCCACCATCATGACGGACCCGGGCATGGCTGATGTGACCTACCTGGAACCGCTCACGGTGGAATATTTGGAAAAGATTATTGCCAAGGAGCGACCCGATGCGGTCCTGCCGAACCTGGGCGGTCAAACAGGTTTAAACCTCACGGCGCAGCTTTATCGACAGGGCATTCTGGACCGTTACGGAGTGCGCATCATCGGTGTGCAGGCTGACGCCATTGAACGTGGAGAAGACCGAATCGCCTTCAAGGAAACCATGAATCGTTTGGGGATTGAAATGCCTCGAAGCCGTCCGGCGTTCCGTGTCCAGGAGGCGGAAGAGATCGCTTCTGAATTAGGCTATCCGGTGGTCATTCGACCGGCGTACACCTTGGGCGGCACCGGAGGCGGCTTGGTCTACAATGTGGAAGAATTGCGTACTGTGGCCAGCCGAGGCCTCGCCGCCAGCATGGTCGGGCAGATTCTTGTGGAAGAATCGGTGTTAGGCTGGGAGGAACTGGAACTGGAAGTGGTCCGTGATGCCAAGGGCCAATGCATCACCGTGTGTTTTATTGAAAATGTGGACGCCATGGGCGTGCACACGGGCGATTCCTTTTGCACGGCCCCCATGCTGACCATTGACCCGGCCCTGCAGAAACGCTTGCAGGAGGCAAGCTATGCCATTGTGCATGCCATCGAAGTGATCGGTGGTACCAATATTCAATTTGCGCATGACCCCAAAACGGGCCGCGTGGTGGTCATCGAGATCAACCCGAGAACCTCCAGATCATCGGCTCTGGCTTCCAAAGCCACCGGATTTCCCATCGCCCTGATTTCGGCCATGTTGGCTGCCGGAGTCACTTTGGACGAAATTCCCTACTGGAAGGAAGGCACTCTGGAAAAATACGCCCCCTGGGGGGATTACGTTGTGGTCAAGTTTGCTCGATGGGCCTTTGAAAAGTTTCCTGGGTCCTTGGACAAACTGGGGACTCAGATGCGGGCCGTGGGCGAAGTGATGAGTATCGGCAAGAATTTCAAGGAGGCTTTTCAGAAAGCGGTGCGATCTTTGGAAATCGGCCGTTATGGTCTGGGCTTTGCCCGCGACTTTCATACCAAGTCCCTGGAAGAACTCCTGTCTATGCTGGGGGAACCCAGCAGCGAAAGGTATTTCCTTATTTACGAAGCCTTGCGCCAAGGAGCGGACATTCAAACCCTTTACGAAAAGACCCATATCAAACCTTATTTTCTGGAACAGATGCGGGAATTGGTGCTTTTGGAAGAAGAAATCCTTTCTTATCGAGGAAAGGATCTTCCGGAAGAACTGCTACGCCGTGCCAAACAAGACGGCTTCAGCGATCGTTACCTGGCCAAGCTCTTGAACATTCCCGAAACGGCCGTTCGAAGACGACGTCAACAACTGGGGATCGTTCAGGGTTGGCACATTCTTCCCGTAAGCGGTGTGGAAAATGCCGCGTATTACTATTCCACATACAACGCTCCCGATCAGGTCCAAACCAGCGACCGGCCCAAGGTCATGGTGCTTGGAGGAGGCCCCAACCGTATCGGCCAGGGTATTGAATTCGACTATTGTTGCGTTCATGCGGCCTTTGCTCTACGGGATTTGGGTTATGAGACCATCATGGTGAACTGCAATCCCGAAACGGTTTCCACAGACTATGACACCTCGGACAAACTATACTTTGAACCTGTCACCGTTGAAGACGTGCTGGCCATTTATGAAAAGGAAAAACCCATCGGGGTTGTAGTCCAGTTCGGTGGACAAACACCGCTCAATATCGCTCGAGAGCTGGCCGAAGCGGGCGTGAACATTTTGGGGACGTCTCCCGATGCCATCGATCTTGCGGAAGATCGAGACCGTTTTCGAAAGCGTATGGAAGCCTTAGGTATTCCCATGCCGGAATCGGGCATGGCCGCCACCTTGGAAGAAGCCTTGGAAGTTGCCAAACGTATCGGGTACCCCTTGATGGTTCGACCGTCCTATGTGTTGGGAGGTCGAGGCATGGAAGTGGTCTACGATGAGGAAATGCTTCGCGAATACGTGTTGGCCGCCGTGGGGGTGACCCCGGATCGCCCGATCCTTATCGACCGTTTTCTGGAAGACGCCATTGAGGCGGAAGCCGACGCTCTTGCCGATGGAAAGGACGCCTTTGTGCCGGCGGTCATGGAGCATATTGAAAGGGCTGGGATTCATTCCGGAGATTCCGCATGCGTCATTCCTCCCATCAGCATTCCCGCTCGTCATGAGGAAACCATTCGAGAATACACCCGCCGCATCGCCATTGAGCTCAATGTCGTGGGGCTTATGAACATTCAGTACGCCATCGCCAAAGACAAGGTTTACGTCTTGGAAGCCAACCCTCGAGCATCCCGCACGGTGCCTTTGGTTTCCAAGGTGTGTAACGTCCCCATGGCCCGCCTGGCGACGCAGCTCATGTTGGGCAAGTCCTTGGCGGACCTGGGCCTTTCTTCGACACGCAACCTGACCCATTTCGGGGTTAAAGAGGCCGTGTTTCCGTTCAACATGTTTCCGGAAGTGGATCCGGTGCTGGGGCCCGAAATGCGTTCTACGGGCGAAGTGTTGGGCTTGGCGGAATCCTTTGGGCTGGCCTTTTTTAAGGCCGAGGATGCGGCGATGCAACGCCTTCCTGAAGAAGGCTGTGTGCTCTTTACCGTCACCGATAAAGACAAGCCGGCGGCCTTGGAAGTGGCCAAGCGGTTTCATCAGATGGGGTTCCGCATTCGAGCCACACGAGGAACCTATCGCTTTTTCAGGGAAAACGGGCTCGTCTGCGAACCCATCGACAAAATGCACGAAGGACGTCCCAACATTGTGGATGCCGTGAAAAACGGTGAAATTCAGCTGGTTGTCAACACACCCAGCGGACGACGCAGTGAACATGACGATTCCTACATTCGCAAGGCTGCCGTGAAATACAAGGTGCCGTATATCACGACCATCGCTGCAGCCGAAGCGGCGGCACGAGGGATCGAGGCGTGGCGCCGTGGACACGGGGAGGTGAAATCTCTTCAGGAATATCACGGGGCCATTCGATGATCCTTAAAGCGGCCTTAGGCTGAACATACCTAGACGGAGATGAGGCATGGAAGGTGTTTTTCCAGTGGGGCTCAAGAGGTACGAGGAGCCCTATCGTTCGGTGGCTGCAGTGGTGGAGGCCGCCGGAGGTTTTGGTTCCGCAGGGGCAACGACCCGTGTTTTTGTGAAACCGAACGTGGTCTGCTGGACTTCGGCCACGCCCTTTCCCAAATGGGGTGTGATCACCACGAGTCGGGTTGTGGAAGACGTGGTGCGCTGCCTCAAGGACGCCGGGGTCGGCACGATCATCTTGGGGGAGGGCCTTGTGAACCTAAACCCCAAAGACAAAGGCTTGGCGGAAAGAGCCTTCCATGCTTTGGGTTATGAGACACTGGCGCGGCGTTACGGCATCCAGGTGGTGGATGTGTTTCAAAGGCCGTTTCGTAAGGTGCCTGTCGGCGACGGTGTAGAATTGGCCTTCAATGCGGATGCTTTGGAAAGCGATTTCATTGTGGACCTTCCCGTGCTCAAAACCCATGCCCAGACCGTGGTGAGTCTGGGGATCAAGAACCTGAAAGGGCTGATCGACATGGCCTCGCGGAAGCGATGCCACAGCCCGGATTCCCGGTGGAACCTACATCGCATGGTGGCCGCTTTGCCCAAAGGCCTTCCTCCTGTTTTTACCGTCATCGACGGTATCTACAGCAACGAACGAGGGCCGGGCTTTGACGGCACGGCACATCGTATGAATGTTCTGGTGGCTTCTCGGGATCTGCTTTCGGCGGACCTGGTGGGGGCGGCTCTTTTGGGATATGAGGCCCACCAGGTCCCGCACCTGGAGTGGGCGGCGAAAGAAGCCGGCCGACCGGGAGATCTTTCCGATGTCATGGTGTGCGGAGAATCCCTGGAGTCTTTACGACGCCCTCACGCCTACACCTTTGAATACACTTCAGACGGCTCCCTGCCCAAGGCCATGGCTGGTTTGGGGATTCAAGGCATCAACTATCGCAAATACGATGATACCTTGTGTACCTATTGTTCGTTTCTGAACGGACTGGTCCTCACGGCCGTTGCTCGAGCCTGGCAGGGGACTCCATGGGACGATGTGGAGGTGCTTACCGGCAAAGCCATGGATCCCACACCGGGAAAAAAGCACACCATTTTGCTCGGTCGATGCATGACGAAACGGCATCGAAACAACCCGGCCATTGTGCATGCTCTGCCCGTCCCGGGATGTCCTCCGGAGCCGGCGACGATCGCCCGCGCCTTTCATGAAGCCGGCATTCCTGTGGACCCGGCCGTGCTGGAAAGTTATGCTGTGTACCCAGGAAGGTTTCTCAAAAGATACGCCGAAAGGCCCGAATTCGAGGAAGCCTTTTACCAGGTATCCTAGAGTGTGAATGTCTTCCTGAGAGTGAGACGCTGTGAGGGGAAAGCGTGGGTCGTTTCAGCTTGCAAAGTCTTTACAAGGTGTTCAAGGAAAGGCGATGGCTTCCAAGAAAATTCGGCTGAGCCGGAGGGAATTTGAAGAAGTTGTCGAAAGGGCTGTGTCGCGCATTCCGTGGGAAATTCGCAGGCACCTGGAAAACATGGTGATTGCGGTGGAACACCGTCCAAGTCCTGAGCTTCTTGAAGAGATGGGACTTCCATCCGGTGAGACCCTCCTGGGCCTTTATGACGGCGTGCCGCTACCCGAACGCAGCCTCACCGATCCTCCTCTGTACCCCGATACCATCTACATCTTTCAAGACCCTCTGGAAAGACTGTGCAGCACTCGAGAGGAACTCATGGAGGAAATCGAGCTCACCGTGGTCCATGAAATCGCTCATGCCTTTGGGATTAGTGACGAACGCCTCGAAGAACTGGGATACGGCTGAAAACAACAACGACGCCCCTCAATCCTGCAGGACGTGGCGGTGAAAGTTCGTGACACGCGCTCAAAGGGAGTGGGGGACTCAACGTGGCCACGGGTTACGGTTTGGGTATGAAAACCAGTTGAGGGTCCAGGTTATAAGTCCAGGGAGCTCCCGAATTTCTCCAACCGTTTTTCATGCGTTTGCCATCGAAATAACTTTCCGCGTCTTTGATTTTGTCGCCTTCAAAACCGTCCACGATGTTGTAAACATTCGTAAAGCCGGCGGCCGCCAGGCGTTCGATAGCCTTGGCGCTGCGGTGGCCGGAGCGGCACATGACCAGGAGAAGGTCGTCAGGCTGAAAACGCGCTTTGACTTGGGCTTCGAAGTTCGGATTGGGGACCAGAGGAAAATCCTTCTTTTCGTCGTTCCACTGACCGGCCCAAATTTCCGAAGGAATGTTCACAGCCATGGCCGGGTGCCCGACAAAGACGTATTCTTCGGGCGTGCGCACATCGAGGATCTTTACCTTTTGAGGGTCAGCCTTCCACATTTCATAGGCTTCCAAGGCGGTGACGTACTTGTTGAAGCTGGTTCTTTTCTTTTCATCGGAAGGCACATCGGCTGCGATGGCGCTCACGGTAAAGACTGTAAGAACGAAAACACAAACCCAGATCCAAAGACGTTGTTTCATGTTTTCCACTCCTGTCTGTGAGTCCCCCACACTTTTTGACAATGTTTGACATGGTCTGTTGCCTTGTCAATGATAAAAGTTACAGGAGACTCATAGGACATGGCACGATTCAAGACGGACTTAAGGCTAAGGAGGTCTCTGATGTCCAGCAGAAGGAAACTGAAAACTTTAACGGTGGTGGGGTTGATGGTTGTCGTGTGTGCTGGAGCGGCGGCAAGCCCTTCTGAGGAAGAGCGGGCTCGGCAGTTGGGATCCAACGCTGCGACCGAACTTCAGAAAGTCTTGAGATCGGAGTTGATGGCGGCCATCCAAGAGGGTGGACCGGGGCAAGCCATTCGCGTGTGTTCCCAAAAGGCTCTGCTCTTGACACAGAGCATTCCGCGGCTCATGGATGTTCCGTCCATGACGGTCAAACGAACCAGTTTGCGGTGGCGCAACGAGATGAATCGCCCTGATGATCTGGAGACCAAGATCCTCAAAGAGATGGAAGCCCGCCTTCAGGCTCAGGAAGCTCTCGAACCCGTCCTTCGGCTGGAAAACAAAGCCTATCATTACTTTGAACCGATTCGAACAGCCGGCGTATGCTTGACCTGCCACGGCCCTGAAGAAAAAATGCCCGAAAATATTAAGCAAACCCTGAACACGCTTTACCCTCAGGATCAGGCTCGAGGGTACAACGCCGGGGAATTTCGCGGCGTGATTCACGTGACCATTCCCCGGGAGGTGGTGGCGGAGCCGTAAAGGACCACTGCCTTGAGGTCAATGTGAGATCTCCTGTGATTCCTTGATATGGGAAGTGCCGGGGATCAAGGTTTTGGTGGCCAGCACGCCTGGAAGTTTTCGAATGTTTTCATGAACAAACTGGGAAATGGTTTCGGCGTCGGAACTGAGAAGATCCCGGTGCAGCCGGATCTTCACCAAAAGATCCACATCTCCAAAGACGCTGTGCACCTCCTGAACTTCCTTGAGATCCAGGAGCTTTTCCATGATTTTTTCTTCTTTTTTGGCCTGCACGTTCATGAGGACAAAGGCTGTGATGGTTCGCTGCATTTCAGGGTAGTGCTGTCCATTGACGTTTTTCATTTTTTCTCGAAAGGCCTCCATGTCGTCGGGAAGAATGTCGTTGAGGCCGATGCCGTATTGGCGTCGTTCCCCTTGTTCCCACAGTCTTACCGAAACATAGGCGTAAAGGTCGGCTGTGGTGCGACCGGGAAAACCGTCGACCAAGCGGGCTTTGGAAAGAAGCATGGTGAGAGGACGGTAAATATGGTTGTACCAATCCCTGGCGGCTTCCTGCAGCGTGATATCGGTTCTTTGCAGGCTTCGCAAGTAGTCGAGATGACGTTGAATCTGGGCCAACAGACGGTCATATTGTCCGGGTTCGGTGAGAGTAATATCCGCGTGAAGGCCGGTGACATCAAGGAAATGAGCCCGTTGCCGATAGATGGCGTCCTGTAAGTTGTCGCCGGATGGAATGAATTCCACGATATGCGCTAGAATTTCATCATGCCCTAAGGCTTTGGCGGCGGCAACGCGGTGATTGCCGTCCTCGACAAAGTAGACGTCTCGAATCTGCCACAATTTCACAGGGGGCATCACCACGCCCTGTCTCATGGCGTTCTTGATCTGTTCAAACCGTTCCGAGGGGGCGCGGCTTTTCAGGTGAAACCGTTCGTCGAAATCCTGATAGCGGCCCACACTGCCCACAATCTTGGCCAGAGGCACCGTGCGCAGACCTCGATCCCGGCATTCATAAGCGCCGTCGTGGTGCTGAAGGTCATGAAGGGTATCGGGTCCAGGGGGTTTGGCAGTTTCGGGTTTTCGAAGCCCTAACCTTTCAAGCCATCGTTTCATGCTCTGTATCCACTATGGACCAGCCGACGGTGTTCACAATGGTGGTTTCGCCGAGCTGAAGAAGCCTTTGGGAAGGCTCATGGAAGGTACGGTGCACATGCCCGTGAATAAACCAACGGGGCTTTTGGGAACGAATAAACCGGACGAAACACTGAAATCCCCTGTGGCAGAGATCCTGCCCGTCGCCGTAACCTCGAGGCGGTGCGTGAGCCAAAACCATATCCACACGGCCGTGCCATAAGAGTTTCAGGCGCGTTCTCCAGACGATCCAGCTCATTTGGGTTTCCGTATACTGCATAGGGCCGCCATTGTACCACATGCACCCTTCAAAGCCCACGATCCGTAAGCCCTTGAAGGAGATAAGGCGACCATGCACATTGACGGCACCTCGAGGGGGCCGACCCGCATAGCGAATGTCATGGTTGCCCCGCACATAGTAGACGGGGACGCGAAAAACATGTCCCAGATACGTGAGGTATTCCGGCGGCACATCCCCACAGGAAAGCACGGCATCCAGGGGTAGAAAGGCCCTTGGATCGGCCACGGGAAAAAGTTCCGGACTCACCGTATCGGAAACGGTCAAAAAACGCATGGTGCCAATTCCGCGTCTGAAAAAAACTGCCGAGCCTGTCCTGGATGGAGCGCTCGAGAACTAAGTCCGACCGTAACGTGAGATCACGGGGCGACCAATCCTTCGTAGGATCGGCCCCATGTCTCCGCCCTTACCACAGACCCGTATGGGGGAACCAATGCATCCGCCCTTCCCACAAACCTGTAGGGGCGGACCGACGTGTCCGCCCATGACCCCCACGGTGCAGGATCGGACCCATGCGCCCGCCCATTCCCACAAACCCGTATGGGGGAACCAATGGGTCTGCCCCATCTCCGGCGAAAACCACTGGACCCCTTTGGCAGACAATCCGTGGACCATCTCGGGTGACAACGCGTGGACCATTATCGGCCGAAAGAGGACATCCGCCCATGACCACAAACCTGTAGGGGCGGACCCGTGTGTCCGCCCCCCCCGACTCCGCGGAACGATGCCTCCTTTGCCCTTCGCAAAAGGACCGAAAAGGGCACACCCCCTTCCTCCTCGTCTATAGAGCCACCACCAGAAGGCCAACGGTTTTTGTCGGCTGCTCTGTTTGGATTCGGCTTCCTTTTCTGATGTGGAGGACCTTGTTCGAGAACTTGCGATACCAAGGCTTCTCGCCGTTTTCAGGTAGGGGCGAGGCGCCGCCTCGCCCCTACACAGCTAAAACGGCGATCGGGTAAAGCCGATCGCCCAGTCGCAAGGCGAACCGATCTTCGTCCACAGGCTCGATCCATTGAGCCACCTGATAATAGGCGGGTCTGGAGAAACGCGCCGGAAAGCGTCCTTGCCGAATGCGGCAATAGAGCACGTTTTCCGCTCCGACCCACAGACTGTGGGGATCCAGGATTTCGGTTTCCGTAAGGTGCTTGAAAGTCATCTGCAGGTGGATTTCATTGGAGCCGTTGGTGATGCGATCCACGCGTGTGATGACAAAGGGTGTATCCGCCACGACGATGGGATAAACCCGACCTTGCCATTCGAGGACATAACGGCCGTCGTCGCAAAGACGCAGGCACTGATAAAAAGTTTCAAGAATTTCACGTCGGAAAATGGGCCGTTCTCCATAAAACCAATCCCCTTCTCGATCCACCACGATGGGGATATCTTCTCCGTTGGGCGTCATGGTCTCCGTTCGAACTTGGCTGGATTGAAGTCTGTTGTCGCTCATGATAACTCCTTTGATGGTGTGCATGGGCTCCTCAGGATCAAAAGGTTTTGCGGCTGTCCAAAAGCAGTGTGACCGGACCGTCGTTGGTCAAATGAACGGCCATGGTTTCTTGAAAGATTCCCGTGGCAACAGGAACGCCCAAAGCTTGAACTTGTTGAATGAAGGTTTCGTAAAGACGTCGAGCAGGCTCCAAGGGGGCCGCGTCCACAAAGGAGGGGCGGCGCCCTTTGCGGCAATCACCCCAGAGGGTGAACTGGGAGACGGCCAGGACGGCCCCGCCTGTTTCCAGCACCGAACGGTTCAGTTTTCCTTGCTCGTCCTCAAAGATTCGCATATGGACGATTTTTTCCGCAAGGTACCGGGCATCCTGGTCGGTGTCTTCGCGACCGACGCCGAGAAGCACGAGAAGACCTTTGCCGATCGCCCCCACGATGTTTCCTTGGACTTCCACGGACGCTTGAGAAACCCTCTGCACGACGGCTCGCATGAAACCTTCCCTCACCTTTTTTGACCTTTTCAACCGACGCAGGATATAAAAGGCACCCGGCCCATGGCAAACGCTTTTGAGAAACAGGAACGAAGCCCATGACCCATTCCCCTACGGTGCTTCTGGTCAACCCCTGGATCACGGATTTTGCTGCTTACGATTTATGGGCGAAACCTTTGGGACTCTTGCTTCTAGGCGCCTTGCTGCGCGATGAAGGCTGGCGTGTCTTTTTCATCGATTGTCTGCAGCGGCACGACCCGGATACGGAAGGGCGTGCCGATGTTCTTCGGGGAAGAGACGATGCTTTCGGGACGGGAAAATATTTTAAGATGCCCCTACCCGTTCCGGAGGTTTTGGCCGATGTGGGCCGTCCCTTTTTCCGCTACGGAATTCACCCGCACAGCTTTCGAAAGAAGCTGACCGAAATCCCCAACCCGAACCTGGTGTGTGTCACCAGCCATATGACCTACTGGTATCCCGGGGTTCAGGAAACCATTGCTGTGATTCGAGAGGTTTTACCGGGGGTGCCGGTGTGGCTTGGGGGCATCTATGCGCGGCTGTGCTCCAAGCATGCTCAAGAAAAAAGCGGCGCCGACCGTGTTTTCAGTGGATCCTTGAAAGAAGTGGCTTTGGCGCTGGAAAAATTTTTAGGATATCCGGTGAAAAATGCCGAGGCCTGGGAAAATGTCACGCAGGCGTGTGTACCGGCCTTGGATCTGCTGGAGCAGCCTACCTACGGACCCCTTCTGTTAAGTCTCGGCTGCCCTTATCGGTGTCCGTATTGTGCTTCGTCGGTCCTGCAAAAGGAAAGACTCACCTTTTCGGTTGATAGGCTCTGGTGCCAATTGGTGTCTTTTCACGAAAAAACCGGCGTTCGGGATTACGCCTTTTACGATGACGCTCTCTTGGTGACCGGCAAATCGGTTCTGGAAAATCTTTTAAAAAGAGTGATGCAGGCAGGTCTTGCCCTGAGGTTTCATACGCCCAACGCCCTTCATGTGCGGGGTTTGACCGATCCGGCATGGTGTCGGTTTCTGTTTGAAGCCGGTTTTGTAACCCTTCGGTTGGGTTTGGAAACCACGCGAGGAGAGCGTCAGAAACAATGGGGCGGCAAAACCGACCTCAAAATGTTCTATCGGGCCCTGGAAAATCTTTTCCGAGCAGGCTTTTCTTCCAGGAATATCGGTGTCTACCTTCTGGCGGGCGTGCCGGACCAGACGCCTGATGAAGTCGCGGAAGCCATTCGAGTGGTCCGTGATGCCGAAGCCCAACCCTTTGTGGCGGAGTTTTCACCGATTCCGGGAACCGCCGTCTGGAACAAAGCCGTCCAGATCAGTGCTTTCCCTTTGCAGGATGAGCCTTTGACTCATAACAATTCTTTTTTTGCATGCCGGCGTTCCGATTTCACCCTGAAAGATCTTTCCGCCTTAAAAAAGCTTGCGCGGAACGCACGACGTCAGATGACACTTTAGGGTGACCTCTTCGTGAAATATTTCTTGACCGCCTTTCTTAAGGGCGCTATAGAATCTCTCCCATGAGAGGATCCTGGCCGGATCGTGCCGCATTCTGAAACCGGGACCTCCAAAAGATAGAAAACGGTCTGTGACAAGGATCACAATTCCCAGAAGGGGGTTGTGGAAGCAATGAGCATCGTTGGTATGGGATCGCGCGCATGAATCCTTATGTTCCCGTTCTCATCATGTTCTTTGTGGCGGCGGCAACGGCGGCCGGCATGATTGCGGCTACCTCTTACATCGGTCCAAAGAAAAAGTTCGCCGAAAAAATGGAGGTGTTCGAATGTGGCGAAAGTCCCATTGTGAACCCCAAGCAGAGATTTTCGGTGAAGTTTTATCTCGTGGCTTTGTTTTTCGTCATCTTCGACATTGAAACTGTCTTTTTGTACCCCTGGGCGGTATTGTTCAACGACCTTGGGTGGTTTGGTTTTGTGGAAATGATGTTGTTTGTGTTCATTCTGGCCGTGGGCCTTGTGTACATATGGCGAAGGGGAGCCTTGGAATGGGATTAAAGCTTTCGCGGTGGCAAGTCACGCGCGATCTTGTGGCGGGACAGAAACAGAAGGAAAGCGCGGGGCCAGAGCGTCTTTTGGATGGCAGCGTGATTTTGACCCGGCTGGAAGCGGCGGTCAATTGGGCCCGCAAGTATTCCTTTTTTCTTTATCCTTTCGTGACGGCGTGCTGCGGCATGGAATTCATGTCGGTGGCCGGGCCTCGTTACGACCTGGACCGTTTTGGGGCCGCTCTTCCTCGTTTTTCTCCACGTCAGGCTGACCTTCTCATGGTGGTCGGCACCATCAGCCACAAGCAAGCCCCCATTCTTGTCAAAGTCTACAACCAGATGGCGGAACCCAAATGGGTTTTTGCCTTTGGTGTGTGTGCGGTTTCGGGCGGTTTTTACGACAACTACTCCGTGGTTCAGGGCATTGATACTCTGATTCCTGTGGACATTTATGTTCCGGGATGCCCGCCACGCCCGGAAATGGTTTTGGATGGTTTGTTGCAATTGCAGCAGAAGGTCAAGGAGGAGCGGTGGTCGGATTGGCCGCGGGGTGAAGCGCCGGTGAGCCGCTGTTAGGGCCGGTAGCGAACGAGGATATGGGGCTCATGGACGAAAGCGTCACGCTCAAAAAGCTGGCTCAGAAGTTTCCGGACGCCGTGGTCGGCACGCACCGATATCGAGGCGACGACACGGCCATCGTCACCAAGGAAAAGATTCGTGACATCTGTTTCTTTCTCAGGGACGACCCGGATCTTCTTTATAACTTCATGATGGACCTAACGGTGGTGGACTATCTGGGGCGGGAACCTCGCTTTGAAGTCGTCTACCACCTTTACTCGCTGGCTCACAATCAAAGGGTTCGCCTCAAGGCTCTGGTGCCGGAATCCGACCTCACCATTGATTCGGTGGTGCCGGTATGGGTTGCCGCGGACTGGTTTGAGCGGGAGGCGTACGATATGTACGGGGTGGTGTTCCAAGGTCATCCCAACCTGCGTCGCATTCTCCTTTACGAGGGCTTTGAGGGGCATCCGTTGCGTAAGGACTATCCGCTGAAGAAAAGGCAGCCCCTAATCGGCCCTGTCAACTAACACTCCAATGGGTAGGCACCATGTCTGAAATCTCAAGAGACCTTCATACCGAACTCATGGTCATCAACATGGGTCCCTCGCACCCGGTGACCCATGGCACGGTGAAGTTCCTCGCCACCCTGGAGGGAGAGACCATCGTGGACCTCGATGTGGAGATCGGCTACCTCCACCGAGGGTTTGAAAAGATGTGCGAAAACAGCACATGGCAGCAGGTGATTCCCTATACGGATCGTCTCAATTATGTCTCTCCCCTGATCAACAACACGGGCTATGCCCTGGCTGTGGAAAAGCTTTTGGGAATCGATGTGCCCGAGCGGTGCAAATATTTAAGGGTCATCGCCTGCGAATTGTCGCGTCTTGCGGACCATTTGACCAACGTGGCGGCGGCCGGCTTGGAATTGGGTGCCTTTACGGCCTTTCTCTACTTTGTGGAAGCTCGGGAACTGGTCTGGGATCTCATTGAAGCTCTGTGCGGCGCTCGTGTCACTGTCAATTATGTGCGCATCGGTGGCCTGAAAAACGATCTTCCGGAACGCTTTGACGAAAAAGTCAAGGTCGTCTTCAAAGAAGTGCGGCGTCTTTGGAAGGATGTGGACAAGCTCCTGACCAAAAACCGCATTTTCATCGACCGTGTGCGGGGTGTCGGCGCCATAAGCGGGGAAGAGGCCATCGCCTACGGATTTACGGGACCATGCCTTAGAGCCTGCGGTGTGCCCTACGATGTGCGCAAAGCCCAGCCCTATCTGGTGTATGACCGCATGGATTTTGAGGTCCCCATCGGGGAAACGGGCGATAATTATGACAAGTACTTGGTGCGGATGGAAGAAATACAGCAGAGCATGCGCATTGTGGAACAGGCTTTGGCGCAGATGCCTGACGGTCCCATCAATGTGCGCATGCCTCACGTGCGCATGGAACCCAAGGAAAAGATTTACACCCGCATCGATTCTCTCATTTATCACTTTAAAACGGTCATCGAAGGCATCAAGCCGCCTCCAGGTGAAGTGTACCAAGCTGTCGAAGGCGGAAACGGTGAGTTGGGGTTTTATCTGGTAAGTGACGGCAGCGGGAAACCGGTCAAATGCCGGGTGAGACCACCCTGCTTTGCCTTGACCGCCGCCATGCCGAGGCTGGTCAAAGGCCGGTTGCTTGCGGATATCGTCCCCACATTTGACATGATCAACATGATCGGCGGAGAATGCGATAGATAGCCATGGCTGCAGATCTTATCGAATCCGTTGCCAAGATCCTCTTCATCTTCGCGGTCAACGTGGGCGTTTTCGCGCCCATTTTGGGGTGGGTGGAGAGAAAGCAGAGCGCCGTGATGCAGGACCGTATCGGCGCTAACCGAGCGGACATTTTGGGTTTTACGGCCATCGGGTTGTTCCATTCCCTCGCCGATGCCATCAAGCTGCTCACCAAGGAAGATTTCGTTCCCGCCAACGCCAACAAGTTCTTTCACACGCTGGCGCCATTTATTTCGCTTGTTCCCGCCATTGCCGCGTTTGCCATTGTGCCTTTCGGGGGGCGCTACGAACTGTTCGGCCATGAAGTGCACTTGGTCATAGCGGATCTGGATGTGGGGATTCTTTACGTGTTTGCTTTGGCCGGTTTGGCTACGTACGGAACCGTGCTGGCGGGGTGGTCGTCCCGAAGCAACTGGTCTCTTTTGGGAGGTCTTCGGGCCTCAGCCCAGATGCTTTCCTATGAAGTGGCCATGGGGCTGAGCATCATCGGTCTCATTATGGTCTATGGAACTCTTAAGCTTACGGAAATCGGCGCGATTCAGGAAAACTTCTTCCGCTGGGGGATCTTTCTTCAACCCATAGGTTTCATCATCTTCATGACCTGTGCCATTGCGGAAAACAAACGCATTCCCTTTGACATTCCTGAAGCGGAATCGGAGTTGGTGGCCGGGTATTTTACGGAATACAGCGGCATGAAGTTCGTCATGTTCTGGATGGCTGAGTTTTTGGAGATGGTGACCATCAGCGCCGTGGTGACCACACTCTTTTTCGGCGCCTGGCACATCCCCTTTGTCACGGATGCCATGCTGCTGAACTGGTTTCAGTTCGCGAGGCCCAACGGCGCCGCCGCCTTGGCCATGTTGGTCAACATTGCGGTCTTTTTTACCAAGGTGTCTTTCTTCATCTGGCTGCAAATGACCATCCGGTGGACGCTTCCGCGCTTCCGATATGACCAAGTCATGAGAATGTGCTGGAAGATGTTGCTGCCGCTTTCCCTCATCAACCTCTCAATTACCGGGCTGGTGGTTTTGCTGCTATGAGGACAACGACAGGTTTGGAGCACACCGTGTCTTCCGTGCAGGTCGGCATTCCCGCGGCGGTCTTGAAGCCCAAAAAGGTGCGACGTCGCCTGGACATGACCTTGTGGGAAAAGCTCTATGTGGCCGAAATCGTGCGCGGGCTGGTGGTGACCAGCAAGCATTTCTTCATCAACATGCTCGGCTTCATCTTTCCTCCGGCAGGAAAGAAGCGCAAAGTCTTTACGGTCTACTACCCGGAAGAAAAACTCACACTGCCTCCGGCCTATCGAGGTCGGCCCGTGTTGGTGGCCGATGCTGAAGGCAAGGAGAAGTGCGTGGCCTGCGGGTTGTGCGAAAAGATGTGCCCGGCCCATGCGATCTCGATCGTAGCGGCTGAAAAGACTCCAGGAGAAAGGTATCCGGAGCGGTACACCTTGGATTTAGGCCGCTGCGTCTACTGCGGGTATTGCGAAGAGGTGTGCCCTAAGGAAGCCATCGTGATGAGCGATGAATACCAGGGGCTGGCGCAGAGGGAACGCAGCCGGCTGGTGTTTCAAAAGGAGCAGTTGTTAAGGCCGGAGTCGAAGGTTAAAGCGCGTCTTTCTTATGTGAGAAGGATATACTCCAAATGGAACTACTGATCTTCTATGCCTTCTGCGTGGGGGCGGTGGTTTCGGCCCTGCTGATGGTGACCACAAAGCGGCCGGTGCGCGCGGCCATGAGTCTTGTGGCGACCATGTCCTTCTTGGCGGGCCTCTATGCTCTGCTTAACGCCCACCTGATCGCGGTGCTGCAGTTGATCGTCTATGCGGGCGCCATCATGGTGTTGTTCCTGTTTGTGATCATGCTTTTGAACATAGAAGAAAAAGAGGGGAAACTCGCCAAGAATGTCTTTTTCATTCAGCTGGCGGGAACCGTGGTGGTGGGCATTCTTCTGGTCGCCATGGTGGTGGTCATGAATCGACTGGGGCCTTCGGTGACGGCGGTGGAAGTGGATCCCAGCTTCGGGACCACCAAAGCCGTGGGCTGGATGCTTTTCACCAAGTACCTGCTGCCTTTTGAAATAGCGTCCGTGTTGTTGCTTGCGGCCATCGTGGGAGCGGTGATTCTAGCCAAGAGGAGGATAGGTAATTCGGGGGCTTAGCGTGAGGCCTTCGGATTATCGGGTGGAGCCTATGGTTTCGTTAAACGCATACCTCGTCCTGGGCGCTGTGTTGTTTTCCATCGGTGCGGTGGGCGTACTGGCGCATCGCAATGCACTGATCATCTACATGTGCATTGAACTGATGCTCAACGCCGTGAACCTCACCATTGTGGCTTATTCGCGGTTTCTTAACAGCCTGGACGGTCACGTTTATGTGTTCATGATCATGACCGTGGCTGCGGCTGAGGCTGCCGTGGGGTTGGCAATCCTCATTGCGCTTTTCCGCAACAAGCCGACCGTCGATGTGGACGAAATCAATCTAAGCAAAGGTTAGGAAGGACGTGGAAACTATTTACTCGATCAAACCCTTGCTGGCCGTGCTGGTGTCTCTTCTGGCGGTGCCTTTGATCGTCAAGACCGGGGAGAAAAATCCAAATCTCAGGGAATTCTGGTCGGTTTTGGCCGGGGTTCTAAAGTTTTCCATCGTTGTGTCCATGGCCCCGACAATCCTGTCAGGGCACACCATCGAGTGCACTTTAGTTGAGGGCTTTTACAAAGGAATCGATCTGAAGTTCCGAGTGGACGCCTTCGGCCTGCTTTTCGCGACCGTCTCTTCCTTCCTATGGATTTTGACGACTTTTTATTCTGTCGGGTACATGAGGGCGGGGAAAGAACACTCCCAAACCCGCTACTTCAGCTGTTTTGCCATCAGTTTATCGGCAACCATGGGTGTTGCGTTTTCCGCCAATCTTGTGACCTTGTTCTTGTTCTATGAGATCCTGAGCCTGGCGACGGTGCCTCTGGTCGGGCACAAGGAGACCGGCGAGGCCGTGGAAGGCGCTACCAAGTATTTCCTTTATTTGTTGGGCTTGTCGAAAACACTTCTTCTGGCCGGAGTCATCATCGTCTACATGACGGCTGGAACCACGGACTTTCAGCCGGGAGGGCTTCTGCGACCCCAGACCGGATCGACCCTGCTGTTCGCGTCGTTCTTCCTCTTCCTTTTCGGGTTCGCCAAGGGTGCTGTGATGCCGTTCCATAACTGGCTTCCTTCGGCCATGGTGGCGCCCACTCCGGTCAGTGCTCTGCTCCATGCCGTAGCTGTGGTGAAAGTCGGTGTGTTCTCCATCCTGAGGGTGGTGTTTCACATTTATGGTGTGGATCTTATGACCCGCATGAATCTGGGCATCACGGCCGCCTACGTGGTCTCTTTTACCATCATCATGGCCTCCGTGATCGCTTTAACCAAGGACAACTTAAAAGCACGGCTTGCCTATTCGACGGTCAGTCAGCTTTCCTATGTGATCTTGGGTGCGGTGCTGTTGACTCCTAGCAGCATGGTAGGGGGCGTGATGCACATCGCCAACCATGCTTTTTCGAAGATCACCTTGTTCTTCTGCGCCGGCTCTTTGTACGTTTCGGCACATAAAACGGAAATCAGTCAGTTGTCCGGCATCGGCAAAAAAATGCCCTGGACCATGGCGGCGTTCTTCATTGGATCTTTGAGCATGATCGGCGTGCCGCCGGCGGCCGGATTTACCAGCAAATGGTTTTTGGCTCTGGGATCCATCGAAGCGCATGCGGTGCCCATTTTAATGGTGTTGGTCATGAGCACCCTGTTGAATGCCGCTTACTTTTTGCCCATCACCTACAAGGCGTTCTTTGAGAAGGAAAACGAGGGCCACGCTGCTGAAGGCCATGGCCATGGTGATGCACATGGAAACGGGCACCATGAGGAGGTTCGGGAACTGAAATTCGTCGTCGTTCCATTGGTGCTTACGTCGATCATCTCGCTGCTGATCGGTATCTTTCCCGACTTCTTCCTCACTTTGGCCAAGGAGGTGATCCGATGATTCGTAAACTTGTTCTTTTTATCGGGGACCCGGCAAATTCCAAGAAGGTAAAGAAGATCGGGATCGCCATGCTGATTGTGACGTTCATTTCCGACTTCTTCGTTCATAGGGAACATGTGCACTACATCTGGGACCGAATTCCTGGCTGGGGCGCTCTATACGGCTTTGTGTCTTGTGTGATCATTATTCTGGCATCCAAGTTCTATGGCCATAAGTGCGGCATCATGAGGGACGAGGATTACTACAATGACTGAGTGGATTCACCCGTCCATCTTCTACATTCCCGGTGCATTTCTCCTTCCGTTCCTTCGGGGGCGGTTGCTGAAGGCTGGAATGCTGCTGATCCCGCTTCTGGGCACGGCAGCCATGTACCTCATGATGCACCTGCCCCATGGGACTTATTGGACGTGGAATTTCTTGGGCCAGTCCATGTGCTTTGGATCGGTGGACAAGCTGAGCATCGTCTTCGGCTGGGTGTTCACGATCATGTCGTTTATTGGGATGGTGTATGCCCTCCATGTAGACGACGTGGGGCAGCATGTGGCGGCGATGCTTTACGTGGGTGGTTCCCTGGGAGTGACCTTTGCAGGCGATTATTTGACACTGTTCATCTTCTGGGAACTGATGGCCTTTTCGTCGGTTTACCTTGTGTTTGCTCGAAGGGAACCTGAGGCTATTCGAGCAGGATTCCGCTACATTCTGGTTCATGCGTTCGGCGGGGTGTGCCTCCTGGCTGGTGTGGTGCTGCATTATCTGAACGGTGGGTCGATGTTGGTGGGGCCACTGGAACAAGATGGCAGCCTCGCTTTTTACTTGATGCTCATCGGTGTGATTATCAACGCCGCCGTCCCTCCCCTTCATGCGTGGCTGACGGATGCCTATCCTGAAGGAACGGTTACCGGATCTGTCTTTATGTCCGCCTTCACGACAAAGACAGCCGTATATGTGCTGGTGCGTGTGTTTCCGGGGACCGAGCTTCTGGTGTACCTGGGCACCATCATGGCTCTCTACGGCGTCGTTTACGCCGTGTTGGAAAACGATGCTCGGCGCCTTTTGGCCTACCACATTGTGAGCCAGGTGGGCTACATGGTCACAGGCGTTGGAATCGGTACGGAAATGTCCTTAAACGGCTCGGTTTCCCACGCCTTTGCGCATATTCTTTATAAAGGGCTGCTTTTCATGGGGGCCGGTGCCGTCATTCACATGACGGGCCGAAGGAAGCTCACGGAACTGGGCGGGCTGTATCGGACCATGCCCATCACCCTGGTTTTGTACATGATCGGAGGGTTCGCCATTTCGGCCTTCCCGCTCTTTAGCGGTTTTGTCACCAAATCCATGGTGGTGGCTGCGGCCAGCTCCGACCATCGTCCTTTGGTGGCCCTGCTGCTGACCATGGCCTCTTCCGGTACCTTTCTGCATACAGGGCTTAAGCTTCCCTACTATATGTTCTTCGGGAAGGATTCCGGCTTGGAAGCGAAGGAACCGCCTTCCAACATGATCTGGGCCATGGTTATTGCGTCTTTCCTGTGTATCGGGATCGGATGCTTTCCGAAACCCTTGTATGATCTGCTGCCGTTCCCTGTGCACTTTGATCCTTACACCGGCGATCACGTCACCAGCGCGCTGGGGCTTCTGCTCTTTACAGGCTTAGGCTTCTTCATGCTGCTGAAGAAACTGGATCCAGAACCGACCATCAGTATCGATACGGATTGGTTTTATCGTAAGGGAAGTCGAGTGTTCATGTGGTTGGCCAGTAAACCGGTGGCCAGGACGGATGATTATGTCGGCACTATCTATAAGACATGGTTTGGACGGTTCACGCTGTTCTTCTCGGACATTCTGGCTCGAATCATGGATGTGCGAGGTATTGACGGCGCCGTGAACGGTATCGCCAATTTCTTTCTCGCGGCTTCACGATTGGTGCGCACCACGACAACAGGGTTTGTGCGGCATTATGCGGCGACGATGCTCATCGCGGGCATTGTCATTCTAGGCTATTACCTCTTCTCCACTTTGATGAGTCTATGATGAATGCTGCGAACTATCCCATCCTGTCGGTGACCACGTTTCTTCCCCTTTTGGGCGTGGTCTTGGTCTGCCTGATTCCAAGCCGGCATCGAAAGGCCATTCAATGGACGGCCTTTCTGGTGACCGTAGCCACGTTTCTCGTGTCCCTGGAACTCTATTTCAAGTTCGACACGACCACGTGGCAGATGCAATTCGTGGAAGATGCTCCGTGGATTCCGCAATTCGCCATTCGGTACCAGATGGGTATCGACGGCATCAGCCTGCTTCTCGTGCTCTTGACGACTTTTCTTTCCGCCGTTTCCGTCTTGTCTACCTGGACGGCGGTGAGCGAGAGGGTCAAGGGCTATATGGCTTCGCTGCTTTTGCTCGAAACCGGAATGATCGGGGTCTTCTGTGCGCTGGATTTCATCCTCTTTTATGTCTTCTGGGAAGTCATGCTCATTCCCATGTACTTCATCATCGGGATTTGGGGAGGGCCTCGACGCATCTACGCGGCTGTCAAGTTCTTTATTTACACCATGTCCGGTAGCGTCCTGATGCTTGTGGCCATTCTCGTCTTGTACTTCATGCACCACGAGGCCACCGGAACCTACAGTTTTTACATGCTGGACTACCACAAGCTGGGACTGCCCTCGAACCTTCAGATTTTGCTGTTTCTTGCGTTTGCCGTGGCTTTTGCCATCAAGGTTCCCATGTTCCCGTTCCACACATGGCTTCCTGATGCCCACGTGGAAGCTCCAACGGCGGGCAGTGTCATTCTGGCCGGTGTTTTGCTGAAGATGGGCACCTACGGATTCCTGCGTTTTTGCCTGCCGATTTTCCCTCAGGCAACGGTCTACTTTGTCCCCTTGATTCTAGCCTTGTCTCTTATAGGAATCATCTACGGTGCTTTGGTGTCCCTGGCGCAAGACGATGTGAAAAAGCTGGTCGCTTACTCCAGTGTCAGCCACCTTGGCTACTGCATGTTGGGCATGTTTGCTCTGAATGTGGACGGAATCAAAGGAAGCCTCATTCAGATGATCAACCACGGGCTGAGCACCGGGGCTCTGTTTTTGATCGTGGGCATCCTGTACGAAAGGCGCCACACGAGGCTTATTTCCGAATACGGCGGCATCATGAAAGTGATGCCCATATTTGCCTTCATTTTCTTGCTGGTGGCGTTCTCGTCCATGGGCGTTCCTGGAACCAACGGGTTTGTAGGCGAATTGTTGATTCTCATCGGAGCTTTTCAAGCCTCGTTGAAGTTTGGTCTTCCCGCGACCATCGGGCTGATTCTGGGCGCCGTGTACCTTTTGTGGACTGTCAAGAGAGTCGCCTACGGGCCTATTACGAAGGAAGAGAACCGGGCTTTGAAGGACATGTCGGTGCGGGAATACGCCTACATGTTACCTGTTTTGGTTTTCATCTTTTGGATCGGGCTCTACCCGAAACCCTTCCTCAGGACGATGGATGCGTCGGTGACCCATCTTCTGGAATCTGTCCAGACACAGAAAACGGCGCATGCTTTCCAACACGGACCGGTGTGGCTGCAAAATCTTTTTGCCAAAGTCGATCTTGAACAGCTGACAAAGGGCCAAGGGCGGTAACTTATGGAACAGGTGATGAGCACCATCAGTCTGAGCGCGATTGCTCCGGAGTTGGTTCTGGTCGCTTGCGGGTTGATCGTGTTAATGATTCAAGCTGTAGTTGGAAGAAAGTATGCGGATTCCTTTGCCTATGCGTCGCTGCTTGGGGTGGCGGCCGCGCTCGTGTTGGTCTGGAAGCAACCGGAACCCTTTGAGGCTCGAAGCGTCGCCTATTTCTTCTGTGATATGTGGGTGGTGGATAATTTTTCCAGATTTTTCAAGATTGTTTTCCTTCTTGGCACCGGCTTGACGATCCTGATTTCCATCAAATACCTTCACAACGAAGCCATGCAGCATAGTGAGTACTATGCTCTGATGCTCATGTGTACCGTGGGCATGATGGTGATGGCCAGTGCTGCTGAACTTATCACCATCTTTCTGGGCGTGGAACTCATGTCCCTTTCGCTTTATGCCCTTGCCGGATACACACGCACGCGGATGTTGTCCAATGAAGCGGCCATCAAGTACTTTATTTTAGGATCCTTCGCATCAGGGTTTCTGATTTACGGGATCGCTTTGATCTACGGCACGACAGGCACGTCCTTGATTCCTGAAGTCGCCAAATACATCACTCAAGCGGGAGGCGCCGCGGCCATCCTTGTGATGGGGATGGCGTTGCTCATTATCGGGTTCGCTTTCAAGACGGCTTCGGTGCCGTTTCATATGTGGGCGCCGGACGTGTATGAAGGCGCTCCGGCTCCCGTCACCGGCTTCATGTCGGCCGGGCCAAAGGCCGCCGCTTTTGCTGCTTTTGTGCGGATCTTTATGGAAGGCCTTCCGCAACTGGAAACAGACTGGGTCATGGTTATTTGGATTCTGGCGGTTTTGACCATGACAGCCGGAAACATCATCGCGCTGGTGCAGGAAAACATTAAGAGAATGCTGGCCTATTCGAGTATTGCTCATGCCGGATATGTGCTGGTGGCTTTTCTGGCGGCGGGGGAACTGGGTCTGACGAGCATTCTCTATTACATGCTGGTCTACACCTTCATGAATCTTGGGGCGTTCGCGGTGATCACCATGCTGGCTGGAGCCGGAGAATCCCGTGTAAAGGTCGAAGATTACCGTGGGGTGGGCTATGAACATCCCATGGCGGCCTTGGCCATGAGCCTGTTTCTGTTTTCTCTGGCCGGCATTCCTCCTACCGGTGGGTTTATGGGAAAATTCTATATCTTTTCCGCCGCCGTCAAGCAGGGATTCATCTGGCTCGCCATTATCGGTGTTTTGAACAGTGTGGTGTCTGTGTATTACTATCTCAGGGTCACGGTGGCCATGTACATGAAGCCGCCCGAGCAACCAGAGGATGTGCCGGCTGCGACGGCATTGTCGCCTGCACTTGTGTTGGCGGTGGTTATTTCCGCTTACGGGGTCTTGACCCTGGGCCTGTTTCCCTCGACATATGTGGCGATGGTGAAAGCATCCTTCCTGTCCTTTCTCTGAACCCTGACGCATGGGTTTTCTCCGGGACCCTTCCGGGCTACACTTGTGCGCAGGGGGAAGGGTGAAGGGAATAACGGACTGAGAAGAGAGAGAAAAAAATGAGTTCGGTGAAGCTGACGATTGACGGGCGGGAGGTGGCGATCGCCGCTGGAAAAACGATTCTGGATGCCGCAAAGGCAGCCGGGATCAGGATTCCGACCCTGTGCCACCATGAACGGTTGAATCCCATCGGATCGTGCAATCTCTGTGTCGTGGAAGTGGAAGGGAAAAGCGCTCCCGTGCAGGCCTGTAAGACGCTCGCCGAAGAGGGCATGACGGTGGTAACGGATTCCGACATGCTTCGAGGCATGCGGCAAAAGGCCATGGAACGGCTCCTGGTTCGGCACCCGTTGGACTGCCCCATCTGCGACAAGGCTGGCGACTGCCGGTTGCAGGATATGGTCTTCGAATTGGGTGTGACGGCTGAACAGTATGAAGAGCCGAAAGAACGAGCGGAGGCGGTCTACGCCACGCCGCTCATCAAGTACTGGCGGGATCGCTGTGTTTTGTGCCAGCGATGCGCTGCCGCCTGTCGTGAAATCAAGGGCCAAGGGGCCATTGATTTTGTCGAAGTGAATGGATCCGTAGAAATGCGGGTGACGCCCGAAAAATGCGTCTCGTGCGGCGAATGCCTGGAGGTATGCCCCACCGGAGCTCTGACGGAAAATCTAAGCCCTGTGAAGGCGCGGGTCTTCACCACAAAGAAAGTCGCGACCACATGCACTTACTGCGGCTGCGGGTGCCAGGTGGAACTCAGTGTCCTGGACAATCGTGTGGTTGCCGTTAACGGTAGATACGATCCGACCATTAATGAAGCGAGCCTGTGCGTCAAGGGGCGGTTTGGATACGAATTCATCAGCAGTGAGGAACGGCTGAAAAAGCCGTTGATTCGACGTGGAGACGGTTTCGTTGAAGTCAGTTGGAACGAAGCGTTGGACTACGTGGCAAGGAACCTGAGTCGCATCAAGGCAGAACACGGTCCGGATGCCATTGGAGGGTTTGCGTCGGCGCGGTGCACGAACGAGGATAATTACGTATTCCAGAAATTTATGCGCGCGGTGATCGGGACCAACAATGTCGATCACTGCGCCCGTCTCTGACACAGCTCCACGGTGGCAGGTCTTGCCGCCACGTTTGGAAGTGGAGCCATGACGAACCCCCTGAAGGATGTGCTGAATTCCGGGGTCATCCTGCTGACGGGGACCAACACTACGGCAAACCATCCGATTATCGCCAATTATGTGCACGAAGCGGTGACGAAGCGGGGTGCCAAGCTTATTGTGGTGGATCCGCGCCGGATCAAGCTGGTGGATATCGCCACCATGTGGTTGCAACCGCCTCCCGGAACGAATGTGGCCTGGATCAACGGTTTGATGCACGTCATCATCAAAGAAAATCTCTACAACAAGGCTTACGTGGAAGAACGCACGGAAGGGTTCCAAGAACTCAAAGCCTGCGTGGAGAAATATCCACCGAAGGTTGTCGCCAAGATCACCGGATTGAAAGAAAAGGACATTGTGGCGGCGGCTCGGCTTTTTGCCACCTCCGGTCCGGGTGCGATCTTGTATTGCATGGGAATCACGCAGCACACTTCGGGAACCGATAACGTGAAATGCCTTGCGGCTCTTTCCATGCTCTGCGGCTATGTGGGGATTTCGGGTGGAGGTGTGTGCCCGCTGCGGGGACAAAACAACGTGCAGGGAACCTGCGACATGGGTGGGCTGCCCAATGTGTATTCCGGGTATCAGGTGGTGACGGCCGAAGAAAATCGGCAGAAGTTTGAAAAAGCCTGGAACGTGCCGAGGCTGTCCGACAAGGTGGGAATGACCGTCACGGAGATGGGTCTGGCGGCCGGGAAGACCATCAAGGCGTTGTATATAATGGGGGAAAACCCTGTGCTCAGCGACGCGGACATCAACCATGCCGAAAAAGCTTTGGCATCGGTGGATTTTCTGGTCGTTCAAGACATCTTTTTAACGGAGACGGCCAAACTGGCCCATGTGGTGCTTCCCAGCGCCTGCTTTGCAGAAAAAGAAGGAACCTTTACCAACACCGAACGCAAGGTGCTCAGGGTCCGCAAAGCCGTGGAACCTCCCGGAGAGGCTAAGGAAGACTGGTGGATCACGGCGGAAATTGCGAAGCGCATGGGATACCCCATGGACTACAGCGGCCCGGAAGCCATTATGAAAGAAATCAATGCGGTGACGCCGAGTTATGGCGGCATCACCTATGAGCGGCTGGAGAAAGGCGGGCTGGTGTGGCCGTGCCCGACGCCGGATCATCCGGGAACACCCATTTTGCATGTGGGCCGGTTCACTCGAGGCAAGGGAGCCTTTTTCGCCATCGATTACAAGCCGCCTGCAGAACCGACCGATGCGGAATATCCTTTTGTGCTTACAACGGGGCGAGTCCATTGGCATTACCATACAGGAACCATGACACGAAAAGGCAGTGCCTTGAACCGGCTGTATCCGGAGCCCCTTGCGGAAATCAATGCTCAGGACGCCAAGAGATTGAAGATTGGCGACGGAGAGCTTGTGCGTATCTCCTCTCGACGAGGCAGTATCACCATCAAGGCCATGGTTTCGGAGGTCACCGCTCGAGGCGTGGTCTTTGTACCCTTCCATTTTTACGAGGCAGCGGCCAACAAACTTACCATCAACGCGCTGGATCCGGTCTCGAGAATTCCTGAATTTAAAGTGTGCGCGGTTAAGGTGGAAAAAGCCGCCTGAGAACACAGCTTGGAAGCGGCTCATGTTCCCGGTCGAGGCCACGGGCTTCGGCCGGGTTTTTTATTTTGAGCACCAGAAGGTCTGGCATGAATATTTTCGTTCTCGACGTGGATCCGGTAAAGTGTGCTCGGTATCATTGCGATCAGCACGTGATCAAGATGATCTTGGAAAGTGTCCAGATCATTTGCACGGCTTTGACGAAGAAAGGGTTTGAAACCCCCTACAAGCCGACGCACGTGAAACATCCTTGTGTGCTCTGGGCCGAGGAGTCTTTTGACAACGTGCGGTGGCTGATGCGTCTGACACGGGCGCTGAATGCTGAATACAAATACAGATACCGAAAAGCGGAGGATCATGCTTCGATACGTGTTTTGAATCAGGTAAAATCTCTGCGATTTGAATCCGTGGGGTTGACGCCGTTTGCCCAAGCGATGCCGGACAAGTATAAAGTGCCCGAAGATCCCGTAGCCGCTTATCGCCGGTTTTATGTAGGAGAAAAACTAAGGTTTGCCACCTGGACGCGGCGCCGTAAGCCGCCGTGGCTGGCGGACTTGATCAAACAGTATTGGGAGACAGAGAGGGCCCTCAAAGGCTTCGAAGCCTTGGAGCGCCCGTAAACCGGGAGAGGGCCTCGCGGGACGAAACTGGGAGCTGCATCATGGATCGAATCCTTCTTGGAAAGGGAGATCATCCAGTCCATCTTCTTTTGAAATATGCCAATCGCCATGGATTGATCACAGGGGCAACAGGGACAGGCAAGACCGTTTCCTTGCTGGTGCTCGCCGAAGGTTTTTCTCGGCACGGAATCCCGGTGTTCATGGCGGATGTGAAAGGGGATGTGGCAGGCTTGGCCGTGCCGGGGTCTTTCAGCGAAAAGATAAAGCGCCGCGTGGCCCAAATCGGCATGGAGGGCTACAGTCCTGAGGCGAATCCGGTGATTTTCTGGGATCTGTTCGGAAAAGCAGGGCATCCGGTTCGTGCCACCGTCAGTGAACTCGGACCTACCCTGCTGGCTCGAGTTCTTGAACTCAACGACACTCAGGCCCAAGTCCTCGAGGTGGTCTTTCATCTTGCCGATCAGGAAGGCCTGCTTCTTCTGGATCTGGATGATTTGAGAGCCCTTCTGTCGTTTGTCGCCGAGAATCGAAAGGAGATCTCGCAGCACTACGGCCTTGTGAGCGCTCAGTCGGTGGCCGCCATCCAGAGGGCCTTGCTGACTTTGGAACGGGAAGGCGCTGCGCACTTTTTCGGGGAACCCGCTTTGGATCTTGGGGACCTCATGCGTGCGGACCTCAGTGGTCGGGGCGTGATTCATGTGCTGAACGCCGATCAATTGGTATTGAAACCTCGATTGTATTCCAGCTTTTTGCTGTGGCTGCTGTCGGAGCTTTTTGAGAATTTGCCCGAAGTGGGCGATGAGGAGAAGCCGAGGTTGGTTTTTTTCTTTGACGAAGCGCACCTGCTCTTTAACGATGCTTCCCCCGCCCTGCGCCGTCGCGTGGAACAGGTGGTGCGCCTCATTCGGTCCAAGGGGGTGGGTGTGTACTTCTGCTCCCAGTTTCCTGACGACATTCCCGGCGAGATTCTCGGCCAGATGGGGAATCGTATTCAGCATGCCCTGCGCGCTTTGACTCCTCGGGACCAAAAAGCCGTGAGAACGGCCGCGGAAACCTTTGTGCCCAATCCAAAGATCAACGTCGTGGACGTCATTTCCCGGTTGGAGGTCGGGGAGGCTCTGGTATCCACTCTGCAGGAAAGGGGTGTTCCCATGCCCGTGGAACGCACCTTCATGTGCCCGCCACGGTGCCGTATGGGGGCCATTACGCTGGAAGAACGGGCATCGGTGCGGGCACGCAGTCCGGTGGGGACAAAATACGACACGCCTGTGAATCGGGATTCGGCCTATGAAATGCTGAGCCGTCGTACGAGCGCCTTGAAACCTGAGGTTCAGTCCTCGGGAGCGCCGAAAGGACGTTCGAGTACCCAAGGGGGAGGCGGGCTGGGCGAAGTGCTTTGGGGCACCAAGCGCCGTCAGGGCCTTGTGGAAACCATGGCCAAACAGGCAGCCCGTACGATCGGCCGCGAGATCGGGCGTCGCATTTTACGAGGCGTTCTCGGCGGCATTCTCGGCGGTTCCCGCCGCAGTTAAAGGCCTTGAATGCGTCTCTAAACATTGGGTTCGGCCGTGTGCTGCAGGAACCGCGTGAGTGTCGCCGGATCAAGTGTCTTTTGTTTAGGTGCTTTTCTTTACCTGGTCGATTTCTCGATACATTTGTTCAATGAGATCTCTGTAGCGTTCCAGAATCACTTTTCTCCTGAGCTTCATGGTGGGGGTCATTTCGCCGTCTTCCAAGGAAAATTCTTTGGGGATGAGCGTAAATCGAACGATCTTTTCATGGGGAGCGAGATCCCGGGTAAGTTCGTCGATCTTTTGTCGGAAAAACGAAATGATGATTGGATGATTAGCCAGTTCCTCTCTGGAAAGGCTCTGAAGTCCATTTTGGGACAGAAATCCTTCCAGATTTTGAAAACTAGGGACCACAAGGGCTGTCACGCACTTTCGACCTTCGCCTACCACGGCGATCTGCTCAATGGCCGGATCCGCCCCCACCAAAGTCTCGATCATTTGCGGAGCGATGTACTTACCACCCGAGGTTTTGAAAAGATCCTTGATGCGATCGGTGATGAGGAGCTCTCCATGGGCGTCAAAGGCTCCGGCATCTCCGGTGCGAAAATACCCGTCCTCGGTAAAGACGGCGGCCGTCTCTTTCGGCTTGTTGTAGTAGCCTTTCATCACATTGGGACCTCGAACCAGGATTTCCTGCGTATGCGGATCGATGCGCACCTCCACTTTTGGAAGCGGCTTTCCCACCGTGCCAAAGGAAAAGCCTTTGGGTTCGTGGCACGTGACGGTAGCCGTGGTTTCCGTAAGGCCGTAGCCGCAGACTATCGGAACTCCCACACTGCAGAAAAACCTTTCGATTTCCGCCGAAAGAGGGGCCCCCGCACATGGCATGAACCGAATCCGCCCTCCGAAAAGCCCCCTCAGCTTGGAAAGAACCATGGCATCGGCAAGGCGATATCGAAGACCTAACACCGTCGGGATTTTTAGGCCGTCTTTTTGGCGAAGAAAAACTTCATCGCCTACAGCGAGAGTCCAACGAAAGATGTGGCGGCGAATCGTCGGGGCCGACTGCACCTTTTCCTGAATCGCCCCGTAAATCTTTTCCAGAAGCCGTGGAACGGTACACATGACCGTGGGCCGAAGATCCCTCATGGCGTCTAATACCAGCTTGGGATCATTCAGGTAAGCGTTGGTCATGCCCTTGTGGAACACGTAGTAGGTCCAAGTGCGCTCAAAAACGTGGGATAGAGGCAGAAAACACAGGCTCAGGTCCGACTCGTCACAGGGAGGAATCCTTTTGTCATGGGAGCTCATCTGAAAGAGCACATTAGACTGAGTCAGCATGACACCTTTGGGTTCTCCGGTGGTTCCGGACGTATAAATGAGGGTAAGAAGGTCCTCGGGATTGGCTTCCTCCAGGCGTCTGGTCACGGTACTCTCATGAGCCGTCTCGCCGAGGGTTAGAAAGGCTTCAAAAGTCATAACCTTTTCCGAGCCTATCTTCGCCGCGGAATCATCCAGGCTCACCACCGCTTGGATTTGAGGAAGATCCCCCATGATTTCCAGAGCCCTTAAAAGCTGGTCTTTGGAACCCACAAAAACCACTTTGGACTGAGAATCTTTCAGAATGTAGGCTGCCTGCTGGGCCGTGTTGGTCGGGTAGATGGGAACCGAGACCGCTCGAATGAACTGGCACCCCAGATCCGCCACCGTCCAACGCGGCTGGTTGTGGCTCCACACGGCCACACGATCCTGAGCGTCCAGGCCCAGGGCGATCAGGCTTCGAGCCGCTTGTCGCACCACATCGTAAAAAGCCGACCAGGGCATTTCCAACCACTGACCGTTTTCGGGGTACAGAAGAGCCGTATCGTCACCGCTCTTTTCAGCCCGATGCATAAAAAGGTGGGAATAAGCTTTCATAGTCGCCTTGTTTCTCCTTCGACGTGTTGATGATAAATTCTGCCATGCGCAATCGAGCGGACGCCATGATTCAAGGATCGTATGCTGGCCACATGCGCTTAAGGGCGCACGGCACCCCCCCCAGCCACTTTATGGGACAGTGCTTAAGGTGGCAAGCAAAGAACGGGAAAGATTTGCTGGAAGAAGTTTTGAGCCTTCCAGAGTGAAGTGTGGACTTGGAGCTTGGCCCTCTTAGCTTTTCAAGGTTGAAAGGAAAACTTCCTGGCGGAATTGGCAAGAATAGCCGCCGTGTGTCCCAAATGAAGAAGCCCGACAACGCCAGGTCCGACCCATCCCGTCATGGCCACGAAAGCCCCTGTGATACTGGTTAGAAAGGCTATGGTGAAGTTCCAGCAGGCTCGGTCAAGCATGCTGTTGCCCACGGTTTTTAGAAGCAAAATTTTGCGCACATTTCCGTCCATTACGACCACATCGGCCGTTTCCAAAGCGGCGGTAGCACCGTGGGGGCCCAGAGCTGCTGCGACTTCGGCCTTGCTGAAAGCAGCCGTGTCGTTGATGCCGTCACCAACCATCAAGCACCGAAACCCTTGCTTTTGACGCTCCTGCACCCATCGGGATTTATCTTCCGGAGACATCTCTCCAAGACAGGCGTCAAATGCCAAACCTTCCGCAAAACGTCGAAGAGCTATGGAGCTGTCTCCGCTCAGCAGGTCAATCACACGAAACCCCTGGCGGCGAAGATCATGCAGAAAGCGATCCAGATTGACAACAGGTCGGGACCTCAGAGTGATCATACCCTTTAGGCGGTTGTTCTTGGCCACATAGACAATGAGATCGCCTAATCGACGATGATAAGCCGCTTTTTTCGCGAAGTAACTTATAGGGATTCCTTGATCCTTCATGAAAGAAGCGCTGCCCACAAGAATAGTTTGACCTTCCATATGAGCACGGACGCCATATCCGGGGAAAATTTTCTGTTCCTGGCAGTTGGGAATTTGTCGTTCCATAGCTTGGCAATGCCGACGTAAGGCTGTTTCCACAGGGTGAAGAGCCTCCTTTTCCGCGGATGCCGCCAGCACCACCACATCTTCCGGGGGGATCCACGGAGCCCTTGGAAAGACGTGCTGAACAGAAAGCAAGCCTTCCGTGAGCGTTCCCGTCTTATCTAAGCAGATGGCGTCAAGAAGAGGAGCCACCTCATCGCCGACGCGCACATCCCGTACATCTCGACGATCAATTTGATTATCTTCCAGCACGTCCATAGACGGAGGCAGAGAGGGAAAGCAGTCCTCCAGAGACCTGAGCGCCTTCTCTTCAGCTTTCGTTTCTAACCAAAATCCCAGGTGTCCAAGAAAAAGGATTTCCGCTGCGGTCACGGCCCTTGATCCCACAAGAGCCAAAGCGCTTGCGGTATGAAGAAAGGCTTTTACCCGCCGATGATGAGGTCGTTCCGGGCTGGGCGGTTTTTTCCATAGGATCATGGCAGCAAGGCAGCTCACGATGCCCGTAGGCGAAAAAAATCCTTGCCCTAGGCTCGATCCCCAAAGAAGCCTTTTCAAAGGGTCTTTTATGAAAAGGCCTCCCAAGGCCCACAAGGCAACGAGATGCACACCCTGCGACCTGTGGCTTTTGGAGTGTCCATTGCGCTGATCGTTGCAAAACTGGGCGACCGACCGCGTCGAAAACTTCCCGCAAGGCTTAAACTTGTCAAGGTTTTCCACGGCATGTTCCATTATTGCACGCACCATTTCATGGAGGGTTGCTGTGTGGGAAGTAAATTCCAGAATCACCGAACCGCTCCAAGGACGAACGGAAATCCGGCGCACCTGGTCTATCTTTTCGAAGAAAACCTTTAGGGCTCGAGCCCTTTCGGGATTCCCCTTCACCTGTGGCGCGTGCAGCCGAATTCTTCCCCGGATCCAATGACGCAACTGACTTTGCGAAAGGATATCTTGAGAAAGCATGGGCCCGCTCCTCCGTGTCACGACTTAATAACGATTATGCCAGGAAATTGAGAGAACATGTTGATGAAGAATTTATTGGGTATCGAATGAAAGTTCTTCTTGAAGAGGTCGTGGGCGGTTGCTAGGTTTCTTTAATCAAGACACTTAAGAGGGCATCCTTTTGTCAAACAATGAAAGGAGGTCAGCCATGAAGCTCAATGACATCGATCTTCCCAAGAGTCTTCTTTACGGAGTGGCGGCGGCCATTGTGGCCCCGGTTCTGTTGCCCGTGGTGGGAGCGGTCCTTCGGCCTGTGTTGAAGACGGGCATCAAGGCTGGAATTTTGCTCTACAACAAAGGCCGTGAATTGGTGGCGGAAGTAGCGGAAAGCGTTGAGGATCTGGCCGCTGAAGCCAAATCGGAAATGGAGCCCAAACCGGTTTCTTCCGAAAACGCATAGCATCTTCTTGACCCTTTTGAGGAAAAGTCATGCCGTATTATGCAGACGTGGTGCATCGCACCAAGAACCGAGTGCGTATCAAATTGCGTTCCAAACCCATGGGTGAGGCCTTTTACGTCGATATTGCGCAGGTGGTGGCGGATATTCCAGGAGTGGAAAAGGTTCATGCCAACCCGGTCACAGGGTCTTTGCTCTTTGAAGGGCAAGACATTCCATTGGATCACGTTGTCCAAGCGCTAGCCCAAAAGACAGCCATTCGGTTTGAAGAGGCCCCTGCTTTCCACCCTGTGCAGCGGGCCGTGATGCCTTTTGTGAGCCTAAGCAAAAAGCTCAAGAGCATGACCGGTGGGGAGGTCGGCCTGACCGAAGCTGGTTTCTTGGCGTGCTTGGGAATCGGCGTCATTCAGATTCTTAGAGGAAACATTACGGCCCCTCCATGGTATACGGCCTTTTGGTATGCTTTTGGAGTTTTCAGCAAAGCCCTTGTGGAAAAATACTCATCCACGCCAGCCCCTGTCGCGACGGTTTCCGAGGCGCCGCCTGAAATCAATGGCGGACCGGATTATCAAGAGCACACAGAACCTTCTCGTTCCTGGTCTGAACTCCAAGTGGATTAGAAAAAGAACACGATCAGGTTATAAAGCACTTCCAAGGATGTTTCATGGTTTACGTGGTTCATCACCGCGTCAAAGGAAGAGTGCGCCTTCGCGTTTCAACGGTGAAAGGCCGCCCTGATCTGGCTTATGAGCTTGTCCAGTACCTCCGAGCTCAGACCGGGGTTTTGTCCGTCGACGCACGGCCCCTGACGGGGAGTGTGCTTGTCAAGTACGGGAGACCTCTATCCAGTTGGGATGACGTGGTGCGTCTGGTGGAGGGTGCCGTGGGCACCATCGCGAGGTGCTCGACGGTCCAGAAGGATTCGCCCGTTAAGCCTTCCTCCGCGGAAAGCACGAAAACCCGTACCGAGGCCTTAGCTCAGTGTCGGACGGCATCCGCTCCGCGACGAGGGCCTCTCGAAAGATTGGCTTCTCGGCTTGAAGCATTGGTTCACGGTAGAGGAGATGCCTGGCATAGTCTGACGCCACGAGCCTGTTTAACTCGATTGAACTCCACTGAAGAAGGATTGTCTAACGAAGAGGCGAGTGCAAGAAAAGCCCTCCATGGGGCCAACGAGGTCATGGACGCGCCTGGGGTTTCACCATGGCGCCTCTTTGCCAAGCAGTTTATGTCTTTGCCGGTAGCTCTGCTGGGAGCGGTCAGTGCCGTGTCCTTGGTCACCGGAGGTCTTCTTGATGCGGTGATTATCTCAGGTGTTGTGGTCGCCAACGCCCTTGTGGGCTTTATCATGGAAAAACGTTCCGACGAAGCCATTTCGGCGCTACGCCAGCTGGAAGAACCCAATGCTCAAGTGATCCGGTCGGGACGGGAATTGAGTATTCCCAGACGGGATTTGGTCCCCGGCGATATCATGGTGCTGAAAGCCGGGTCCAGTATTCCCGCCGACGGGCGACTCCTGAAAGCGGATCATCTCTTTGTGGATGAATCGGCTTTGTCGGGAGAGAGTGTTCCTATCGAAAAATCGGCCACGGTTGTTCTCTCGGAAGAGGTTCCAGTTCACGATCGAAATAACATGGTGTACCGGGGGACCGTCGTCACTGGAGGTTCCGGCTTGGCTGTTGTGACGGCCACAGGAGAAAACACGCAGATTGGGCTTCTTCAGCGACTTCTTCAAACAACGGAAGCGCCGAAAGCTCCCATCGAACGCCAGCTGGATAACCTAGGGCGCCGGCTTGTGTGGCTCTGTCTCGGGATTTGCGCCTTATGTTTCGCCATAGGCCTAGCCCGAGGGTACGGTTTACTGGCCATGGCCCGTCTCAGTCTTTCCCTGGGAGCGGCAGCAATTCCCGAAGGTCTTTCTTCCGCCGCCACCGCTACCTTTGCTTTGGCGGTGCGGCGTATGCGGCGTCGAGGTGTCTTGATACGAAACCTTACGGCAGTGGAATCTTTGGGAGCCATCCAGGTCTTGTGTGTGGACAAGACAGGCACGCTTACTGAAAACCGAATGACCGTTCAGGAAATTGTCGCAGGTGGAGTTCACTACTCCGTTTCTAAGAATCGAATCTTTCTTGATGGCTGGCGCATTGATCCCTTCACAGAAAAGGCTCTTGGCAAGATTTTAGAAATTGCGTGTTTATGCAGCGAAACCAAGATCTCGAAAACCTCACCCAAAGGTATTCATCAATGGGATGGCTCCCCTACGGAAACAGCCTTGATCGACTTGGCCTTGGAAAACGGCGTGCCCTTCCCTCAGATTCGAGATCAGTTTCCCAGGCAATGGATGTGTCTGCGCTCCGAATCGAGGCCTTACATGGCAAGCCTGCATGGAAACGGTCCCAACGGAGCTCTTTTGACGGTCAAAGGCAGTCCTGAAGCCGTTTTGGCCTCTTGTGAAAGCGAGATTTTTGAAGATGAACGGGTGATGCTGACGGCGCAGAGGCGCCAGGAAATCCTTGAAGAAAATGAGCGGTTATCCGCAAAAGGGCTTCGAGTTCTGGGATTTGCTTACGGGGAGGGTCGACGTTTTGAAAAAAACCCTGGGGAGGGTTGGGTATGGTGCGGCCTTGTAGGTATGGCGGATCCTATCAAACCCGGTGCTTTTGAGACCCTTCAGGCTCTGCGGCGAGCCGGAATTCAGGTGGTGATGCTGACGGGTGATCAAGAGCCAACGGCTATGGCCGTCGCGCAGGCTTTAGACGTTTCGGGAGGAAAGCCCTTACGCATTGTGGATGCTTCCAGGTTCAATGGTGGATCTCCGGCGGCAAATTCCTCCTTCACTACGGATGAAATTCATGTGTTTTCCCGAGTCAGCCCCTCTCACAAATTGCAGATCGTTCAGATGCTGCAAAGATCGGGAAAAATCGTCGGTATGACAGGAGACGGCATCAATGATGCTCCTGCTCTTAAGGCTGCGGATGTGGGTGTCTGCATGGGGCGCAAGGGAACTCAGGTGGCCCAGAACGTGGCCAACGTGGTTTTGGAAAATGACGATCTCATTTTAATTATCACGGCCCTGGAAGAAGGGCGCACCATTCAGAACAATATCAAGAAATCCGTTCACTTTTTCTTGTCAAGCAATCTGAGTGAGATTCTCGTGCTCAGCGGCGCTTTGACCGCGGGTCTATCCCCTCCACTTAATGCCATGCAGCTCCTTTGGATCAACCTTATTTCTGATATTTTGCCTGGTATCGCTCTTTCCATGGATCCTCCGGAACCGGACATTCTTGAACGTCCCCCGCGAAAGGCCCATGCGCCCCTCTTTGATCAAAAGGATTTCACACGAATGTTTCGGGAAGCTTCGGTCATGGCTGGAGCCTCCCTTTTGGGCGCCTTCTATGGACTCCTTCGAGGAGGCTCCACGCACGCCGGCACCGTGGCTTTTCATCTTCTTTCCTCTTCTCAATTGACCCACGCTTTGGTGTGTCGCCATGAGACTAAGCCTCGTCATGGCCGGTCTTTTGCTACTAATCCCTTTCTCAACGGAGCCATTCTCGGCTCTTTACTGGCTCAGGTATCGGCGGGCCTTTTCCCAGGACTGAAAGGCTTTCTGCGTCTCACAACCATGGGGCTGCTCGATTGGATCGTCGTTGGCTTGGGCACGGCAGCCACGGCTTGGATCAATAGCACCCTGACCCGAAAGGATCAGCCGACTGCTCTTCCCTCTTATGAACCTTCCCGGTCCATTTCCAAGGCAAGTGGCGATGAAGAAAAAGCCCATGCGCCGATGGTCGCCTCGGCGTCCTGGGCTTTGGGTGAGGGGGTTGTTGGAGGATGGGAAGCGAGAACAGATTCTAAATAAAAAGTGTCAGCACAGAAAAAGGTGTGTTCTTCAAGGCTGCATCCAAAGCCACCTGCAGGAGGGCTTTTGCCATGATCTGACCGGCCTTGGCAGGAGTAAAGCTTTCACTGACAGAAGCCTCGAATCCCATGGGCGCCGCATTCAGATGGCCTTGAGCCTTGAGGGTGCCGACAATTTTTTCCACGGAAATCATGTCTTCATTGTATGTGACAACCACGGATCCGGTTACCGGGTTGCAAGACACTGCGCCGACGCCGGGTAGGCTCTTCAAGGATGCTGCGACCACGGCGGCGCCACCAGGACTGTAACGAATCGTGGGGACTTTGATGCGAACACGACCCGGAATTTTGTGAATGACATAGCTCATGACTGCAAGCCTCTCTTTTACGATTCTTTTTGCCTTTCACCATCGAGCACTGAGATGTAGCCACGGCACTGGGGATATTGAGAACAACGATAAGCCGTCCTGTTATTGGTTCGGTGGTGAATCCGCATCATAGCCCCGCACAGCGGGCACGAGGGTTTTTCCACCATAACGGCTCGCGAAGGCCTTTCCACGAATTGGTACTGGCAACACTGACACCGATACCGCTGTTTCCCGCCTTCGGAAAAACCGTACCTGTGCAGGGCTTCACATTGGCATCGAGGGCACTTCATTTTTCGTGGGTACCTTCCTTTGTTCTCATCGCGGCTTTTGTAGCGCACGATTGTTAAGGCCCAATGGCGCCTTTGTGACAAATGAGTGACACAAAGGTTTTCATTCATTTTCTTTTCAAAGTAGCGCGGCGCCCATTTCGGCAACCTGGGATCTTTCACCCTGCTTTAGGGTGACGTGACCTGCAAGAGTCGCCGTTTTGAACCTTTCCACCACCGTGGACAGCCCGTTGGTGCCGGCGTCCAAATAGGGCTGGTCGATCTGTTCCGGATCGCCGGTAAACACGATCTTCGTGCCCTTGCCCACTCGCGTGATGAGGGTTTTGATCATGCCGGGTGTCAGATTTTGGGCTTCGTCACAGACGATAAATTGGTTGGGGATACTTCTTCCTCGAATATAGGTAAAAGTTTCCATCTGAAGCACACCCCGCTGCACAAGATGCTCAATGGGTTCCGCGGGGTCTTCGGCTTCCTGAAACAGGAATTCCAGGTTGTCATAAATGGGCTGCATCCACGGCCGAAGCTTTTCCTCTCGAGAGCCCGGCAAATAACCAAGATCGTCACCGACGGGCACGACAGGGCGTGTGACAAGAAGACGATGATAAACCCTTTGTTCCACGACCTTTTCCAGTCCAGCAGCCAAGGAGAGAAGGGTTTTGCCGGTTCCGGCTCGTCCCACTAAAGTGACGACTCTTACCGAGTCATCCAGCAAAAGTTCCAAGGCAAACTTTTGCTCTTTGTTGCGTGCCCTGAGACCCCATATGACGGCATCGGCATATTGAAGCGGGAGCAAACGTCCGTTGAAATGACGCGCCAGGGCGGACTGAGAAGGGTTCGAGGAATGCTTAAGGATGGCGAATTCGTGAGGAAAAAGAGATAAACCCTCACGCACTGGAAGGCCGTGTTCTTTGTAAAACCGGCTTAAGTCCTCGCCATCTAGGTAAACGGTTCGAAAACCCGTGTAGAGTTCATTGTAGTCCACTTTATCGGATAGATAGTCTTCAGCGCGAACACCCAACACGTCGGCCTTGATGCGAAGGTTAAGGTCTTTCGTCACCAAAATGACCGGTGATGTGTTCTCCTGGGACAAGGCAAGAGCCAAGGCCAAGATTCGGTTATCGTACTTATCCCTGGACCATTCCTGAGGAAGTCCAACACCGTTCGTGTGGTTAACCTCTACTCGAAGAACTCCGCCTGAGGATAGTGGAACACCCCTTGAAAGAGAGCCGCCGTTTCTGAGCTGGTCCAGGAGATGCGAGAAAAATCTCGCGTTTCTGCCAATTTCGTCCTGCCTTTTTTTCTGATCGTCAATCTCTTCTATGACCGCCAGCGGGATCACAATCTGATTGTTCTCAAAGGAAAAAACAGCGTTAGGATTGTGCAAAACGACATTCGTGTCCAGCACATAAATTTTTCTCATGGGCGTTTGGCGGAAAGCTTGTTCAACAAGTTGATGAGTAAATCCGTTTTGGGGTGGTGGTCTCGAAAGACAAAGATACGTGCTAACACCATGGCTGTTATGGCCGTGAAAACAATCGCTGAACCCACGTACACTTTCATTGACCCCCTCTTTCTCATGGGGCACCGAGTTCTTCTTTGACGATTTTCAATTGTTTTCTGTATGTGTGTCAAATGAATGGCAGATGTGTGACACTTGTGTTAAGACACTCTTCGTAAGGCGCGTTCTTTGCGCTAAAAGTCTTCAGGGTCTTCAGCTCGAACTTTTTCTCTTATTGTGGGAAAATTGATTTTATGTCGATCCTTTTGGCCATTTGAACGGTTACCAGAGGAGTTGCCATTCTCGAGCAGAGGACTTCCCGTCCATGTTGGAGAAGGCAATGAAACCTTCATAGTCCCATGGTGGGATAGAGGCCAGATCTTAAACTGAAGTTTGGAATTCCGACTGGTCGCAAATGCCGCCAAATCTTCCAAGCTGAGCCGGATGCGCTCCGCCTGGTCTTTGAGTGTGGCACTGGCCGCTGCGCATTGCTGCGCCGTAGCCGTATTTTTTTCTACGACTCCATCAATGTGCGCTACGGATTTATTCACTTGATTGATACCTTCACTTTGCTCAAAGGAGGCAGCGGCAATTTCTGTGACTAATTCCTTTGCCCTAAGCACCATCTCGTGAACGGTGGAAAACGCGCGAAAACTATCTGCTGTGCGATCAGATCCTTGTTTCACACTCAGCACTGTTCCCTCGATGATCCGGGCTGTATCTTTTGCAGCTTGGGTCGTTCGCAGGGCAAGGTTGCGCACTTCATTGGCGAGCACCCCAAAGCCGGCCCCGGCTTCCCCGGCTCGCGCCGCTTCTACCGTGGCGTTAAGCGCCAAGATATGCGTCTGAAAGGCGATCTCATCAATGGTCTTGATTATTTTTTGAGTTTTCTGCGTTGCCTCAGCGATCCTCTCCATGGATTTCATAAGATCCGCCATGCTAACCTTGGCGTTGTCTGCGGTCCTGCCAACTTGGTTCATGAGTTCTTCGGCGTACGCTGCGTTGTCGGCGTTTTGCCGAGTCATTGAGGCTATCTCTTCCACAGCAGATGAGGTTTCTTGCAAGGATGCAGCCTGCTGCAGTGCGCCTTCAGCAAGCTCTTGGCTCGTGGCAGCCACCTGAGAAGCCACCGAAGCCACATGTTCGGCTTGGTGACCCAAATCTCCAGAAGCCTTTTCCAAAACGGCGCTCATCTTTCGAATCACAAAAACTCCGATAGAGACAGTCAATAAGAGAGCTGCGACGGATAACGCCCCCATCACAGCCAGGACGCGGGACGAACTGACTCCGCCATGAAGTTGTAAATGCCCAACCTCTTTGAGGGCTTTTGCAGCTTGAAAGGTCGCTAAGCAAGCAAAGCCGCCCAAGATCGCCACTGTCACAACCACCAGCAAAAAAGCAAGCGCTAGTTTAAACACCCCTTTTGTCATCATTGAGCCTCCAGGTTTAAAATCCGATTTCCTTTTACAACCACAAATAACCTCACGTCATCGCCGGTGAGTCTCTTACGTGATGCATTTGACAGAAGCATGGTCAATGAGTGTCTTTTTGGCGACGATCGTTGTAAACCCTGACCAAGATGGAATCGTGAAATGTCAAATAAAAGTCATGAAACCGTCATGGACGAAGAACTTCTATACCTTAAAGAACAAAGCAGGATACGTGACGTGACAAAGGTTTGATAGCTGGTAGAGTCTTTCATGGAAGGGAAGCGAAAAGGCGAAGTCCTTCATAAGGCAGGGATTCAGCGATGCTGGCAAAGAACACAGAACTCTCGGAAGTGGATTTGGTGCGAGTTTTTCACGAAGCGGTGAAATCCTTAATCGAGGCTCAAAACAACAACGAAGTTTATAAGGCCCTTTTGGAGATTGGCTTCCGATTGACTGAAGCCGAGAGTGTGTTTGTGGCCGTTTACCGTTCACATCCTCAAAAACCTCCAGATGCGCTCATTCAATACGCCTGTGGCCCGGTTCACGGTCTGAAAGGGACGGTGATTCAGCTTAAAAGAGGCCTCTTGAGCCAAGTTTTTAAACATAGAAGCACCGTGGTGATCGGGAATTATGACAAGTGGCCGCTTCGTTACAGACACCCGCTGCTTCGGCAAGTGCATTCCGCCGTTGGTGTTCCCGTTTTTTACCACAGCCAGACGGTTGCCTGCCTTGGCATTCTGCAACATGATGGTGGCAAAGCTATTCCCAATTTTCAGATCGCCTTGTTGGAGCAATATGTAGAGCTCGGGTCCATGGCTCTTCATCAAGTTGCCTTGAAGCAGAACCTGAAAGAAGAACTTAGACGAAGAAAACAAGAGGAAACAATAAGGCGAAAGTTGGAATATCAACTCCGCCAGAAGCAAAAGATGGAAGCCGTGGAAAGAATGGCTCAAGGCTTTGTACATGATTTAAGTAATATTTTGACGATCATTTATGCCCATGGAGAACTAGCCCTATCGAATGACGATAAAGAAGAAAAACGAGTCCAGCATTTACAAAAACTTCTGTACGGCTGCCACCAGGCGCGTCACCTTTTAGAGCAGCTCAGATTCTATAGCGAGGGAACTGTGCTCCCTCAAGAACCTGTTGATCTTGTTGTCCTTATTGGCAAAATGGTTGAACTTTTTGGTGGCTGCTTGCCATCCAATATTGCTTTTCGAACAGATTTTCGAGTCACATCCGGGTGGATTCAGGGAGCGGTGGCTGAGCTTCAAAGGGTTTTTCTCAATTTATGGACCAATGCTCGGCAGGCCATGGAATCTCGGGGTGGCGTTTTGGACATCATCGTGGAAGAAGTGAATGTTGGCCTGAATGGACCACGCCGTGTGGAATCACTCACACCGGGTCGGTACTTTTGCGTGCGTGTTCGGGACACGGGCCCTGGGATTCCTCGGGAAATATTAGATCGAATTTTTGATCCCTACTTTACGACGAAGAAAAACAAAGGAGGATCGGGATTAGGGCTTTCTATCGCCCATAGTATTGTTCGTTTACACGGAGGGACAATCCAGGTGGAATCCCGCCAGGGCTTGGGGACGCAGTTCTCCGTTTACCTTCCGGCACTAACTTCCTCCCAAATAGCGAGATTCGATAAAGGGCCGCCAAAAAGCGACAGGCCGAAACTAGCAGCTCTGCCGCTTCTCCACAGCTCGGCTTCTTCAACAGAGGAAGGTGAGTATAACCTTCTAAAGATGTGTGATTCCCCCTCCTGTGGGGATGGCGGAAATCGGCTGGGACGGACTGTCGGTTCGTCTTCTCGCAGTTTTCAGGCAGGCACGGGCTTGGCCAACGATCCAAAGGCGGCACCGTTCTTGGAGAAGCCAATGGCTCCAGCGGACTACCCATCTGGACAAAACGCCCTCGGCTTGAAGGAAAAGGCTGGTTTGGGACCAGATGGCGGGGGCATGGAAAAACCATCAGAAGATTTTATTTTGCTGGTTGACGATGACACTTTGGTATTGGAAGGCCTTCGTGAGGTTCTTGAAGAGTCGGGCTTGTGCGTGCGCGGTGTTGGAAGCGCGCTGGAAGCTGTTGAAATTGTGCAAACGCAAGGGCATGCAGTGGCCATGATCGTGGTAGACTATTATCTGCCTGATATGGACGGCATTCAGTTTGCGCGACGGATTCGTTCCATGGGCCACTCGACACCAGTGGTGATTCTTACAGGGTGTAAAAATAATGAATTAGTCAAGGCAAAAAACAAAGGCATTGTGCAAGAGGCCTTAATCAAGCCTGTTCCCATAAATGCTTTGCTTTCCCTGGTCTTTAACACCATAGGACGTGTCAAAGGTGTGGACGGAGACTCCCATGAAAAAAACGTCATTCACGCTCGAGAATCCACTGTTGGCGGCCCATCTGTGGGAAAGGACCCCAACCTATCATGAATTGAAAGCGATTATACAAGAAGAAAACATTCAAATGGCCCTCCAGCCCATTTTTGATCTGAGAACCGGGCATATCGTCGCCTATGAGGCCCTTTGCAGGGTGATGCATCAAGGAAATATACAGACTCCCGGGCAACTTTTTGAAGCGGCTGAACGCATGGGATTACTTCACGCGCTGGAACTTCTGTGCCAACGCAAAGCCATTGAAAAAAGTCAACGGCTAAGTCTATCGGTTCCACTATGCATCAATATGTCTCCTAGTGTTCTAGATCACACAAGGGTTCAAAACTTTGAATGGTTGTTGTCGGATGAAGTTTTAAAAGTTTCCATTCCAATTATTTTTGAGATTACCGAGAGGAGAAGTCTAAATCACATCGATGGGCTCAGAGACTTTATCCAATGGATGAAACAAAGAGGCTACAGGGTAGCGCTCGATGACCTTGGTTCCGGTTATGCAGGTTTAAAAAGCCTCTTGGATTTAGAGCCATCCTTGGTAAAGGTGGACAGGCACTTAATATCAGGCCTGCATCTTTCCACAAAAAAACAGCTGCTGTGCAACGCCATCGTGAATTTCTGCCATAAGGTGGGAATCACAGTGGTGGCTGAAGGGGTCGAGCACTGGGAAGAACTGCAAGCGGTATCAGACATACGGTTTGACTGGGTGCAAGGGTTCTATGTGGGGCGTCCGGAGGTTGAAGCGGCAAATCTAATAAGGGATCCTGCAGATAAAATATTGAAAGTATCTCAATCGCAGAGTCTCTCGCCTTTTTCATGTGCCGGCCACCTGCTTGGATGCCTCACGACTTATGTGACGCCCGTTGATGTCAATACCCTTGTGAAGATCGTCGAAGATCGATTTCAAAAAGAAGAGACCCTTATGGCCATTCCGGTGTTAGAAAACGGAAAGCCTGTAGGCCTGGTGAAGAAGAACGATTTGTTTTTCCTTCTGGGTCGGAGATATGGATACGCTTTATACGCTGATAAACCTGTCCGTACGGTCATGCAAGATGTTTCGGTTTTTGAAGCTGACACCCCTATCGAAGCGGCTTCTCGTCAAGTGACCGCTCGGGATGAAAACTCCATCTACGATGCCTTGGTTGTTACACGGAATGGATCTTATGTGGGAATTGTCAAAATTCACCGGATTCTGGAGCACATGACAGCGCAAAACCTGTTATGTGCTTCTCAGTCCAATCCGCTAACAGGACTTCCGGGAAATAATCTCATCAAGGAAGAAATTTCTCGTCGTCTTCAGCAAGGGACGATGTTTGCCGTAGCTTATGTGGATTTAGATTCTTTTAAGCCCTTCAATGACAGGTTTGGGTTTGAAAAGGGTGATCAGGTCATTCGGTTTCTTGGCCAGATGCTCAAAGATCGAGTGATGGCATGGGACACGAGTGGATTCGTGGGACACATAGGAGGTGACGATTTTGTCTTTGTGGTCCGGGCGTCAGACGTGCAACAGTTGTGTGAGGACATTCTAAAAGAATTCCAGGCAAGGATTGGACAATTTCATGACCCGCAGTCTGTCGAGCGAGGCTTCTACGAGAGTTTGGATCGGGAGGGTCATGTGCGCACGTTTCCCCTGCTTTCGCTTTCCATTGCTGTCGTCACCAACAAAGAAAGAGTTTTTCAATCTTACGCTCATTTGGCCTCGGTGGCCAGCGAGGTCAAAAGTGTCGTCAAAAAAATACCCGGAAATGCATACTTCATCGATCGTCGCAAAGTCTGATTTCGATGGTTTCACTTAATTGTCACGGGCATGTCGCTTCACGGCCACTTTCTTGTGGAAAGATGGACAGGATCGATAACCACTCAAGGAGGTGAGCCGATGAAAGCGGACCTACATGTGCATTCCAGATTCTCCACAAGACCTTCCCAGTGGATTCTTCAAAAGTTAGGATGTCCAGAGAGTTTTACTCAGCCTAAAGAGGTGTATCGTATTGCCAGAAGCAAAGGCATGGATCTTGTCACCATCACAGATCACAACACCATCGACGGCGTCTTAGAGATCGCCCATCTACCTGGGGTATTCATCAGTGAAGAAATCACTACGTATTTTCCGGAAGATGGGTGCAAGATTCACGTCCTTGCGTACGATATTTCGGAAAAACAGCATCAGGACATTCGAAAAAATCGTGAAAATATCTATGATCTTATAAGCTATCTGAGGGATCAGGGAATTATTCATGCGGTGGCCCATCCCCTTTACAGCCTGAACGGAAAACTTAGCGCCGAGCATTTTGAGAAAATGCTTCTTCTCTTCCGAATCTTTGAACTGAACGGGGCTCGAAACGATTTTCAAAACCAGGTTCTCCAAGCCCTTCTGCCTCATGTGAACCATCAACTTTTGAACGTTCTTGCGGACAAACATAAGCACATTCCCGTGCCCATAGACCTGAGCCCGAAAGCCCTTATAGGGGGCTCCGACGACCACAGCTCACTGAACATCGCCCGCACGTGGACTCAGGTGTCCACGGCGCAGGATCTGGCCTCGTTCCTTGAAGAACTTCGCCATGGACAACCTTCCGTGGCGGGAACACCCGCGACACCCTTGACCATGGCCCACAACCTTTACGGTATTGCTTATCAGTATTACCGGGACCGGTTCGGTTTATCCCGTCATCTACACAAGGATCTTCTTTTAAGGTTCCTTGAAAGAGTGCTGGACATCCATCACGAAGGGTCTTTTCGATCCTGGTCCACTCGAGTCTATGATCTGGCTCGATCCGCTCGCCTGTGGCGCCGGCGAGATCACCGAGAACAGGATCTTCCTTCCATAAAAGCCTTCTGGAAAATGTCGGAAGGTCTTGTGGCCAAAGATTTGCGCTTTATGAGCCTTGCGCAAGGGACAAAGGCTATATCCGCGGCAAAGGCCGAAAAAGTATGGTATCAGTTTGTGGAGCAAGCCAGTGAATCCCTTCTGGTTGAAGTTTCCAATCGTATCGGTCATCAGGTGTTAAACGCCAATGTTTTTGACATTTTTGGTAGCCTTGGGTCGGCTGGCGCTCTTTACAGCCTCGTGGCACCCTATTTCGTCGCGTTTTCCCATTTTCGACAAGATGTGGCCTTGGCCCAGGAAGTTGCGCGAAAACTCTGCCCTGCCACGGTTCCGGCCGAAGGCAGTCATGAAGCGGCCGTTGCTCACTTTTCTGACACGGTTTTCGAAGTCAACGGTGTGGCTCGAACCCTGGTCCAACAACTGCAAGTGGCCCGAAGTTTAGGCCACCGCCTGGTGCTTTTAACGTCCGAAAAAGTGAGTCAGGATTCTCCGGTTGGGGTTATCAATTTCCAACCGATCGGTCATTACACCTTGCCGGAATATCCTGAGCTCTCCCTGAACATTCCACCGCTTCTGAAGATATTGTCTTATTGCTACGAAGAAAACTTTACACAAATTCATTCCGCAACACCAGGCCCCATGGGTCTGGCGGCTTTGATTGTCGCCCGCACACTCTCTTTGCCTATCGTGGCAACCTACCACACAGCCTTTCCCCAGTATGTCCAAAGCTTGACGGGTGATGAAGGGCTTGCGTCGCTTACATGGCGATTTGTCATTTGGTACTACCAACAGATGGATCATGTTTATGTTCCGTCGGCGGCGACGGCTGACGAGCTGGTTGCACACGGGCTTTCTGCTGAGAAAATTTCCACCTATCCTAGAGGCGTGGATATCGAACTCTTTTCGCCTCAAAAGCGGTCGTTTCATTTTCGGGAAAAGTATCAGATCGGCCACAGGTTGGCCGCGCTTTATGTAGGTCGGCTTTCTAAGGAAAAAAACTTAGATCTCTTAATCCGCGCCTTTAAAAAATGGCAGGAAAAATATCCCAAGACGGCTCTCGTGGTTGTGGGCGACGGCCCGTATCGCGAAGCCATGGAACAAGCTCTCAAAGGCACGCATGTGGTTTTTACGGGATATCTTTTTGAAGAAGCCCTCGCCGAAGCCTATGCCTCATGCGATTTTCTTGTTTTTCCCAGCACCACGGACACGTTTGGCAATGTGGTTCTGGAGGCTCAAGCTTCAGGATTACCCGTGATTGTCAGCGACGCCGGTGGCCCTCAGGAAAACATTGTTCCTGGACGGACGGGCTGGATCTTTCAAGGCCACGATGATGAAAGCCTTTTGAGGCATATGGAGTGGATGTGTCTTCATCGAGAAAAGCGCGTGACCATGGGCAAGGAGGCCAGAAAGGCCATGGAAGGACGTTCATTCCAAAAGGCCTTTGAAAGGCTGTGGCAGATGTTCAGCGGCTCTCCCTTCGGTGAAGAAATGCGTCTTCGCAAAGCCGTTTAAATTTTGTGTCTGCGTGCGCGACGGATACTCTTGCAAAAGGATAAGGTTATGAAAAGAACATCTGCAGACCGGTTGGCTCCAAAGAGCAAACTTCTTTGGCAACCGATTGTCAAGTGCCTTGAAAGATTGGCAGGGCTCCATCCTTTGGAAAAAACCTATCAGCTATTGCCTCGATCTTTGAATCCGGAACGTTTTCTTGAAGAAGCCTTGCGAGCTCTCCAAATAGATGTGCTTATACATGGGGACGAGATTTCCATTCCTTCCAAGGGACCGCTGCTGGTGGTCGCCAACCATCCCTTTGGTGGTCTGGAAGGACTGGTGGCTGCTTCAGTGCTTTTGTCCGTGCGAAAAGATTTGAAAATCATGGCAAATCAGCTTCTTTCCAAGATACCGGAAATCGCTTCACTTATCGTGGGAGTCAATCCCTTTGGAAAAGGAGAATCCCGAAAACAAAACGTCAGACCTACGCTTCAGTGCCTCAAATGGCTGAGAGATGGAGGTGCTTTGCTGGTTTTTCCGTCTGGTACCGTTTCGCATTTTCAAGTGCGAAAGCGAGGCATCACCGATCCGCCGTGGAGTTCCAGCGTGGGGCGGCTTGTCCTTCGGAGTCGTTGCAGCGTACTTCCCATATATTTCGAAGGGGTCAACAGCTTCTGGTTTCATTTTTTTGGACTGTTTCATCCGTTACTGCGAACCTTGCTGTTACCCCGCGAGTTACACAACAAAAGAGGGCGTCAGGTTCAAATGACCATCGGGCCTGTGTTTTCCTTTGAAGAGCTTTGCCATATGGAATCTCCGGAAGGTATCACAGAATATCTTAGAGCCAGAACCTATGCTCTTGGGCTGCAACCGGAAAGGAATCGACGCAGAAAGATTTTGAGGCGTTTCCCCCTTAAGGTTTCCCAACCAAGAATCACCTGGAGGGTTCCTATTCGGGAAAAGGTTCCGGCAGCGGATCTTGAAAAGGACGTGGCCAATCTGCCGTCGCCTCATTGCCTGTGCACCGGCGGATCCTACCGGGTTTACTGGGCGAATGCCTCACTTATTCCCAATGTTCTTCGTGAAATCGGGCGCCTTCGTGAAATAGCCTTTCGGGCCGCGGGAGAAGGAACAGGGCGCTCGGAAGATCTCGATCGTTTTGACCTGCATTATGACCATCTTTTCTTGTGGAAATCCGACTCACGCGAAGTTGTAGGAGCTTATCGAATCGGTCGGGTCGATGTCATTCTTTCACGGATGGGGATATCCGGCCTTTATACCGCCAGTCTCTTTCGCTATGAACAGGGATTAAGACCTCTTCTTGTCCAGAGCCTCGAATTAGGTAGGTCCTTTGTTCGGCCTGAATATCAAAAAAACTATGCTTCCCTGTGGTTTCTCTGGAAAGGCATCGGCCGCTATGCGGCCATGCATGGAACATATCGCTATCTTTTTGGTCCGGTAAGCATCAGCAACGCTTATCACGTGTTCAGTAGATACCTTCTCTATATGTACTTACGTGAACACTGTTACGACGAGGAATGGGGAAGATGGGTTCGAGCGCGTCGACCGTGGAGGCTCATGCAGTCGGTTCCCTGGAATGTTCAATTATTATGCCGGGAAGTGGGAGATCTGGGCATCTTTTCGGAAATCATTACGGCCATCGAGAAAAATGAGCGGTCGGTGCCGATTCTTTTACGCCATTACCTGAAGCTCGGGGGCAAGGTTTTGGGCTTTAATGTGGACCCTCACTTTTCCAATGTTCTGGATGCCTTGATTGTGGTGGACTTGGCACGAGCGGAGCCTTCCCTCCTTGAAAAAGCCATGGGACGTGAAAACGCCCGTCGTTGGCTCTCCCATTACCAGGACGAAAACCAACACCAACTGCCACGGTGCGCGTAGTCGTAGGGCGAGACTAGACTCGTCCCCACGAGATCGACGTGGCTTTTCTCCCTGGAAAGATAGGCTTCGCGCCTGCTCAAGGACCGAGCTTCAGACCCGCGTTTCTGGGCAGGAAACCGTTTTCAACTGGTGCACTCAGGATAGCGCCATTGGGTGGACACAGGATTTGCTATTGAATCCAAAGGCCATAAGCCAAAGCAGGTCGAAGCACACGGAGTTGTGCTTCCAAATTGCCGGCGGGACCGGTGGCTCTTTTCCAGCATTCTTTGGCAGTCGATGCAAAGCCGGGCTGTGGGCTGAACTTCCAGGCGCTCCGGGTTGATGGGATCACCACAGCGGTCGCAGAAACCGTACTCGCCGTTTCGAAGTCGTTTGAGAGCGTTTTCCACTTCCCAGTACAGCTGCCGGTACCGATTCCTTACTCGTTGCAAGGTTTCCCTTTGGTGTTCCAGAAGAGCCACATCAGCTTCGTCCATGGGTTCGCCGTGGCGTACCTGATCCTCTTCAGCACCGCTCAGCGACTCCAAAGACCGGATCAAGTTCTCTCGAGTGTTATGGAGCAGGGCTTCAAAACGTTTCTTGGTGAACAGATCCATTCAAACCTCCTTTGTTTTCTTCTTGTTGGGGTAAAGGCATGGGGTCTAGGGGAATAACACGATCCGCCGCTTCCCTTTGAACCAGCGGGTCGTGATACACTCCAAGTATGGCCGCGCCCTTGTCCCGAGCCTCATGAATGAGCGAAAGTACGATTTCGCGGTTTCTTGGGTCCAAGGATGCCGTTGGTTCGTCCAAAAGCAGAATCGGGTAGCCGCACACAAAGACGCGAGCAATATTCACACGCTGCTGTTCCCCTCCCGAAAAGGTAGTAGGAGAAAGTTGCCAGAGTTTTCGGGCAAAACCCAGGCGGTCCAAAAGCGTTGCGGCACGCTCCAGAGCCTCCTTTTCCGGAACACCTTGGCTGAGGAGCGGCTCCATCACCACATCGAGCGTCGAGACTCTTGGAATAACTCGTAGAAATTGGCTCACATACCCGATAACATGTCGACGAAGATGCAAAACAGTCCAGGGCTCGGCTTTGGTCATGTCTATGATTTCGTTCCCATATCGAATAAGGACTCGGCCCCTTTGCACGGCGTAGTTTCCGTAAACCATGCGCAAGAGGGTGCTCTTTCCCACACCTGAAGGGCCGTTGATAGCCACGCTTTCTCCTTGCAAAACCTGCAGATCCACGTCGGAGAAAACTGAAAGGCGAACACCGCCCTGGGTATGAAGCGTAAAGGATTTGGTGGCTTTTTCTAAACGAATCATCCACTGACGTGTCATGGAATCCTGCGGTCCGATCAAGCTGTAAGGCGCGAAGCCACCAGCAGCTGTGTGTAAGGGTGTTGCGGGTCGTCCAAGATGCGGTCCATGAGTCCTTGTTCCACGACTTGTCCGCGTACCATGACCATGAGGCGATGAGCCAGCACACGGGCCACCGCCAAGTCATGAGTGACCATAACCACGGACAACTTCAACTCCCGAACAAGACGTCGCATCACATCGAGAAAACGGGCTTGAACGGAAACGTCCAATCCACTTGTGGGCTCGTCAAGGAACACAATTCGTGGGTTCGTGGCCAGATTCTTGGCGATTTGAAGACGTTGTAACATGCCGCCTGAATAGGTACTTGGAAGGTCATCCACACGATCGACATCCAACTCGACCCGTTCCATCCACCAGCAGGCTGTGCGGCGTAACTGGGCATAACGACGCTCTCCTTCTGCCAAGAGCCTTTCCGAGATGTTTCCGCCGGCACTTACATGCATGCGAAGACCTTCTTGGGGATTTTGGAACACCACGCCGATGGCCGTTCGAAGCAGACGTCGGCGCAGACTATTGTCGATTTGGTAAAGATCCAGCCATTCTTGGTGATGGCGATAGAGGACTTGTCCCATGGTTGGAAACTGGAGCCCGCACAGGCATCGAAGCAGCGTGCTTTTTCCCGAACCCGACTCCCCCACCACAGCTAAGACCTCTCCAGGCATGACTTCCACGTCCACGTCTTGACATCCCACCCGAGAACCATAAAGGTGAGTAAGCTTCCGAGCCTGAAGAATCGGTTCAAAGTCGTGAGTGACGTCAAAAGACATGAGCCGGTCCTTGGTCATTCAATTTCCTTGGGTTAACCTTGCTCTACGTTTTTGGCACGCGTCCGTGTCCGAACAGACAAAAATGCGGTTTCCTGCATCGTCCACAATGATTTCATCAAGATAATGGTCCTCCGCTCCACAAACGGAGCATCGCTCGGTCCATCGTTCCAGCTGAAACGGCACATCGTCGAATTCTAAGGGTTCCACGTCCGTGTAAGGCGGTACGGCATAAAGACGTTTTTCTCGGCCCGCTCCGAACAATTGCAAAGCGGCCATGCGATGCATCTTAGGTGTGTCAAATTTGGGGATGGGTGACGGACTCATGACATAACGACCGCGGACCAGCACAGGGTAGTCAAAAGCCACGCCGATGCGGCCTGTGCGGGCCACGTCCTCGTAAAGTTTTACGTACATGAGACCGTAGTCTTCCAGAGCGTGCAAGGTTCGGCATTCTTCTTCGCGTGGTTCCAAAAACCGAAAAGGTTCGGGAATAGGCACCTGATACACAAGAATCTGCCCTTCTCGCAGAGGTGTTTCTGGAATTCGGTGTCGCGTCTGAATAATCGTCGCTTCTTCTGTCACGGTGGTGGTGCTGATACCGGTCGTTTTTTCAAAAAACCGGCGAATACTTACGGCATTTGTGGTATCGTCTGCACCTTGATCGATCACTTTCAGGATATCTTTTGGGCCGATGAGGGACGCCGTGATTTGGATGCCTCCCGTGCCCCAGCCGTAGGGTAAGGGAATTTCACGGCTGCCGAAAGGAATCTGATGCCCGGGAATGGCGACGGCCTTCAAAATGGTTCTTCGAATCATTCGTTTTGTCGTTTCATCCAAAAAGGCATAACTGTACCCGAGAAGCCCTTTCCAAGGCCTTTGAGAGCGAGCGACTTCGAGGTTTGTAAATGCGGGAGACGCAGCTGGGCTTTCCATGGCGACAATCCTATGTTTGGGGAAGCTCTTGCTGTGGTTTTGAAGCCTCTGAGGCGTGGCGGCTCCTTGCAGGGCAACCCCGCACATGGCACAGTTCCGCCTGAAAATCCACGTAATGAGGCAATTTCAAGTGCTGCACAAATCCTGAAGCCTCCACGTTGTCTCCATGTCTTAGAACAAATTCTTCGTCTTGGGCCGGGTAGCGCACCTCTTCACCCAGTTCCCTTGATCGAAGGGCTCGATCCACCAGCGCCATGGCCATGGCTTTTCTTTCGTTGGCACCAAAAACAAGCCCATAGCCTTGGACGAAACCGGGAGAACCGTTGGGAAGTTTATCGCATCGGTTGAGCATGACACATTCGGTGACCAAGATCTGACCCACCATCACACGAAAACCCACCTCAGGCAGCTCGACCTCGATGGGCACATAGCCCATACGGATTTCTCCCACAAAGGGATGGTTTCGAAACCCGAACCCCCTCTGAGCCGAATAGGCGATACCCACGAGAAAGCCTTCGTCGCCTCTGGCAAGGCTTTGCAGACGGGCGCTTCGGGGAGCTGGAAGATTTAGGGGTTCCTGAGTGATGTCTCTAGGCGGCTCTTCGACACTTGAGTTGCCTTCCATTAGACCCTCTCTTTCAAGAAGGCTCGTTACCCTTGGAGTTTGGGGAGACAACGGGACATGGCGTTCCGCCAAATAGACCACATTTTCCGGAACGGCCTTGGGTTCCAGCAGAGAAAAATCCAAAAGCCGATGGGTGTAGTCGAAAGTGGGGCCGAGAACCTGTCCACCTGGCAAATCTTTGAAAGCAGCCGAGATGCGTCGAAGAAAACGCATGGTGTTTGTGTCCACCGGCTCGGACGTACCGAGTCGAGGCAACGTGGTACGATAGGCTCGAAGGAGGAAAACCGCCTCGGTGAGGTCCCCTTGAGCTTGTTTGACGGCCAAAGCGGCAAGTTCTCGGTCATACAAGGATCCTTCCGCAATCACTCTGTCCACGGCCAGACTCAGTTGTTCCTGAATCTGCTTGACCTCGATTTCTGGGATGCGGATGTCCCCTCGCCTTTTTTCTGCAAGAAAGCGGTGGGCGTTGGCGATGGCTCGTTCGCCTCCTTTTACCGCGACGTACATAAGAATCCTTTCGCCGGTGTGAGACAGACAGAACGAGGAATGCAGAACAGGGAGTTTTTCTCGGTAAAGTAGAGGTCCACTCCTCGTGGATAAAGGTGTTCCAAACCCAATCTCCATTCCCAAAAATGGGAAGGACATCCCTGTAAAGTGACTTCCAATGTCTCAGGAATGCCGGGACCTGAAAGCACAAACTGGCAGTCCTCTGAACCCGGCTCGGAAACGCCCACAGAAGAAACCTGCATTATAATGGATGCGCCTCGCTCGGGTTCCAGCTCGGTTCCGATGCAAAAGCCGTAAGGAGGCTTCAACTGCGAGGGCTGCGTGACCAGGACAAAATCGGCCGATTCGGGATCGGACACCACGGAAACGCGGCAAACTTGCTGAGCGGCCCGAAAAGCCTCGTGATTCCTGGGAAGATCCATCCACAGGCGGACAGAAGAATCTCCCAAGGCAAGCAGGATGACCCAGGCGGCCGGATGGAGCCCTTGAGGAACCCTGGGCGGTGCTTTCAATGACGTGCGTTGCCCAGGGTACGCCATGGCGTGCAGAATGGTTCGAAAGGACTCTTGGCTTTCGAAAACGGAATCGGTAAAACCCATCGCAGCCCACCCTTGAGCATTCCAGCCTAAAGACTGTGTCGACATCATTCTCCTCGCACCATGGTCATGAAATCCACACGTGTGGAGGCCACACGTCCGGCCTCACGCCGTTCGGCTTCGTGCCGGCGTTTTGCGAGAGGTTCCACAAGAGTTTCCACAAGATGTGGATTTTTCATGGAGTCTTGAAGTTCTGCATCAAGCACGGCGGCGATTTCCGCATGACGTGGACGACGTCCGAGAATCATGGAGACGCCTACGGTGCCTTGTCTAAGGGTCACTGTGCATTTGGTCACGGTAACTTCACCCAGGAAAAATCGGCCGTTGCGCTCGTCAAGACGAGCCTGCACCATGATCAGACCGGATTCTGGACCCTGAAGGACCGTGTAATCGGGCTTGTTAGGGTAGCGCTCCCAAAAAGCAAGCAGGTCTTCCGATTCTGCTTGAGCCAGCACACTCATCCAACGACGGCGTTTTTCGATTATTTCTTCCGTGGCCACCAAAGGCGTTTGTCCCATGGAGCTTCCTTTTATATAAATCGGGCTCGAATTTTGGCGCATAAGGTGTCCAGGGCGGTGACGGTCAAAATCACCATGATCATCATGGTGGCGACATCCCTGTACTGGTAGCTGTTGATCTTGTCGAACATGAGAAAGCCGATGCCTCCGGCGCCACAAAAACCAAGGATGGTGGCACTGCGCACGTTGGATTCGAATCGCAGAAGGCTATAGCTCACCACCAATGGCATCACCTGAGGCAAAATGGCAAAGGACATCACCTGCAACGGGCCCGCTCCTGTTGCCGACACCGCTTCAACTTGACCCGGGTCTACGGCTTCAATGCCCTCACTGATGACTTTACCCACGACTCCGAAAGTATGAATGGCAAGAGCCATAATCCCGGCAAAGGGCCCGAGACCGATCACGGCGACAAAAACCAGGGCCATGACAAACTCGTTGAATCCCCGGCAGAAATCCAAAAGGCGGCGGCTCAAAAAGAGGCATAGAGCACGAAGAGTCCTATAGAAAAAGCCGTCCCCTGGAAAGAGGATTTCCAGACCGTTTCGAGCCGCCAAAAAAGAGGCGGGAACAGCCCAAAGAACCGCCAACAAGGTTCCCCAAATGGCA
>FWPU01001756.1_pt1 | contig 63461 bp, 37 predicted proteins | sample 2228361 | NCBI WGS metagenome assembly FWPU01 (sample SAMEA103939777, study PRJEB20133) | metagenome
CTGTTTGTGTTCAGTTGCGCAGCTTTCAACTTACTGCGCCTCTCAAAACTGAGGGCGCAGTGCGCGTAAATGCGGGCCAGAGGCGGGTTCCGGCCGCCAGAAGGCGGCTGTGGGGCAGTCTGGAGCTGGGCTTGGGGGTCTGTTAGCCAGTAAAAAAGTAACGGCCGACCCCAGATCTCGCTACGGAACCTGCTTTTTCAACAAGCTCTTAGGACTGGGAGGTGCGGTATGGTAAGTTTCCGGTACATCTTGGCGGTTAGCCTCCTGGGTGGGATCGGATCGGCCGGAGTGTTTACGGAGATCGGCGATGCCGGGGATCTGCCCGGCACCGCCCAGTGGGTGTTCGGCTCCGGTAGCCTGACCAAGATCAGCGGTAACTTGACTGCCTCGGACGCGGACATGTATGCCATCTGGATCACGGGAGGCGGAACTTTTTCGGCGACTACTTACGGGGACCCTGATTTCGACAGCCAGTTGTTCTTGTTCAACAGCTCGGGGATGGGGGTCTATGCCAATGATGATGCCAACGAGTACTCGTTGCACGCCGCGCTTCCAGCCGGGCATGCGTTAACTCCCATGACGCCAGGTATCTACTACCTGGCGTTTACCCGATATAATCGCGATCCTGTTAGTAGCGGGGGATTGATTTTCCCCGACTTCCCGTGGGAGGGGGTGTTCGGCCCGACCGAGTCCGGGGGCGAGTATCCTATCAGCGGTTATACGAGCTTTAATTACAGCGGGGCTGCTTACGAAATCACCCTTACGGGTGCGGAGTTCATACAGGGGCCACCCACCCCGGCAATCCCGGGGCCGGCGGCGACGCTTTTGGTAGGCGGCGGCCTGCTGGTCCTCGGGCTGCTCCGGCGGCTTAGATAGGGCCGGCGCCGGCCACTGCGGGCGTCCGAGCCGGGTCGGCAGCCGAGCGAGAAGCTCATTCGGAGGAAGGGGGCTCACAGTCGGCGGGCCCCGGCGACGCGACGTCGCTGCGCCACTGCCGCGCCTGGGGGCCTGGGAGAGGGAGGCCCCACGGTGTTGATTCTCTCCCTGAACTGGTTCCAACTACCCTGACCGGCGCCCGCAGCCGGGGTGGGTCATCGTGTTCCTGCACCGGAAACGGACAGTCAGTGCTGCGGTTGACAGCAGGGTCGGCCGGGAGTATCTTGATCTGGTTCGGGAGTCCAAAATGGGAATCTCGAGTCATCGCCGAGTTGGGGGGTCGCAACATGTCACACATCCTGCATCGAAGATTATGCTTCAGCCTGGCGGTCGCGTTTTTGTATGCAGGACCGATTCAAGCCCAGCTCTTGAGCATCGCCCTGCCCGAACGAACGCGGCTGCTGGAAGACCAACGTGTGGATCTGCTGATCGAGGCGCGAAACCTGACAGGGGGCGCCTTGAGAGTCACCGCGAATGGGACCGACCTGACCAGGTTATTTGAAGGACCGCGGACGGCGGACCTGGATTGTGACGCCACTGCCGACGTCGTCTGGCGAGCCAACATGGTGAGCTTCCCGAAGCCCGGGTGGGTAAGATTGGAAGCGCAATTAACCACTCCGCAGGGGACGTTCCGGGATGTGCGAGACATCTGGGTTCAGCCATTTCCGCGCCCGGCGTCGTTCAAGAACGCCATCCTGTTTATCGGCGACGGCATGACGGAGGCGTGGCGGGACGTGGGGCGCATCGTGAGCCGAAGCGTAGAGACGGTTCCGGGCGTGTCGGGGCTGCGCCAGGGATTCTACGATCGGTTGCTGGAAATGGATCGCATGCCTGTGGCGGGTGCGATCATGCACCACAGTCTCGATAAGGTGATTCCGGACTCTGCTCCGACGGCGACGGCCCTGGCCACCGGCAACAAGACCTTCGACGGAGGCCTTGGCGTCTTTCCCGACGGTACGGACTGCCACTTCGGCTCGGCCTCCAATGCCAGCACCATCGGCTACGCCCTGGACAACCCGCGGATTGAAAATGTGGCGGAGTACTTGAAACGACGCTTCGGTTACCGCATCGGAATCGTCACCACCGCTGCGGTGGCCGACGCCACCCCTGCCGCCTTTGGATCGCATAGCGGGGATCGGGATACGGCTTTTGAGATCGTGCGCCAGTACCTAGAGAATCCTTTTCTCGGGGGTCAACCCATCGCTGATGTTCTGATGGGCGGCGGCGGAGAGAGCTTCGAGGCCGCAATCCGGCCGGACAAGCGAGACATGTGGGGAGAGTTCGCGGCCAAAGGTTACAAGATCGTCAAGAGCGCCACAGAACTGAGGACGGTAACAAGCTCGGACCGGCTGGTCCTGGGGATTTTCAAAACGGCCGCCGCAACTCTGCACGCCAGCGGGGTCCGACCAAGCTCCACCGCGCATATGAACGTAGCCTACGATAAGCTTCGGCTGACGCGGCCCGGGAGCGAGTCTTTACCTTCCTTCGGAGGGTGGGAGGATCAGCCGTTCCTGGACCAGATGACCGAGAAGGCCCTCGAAGTCCTGGCCGGGCCGGATGGCAAGCAGCCGTTCTTTCTGATCGTGGAGGCCGCTTCCATTGACAAGCAGTCCCACTCGAATCATTTCGCGGGAGCGGCCTGGGACGTGATCGAATTCGATAAGGCGGTGGGCGTGGGCCGAGCCTGGGCGGCGGCGCGAAAGCCGCGCGACACATTGCTCGTGGTCACGGCCGACCACGGACAGCCGATGGTTATCATCGGAGTGGCTGAAATTCCGGATGCGGATTATTTCGATCGCACGAGTAACTTAAGGATGACAGTCGCTTCCCCCATTGGGACGCACAGCGCCACGATTTACAGGGATGTGAACGCCAACGTACGTGCTCTCATTCCCTACGGCTCGGCAGGCAGCGGCCGGACCGGACCGCCGGCGGAAGTTTACGTTGACGCCTACGGCACTTTCGGATTTCCTGACTATATTGATGCTAACGGCGACGGTTACCCGGAGAATCGCGAGACTGGGGGCAGAGGACGACGCAGGCTGGCCGTCGGTTTCCGCACCGGCAGCCACACGTACGAGACTTTGCCGCTTTCCGCCGAGGGACCGGGCGCCTTGCTGTTCACCGGCTACTTTGACCAAACCGAGGTTCCGCTGAAAATCGCGGCGGCCATCGCCCACGACACTTCGGATCTGGACGCCGCCATAGACAAGCTCGTATACACGGCCGACTTCCCCCGGACGCCGGGCAAGTAAACGAGGCCACGGCGGTCCAGGCTGATCCGGCCTGCCGAGGGCGGCAGCGGCTTTTTGGATCATCGCGAACGCGCCCGGGGGACGCGGCGCGCGACACGTTGCTGCGCGCCCACGGGCAGGCCGCACGGGATTGTCCGAAAAACGGGCAGCAGGTGTTGTGGGCGCGGCGTCGAGTGTGCGCACCACAAACACGCCGGCAGGCTGTGGAGAAAATCGCCCCGGCCGGCCATCTGCCCGGCGGGGGAAGCTTCCCGGTAGCGTGATCGCGGGCGCAGAGTCTGAAAGGGTGAAGTTACCGGCGCGCTTTCCGGCGTCGCAGCGCTTTTTGACGCCGCATTGACACGTCCGGCAGCTCTCTGTAAAATTAACTCGGTCTCGGGAATCGAGGCCGAGGCATAGGGGGGTGAAGCAATGAGATCTTCAGCAAGCCGTTCGGAAGTCGTCCGCGCTGTCGCCGTAGTGACCTGCCTGTTCGTCGCCGGCTCCGTCGTCGCGCAAGACACGGCCACCATCACGGGAATCGTGACCGACCCGGTGGGCGCTGTGGTGCCTGGAGCGCAGGTCACGGTCTTAAACCTATCAACCAATGTGCAACTGACAACTGAAACCAATGAGGAGGGCATTTATCGAGTGCCTTTCCTTCGCCCGGGACGCTATCGCGTGACCATCACAGCCACGGGATTTAAACGCTTCGTACGCGACGAAATCGAGGTGAGCATCGGCGCCACAGTGCCGATCAATGCAAGCCTGGAAATCGGAACCCTGGCCGAAAGTATCGAAGTAAGCGCTGCCGTACCCTTACTGGAAACGGAAACCTCGGCCACAGGGACCCTCGTCAAGGGGGACTACTTCTACCGCATGCCGTTGTACCAGCGCCACGTGCGCTCGATCCTGTACCTTACTCCGGGGATCAACGTCTCGGGCTTCGGCTGGGGCGGCTCGCTTTCGGGCTTTAACATCAGCGGGCAGTCCTCGGATCGCATCGGTTTTTACGAGGACGGCATGTACGGCGTCCGGCCGACGGGCACCTGGACCACCGACACCATCCAGAACACGATTGACGAGATCAAGGTGCTTACGACGGTGCCCCCGGCGGAATACGGTCACGCCGCGGCCGGGGCCATTATCGTCGCCAAGAAAGCCGGGACCAATGAATTCCACGGGATGGCTTCCAACCTCGTTCGCGTAGACGCCATGCAGCACCGACGGTTCTTCCAGTTAGAAACCTTCAAGCAGTTGGGCGTCCACCTCCTATTCATGCAGCCGGATGCAAACGTGAGCGGCCCGATCCGAATTCCGAAACTCTACGACGGGCGAAACCGCTCGTTCTTTCTGTTTGCCTGGCAAAAACTGATCGAAAAACAGTCGCAGCAGCGCATCTACACGGTGCCGACGGCCGAAGAGCTGAACGGGGATTTCAGTTATGCGGGTTCCGGGGTGGCGCCCAATCCCATCTACGACCCCCGCACTACGCGTCTGGTCGAGGGCCAGTGGTACCGCGACCCGTTTCCCGGGAATATCATCCCCAAAGCCCAGTGGGATCCGGTAGCGCGCAACATTCTGGCTCTCAACATCTGGACCGCTCCCAATCGCACGGGTACTCCGACCCGCACCGGCTACGTAGACAACTACATGGCGTATCCCTACAAAAAGGTCTTTTGGAACAACTACTCGCTCCGCTTAGACCATCAGTTCAGCTCGAACCTCCGCAGCTTTTTGAACTGGGGTTACAACGATCGCTGGGAGCGCCTGCCCGAGCTGCACATTCTGAATCCGGACTTCGATCCCAGCCGCCGGACCACGCTAAACGGTCAGACGACAACGGGGATCGGGGCCACGTACACGTTCGGTCCGACTTTAGTGAGCGAGACTCGCTTCACCTTCTACCGCTTCAAGGCGGACACCAGCTCGCCGGCCTACGGAAAGGACTGGGGCCAAATCTTCGGCATCCCCAACATCGAGAAGGGCAGCATGCCGCAGATTCGCAACTCCGCGAACAACGCCGACGTGATCCCATACCTTGCGAATCCGGCAGTAGACGTGCAAGAGCACTTTGCCTTTCGCGAGGACGTCAGCAAGCTAGTAGGTCGTCATGCCTTCAAGTCGGGCTACGAGCTGATGCGTTTCCGAGGGAACAGCTACACCGTGACGAACAGCGCCGGCGTCTACGTACTGGCCAGCACGGCGGGCATTTACCCGAACGGAACAACCATCCCCAACACCGGCGGTAAAGCCTTGACCGAGCTGTTGGTGGGCGCGGCTTCCTCGGCCACGTTCACCACCAACCTGCTGAGCAGCCTGCCGCGCAACTGGATGCATTCCCTGTATGTGCAGGATGACTGGAAGGCGTGGAGCAATGTGACCCTCAACCTGGGCCTCCGCTGGCAGGTGCAAAGCGTGATGCACAACAAATACGGGCAGCAGTCGAGCTTCGATCCGCTGGCGGCCGACAACGTGGTGCCGGGAGCTCGTGGAGTGATCACACACCCAAAGAGGCTGCACAACAAGGACTGGAATAACTTCCAGCCGCGGGTGGGCCTGGCCTGGCAGATGGGTCAGGCTGTAGTGTTGCGCGCCGGCTGGGGGCTGGCCACCGTAGACGAGCGATTGCGAATGCCTCCTACGGAGGAGTACGGATCCATCACGGCTCGAATTCAGGCGCCGCCGGGCGACTATCGGCCGAGGTTTCAGATGAGTTCCGGTCCTACCCTGCCCTTGCAATGGCCGGCGGTGCGAGCAGACGGCACGATTCCCTTCCTGGGTGCGAATTACGGGGCTCGTTCCGCGACGTGGGTAGATCCTTCGCGAAAGTTACCCTACGTGATGAACTGGAACTTCGGCATCCAGTATAATTTCGCCGTTAGCTACCTGGTCGAGCTCACCTATACGGGGAGCCGCGGCGTGAATAACTTCGAGAGCCGGAACATCAATTTGCATCCGTTTGACTGGGCGTGGAACTTGCGACAGACAGATCCTGCCGGGTTCTCACGCGTAGAAGGCAATCCGCAAATTTACCGACCTTTTCCGAACTTCGGCACGATCAACTTCCTGACGAATGGCGCTAACTCCATCTACCATGCGGGGACTATCAAGGTGGACAAGCGCTTTTCTCGCGGCTTTTCGTTTTTGACGTACTATACGTACTCGAAGGTGCTCGATTCCAGCAGTTCGATGCAGTTGCTGCCGCGCTCCGTGGATCGTGCGCGGGCGGAATTCGATCGCACGCACCAGTACACGGCCAGCGTGGTCTGGGACCTGCCTTTCGGCAAAGGCCGCAAGTGGCTGAATCGAGGCGGCGTTTGGAATGCCATTTTCGGCGGATACGACATGGTATTCATCTACCGCATCGCTTCCGGCCAGCCGCTGACCTTCAGCTTCGCCGGTAGTCCCTACCGTTACATGCCGACCAGCTTAGTAGCCTATCGTTCGGGTCGTCCCGACAGCACGGGACAGCGCGCCCGCCTGCGCGACGGTTGGTCGGATCTCGGACCGGACCGCTGGACGCGCGCCAACCAAAACAAGCTGATCGAGTCCATGGATTACTTCAGGTACCCAGCAGCGTACGGGTACGGAAACGTCGGCCGGAACACCATGGACCGGCAACGGTTCATAGACCACAATTTTTCGGCTTCGAAAGAGTGGCGAGTGAGCGAACGGATCCGCATCCAACTGCGGTACGATTTTCAGAACCCGTTCCACTGGTACAACCTTGGGCCGCCGGATACGACTGTGAACTTCACGGATCCGCGGATCTTCGGGACCATCTTGCCCTCGACCGGCAATGAGGGCACCACGGCCAGTGGCGGCGGCCAGCCGTTGCAGAACATCACGTTAGCCATTCGGTGGTAGCGGGTTCGGCGTGAGGGGGGATGGAGTCCGCTCCTCCCCCGCAACCGCGCGGGACACGGCGCTGAGGTTGCGCGCGGCCCAGGGGCGGGCCGGCAGGATGTCGGGGCCATTCTCGGTCTGCCAACCCGCCAATCTGCGGCCCGCTCGTTCTTCGGGTCGCTCCGCGTCCGGGGCAAGCACCCCCTCCGGGTAGCCGCAGTGCGGCACAATCCCAGCGCACCACGGCGCTGTCCGCATTCTGGACGCGCGGCGCGTAGTAGAATCACTCGGAGATGAGATTTCCCATCCTGGGTGGATTACTGCTTGCGCTGGGCTGTCAGCAGGTCATTCTCGGCCGGATTCCCACACGGGCGCGGCAGGCGATGGTAGTCTCGCGGGAGGCGCACGCCACCGATGTCGGCGTCGCCGTCTTGCGTGGGGGCGGCAACGCTGTGGACGCCGCCGTGGCCGTGGGGTTTGCGCTGGCGGTGACGCACCCGGCGGCCGGCAACCTGGGCGGCGGGGGCTTCATGCTGATCCGGCTGGCCGATGGCCGCAGCAGCTTCCTGGATTTTCGCGAACGGGCCCCGGGGCGAGCCACTCGCGATATGTATCTGGGCCCCGACGGGCAGCTTACTCGGGATTGCGTGGAAGGCTGGCGAGCCGCGGCGGTTCCGGGAACCGTGCGCGGCTTCGAGTATGCGCACCGCAAATACGGTAGCAGGCCGTGGCGGGAATTGCTGGGGCCGGCCATCCGCCTGGCGCGGGAAGGCTTCCCGGTGTCGTGGTCGCTGGCGCAGAGTCTGAAGGCGAGCAAGTTGCTGGCGCGGTTTCCGGGGTCGCGGCGCATCTTCCAGCGAGAGGGGCGCCATTACGAGCCCGGCGAGCTTCTCGTTCAGGCTGAGCTGGCGGCGACGCTGGAGCGCATCGCGCGCCACGGCGCTGCGGACTTCTATGAAGGGGAAACCGCACGGCGCCTGGCCGCGGCCATGCGCGATCACGGCGGGTTGATCACGCTCGAGGATCTGAAAGCCTACCAAGTCGTGGAACGGCAGCCGTTGCGCGGCGCTTATCGGGGCGTGGAAATTCTCACCGCGCCGCCGCCATCCTCGGGAGGCGTAGGCGTGCTCCAGATGCTGGGCATCCTGGAGGGTACAGGTTTCGAAAAGCACGGAGCCGGCTCGGCGGCGGCGATTCACTGGATGGCGGAAGCCATGCGGCGGTTCTTTGCGGATCGCAGCCGGCACCTCGGGGACCCGGACTTCGTGCGCATTCCGCTGAATGGGTTGCTGGACAAACGTTACCTGGCCAAGTTGCGAGCCTCGATTGATCCGGAGCGAGCGACGTCGAGCGCTGCGATCGGGCCGGGCGATCCCAACGCGTACGAAAGCGCGGAGACGACGCATTACTCGATCGTGGACCCGCAGGGCAATGTGGTAGCCGTCACCTACACGTTGAACGGCGGCTACGGCTCGGGAGTGACGGTTCCAGGGCTCGGCTTCCTGCTCAACAACGAAATGGATGATTTCGCGGCCAAGCCCGGCGCCCCGAACTCCTACGGATTGGTGCAGGGAGAGGCCAATGCCATCGCGCCCCACAAGCGGCCGCTGTCCTCGATGACGCCCACCATTGTGCTGCGGCAGGGACGTCCGTATCTGGTGGTCGGTTCGCCGGGCGGTCCCCGCATCATCACGACCGTGCTTCAGGTGCTGATCAACGTGCTGGATTTCGGGATGAACATCCAGGAGGCCGTGGACCGGCCCCGTTTCCACCACCAGTGGCTTCCCGATAAACTGTACATGGAGCCCGGTTTTTCGCCCGATACGACGGCGCTATTGCGCGCCCGTGGTTTCACGATCGAGCCGGTACGCTCGATGGGCGAGGCGGCCGCGATTTTGATCGAGCGCGGCCGGCTCGAAGGGGCCGCGGATTCGCGCGTCGAGGGGAAGGCCGCGGGCTTTTGAGCCTCATGACCAGGGCACTATCCACACATCTGATTGCGAATCACCGCCTGACTACCGCATGGTTGGACAAGATCTGGAAAGCGGGAATCCCGGCGGTCGAGATCTTCGTCGCCCGGCAACATCTGGACTATCGCAACCGGGCCCAGATCACAGAGCTAGCGCACTGGTTTCGGGATTCGGAACTGCGTCTGCTCTCGCTGCACTCGCCGATCTACAGCGATGATGTGTGGGGACGCTCCGGGCCCAACGCGATCTTGAACATCGCCGAGCCGGCCAAGAGCCGGCGGATCCGCGCGGTGGATGAAATCAAACGGGTCATCGAGATCGCCGAGAGCGTGCCCTTTACGTATCTGATTCAACATGTGGGGCTGCCCGAGGAGGAGTACGACGAGCGGAAGATTGACGCCGCCTTCTCGTCGCTGGAAGAGCTGTCGGTGTTCGCGCGGCAGCGCGGCGTCGAGATTCTGCTGGAGAACATCCCGAACGCGCTTTCGACCGCCGAGCGGCTGGTCAGTTTCCTCGAGATCACACACCTGAAGCTGGGCTTCTGTTTTGACGTGGGTCACGCGCACCTGGAAGAGGGTGTGGAGGGGGCCTTCCAGCGCATGAAGGACCGCATCCGCTCCACGCACGTGCACGACAACGACGGGGAGCAAGACGGGCACCTGTTTCCGCTGCCCTCGGCGGGAGGAAGCATAGACTGGGCCAAGACGATGGCGTTGTTGCGGTCGGCGGGAGATGAGGTTCCGCTGCTGTTGGAGCTGCGCGAGGTGCCTGAGATGAAGAACCCGCTGGAGAGCGTGCAGGAAGTTTTTGATCGGTTGGAGAGCCTGTAAATGCCGGAGCCCGGGTTGCCGCCTCGCATCACGATTGCCGAAGCTGCCCGCCACGTGGGGGAGAAGGTGCGTCTGGCGGGCTGGCTTTACAACCTCCGTTCGAGCGGGAAGATCGTGTTCCCGTTGGTTCGTGACGGCACGGGCATCATGCAGTGCGTTGCGGTCAAGAGCGCATTGCCGGCAGAGGTGTTCGAGACGATCCGCGATCTGACGCAGGAATCGTCGCTCATCGTCACCGGAGTGGTGCGGGCCGAAGCGCGAGCGCCGGGCGGCTACGAGCTGGACGTGGAAAACGTCGAGGTCGTCCAGCGGGTTCCGGAAAGCGATCCGTACCCCATCACGCCCAAGGAGCACGGCATCGAGTTCCTGATGGACCGGCGGCATCTGTGGCTGCGAAGCCGCCGGCCGCACGCCATTCTGCGCGTGCGTCACGAGGTGATTCGCGCGGTGCGCGATTACTTCGACTCACACGGTTTCACGCTGGTGGACACGCCGATTTTCACGCCCGCGGCTTGCGAAGGCACGACCACGCTGTTCGAGGTTAATTACTTCGATGACGAAAAGGTGTACCTGACGCAGTCCGGGCAGCTTTACAACGAGGCCACCGCCATGGCGTTCGGCAAAGTGTATTGCTTCGGCCCGACGTTTCGCGCCGAGCGCTCTAAGACGCGGCGGCATCTGACCGAGTTCTGGATGGTGGAGCCGGAGATGGCCTACGCCACTCTGGAGGACGTCAAGCAGGTGGCCGAGGAGCTGGTGGTCTACGTTGTGGAGCGCGTGCTGGAGAACCGGCGCGCGGAACTGAACACGCTGGAGCGCGACATCAGCAAACTGGAAAACGTCAAGCCCCCGTTCCCACGCATCAGCTACGACGAGGCCGTGCGCCGGCTTCAGGCCAAAGGCAGCACGATCCAGTGGGGAACCGATTTCGGCGGGACCGATGAGACCCTGCTGAGCGAGGACTTCGACCGGCCGTTTATGGTGGATCGCTTCCCCGCGGCGGTGAAGGCCTTCTACATGCAGCCCGATCCTGAACGCCCGGAAGTGGCGCTGGGCGTGGACGTGCTGGCGCCGGAGGGCTACGGGGAGATTATCGGCGGCGGCCAGCGCATTCACGATCTGGACCTGTTGCTGCGCCGGATCGAGGAACACAATCTGCCGCGGGAAGCTTTCGACTGGTACATAGACCTGCGCAAGTTCGGAACCGTGCCCCACGGAGGTTTCGGCATGGGCATCGAGCGGTGCGTGGCGTGGATTTGCGGGCTGGATCACGTGCGGGAAACCATCGCCTTCCCGCGCATGCTCTACCGCACGCGGCCCTGAGATGACGAACCGCTCGCAGATCGCGATCCTGGGGGCGCCGCTGGATCTGGGGACCAATCGGCGCGGCGTGGACATGGGGCCTTCAGCCATCCGGGTGGCCAATCTGGGATCGCGACTGGCGTCGCTGGGCTTTCAGGTAGAGGACCGCGGCAACGTGGCCGTGGAGCAGCCGGAGCGGGCGCCGCAGGGTCCGGCGAACGCGCGCTATCTGCCGCAGATCGCGCAAACCTGCCGCCGACTGGCGCGCGCCGTGGAGCAAGCCATGGCGGAAGGGCGGATGCCGCTGGTGCTGGGCGGAGATCACTCGGTGGCCGTAGGCACGGTGTCCGGCGTGGCGCACCACTTCCGCAAGCGCAAGGCGCGCATCGGGCTGATCTGGATTGACGCGCATCCGGACATGAACACGCCGCAGACCAGCCCCTCGGGCAACGTTCACGGCATGCCGCTGGCCTGCTGCGTGGGCATGGGGCCTCGCGCGCTGACGCACATTTACGGTTACGCCCCCAAGGTGGATCCCAAGAACGTGGCGCTGATCGGGCTGCGCGACGTGGACAGCCTCGAGAAGCCTCACGTGAAGCGCTCCGGCGTGCGCGCCTTCACGATGCGGGATATTGACGAGCGCGGGATGCGGGCGGTGATGGCGGAAGCCATCGAGATCGCATCGGCCGGGACCGAGGGCTTCCACGTATCGCTGGACATGGACAGCCTGGATCCGCAAGAAGCGCCCGGCGTGGGCACGCCCGTGCGAGGCGGCTTAAATTACCGGGAAGCGCATCTGGCGATGGAAATGATTTGCGATTCCGGCCGGATGGTCTCGATGGAGGTGGTGGAGGTGAACCCGGTGATTGACGAGGCCAATCGCACGGCGGCGCTGGCGGTGGAGCTGGTGATGTCGGCGCTGGGGAAGCGAATCCTGTGAGGCCGACCGAAACATGATTGGTTCGTATTGTTTCAAGCAGTTCCAGGTCCCTCCGTGCAGCCGGCGCCGGGAGGCCGACTCATGAAACTGCGGGTAGCGGTGCTGTACGGCGGGCGCAGCGGCGAGCACGAGGTTTCGGTGCGCTCGGCGGAATCCGTGATGGCGGCCATGGACCGGGAGCGCTACGAGGTCGTGCCCATCTTCATCACCAAAGAGGGTCGCTGGGAGCCGCGTCCCATTCTGCCCGAGCCGGGGGCCAATCCCGGCATTGACGTGGTTTTTCCGGTGCTGCATGGGACCTTCGGCGAGGACGGCACAGTGCAGGGCCTGCTGGAGCTGGCGGATCTGCCGTATGTGGGCGGCGGCGTGCTGGCCAGCGCAGTGTCCATGGACAAGGAGGTCATGAAGCGGTTGTGCCGGGAGGCCGGGCTGCCGGTGGTGGATTACCTGGTCCAGTACCGCGGGGCGTTGGATGCGGCCGCGGCGGAGCGGCGCTTCGGTTACCCGGTATTCGTCAAGCCGGCGAACCTGGGGTCTTCGGTAGCGGTCTCGAAAGCCAAGAACCGCGCGGAGCTGGAAGCAGCGCTCAAGCTGGCCGCTGCTTACGACCGCAAAGTGATCGTCGAGCGGGCCATCGCCGGCCGCGAGCTGGAATGTTCGGTCATCGGCAACCGGAGTCCCGAGGCTTCCCTGCCCTGTGAAATCGTTCCCTCTCGTGAGTTTTACGACTACGAAGACAAGTACGTCCTGGACCGAGCGCAGCTCATCGTGCCCGCCGCTCTGACGCCGGAACTCACCGAGGAGGTTCGACGCCTGGCGGTGGCCTGCTACCGCGCCGTGGAGTGCGAAGGCATGGCGCGCGTGGATTTCCTGTTGGAGAGCGCAGAGTCGGCGGTGTACATCAACGAGATCAACACGATTCCGGGCTTCACTTCGATCAGCATGTTCCCGCGCATGTGGGAGGCCACCGGGCTGCCCTACCCGCGTTTGATTGACCGGCTGATCGAGCTGGCTTTAGAAAGACACGCCGAGCGGCAAGCCACCAAGTACAGCATCTAATCTCTGGCACCGGGACCGGCGGGAAAGCCGCCGCGTGGCGCCGGACGTAAGCCGCGGTGATGCAATGCTGCGGGGCGGGCGGAGTGCGGCGGTTGGTATGCTATTTGGTGATTCTCATTCCAGGAGATGGATTCGATGAGCGGCGAAGTTTCGCGTCGTAGTTTCCTTCATCGTTCGGCAGGCGTCGCTTTGACTCCGCCGGCCGTTTTGCGGGCTTTGGGCGCCAACGATCGGCTCAATATCGGGCTGATCGGCGCAGGCGGGCGCGGTTACTACCTTCTCGAGCGACTGTATAAAGGCGTCGAGCCGCCTTATCAGGTGACCTGGGTTTGCGACGCCTATGACGGTCGCCTGGCGCGCGCCAAGGACCGCGTGCAAACGATGGGCGGCAACACCCCGAAGGCCACCAAAGACTATCGCGAGATTCTGGCGGATCCGGAGGTGGACGCGGTCATCGTGGCCACGCCCGAACATTTGCATCACAGCCAGACCATCGCCGCGCTCAAAGCCGGCAAGCACGTTTACGTTGAGAAACCTCTGGCGCACACCATCGAAGAGGGGGCTGAGATCGTACGCGTGGCGCGCAAGGCGGGAAAGGTGGTTCAGGTCGGCACCCAGAACCGGAGCAATCCGCTTTACATCAAGGCCAAGGAGATGGTGGAGCAAGGCCTGATCGGCGAAGTGCACTACGTGCGGGCATTCTGGTATCGCAATTCCCTGGAGGACAATCCGGCCTGGCGATACACCATCCCGCCGGACGCCGACGAGAAGAACACCGACTGGGAGAAGTTTCTGGGACCGGCGCCCAAGCGGCCGTTCAACAAGGCGCGCTTTTACCAGTGGCGTCTCTACTGGGATTACTCGGGAGGCATTTCGACGGACCTGTTAGTCCATCAAACCGACATCACGAATTTCGTGTGCGGGAAGACCGTGCCTCTGACATGCGTGGCGTCGGGCGGAATTTACCGCTGGGTCAACGATGACCGCGAGGTGCCGGATACTTTGAGCGCCATCTACGAATATCCCGGCCGTTTCCACATCAATTACAGTTGCTACTTCGGGAACGATCACTTCGGCTACGGAGAACAATTTCTGGGCAATGAGGGAACCCTCGAGGTGATCAGCCGTCAGTACTTGAATTTCTATCCCCAAAAGTTCGGCGGGAAGGCTCCGGCGCACGTGGCCGCCCGGAAGGAAATCAAAGAGCACATTCCCAACGCGGACAATCTGTCTGTGGAAGCGCACGTGAGGAACTGGATCGAGGCCATTCGCGGGAAAGCGAAACTGGTGGCCCCAGTGGAGGTCGGACAACAGGCGGCCATCTCGGGCCATATGGCCACGATTTCCTATCGCAGCGGCAAGAAGGTTTACTGGGACGAGAAGACGGAGCGTTATCGGCTCGGCTGAAGCCGGGCGCCGGAAGCGCTCTCGGGTTTGATAAGATCGTCCGGCCGCACGTGCGGTCTCGAAAGGGAGGATATCGCCATGCTGATTGCGGCCGCCATCCTGGCCATCTTCGTTTACGGCATGATCGCCGCCATGCTGGGCACGATCCTGCCGGACCTATCCAGGCGGTTCCAGCTCACGCCGGAGCAGAACGGCAACATCGCGCTGGCGCAGGCTCTGGGCTTGATTGTCGCGTCCGTTTCGGTGGGTCCGCTGATTGACAACTACGGCAAGAAACTCGGGCTGGTGCTTGGTTTGACGCTGATCGCGCTGGCGTTGTTCCTGCTGCCCAGGTCGCGCGGTTATCGCAGCATCATGATTTACCTGCTGCTGCTGGGATTGGGCGGCGGAATCATCGTCACCGGGGCCAACGCTCTGGTCAGCGACATCGGAGCGGAACGTCGGGCTACGGTGCTGAACTTCTTGAATCTATTTTTCGGCCTCGGCGGTTTGGCCACGCCGTTTATTTCGGCGAACCTGCTGGGTCGCAATTCAACCCGGCTCTGTTACACGGTGACCGTGCTGACGGTGGTCACGCTGGCCATTCACGCTGCGGCGCCCATTCCGCCGCCCACCGGGGAGCGCAGCTTCCAATTCGCGCAAGCCGGAGATCTGGTCGGGCAACCGGCGCTGTGGCTGCTGGCGGTGCTGCTGTTTCTTTACGTAGCCTCGGAGGTCGGCGTGTGGAACTGGCTGGCGCGTCATTTGATCGCGCAGGGCATTGCCGAAGGGACGGCGCTGAACATTCTTTCGCTGGGATTCGCGCTGGGACTGCTGCTGGGCCGCGTGGCCGTAGCCCCCGTGCTGATCACCGTGGCCCCCGAGACGGTGACTCTGGCGGCCGCGGTGCTGATGGCGGTGACGACGTATCTGGCGCTCCAAACGCGCAGTCCGCGGGTTTCCTGGATCGCAGTGTTCTGCGCCGGTTTGGCGATGGCCCCTGTGTTTCCGACCACGCTGGCGATGGTGGGCAATGCCTTTCCGGTGGCCACCGCCACGGCCATGGGCATCGTGATCACCTCGGGTTGGATCGGGCTGGCGGTGTCCTCGCGCATCATCGGCGCCATCGCAGGAGAAGATCCGCTGCGATTGAAGAAAGCCCTGTTGGTGCTGCCTGCGGCATCGGTCTTGATGGTGTTGGTCAATCTGGCGCTGCGCGCCACGCTGTAGTAACCGGGTTGCGAACGTCCGACGGCGCAGGAAGCGCGGCACGCAAGCTGCCGGGTCAACGACGCGGCGGGCTGCCGCCGCCGCTTCGCGATCGAATGCCGTCGAGATTGCTGCTGGGTTTTCCGCGCTGCCCGGCAGCCGGCAGTCGGCGGGTAACCGGGACGCGGCCAGTTGGAGCTTCCCGGCGCGCGGACGGGAAAAGCTCTTCCCCGCCAGGAAGCCGCGCCCGCAACGCACAGCGTTGCGCGGTGATGGAACTCCCACCACCAGCGCCCGTGGGAACGGCCCAGCCTCAGCGCCTATTTCAGCGGCCGATGGTCCCGCCCAACAATGCAGCGATGCTCGGGCAGCCGCGCCGCCGGCCGGCGAGTTCGGAACCACCGATGCCCACTCGCTCGCTGTGACTGCGCCGGGTACGTTGGGGGACGCTGAGCCGTCTGTGCCTGCGGGAGCAGCGGATTGACGCCGCCAGCACGCGGACGCACTTGCCCAGGCCGGACGGATGATAGAGGGCCGTCATGAAGGCGCTTGGAATCCGCGGACCGGCGAACCGAGTGAAATAGCAGCCAGCCCATTTGGAATCCCGGCAACTGAGATTCAATTCGCCGATTATGGGGAAGAGACGGCCTGGGTCGCGAGGAAGATCCATCTCAGCACAAACCCCGTTGCGGGCCGATGAAGCGGTGAAGAAACCTGCACGATGGCGTCAGGAGGCTCAGGGGGATCCGGCGTGATCCCTCGTAAAAGGGAGGAGCCCTGCGTCAGGAGCCCGCGCTCCCTATCCAGAGCGCCAGAGTGAGCGCGCCGGCGAGCCCGACGATGGCCACGATGTTCTCCATGACGGTCCAAACAGCGAAAGTTTGCTTCACGCTTACGTTGTAGTACTCCTTGAACATCCAGAAGCCGACGTCATTGACGTGGGAAAACATCAGGCTACCCGAGCAGGTCGCCAGCACCATGACTTCCGGCGACACTCCGGTGTCGGAGATCAGTGGTGTAACCACGCCTCCTGCGGTAATGGCAGCCACGGTCGCCGACCCTACGGCAAGGCGCAGTAAGGCCGCTACACACCACGCCATGAGTATTGGTGAGACATGCAGTTGCGTTGTGAGCGCGATGATGCGTTCGCTTACGCCGATATCCAGCAGGACCTGCCTGAACGCGCCCCCGGATGCAATGATGAGGATTATCATGGCCACATTTGAGACGGCGGTGCTCACGCAGCGCATCACCGACTCCATATTTCGGCCCCGCCGCAAACCCAGAGTGTAGAAGGAGAGCAGGGCAGCAGCCAGCAGGGCGATGGTCGGGTCGCCGGCAAATCGTAGCACCCCTGCGGCCGCTCCCTTCAACTGAAACACGGGGACTAGCGCGGCTGCCAGCATCAAAATCACGGGAGAGAGCGTAGTTAGAATGCTGAGACCGACTCCCGGCAGCTGGTCCTTTCGAAACTCCCTCGGTGTGTAGAGGTTGGCCGGGGGAGTGTTGCGCATATGCCGGAAAAAACGCGCCAGGATGGGTCCCGCCAGGATCGTCGCGGGAATCGCCGGAATCAGCCCGTATAGCAGGGCAAGATTGGGATCGGCTCTGTACATAGCTGAGACCGCCATGGGCGCCGGATGCGGCGGCAAGTAGCCGTGGGTGACCGACAGCGCCGATGAGAGCGGAATCCCAATCCACATCAAGGGTAGATTGCGGGTTGCCGAGATCGTGTAAATCAACGGGATCAACACCAGGAAACTGGCGTTGTACATCATCGGCAGTCCAATCAGAAAGCCCGTCACGACGACCGCGATCTGCATACGGGCCTCGCCCAGCTTCTCGACCAGGGCGCCGGTGATGGAGTGCGCCGCGCCGCTTTCTTCGATCATCTTGCCCAGGATCGCGCCGAAGATTATCACCAGGGCGACGCTACCCATGGTGTCGCCAACGCCCTTCGACAGGCTTTGAAGAGCCGCGACGGGCTCCAGGCCGCCTGCCATCCCGGCTAGCAGCGACACCAGCAGAAGAGCCAAGAATGCATTGATCTTGAACCATCCGATCAGAATTAACAGCAGGACAACGGATACACCGAGAATTGCCAGGGTCATATTGTCTCGGCAACCCCCTGAGCCCTGAGCAATCTGCGGCAAGCCTCCGCTACGAAACGGGCGAAATTGCGCCCCAGAAAGTTCCGTTCGAAGCCATCTGCGAAGGCTTCCGGGTGAGCGCGCACTCGGGGGTCGGTGTGGCGATGTGCCTGGCTCAGACTGCGGAAGAGGGCGCGGAATCCGCCGAAGTTCCAGCTCATCCGGCCGTAGGGTGCGTCGCTGCCACAGAAGAGGTTCTCCGAGAACGGAGGCCCGGCGAGTTGATAGGTGATGATGTCGCTTTCCATGTGCGCGTCGCGTTTGGCGCTCAGGATGAAGCATATGTTGGGCCGGCGGAGTCCAAGGTCGCGCGCCTTCTGGTAGAGTTCCTCGGCCTCTTCGTATCCCGCACCGCCTCCGCCCATATGGGCAGCAAGGATGGGGTGGCGCGGGTGGCGCAGCGCCACCGCCTCCAAACCCTCGGCGGGGGTATAGGGAGTATCTGCGCCGAAGTGAAAGGCCGGTACGGCCCCTAGCTCCACAATCCGGTCGACGATACGGGCGACGGCTGGGCCAGCGATCGGAAACTGGTTCTGAGCCGGATTCATCTTTACGATGGGGAATCCGTACTCCAACACGCACACCTCAACCATCCGCAGCGCATTGCGCTCGCCGCAAGCTTTCGGATCGGTCCACCCAGCCGGAATGAACTTCTCAGGGTGGCGGTTGGCGGCCTCCCGAATGTACCGGTTGGCTGCGAGCAGCGCTTCGGCGTTCCGGTCCTGGTCGTCCGTGTAAAGCGTGGCGGCGGGATCCTGCCAGATCAGCGCCATGTCCACGCCGGCGAGGACCATCTCGGCGAGTAAGTCCTCAACGCTGGCGGGCCTGCCGTGGTAATAGCCCGGCGCGTTCTCGTAACGCTCCCGGAGGGGTCCCTCCAAGGCCTCCACATCGGTGGCATGAGTGTCGGCGTCGATGACGAGGCGATCCTGATGCTGCTCCAGGAAACGCGCTAATTGCATCAGGGCACGAGCGCTCTTCGCGTCCATATATCCGGTTTACCCTCCGACCTCCTGAGTGTAGGCGGTATGGGGCAACCGGCAAAAGTAGCGAACGGTTAATTCATCTGCGCCCCTGGTTAATCGAGAGCAAGGGGCATGTGAACCTACGGGTGGAGTATCCTGTGTGTGACGTACTCGACGTCCACGACCTCCTCGTCAAAGTCGAGCAACTCCACACGTAACAAAAGCTGAAAAAACGGCGCCTGACCGATGGCCTCAGCCACTCCTGAGAGGTGAGCTTCATCGGTAAGGAAAAGGCCGGCGCCTTCGATGGCCCTTCCGTGGTTGGCTGAGATCATGGTGACTGTGGATCGTCCGGCCGGACCGGGGCGCCGCGTCACTACCGCGTACTCAATGACGCGCTCCAGATGCCCATCAATGGAGCGAAGGCCGGAATACGAAGGCCTCTCATCGCGCCTCGGCTCGTGGTTCTCAATGGTGCGGTCAGTGATCACAAACGGCAGTCCGCTATGCAGCGAACGGACGAAGGGGTTTGTGCGACTACTGCCCAGGAGCACGAGGTTTGCGCGGCGGGCGTCCACCCAGGAGAAGAAGCGGGAGTTTCGAACCTCCAGGGGAGCGCCAAGTGCGGCGAAAGTTCGCAAAATCGCCAACAGACAGGACATTTCTCCGGCAGAGACAAAGTGAAATGTGGGACTGAGATGTCCTTGCACCAAGCCACCCAGCCTTTGCCCAAGTTCGCTCTGTCCCGAAGAGATGTCATTGACGTAGATGTTGCGAATGAAGTTCCCCTCTCCGTCGCGAAAAAAGAGCAACTCCGTATAGACAAGGATATTAGGGTGGGCCGGCGTCAAGTAGGGAGACCAGAACCATGACAACGCGGGTCTCCGGTCGGACTCCGCGGCTTTCGGCTGATCTGAACGAGTGAAAACCAACCGATATTGGCCCTTGGGCAAGGAGACCCGCAATGGTTCGTTCCGCCCCTCGTTTTCGAAGTACGCGCGCAAGCGGTCCCGGATGCTAGCCATGCTGACGCGGACAATAGGATCAATCTTGGGATCAAAGCTGGCCGGGCGGCCGAGCACCGCAACCGCAATTTCGTACTCCTTCGCCGGGGAGTCGTCGCCGGATTCGACGCGCTCGCTCAAATAAAGCAGAATGCGTCTCAAAGATTCGGCCTGGGCAAAATGCGGACTTCCCAGGAGCCTTCGGAGCACCTCCTGCCGCAACTTGGAGCTACTGCGCCGCGTCATCGAGACTCGCACGTAGCGAATCCGATTATCGCATAGCTGATCCGCCCGCCGCGGCCTCGGGGGCCCGCGCGGTGCACGAAGCCGGCACGCGGCCGCCGCATGAATCCCGCGGCGTTAGAAGACCAAGCGAAGCCCAGCCAGCATGGTTCGATTGCTGGATTTCGTCAGGATCCTGGCAAAGTCCCCCGCGGACATGTTGTTGCCAGGAGCGTCAAGTAGGGGATGGTTTAGCCAGTTGGAAGCTTCCACCCGGAGCTGTAAGTACGCCTTCTCGGTCAAATGGAAGTCCTTTTGGCACGCCTTATTCCAACTCCAGCGCCCAGGGCTGAACAGGGCATTGCGAGGGAGATTCCCGTTTGTTTTCTGGGCCGTGATGACCGGTTTGGCGAACGCGGCAGGGTCGAAGTAGCGGGCCATTTTTTCATCAGCGCTGCCCTTGGTGTAGACGATAGGACCCACAAGATCGGGACGGTCTTGGGGCCGCGAGGTAATCGCGTCGAAGTTGGCGTCGTAGCCCAGGATCACATTAAGGGGCGCCCCGCTGTTGATGGTCACCACCCCTGAGATCTGCCAACCACCGAGGATCTTCGCGGCGAGGCTGTGCTTGCGGCGGAGGAAAGGTATGTCGTAGACGTAGAACGTACGGTAGGTGTGCTTGCGCGATGCGCGCCCGTATTCGCCGGCCGGGTTGGCTGGATTGTCAATCGTGGTCGTGAATCCTTCGATGTCTTCATCAGGCGTACTGAAAATTCCCCCGCCGTCTCCGAAATCCCTAGCGTACGTGTACACGAGCCGGGCCGTGAGGCCGGCGATTTTGATGTTGGCCCAAGTCTGCAGAGCGTCGTAGTCGCGAACCGCGTCGGTGTCCATTCGGATGGAAAAGCGGCTGTAATCAGGAAAGGGTTGCCGGGCCAGGATGTTGTTGGCGTCCAGACTCGGCGGCGTACCATCGGGTAGGTTCTTGAAACGCGCATAATTGAAGGGGAAGCCGCGCATGAGGTTGCGGCCACGGTTGCCCACATAGGCGACGGACGCCGTGATGCCGTTTCGGAGCTCGCGCTCGACGGAAAGATTCCACTGATGGCTGATCGGCGTCGTGAAGTTGACGTGATAGCCGATGATTCTGGCATAGGGCGGGTTAAACTGCGCGGCACGTATCCAGTCCAGCGTGTTCTTCGGGTACGGTGTGGGAGGCTGGGTGAATCGCGGTGACTGGCTTGTGCCCCAGGGATCGAACAGTCGCGCGGTGAACCCCTGGGTCACGGGGCGCTGAGGGAACTCCTCGGTACTGAAAAGCCGCATCTGCGCGGCCGGAAACGCATAGTATAGGCCGTAGCCGGCCCGCAGCGCGGTTTTTCCGTCGCCGATGAGGTCGTAGGCCAAGCCCAGGCGCGGAGCGAAGTTGTTGCGGTCCTGCCGGATGAAGCCGTCAGGAATCCCTCTGTCCCCCTGGAAGGCCATGTGCAGCGGCGCGTTGGGAAACTGATTCGACCGGTGTCGCTCGACGAACGCGGAGGCTCGGCCATTCTTCTCCTTCATGGCTTTCCAGATTTCATAGCGAACGCCGGCATTCAGGGTGAGCCGCCGGGTGAGGCGCCACTGATCCTGAACGTAGCCAAAGAAACCCCAAGTGGGAAGGGAATAGTCAATCTGGCCGTTGGCGGTGAAATCGTTCACCCGACCCATCATGAAGTCGGCGAAGGAGTGCACGAACTGCGCGTTGGGGATGCTCGGAAAAGAACCGGAGCCGCGGTTGGAGAATCGCCCCTGAAAGCGGAATTGCGAAGCGTCCGAGTCCGAGAACCGACGGAACGCTACACGCTGGCTTTCAAAGCCTGCCTTCAGGTTATGACTTCCACGGATGTCGGTAACCGTTCCCCCCAACTTCAGATTTCCGGTGTCCACGTACCCGGCGGAGACTTGCGGGCTGTTGAAGCTGTCAAGGATCTCCAGATCGGGCATCATCTTGCGCCCTCCCTGAATGGGGGTCGGCCACTTCGCCCCGTAATCGGAAAGATCCTTCCCCACAGATTGCTGGTCGGGTGCTGTCTCGACGCGCAGTCCGGCAAGGGAGACTTGAGACTCTACGACAGTCTGCGGGCTGATGGTCCAGGTGTGCCTGCCGCTCATGGTGTTCTGGCTGTCTTCTTGAGTTCCCCGCTGAAGTCCGGGTATGGCGCGTGTTCCGCCGGGAACGACCCGGTTGGTGGACCGGACACCGAAGTAGCTGAATTGAAGCCGCTGCGCCGGAGTCAGGTTGTGGTCAATTTTCCCCAAAAACTCGTTGTTCCGAGGAGGAATGGTGTAGTCAAACACAAGGCGGTCGCCCAGCGCAGCAACCGTCGGAATGATCCTCGTAAGGTTGACCGCCACCGGATCGAGCAAGCCTGCCGCCGCCAGGTTGTTACCAGGGATCGGCTGACGGGTGTCCGGATGGTATAGCACGCCAGGGTACTCAGAAAAGTCCCCTGCCAGCATTTTCGCGGTGGGGTAACGGATGGTGGTGCTGGTCGAGGTTGCCTGATCCCTGTACTGCTGGAAGGATCCGAAAAAGAAAGTCCTGTCCCGGATCACAGGCCCACCCAGGGTCCCGCCGAACATCTTCTCCTTCTCCAGCGACCGCGGCAGGCCACTGCGGTTTCTCGACCAGGTATTGGAGTTCAAATTTCGGTCCCGAAAGAAGAAGAACGCGCTTCCGTGTAGCTCGTTGGTTCCGCTCTTGGTAATGACGTTGAAGTAGCCGCCCGGTTGCTTGCCGAACTCAGCCGTGTTGCTGTTGGTCGCCACCTGAACTTCGGCTATGGCGTCGATATTCGGCATCTGAAGCGCAGTGTTGCGCTGGACATTGCTGTTCTCTGCGCCGTCCAGGTAAAAGGCATTCTGTTGTCGGCGAGAACCCGAGACGTTGGCCGTCGTTCCTACCATGTCCACCCCCGGCGCCAACTGGCCAAACGCCAAGGGATTCCTCGTGTTCAGAGGCAGCGAAACGAGCATCTGCGAGGACACGTTAGCTCGTATGGAGGAAGCCTGAGTATCGAGATTCTCCAGTGCGGCCGAAACCTCCACCACCTGTGTGACCTGCCCGGGATGGATGCTGACGTCAATGATCGTGTTGCGCCCTGTTTCAACCAAAACGCCTGTGACTTCGGAAGTTTTGAAGTTCGTGAAGGACGCCCTAACTTTGTAGTTGCCCGGCGGCACCAGGTTGAAGACATAAATCCCCATGTCGTTTGTCTTGGTTCGCGTAACGACGTTCGTTGCTGTGTTGATCAGCTCTACGTCGGCGGATGGAACCGCGGCTCCGGACGAGTCGATGACTCTACCTTGCACACCCCCCGTAATAATTTGAGCGCTTACGAATGAGGCGTAAACCAATAGGAGAACCAATGCAGCTCTAGTTTTCACAGGTAAAACCTCCATTGTCCACCAGTGACGATGCTAAACCGTGAACGGCCGTTTTTCAAGTAACGAGGAGTAAGCAATGCGGTAGTGGGCGTAAACCGATTATCGCGGTCAATATTCCACCAGGGGCTGCTCTTTGAGCATGCTCGGGAGGGAGTGAGGGTCCTGGTGGGCGCTGCGGGAAGGCGCGGCTGAGCCGGATTGGGGGCTCTTAGCGGCGCCCTCGGACCCTCGGCCGGGCGAACCCGTGACCGAGCCGGTTCAATTCCCGTACAAGGTAACCACGCCGGCAGCCGGAATCTCGATCTCCACGATCCCGTCTCGGACCGGCACTGTGCCGGCAGGTTGATAGCGCAGTCGGCTGCCGGTCACGAAAGCCGCAAAGGTTGTCGCTTTGGTTCCGCGAACCCGCACACGAGCTTTTAGTGGCGCGGAGGAAATATTGAGCGCAACCAGGGCATCGGGATGGCGGGTGTTGTTCGAAGCAAAAGCCATCAGACGTACGTCTCCGTCACGTGGTTGAGCGACGAAGGCCACGGCCATGCCGGGCTGGCCGGCGCGCGATACGTGCTTATAAAGGTAGTAGCCCGGTTCCACGACATAACCGCCCTTTCCGTCCACGCGGAACGCCGTTCCAGGGTTGGGGTCGCCTCCGATCCATGAGTCCGTTTGGATGACCGCCCACGGGATGACGCCGTTCACATGCGCCTGGTAGATCTGCTGCCGGATGGTCTCCAGGAAGTTGACGTCCATCTTGCCCCATGACATCGAGGTGGTCCAGGCCTTCAAATCCGGGCGTTTGACCCGCAACAGTTCCGCGTTGATTCCGACATTCTCGCGGACGCCGCCGAAGCCGTGGCTTGTGAGCAGTCCAAGATTTTTCAGCGCGACGCCATCGTTCAGGATGCCGTAGGGTGTGCCCGTAATGGCCAAATGGCGCCAAGTCGTGCATTCTCCATTGGTGATGCCGACATCCTGAAGCCCATGGCGATCCATCATGGGACGCATGAAGCGTAAGAAATCGAGGATTTGGGAGGCGGGCCAGTACAAATTGAAGTCGTGAGATTCCGCCCCGGCGGTGGAGGCGTCCGCAGGCCAGCGCCAGAGCTCATCTCCTTCGTTATGGAGCGAGATATACCGCACAGGAAGCTTCTCCTCGTCGCGGAGGAACTTCACCCAGGCGATCATATACTCGGCGACCTCCTCTTTCATGGCCGGATCGAGGTCCCTTCCTCGCACAAACTTCTGCTTGGTGGCCCAAGGTTGAGGCCCGTATAGCGTGGTGATGATCTGTAGGTCCGCGCCGCGAGCCCGGGTCCGCGCGAGCCCTTCCCGCGCGAAGTAGCGCATCCACTCGGTGGTGGTCTTGTGGTCAAAACGGGAGGGATTGATCACGTTTGGATCGTCATTGTCGTTGTCTGCTTCGGTCAAGCCTTCATGGTAGGGGTCAAGAAACATCTTCAGCAGGCCTGGTTTGAGGCCGTCTTCGCCAAAAATCAGGTCGAGGATTTCGCGGCGTTGAGTCTCCCTCAAAGTGCTGAACCCGCCGTATTCCTGAGGCCATTTCTTGTAGTCGCGTGTTTGGGCTACCTGGACATAGTTCACGCCGAACCCGTCCCAAACCCGCAGGGTCTTGCCGAAATCAACCTCCAACTCAGACGAGGAGTCCCGCGCCGCAAGGTAATTGACCCCGCCGTAGACGCAGGCGCCAAGGACAAACACCGCAAGAACCATGCTATGCGATTTCATACGGAGCGCATGGTATCAGTCGGAGCGGTCGCCGGTCAAGTATCCGGGCCGTAACTCGCACGTAAGCTCCTGTTAAGATGCGTTAGCGAAGGTCACTGGGGTGCGTAACTCACCTGTGCCGCAAACCTTTGAGATTTCGCATCAAGTCCAAGAGCCAAGCTGAGACCAAACATACACGTTGCGAAATGGTTTATCCTCGCGCTGCGTGCGCGGCCATCGGCCAACAACCTCGCATGGTCCGGCGAAGTTCTCCGGCGGAGGCGGATCCGCCCCGGCGACCCGCGCATCCCTTCTGCGAGAAGCGCAACCCGACCCTGAGCGAGGCCGGCTTTGACCGCCTCGCCGAGCGGCTGTGCGCTAAGTACCACGATCCGCGTCTGGGGCGGCCCCTCGCCGCCGCGGGGCGTCTCCTTCCCTTGCTTCCTGATCGGCTGCTTCGAGGCTCTGGATTCGGAGCGGGCCGTCGCCTACTGAACGACGGGCGCACGCACCTGGCCTACAAGGCCGAGCAAGCCGTGGATCTGGAGACCGGAGCGGCGGTGGCGGGGACGGTCCAAGAGGCGGGTCGGCGAGATAGCCAGAGTCTGCGGCAGACGCCCGGGGAGGCCGCTGCGCGCTAGCCGAGCCGGCCGCTGAGCCGCTGGGCTGCGGGGGGAAGTTTCCCTGCCGGCCGCGGAGCGGGTGGTGGCCGACAAGGGTTATCCATAGCCGGGCCTAGGCGCGGGAGTTCGCTGAGATGGGAGTGCGCACCGTGGTGGCCGAACCTGACCCCGTCAAGCCGGGCTGGCGGGGACAAAGGGCCGAGCAGCAGGCGGTGTACGCCAACCGGCGGCGGCTCCGGGGTCCCTCGGGTGGGGCGTGGCTGCCCAAGCGGGACGGACACTTGACACCTCGACGAGCCTGCTGTAATCAGAATTCGTGCGGGAGCTCAAAATGGAAAACCCGGATAGCAAAAGGCATCTCTGGGCGCGAGGGGGTATCTGGGTGAGCAATATCAGACGGAGGTGGACCGTGAAGCTCATACGTGTGGCGCTGGCGGCGAACGCTGCGGTGCTGCTGGTAGCGTCCGGCGCGTGGGGGCAGAGCTCCCAGGCGCGCATCACAGGTCGGGTGTTGGACCCTGACGGAGCGGCAATCCCTGCCGCTGAGGTGGTTGCGACCAACGAAGAAACCGGCGTCAGCACGCGTAGTCAGAGTAATGAGGCCGGAATTTACGTGCTGCCCTTCTTGGCTCCCGGTCGCTACACCATAACGACCACGGTGACGGGCTTCAAGAAGTACGAACGCAAGGGTCTGATCCTGGAGACCGCTCAGGAACTCGGCCTCGACATCCGCATGGAGCTGGGCAGCGTCACGGAGGTCGTCGAGGTCAGCGCCGAAGCGCCGCTGCTGGAAAGCACTTCGGCGACGGTCAGCCAGTTCTTGGACAGCCGCGTGGTCAGCGAGATGCCGCTGGGCAACCGCCGCGCCCTCGAGTTGGTGCGGCTGGCGGCCAACACGGTGTGGGTGGATTACAGCGGGTTGGCCAAACCGTTGTTCAGCCTGGCGGGCGGTCGGACCGAGAACCAGATGTTCTGGTTGGATGGCGGCAATATTCAGAACATGCGGCTGGGGGTGGGCCAGGTGGATGTGGACCCGCCGGTAGAAGTCATTCGCGAATTTCGCGTTGTGCAAAACAATTACTCGGCTGAATACGGCGGCTCAGCCGGAGGTCTGGTAGTCACGACGACCAAATCCGGCTCCAACCACTTCCACGGCAGCGGCTTTGAGTACCTCCGCAATGATCGTCTGGACGCCGCCGGTTTCTTTGCGCCCACCGAAGGCACGCGCAAGATCAAGGCGCCCCTGCGCTACAACCTTTTCGGCGGCACTCTGGGCGGGCCGATCGCGCGCGACCGTTCGCACTTTTTTGTGGGCTATGAAGGCACACGGCGCACCGACGGCTTCACACAAATCCTGACCGTGCCCACGGAGCTTCAGCGCCGTGGCGATTTTTCGCAGACTTTCAACACTCGAGGCCAGCTCATAAGAATCTACGACCCGGCTACTACCCGCACGGTGGGCACGCAGGTCGTCCGCGATCCCTTTCCGGGCAACGTGATTCCCGCCAACCGGATTGACCCTGCGGCTCGCCAGCTCGCCGCTTTTTGGCCGTCCGCCAATCGCCCTCCCGTGAATGTCGCGGGCGCGCAGAATTTCGCCGGCAATCGGGCGCGTAAGTTCACGCGGGACAATGTGACCGGCCGCCTGGATCACGTGTTCACCCAGAGCAATCGCTTTTATGTCCGCTTCCTGTATAACAACGATCCCTACCACTGGACGAGCAATTACCCGCGCAAAGAAGCCGACCCGCAAAGCCCGTTCAATGCGGGACGCTATGAGACCAGTTTCCTATTCGCCGACACCCACACTTGGACCACCTCACTGGTCATGGATGCACGCTACAGTTTTGCGCACCGCACCTGGCACGCCAAGTCTGCGGGCCTGGGCAGCAGCGTGGTGCAGGAGATCGGTCTGAAAGGCGTTCCAACCGGCGCTTTCCCTGCCATCAGTGTCTCCGGTGTGGCCGCCCTGGGTTCCAGCAACGAGCGCCGCCAGTTCCCCATTCGTCAGCATCAATGGGTCAACAACTGGACCTGGGTTCGCGGGCGCCACGTCGTGAAGTTCGGCGCGGAGATTCGTAAGAGCATCAACCTCGACGTCAACCGACCCAGCATCTCCGGCGACTTTGGTTTTGCGACCACAGGCACCGGGCTTCCCGGAGATGCAGCCACCGGTGTGGGTATGGCTTCTTTCTTGACCGGGTTTGTGAACTCCTTCTCTTTGCGGGATACCGATCCGCTGGACCGTTACAGTTGGTATGTGGCCGGCTTCTTCCAGGACGACTGGAAACTGTCCCCGGATTTGACCGTGAACCTTGGTTTGCGTTGGGAAACCGACACTCCCATCGTTGACAAGAACAATCGGATGAACAGCTTCGATATGGCGGCGATCAACCCTGTCTCCGGCACGCCGGGCGTCGTGCGCTTTGCGGGAGCAGGCGGTTGGCCGCGACGCCCCTATGACCCGGACTGGAACAATTGGGGCCCGCGATTCGGCTTTGCCTGGCGTCCTTTTGGTGCGCCTAAGTTGGTGGTGCGCGGCGGCTACGGCGTTTTCTACGAGCATCCGTTCGCACACGGCGTGCCGAACGCAGCCTCGCTGGGGTTTGAACGCTCCGCGGGCCTATCCTCTCCCGATAACGGAGTAACACCGGCCTTCTATCTGGCTCAGGGGGTCAATGTAACCTTGCAACCGCCGACCCGCGATGAGCGCTTCGGCGCCGTGGTTGTGGGTAGGTCTCCTACCACCAACGTGACTTTTTACGAGAGTAACCGACGCACGGGTTACTCGCAGCAATTCAACCTATCGCTCCAGCGGGAGCTTCCTGCGAACATGGTCGTGGAGCTTGCCTACATCGGTAACCTCGGCCGCAAGATGCCGATTTCGACCATGTCCATCAACCAAGTACCGCCGGATAAGATGGGGCCGGGCAACGCCCAGGTTCGGCGCCCCTTCCCGCAGTTCAACAACGTCCAGATCCTGGTGCCGACCATGGGGGCCCACAACTATCATGCCGGTTCAGTGCGTATGGAGAAGCGGCTCTCGCATGGTCTCAGCCTGCTGGCGAGCTATACCTGGGCGCGCAACATCGGTGTGATTGATGAGTCCGGTAGCGGAAGCCTGGGAGACGATCAGCTCTACCAGGATTACTATAATCGCCGTCTGGACAAAGGCCCTCTTTCGATTGATATCGTGCACCGGTTCGTCGGCAGTGCGGTTTACGATTTACCCTGGGGCAAGGGACGACGCTGGCTGAAGGAGGGCGCGTTGGCGACCGTATTGGGCGGATGGACCATCGGTTCGATCATGAACGCCCAAAGCGGCGGGCCGTTCACGGTGACCATGCAAACCAACACCACCAACGCCTTTTCGGCGGGCGCGCTGCGCGCCAACCTGCTTCGCAATCCTAACCTCCCCGTGGCAGAGCGCCGCCTGGACCGCTGGTTTGACACCGAGGCTTTCGCGGCGCCCCCGCCTTATACCTTCGGGAACGCCGGTCGGGGCATTGTCCGCGGAGACGGACGGGTGAGCTTCGATTTCTCCCTCGGCAAGAACTTCTCCTGGGGCGAGCAGAAGCTGGTACAGTTCCGCGCCGACTTCTTCAACGCGTTCAACCATCCGGATTTCGCTTTGCCTGCACGCGCGATGGGAGCGCCGGGTTTCGGAACGATCTCGGGCGCAACGGCAGGCCGCATCGTTCAGCTTGGCCTGCGTGTGGCATTCTGATAGGACGTACAACCGGAGCTGCCGTTATGACGATGACGCGAAGGGAAGCTCTCAAGGCTTCCCCGGCAGGCTTACTCGCATTCGGGTCGCCTTCCCCGCGCCCTAACATTCTCTGGCTTATCGCGGAGGACTTGAGCCCCGACCTCGGCTGTTACGGCAATTCCACGGTTCACACTCCGCATCTGGATCGCCTGGCGGCGGATGGGGTCCGCTTCACGCAAGCCTTCGTCACAGGCCCCGTCTGCTCCGCCTCGCGCTCGGCCATCGCGACAGGGATGTACCAGACGACCATCGGCGCCCACCACCACCGCAGCCATCGCGACGACGGTTACCGGCTGCCCGATGGGGTGGAACTCTTCACGCGCGCTCTGGAGCGTGCCGGCTATTACACCTGCAATGTCATCAACGCTGCGCCGGGTGTGCGAGGTTCCGGCAAGACGGATTTCAATTTCGCGGCCGACAAGGCGTTCCAGGGCACAGATTGGCGCGAGCGCGGCAAAAGTCAGCCATTCTACGCGCAGGTTAACTTCTCGGAAACTCACCGTCCGTTCCGGCGCTGTCCGGCACGCCCGGTAGATCCCAGGAGGGTCGAGATCCCGCCTTATTACCCGGATCATCCTTCCGTGCGCAAAGACTGGGCGATGTATCTGGAGACCTTACAAAACCTGGACATCAAGGTCGGCAGGGTACTCGCGCGCCTGGAGGAGGAGGGCCTGGCGCAAGACACTGTGGTGTTCTTTTTCGGGGACCACGGGCGCCCGATGCCGCGTGGCAAGCAGTTTCTGTACGACGAAGGCATCCGCATCCCTTTGCTGGTCCGTATCCCCGAGAAGTTTCGTCCTGCCGGCGTGAAACCCGGGACTGTGTGCAATGATCTGGTCAGCGCGATTGATGTTACTGCCAGCACCTTGAAGCTTGCGGGCATCGAACCGCCTGCGCGTATGGAAGGGCGTCCGTTTTCCTGGTTGGGCGGCCGGCCCCGGGAGTTCATCATCGCGGCGCGCGACCGCTGCGATGAAACCGTAGATCGGATACGCTGTGTGCGCACTGAGCGCTATAAGTATATCCGAAACTATTATCCCGAGCGGCCCTACACCCAGCAAAATGTTTACAAGGACGTTAACTATCCGACACTGGCGGTGATGCGCCAGCTTCACGAGAAAGGGCAGCTCTCCGGGCCACCGGCGGCCTTCCTGGCCGATCGCAGGCCTGCGGAGGAGCTTTACGATCTCGCATCTGACCCGCACGAGACTCACAACCTCGCGGGCCATTCGGCTCATCGCCGAACCCTCGATCATTTGCGCGCCGTCATGGATGATTGGATCCGGCAAACCGGCGACCAGGGCCAATTCCCGGAAGATCGGGTGATGCCGTGGGATCGGGACCGCACGGAAGTGGATGGCTGGTGCACACAGAGCAGCGCCAGGGCGTTCAAGCAAGGGGGCTCCCTGGTGGTCCAGTGCACTGGAAAGAACGCTCGCATGGAGCGGGCACTGGTGGCGCCCGGAGGTCCGATGGTTTTTGAATTCCGCGCGCGTTCCTCCGCCGCTGCGGTGACCTCATTCGCCTGGAGCCTGATTACGGACGTCCGCAACCCGGAGAACCGGCGCCCTGTGACGTTTGTGGCTGACGGGGAATGGCGGCAGTACGCGGTGAGTTTCACCGCCGCTGACGACCTCGCCATCCTGTCGCTGGGCTTCGGCGAGACCCCGGGCAGGGTGGAGTTCGACTGGATCCGCCTGAAGCGGGCGGATGGCGCACTCGTGCGGGTTTGGGAATTTCGCTGAGCTCCGCCCCCCACCACGCCGCCGCAAAGTGGCGTATCCGGGCGCCGGGGGCCCCACCGTGGTATCGCCGCGGCTGCTGCACAAAGGGCGTCGAGTAGACGCCGGCGGACGTTCGCCGGCGCCGGTTTCTTAGCCTGATGCCTCCACAGGCTCTCCGCAGTATGTCCCGCGCATCGCGACGCAGCGGAAACCCAATCAAATTTCAACCACCGGGCCCGAGATTAACGGAGGCCCGGTGAAACAACTACAGCAAACGCTCGGTCGCATGTGTAAGCTCGTTTTACATGCCCCGAAGGTAATAGAGTTACAGTGAAGCCCATTCGGAGAACATTGGCTCGTCGATCGTGATTGGCTTGCTAAGGGGCCTTCCGCCACACGGGTGAAAATAAGAGTTATAGCTTCGGGTACCTCTTCATGACGGCGTCGAAGAAATCTCCCTGACCCAAGGCGCGAGGATCGCCCGTTTGCTTCAGGTGCGAGTCGAGGCGCGCGGCTAGTTCTTGCTTAAGATCGCTGAACTTCGCATCCGCTGCCAGGTTCTCGAGGCAGTAAGGATCCTGTTTCAGTGAGTACAACTCTTCGGCGAGACGCTTGCCGAAAGCGAGCCGAAACAGTTCGGGATGCCGTTTGCGGTGAATCCACAGGTAGGTTTTGGTCGGCCCTCCGTCGGTGTCGCCGAATCCGCCCACCGGATCATCGGCAGGCCAGACGGGTCCGGGCTGGTCACCAACGGGATTTCGGTCCGGGGTCAGGTTTCGAATGTACAGGTAATCTCGAGTGCGAATGGCGCGCAAGGGATAGCCGGCGCCGTTACGCCGGCTACCCGGGAAGTGGCGCTCGAGGCCGAAAACGACAGCATCGCGTCGAGCATCAATTTGGCCGGAACCGGGAGCTAGCAGGACCGGCATCAGACTTCGTCCTGTCATTGCCGGCGGCACGGGCAGGCCGGCGGCTTCGAGGAACGTCGGAGCGAAGTCCGTAAAGCTGACAAAATCGTCCACGACTCTGCCTGGCTTGACCTTCTCTCCCCAGCGGATCGCCAGGGGCATGCGCACGCCGTAATCGTAAGGGTTCGCCTTGGCGCGCGGGAAAGGCATCCCATTGTCCGCGGTAACCACAACGATCGTGTTGTCCAGCTCTCCGTGTTTTTCGAGAATCTCAAGCATCCTGGCGAGCTGATGGTCCCACCACTCGATCGCGAACGCGTAATCGGCGAGATCGCTCCGAACTTCAGGCGCGTCCGGCAAGAAGTCGGGCACCTCGATTTGCTCCAGCTTCTTGCCGTGCCGTAGGCCGATGCCGTGCTCGTAGGGCCGGTGAGGCTCCAGAAATCCCGCCCAGAAGCAGAAAGGCGCGGAGGACGGCCTTTGCTTCAGAAACGCTGCGAAGTTAGCCGCGTAATCGGTGCTGCTGATATGTCGGCTCGGCGGCGAAAGCTTCACTTGATTGAATCCCGGCCCGGCGGGATTGAACTTGCGTCCAGAAACCTTCCAGTCTCCGGGTCCCCAGCCCTTACCCGTGTAGCCCACGTGGTAACCGGACTCGGACAACAAATCTGTATAGATGGGAATGCCGCCCGGCCAGCGGACGTGATTCATGGAAGCTTCTCGCAGCCGGTAGAAGTCCTGGCCTGCAAGCACACTGCCGCGAGAGGGGCAACAGGAAGGCGCGGAAACAAAAGCGTGGTGAAACAGGACTCCTTCGCGAGCCACGCGATCGAAGGCCGGCGTGCTGACAAACTTGCAGCCGTACGCGCCGGCGTGGGGATAAGAGTGGTCATCGGAAATGCAGAATAGGATATTGGGCGGGCGCCGCTTTTGTATGCGGGGGGCGCAAGCCAGGCAAGACCCCGTGACTCCGAGCAGCGTGTTCTTGAGGAAGTCGCGTCTTTTGTGCATCGAACTCTCCGCGGTTGATAAGCGTCTGCTGCGTTGAGGATGTGAAACACATCCCATTTGACCTGCTGCGGGCGGGGCAACCGCCTGTCAGTGTACCGCCCTCTCATTGTACGGCGAAAGACCTGTCAACATCGGCCCCGCCTAGAGATTTGCACGGCACACGCACCGCGTTCCGGCTCGACCGAGTTAGCTGACTGTGGACAAGCCGCCGCGAAAGAATACCTCCCACCGGGGGTAAGTGTAGGGGTCGTGTCCGATCTGGTGGCCGACCGCGCGGCCTTCGCACATGTAAAACCGGTCTACCGTGGATCCTGTGATAGCGGTGCGTAGGTATCCGGGCGCCGCTCCCAAAGGTACAACGAACGTGGCTCGCCAAGTCCAGGGCCGACGGAAAGCCAGTAGATACGGTGGTTGAAATCCAGATCCAGCTCCGCGACGGCGATGCCTGGGTTCTCGCGCGTCTCTGCAAGGACTTCCCCGTTGGGATGGATGATGCGACTCGGAGAATTCCCCACGGTGTTCGACGTGACGACATAGAATCCATTATCCATGGCGCGGGCGCGTGAGATCACATCCCAGTGTCGCGGGTCGCCGTCTCCCGCGATGGGGAGCAACAGGATTTCGGCTCCGTGCAGACGCAGAATGCGAGCCGGCTCGGGGAACCAAAAATCCCAACACACCAGCATCCCCACCCGCCCGAAGTCGGTTGCGAAGACGGGATAGGAATTGCCGGGCGATATGCCGTTCTCGGCTTCCGAAAGCGGCAGATGCGTCTTCCGATACTTACCCGCGATTCGGCCTCGGCGGTCAACCAGCAGTGCGGTGTTGTAGATCACGGCTCCCTCGCGCTCGTGCAGGCTGGCCGCGACATACATAGAGTACTGCCTTGCCTTTTGCGCCAACAGGTCGGCGGTCGGACCTGGGATCGGTTCCGCGGTGACCTCCACCGGCTCCTTCACGCTGCGATCGGGAAAGTTCTCCGATAACAGGACAAGGTCGGGCTTCCGCGCGCCCGCTTCGTCGAGCACCCGCGCCATCAGCGCGCGGTTCGACTCGACCGTAGCAGGCCTTGGGGGCACGAGGCGCGTCGTCACCACGCGAACTACGCGTCGCGGCGCGAATTCGATTTCTTCCAACCGAGGATTCATCCAGGCGACCGCGCCCCCGGGCGCCCACCGCAGGCCCAGCTCGATGCGGAGGGAACGCGTGCCCTCCGGAGCGATCAAAGTGCGCGTCGCGCGGCGCCACTCCCCCAGACGGAGCACCTGATCCACATAGTCGCGCTGAACCATCTGGCTTCCGGCATCATCGGAACACCAGGTAAGAACCATAGGAATGCTCACCTGCTCCCACGAGACGCCCAAAGGCCGGTAGAAAACTTCGAAGCGATAGGCTTGCCCGGCGCGCAACTTGGGGACCACAGTCTGCCAGCGCCCGTAGCTTGTCGGTTTGGGAGCTTTCAAAACCAGCAAACCTCCGCCCGCCTCCCGACCCACTGGCGCTTCGACTCGCAGCTCATCCCGTGGGGACCACACCGACCAGGCCGCGGGCATGCCAGACTCCGAGAGTTGGAAGGCCGGGTTGGGCACTAAGTTCTTGCCGGGAAAACCTACCGCCTCGGCAAGGGCGGCGGCGAGCTGCCGTCCGAAGGCAAGGTAATCCTCAGCATGGAGCGGCCGCCCCAGCCGGGTGTTTGTCTGAACGTTGATCTCTAGCAACAACGCCGGGATGTTCCTGGCTGAAAACAGAAAACGGCAGGTGTCTACACGACCCCTTTCGGGAGGCGAGGGATCCCAGTCGCGCAATTCAGCGGGTGCAAACGATGTCCGCTCGACCAGCAGCCTCTGGAGACGTTCCATCAGGCGGCGCAGCTCGGTTCCGCCGGCCGAAAGCGGCCCCTGAATGTAGTCGCTGTTGGTGTTGTGTAAGTTGAGAAACAAATCCAGACGGCGTCCTGCGTCCACCCAATCCAGAACCGCTTGGCGCTGGGCATGGATTTCGGGCATCCGCTCGGGATCCGCCACGTCCCAGTTCCGGTTCAGGTCATAACCGTTGGCATTGAACCGAACTCCGCCCCGAGCCACGCCGTCCGGATCCGCCAGAGGAATGACATGGAAAACAAACTGGTCACGCAGGCGAGCCGCGCTCGAGTCACTCGACAGCAGGAAGCGCACCAGCCCCTCGGCCACCCACGATGTGCCGGTTTCCCAGGCGTGTTGGCGCGCCGTCACCCAGATCACACGTTTGTCAGCTTGGGCCCGATCCGGGTTCGTGATTCTCAGCAGGATAATGGGGCGTTTTCCCAAGCTCCGGCCCAGTTCGCTAAGCGCCAGGTGCGGATGCTTTTGGACTTCGCCGAGCAACCTATTCAGATGGCGGTTGGTGTAAGGCGGCAGGTGGGCGATCCAGAGAGGAAATCGCGACGGGCGAAAGCGAATGCGCAGTCGCGGGATGGCAGCGTCCCACGAGATGGCGTCGTCGGGCAGGGCAGTCCAACGTTCCTCGTCGTAACTCACGAAGGGTCGTGTTCCTGCATTGATCGCGAGGTTACCAGGGCGATAGTTATACTCGCCCGGCAGCCCGGTCAGATCTATGATGATTTCCCGGGCGGGGCCGCCGTCCACGCGGAAGTAGTACCAACTCGCCTGGCGGTTGCGGCCGTCCTGGTCCACCTCGCCACGCACCTCGCATTGAAGGTGGTTTTGAGCCGCGTGGTCGCACCGTCCGATACTGCCACCCTCGAAGTCGGTGCGTACCGTTAACGGGGCGGTCCAACCCAAAGCCGCCGCCCAAAAAACGAATGCGATGCCTGCTGGTGGATACATAGACTTACCTCCGACGACGCCACAGGCGTTATAAGTGCCCCCGCAGTCTCCGATCCACACCCAGGGTCTCCACCCCCTTGCGCGCCGGCCGGATCGAGGCATAAAAGGCCAACCTAGCTGGTTCTCAATAGTTGAGCCTCAGCGAGAACTGGATGATTCGCGGCGGACGTGCAGCGGTGTAAGCTCCAAAGGTCGGATTCACCTGGGCGCCCCGCTGGTCGAAGCGAGCCGTGGTGTCCAGTCCCGAGAATTGCGTGTGATTCCACGCATTAAAGAACTCGGCTCGAAACTGGAAATAGCGGGTCTCCGACCACAGAGGAATGCGCTTTGCAACCGCGACATCCCAGTTGTTAACTCCCGGGCCGCGCAGAATGTGGACGCCGGCGTTCCCAAAGCTTCTCAGAGCCGGGCGTGCGAAAGCAGCGGTGTTGAAATTCTGATAAAAGGTGCGCTGGCTCTTTGGCAAGTGCGGATCTCCGATCACATCAATGCGAGCGCCCTCCGAAGAGCCGGTGATGTCCTGCCCGTCGGTGGTCGTGAAGCCCGGAGTAAACGGGGCGCCGGAAACAAAGGAGGTAATGCCGCTGAGGCGCCAGTTGTCCAAAATCCAGGAGACCGGCTTGGAGCCAAGTTTTCCCCCGATTTTGGGAAGCTCGTAGGTGTAATTGGCTACGAAGACGTGTGTGCGGTCATGTCCCATCAAACCATAGGTCCGCTGTCGCACCGGAAAGTACGGGCTGATACTGGTGGCGCCGAGAACCTTGCTGAAGGTATAGGAAATCCCCAACTGAAGTCCCCTGGCAAAACGCCGGTTGAGGGCGGTCTGCAAAGAATTATAATTCGAGGTCCGGGTCATCTCGTAGGGAGTAATGGAGCCGTAGCCCAGGTAGGGCCGCAGGAAATTGTCGGGCAAGGGACTCCCCGGCCGCGTGGGATCGGCATTACGAGGATCGAAGCGCGCGTACATCGCAATCGGATTGATCTCCCGCGTGCCGAGAATGTGCCTGAACTGGCTGCCCACGTAGGCGATGTCAAAAATTATGTTCGCTATGGTCTGGTGTTGGATGCCCAGGCTGTAATTCATCGTCATAGGAAGGGGCAGGTTGCCGATGCCCGCCTGGCTGGACATCGTGCTGGGGCCCAAAAAGCCCGTGCTGGTGGCCATGGTGTCAATGTTGCCGTAATACTGCACCGGGATGTAGGAAATCGGCGGATTACCCACGCTGGTCTCGAAGCTGTTGGCGTCCGCGGTGTCATAAAAGATTCCAAAACCGCCTCGGAGCGCCGTCTTTCCGTTGCCGAACACATCGTACGCGAACCCGAACCGCGGAGCCAGGAAGATCCAGCTCCTGCTGAACAGCCCTCTCGGGTAGCCATCCACACCACCCACGCGGCAGCCGTTCGCCGGATCTCCAGTGTCGGGCACGAACATGCCGATCAGGGCGGCCGGCACGAGCGTCCTGGAAACAGGATCCATGCCTACCCGGCGGCGGGAAGCGTCCAGGGCCGGCACGTAGAGCGCGGGACTCTTACCAAGCTGGTAGTATGCGGGGTTGAAGTGCGCTGCGCCACGGCCGCGATCGTACTCCGGCGGCTGAGATGCCGTGCGTAATCCGATGTCCAGAGTCAAGCGGGGCGTTACTCGCCAGTTGTCCTGTGCATAGAACTCGATGACGTTCAGCACCGTATCCTTCAGCACCCTCTTGCTCAGTTCCGTGTACGAGGCGAAGTTGCCCAGCAGCGCGTTCGCGAAGGCGTGGTTGGCATCGAACGGGTTATTGGTGTCGCGCGCAAAGCTGAACGCACCCCGCCATTGCGAACGTGTGTCCATCGCCACCGCGCGGTAATAGTCCCAATGAAAACCGACCTTCAACGTGTGCCTGCTCCACACCTTGCTGAGGTTGTCTGCATAGGTGTATTCGGTCCCTCTTCAATACCAATTGCCCGGCCCCAGGCTGAGCGTAATCGCATTCGCAGGAACGCTGCCGAAGCTGACGTTAGGCGCCACGTCGGGAGACCCGGGATCGGGGTACAATTGGGGCGGATTTCCCATCAGTGAGCGGAGCACCTTCGAGCGGTCCGTGTAATCGGATTTTATGTCGTTCAGGGTGTAGCCGAATCTCGCCTCGTTCACCAAGGTCGGCGAAAAAATCTTGGTCACCTGCACCAGATGGCCCAGCCCAGGCGCCTCGTTTTCAAGCCAGGTGAGCAAATAGTTGTTGCCAATCTTCCAATCGCCCCAAGGCGGACGGGTGGTCTGGATATTCTGAGCCAGCCGATAATAAATGCTCAACCCGGGAGAGGCGTTGTAGTCGAGGCGCAGAATCTCGTTACGAAGCGGGGTCTTCGCGCTGAACGTGGAGCGCAGGTTGTACCGGTAGCGGTTGCGAGGGTCGGGGTCCATGTAGTTCGGTTCGGGGAAGAAATTCAAGATGCTCTGCCCGACCTGCGAAATGCGAGCCCGAGGCACGATGTTTCCGGGGAACGGTTGGGCGGCCGTGGGATCTCGAACCACGATCAAGGCTCCGTTGACGTCGTAGCTTTGCGAGAAATCGCCATTGCGTTCGGCCCGCGTGGGCGTGGTGGCGAGTTGGGTCCCGTAGTCGCGCGTGACGGGTGAGAACTCCTGCGAAAAGAAAAAGAAAAGCTTCGTGCGGTCGGTGTTGAAACGTCTCGGAATATACACGGGGCCGCCCACGGAATAGCCGCTGATACGATAGCGGTAGGGACTCTTCGGGGTACCGCGGGAGTTGTTGAAAAAGCTATTGGCATTGAGTTGCTCATGACGGTAGTGAGTCCAGGCGCTCCCCCGAAAATCGCGAGTGCCGGATTTGGTGATGACGCTGATAACGCCGCTGCTCATGCGGCCAAATTCGGCCTGATAGTTGGTGGTGAGCACTTTGACTTCAGCGATGGCGTCCATGTTCGGCTGAACAACGGTTGTGGCGTTGGAGGTATTCAGGCTGTAAATCCCGTCCACGCTGTAGTTCTTACTGGATGCATTGCCTCCGTTGATGTAGGTGCCGCGGTTCGACAGGTTATTGACGGTCTCCCTGCCCTGGCTGTAGTCATCCACAACGCCGGGCAGAGTGGAGAGTAGCGCCCAGAAATCGCGCCCTTTCAGAGCGAGGTCGTTCAACTGGTCGCCGCTCACCAGCCCGGAACGCTCGCCGCTGGCGAGCTGCACGGCCACGACCGCCGCTTCCGCCTGGACGGACACTGTTTCCACGACCTCGCCAACCTGAAGGGTGATGTTGCCGAGCGTGCGAATCTCGTTGGCCGTTACGATCACGTCTTTGATGGTCAGTGTCTTGAAGCCCTTGGCCTCGATGGTAAGGGTGTACCTGCCGGGCGGCACAGTGGGAAAGGTGAAACTGCCGTCGGACCACGATACGGCTCTGAAAACGCGGCCAGTCGCACCGTCCACGAGCGCGCAGGCTGCCCCGGGCACCACGGCCTGACTGGTGTCCACCACGGTACCCTTGACGGAGCTGGATACGTTCTGTGCCCAGGCGCAAAGGGCCGCGGACATCAGAACGACGAGTCCCGATCTTACGATTTTCGAAGTCATGATCTTATCTCCATCGGCAAATCCTCCCGCGTGTCGCCGACGCCGGCGCCACACGGTCTTCATGCCTTCCGGCGGAGACGGCCGCCGGAGGTCCTCCGTGTTCCCCAACGACCTCGGAGGAACGGCGAGAAACAACATTCATGTTCCCCGGCGCTCCCCTGGCCGCTGAACTTTCATAGTGCAAGCCAATCCAGGCCGGCCTTGCGCACCGCATAGCCGGTCTCCTTCAAGAAATCGCCATAGCACAGCATCCAGTGCCAGCCGCGCAATTCTTGAGCTAAACGACGGCTGTCACCGGCGACGCTGATTTCCAGTTGTGTCCGGCAGGCGGGGAAGGAGGGCGTATCCCGAATCTCGCCCCGAAAGCCAAGATAGCGTTTGCCCTCGAAGTCCGGGTCCAAGACCGTGACCACTTGCCCCTTGCGCATCTCGACCTTGGGCGCGGCTCCGAAGTCGGATTCATAGTGGGTCAACAGCCGAACCGGCTCAAAATTGGCCCCGTCCATCCGCGTTGGCGCTGTGCAGTGGGAGGCCAAGACGAGTCCGTTCCAGGGCCAGGAGCCGTTGGCCATGAAAATCGGTCTGCCGGAAATGGAATGCAGCAGGACGCCGGCGGGAACCGATACGAAGTCGCCTTCACAAAAGGCCACATAACCCTCATCATTCAGCACGCTGAGGGCGACGCAGGCAGTGGTCCCGGAGATCTCCATAATGGCGCCCATGCACCCAGCCACAGTGAGCGCGTCGGCGCCTGCTTCCTGTAAGCACTCCCGAAAGACGCTCAGGAGGACAAACGCCCTCGTGAGGGAATCGGCGGGCACCTCCGTGCTCACACCTCTCCGCGAGCGGTACGCCGACGCTTCGCGGGAGGCCCTGGACAAGGTTTCCCGACTCTCGAATGCGCTCCTGAGGCGCTTTTCCAGCTCTGCGTAGCTAACGGTGGGGATCTCAAAGCGCCAACGCTGGCGCGCGCGCTCCGGCGCCAGGCGGCCTTCGGCGCCCCAACCGCCGGGGACGCCGATTGTCAGCACTCGCTTGCCGAGTGTGTTCCTCAGACCAGCCAGAGCGCGCAAGCGCCATAACAGCTCCGGGTAGGCATCCACCACCACGTCATCAGGGCTCAGGACTTCCGAAACAAGGTGGTCCGTTCGTTTCCGCAAGACATGCCCGTGCAGACCGATGTACATGTAGTAGAGGGGCCCGGATCTGTGACGCACGAACACCAGATTCCACTTGTCCGGGCGGGCGAGGGCTTCCAATGTTTCCGGATTGCGCGCCGAGGCGTACAGGATGGCGGCGTCATAGGCCGCGGGCGGCACGCGGTCAACCTGCTGCAAACTGTTGACCTTGACCAGCGGGAGCAACTCCAGCGGAAAATCCGCTGTCTGCGTGAAAGCGCGCAGCTCCGCTTCGATGCGAGCACACTCTTGCCTGGCGTCCTGCTCCCTGTATATCTCAGCCGACCAGCGCCAGCTAGTCCGGTCACGGGGACTTCGCAGCGCGTAGATGAACACCGGCTGCACCCGCAACGGCCGGCGCGCCGGCGAAATTCGTCCTCGTGGAAGTTCGGGCAAGATCGGCGCGGCGCCAGCCGCGAGGAAAGTCCGTCTCGTGAAGAGCGGTCCCTTGCAAACGGCGCGGGCGTGCACTGATAGCCCGCAGCAACCCGCGGATCTACCCTCGCCACGTAGACGAGAAATCTTCTTGTCCTGTCCGGATGCTACGAAGCGCTTGCTCAAGGAACCTCCGTTTGATGGCGGATCTTGCCTCTCGAATGCTCGTGTTCGCGCGACAACCGGTCTGCGCCCGAGCTGTTCACTGCTCCCAACATATGGCCTGATAGCCTCCCAACCTCGGCAAAACAAACTCTGTGGTCGCCCCACGGCGACGCGTTGCAATCTTTTGAGGATAGCCGTGCACTTGCTTCACCAGTTGCCCGACGCGGATCCGCAGGTTCTCCACAACCGGTAAGTGGTAATAACTTCCATAGCGAGCCTCGGGAGTACCTCCTGACCAGTTGACTAAGTGAAGCACGCGTCTACCGCCGCGGAACCTCAAGTTGGCGACGACGCTCGCCGGTCCCTCGATCTCGAACGGCGGCGGCTCCGGGCTCACCGCCAGCACGAAATCACGAATCAGGTCTGCCAGAACCTGTTCGCGGGTCCCGTCGTAGAGACTTTCCAGGGAGCTCGCACAGTAGAGGACACGCCCTTTGCCGTATTGCGAGAAGACCACTCCAGGGAGAACCGGCCGGCTGCCGTCACCGGTCACGATATCCATGAGGACCTTCGCGCCATCCAAAGTCGCAACCGGCTCGAAGTACCACAGGGGCACCAAACGTCCTCGCCAACGTGCGGGCAACTCGGTGATCCCGTCGCGCAGCAACAGATAGAGGTCATTCGGCCCGCCCAGATTCGTGGAATAGACGTGCACAAGCTCCGTGAGTTCGTCCGTCGTCGGCGCAGGCCGGACCCGTATCAGATCTTCGAAGGCAAAACGGCCGGCTCGCGATCCTTGTCCGTCGTACAAGCCTGTCGCATAGCTCACCACGAGACCTCCTCCGTTGCGCACAAAGGCCCTGACGTTGTCCGCCTGCGACTGGGTTAGATGCGTCACATCGGCCAGATACAGGACGCGGTAACGGGCCAAAGCGGCCGGGTCATCGAGCAATCGCTCACTGACCGAAGAGACCTGGAAGTGCCGGTGGAGGCAGGCAGCGAAGGCGCCGCGCGTTGCGGAGCGGGCGTCGGCTTGAAACCAACGTCCGGAACGAGCGTGCCCGGGAGGGTTTCGATCCGACCACACCACGGCGACATAAGGGACGTTCTCGAATCCCTTGAAATCGTCCTCATGCTGAGCCAGGAGTGCGAAGGGTTCTCGGATGAAGCGTTCGTTCTCCGTATGGAGTAAGTAGCCGGTGGGTTGAGCCACGATCGGCGATCCGCCGAAGGCAACCGTGGTGTAAATTTCCTGGCTGTAGTCGTAGCCGGCTTCGGCCACCCTGGGCCAGTTGTGGTAGCTGCCGATGTAAGGCCAGACCCGGAGGCCCGCTGCACGGATCAGACTGACGCCCTCAGCTCGCTCCAGCAAGGACGCACTTCGTTCATAGAGAAACGCGTCCATGGGGGCCAGGAGGCGCCGATCCTCGGTGGCGTAAAGCTGCGGGTTGTTGATGTTGGCGATAAGTGGAATGTCCTTATGGGACCTGACGATCTTGTGCGCCTGCTCCAGAATCTCGACGATCAGGCTACGATACCAATCGTGGTAGCGGCGGATGGTATTCAGTTCGCGGTCGGTATAATCCTCGCGACGTTCGCGATAAGGCAGCTCCTCGCCGGTCGCAGCTCGGAAGCCTCGTCGGCAGCCCTCGCAGTAGCAGACCTTCAAGCCGGGCCAGAAGTACTGCGGGGTCCAGCGGTCAAAGTAGACGGCGTCAATATCATAATCCCGTACAACGCGCGTGAGCATGTCGAAATACGCTGCCCGGTACGGGGTATTCCAGCAAACCGTACCGAAATCCTCGCCGACGAAAAAGTGGGTCCGATCCGGCAGACCGCCGGGGCGCGTGCGCTGGCCGTATTCGGGGTAGTGTTTCGTGACGATGCTCCAGGCCAATTTATGCCCGGTCCCCAGATAAACCACCACGCGAATCCCTCGCCGTTTGGCGGCCGCAAGCATTTCGGCCAGCAGGTCCCGATCCCCTTGCCCCGGAAAGACCGGAAACCGCAGGCCGGGAATCGTGGCGTACATACCGATAGCCGGGAAGCGGATGGTGTTGAATCCGAGCCGTGCCATGGTCTCCGCCGTCTTATCGGCGTCGAATTCCAAGCGCGGGGAGAAGGGATACTGATAGGCGTCCAACAAGAACACGCGCGCGGTGTCGAGCCAATCGGGCGCCCGCCGTCGGTCGGCTGACGCAGCGTCGCCCGGGAGCGCTGGCGCCAAAAAGGCGCACAGAAGCGGCAGCCACGCTGTCATAACCTGGCTCCTAGAATTGCACCCGCACTGCGAACTGGATCCGTCGCGGCTCGCGAGCCGCCGTGATGGCGCCGAAGTTTGTGTTCACCTGACGGCCTTGCGGATCGAAGCGGGCCCCCACGTCGAAGCTCGAGAACTGCGTGTGGTTGAAGGCGTTGTAAAGTTCGCTGCGGAACTGTAACCGTAATTTTTCCTTGACCGAGAATTGCTTCGCGATCATAATGTCCCAGTTATTGACGCCAGGCTGCCGGAGCAAAGTTCTGGCGGCGTTGCCCACGGTGCCAATAGCCGGCATCGCGAAAACTTCGGTGCGAAAGTTACGATAGAACGTGCGCTGCCCCTTCGGCAGCTTGGGGTTGTCCGTCACCACGATGCGCGCGGAGTCGGAGGGAGTTCCTGTGACGTCCACGGAGTACGTCGTGCTCCACCCCACGCCCGTCGGATTGCCGCTGAGAAAGCTGGCGATGCCGGAGATTTGCCAGCCGTTCAGGGCCGCGTTGAAGAAACGACCGCTGAGAGGCAGCCTGGGAATGTCCCATACCCAGTTGATCTTCAGTAGATGTGTGCGGTCCACATCGGCCAGCGAGTAGAACCACCGCGCGGGCAACTGACTGGATATCATTCCCGGAGTCTGAGTGCTGCCCTGACCGTAATCCATGGTCTTCGACCAGGTCCAGGAGGCGCCGAACTGCAAGCCGCGGGTGAAGCGGCGATTGGCCGTGACTTGCAGCGAGTGGTAGTTCGAGGTGGCGTCATACTCGATGCGCGGAATCGTAGCGAATCCCGTGTAAGGGCGGAGGAACGAGGAAGGCAAGGGACTGGCGGGGTTGGAAGGATCCCGATTTTCGGGGCGGAAGTTTGCACCCAGCGGGATCCAGTTCAGGTCGCGTTGGCGCCAGAGGTGGCGCCCCAGCGAGCCAACGTAGCCGACATCGGCGATGATGCCGCCCCCCAGATCTCTCTGCACCGACAGGCTGAAATTCATGGTGGTCGGTTGGTTGCCCGTCAAATCCCGAGTGGTCACACTGGGTGGGAAAACGTTCCCCTTCGAGGAAAGTAAGGTCGGCAGAGTACCGTAATACACGATCGGATTTTGCACTAGAGGGGCCTGTCCGATCAGCAGCGTGGTTTGTCGCTCCTGGTCATAAGCCCAGAACAGTCCGAACCCGCCGCGGACAGCGGTCTTGCCGTCTCCGAAGGGATCCCAGGCGAAGCCTACCCGCGGCGCGGGACGCACACCCGGGTGGCCCGCCAATGCCCGCGGGAAGGACCGATCATTCGCGGGGACCACCAACCCGTTATCGGGATCACCGGAGCCCGGAACGATCGCCCCGATCAAAGCGGCCGGAAAAGTCCGCCCGGTCAGTGGATCCTCCGCCAGTCGGGCGTTGCCCACCCGAACCGGGCGGTAGAGTTGCACCCGCTTTCGCGCGTCGTAGCGCTCCTCGAGGAACCCTGAGACTTGACCTGCAGCGTCATACTGGGGCTCCGTACGGTAAAAGCGCACTCCCAAATCCAGCGTGAGGCGCCGGGCGATTTTCCAGGTGTCCTGGACAAACCACTCCAGGCTGTACATGCGCATCCGATACCAGATCCGTCGGGTGCTCTCTGTATACGAGGAGAAGACACCCAAAGCGGCATTGGCGTAAGCATACCCGGTGTCGAGCGGATTACTCACGTTCCGTGAGAAGTCGAAAAGCCCGTTAAAGTATGACGGGTTGTAGCTGTTACGCCACTCGAAGTTATAGAAGAGACCCACTTTCACCACGTGGCCCGAAGGGGTGTAGGAGAAGTTGCTCACCAGGGTGGCAAAACCCTGATTGGCCGCCTGAGGCAGGCGACGCTCCACCGCCAGATTCGCGGCGTTCGGCACACCTCCGAAGGTGGCGGCGGGGATGATATTGAGCGGGTTTGCCTCCGGGACGAACTGTGACAAACGGTAGCCGATCTGATCGCGTTGGTTGCGTCGCAGCTCGGCTTCCGGCACAACGTCACGCTCAGGAAAGTCCGTGTAACCGAGGTTGGTTTCATTGATCAGACGGGGGCTGAAGATCCGCTGATAGCGAATGTTCAAGGCGAGGCCGTTGCGCTTGGTGGTCCGGCTCATCTGCGGCCAGTTTGAGGTGTTGAACCCGCCCATGCCCATAGCGCCGGTTCTTTCTTCTGTGGACCAAGTGTAGTTGCTGAACACCAGGTTACGCGGATTGATGTTATAGTCGAGCTTCAGCGTCTGGGTCGTGATGGGCATATCTCGGGAGGCGATGAAGACGTAGTTATAGTTGCCTCTGGAGATCGCCCGGTCCGTAAAATTGGGTAACGGGAAAACCTTGAGCAGCGCCACCCCGTTGGGGTCCAGCCGCGCCGCGGGAATGCGGTTGCCCGGGAACGGCTGACGGTTCGTGGGATCCGTGACCACGATCAAGGCATTATTGACATCCAGGGATTGGGAGAAATCGCCGGCGCGCTCGAGTTCCGTCGGCACGGTGCGCTGGACCACCGGATCACTGGTCTTGAGCGGCCATCCCTCCTGGCTCCAGAAGAAGAACAACTTGTCGCGGTTTCGGTTGAAGCGGTTGGGTACGAAAACCGGGCCGCCGACGGTGTAATTCCATGTGTTGTAACGATAGATGGGAATCGCGCGGCCGAGCCGGTTGTTGAAGAAGTTGTTGGCGTTCCACTGCTCGTGCCGTTTGTAATACGCGGCCGAACCGTGGAGATCCCGAGTGCCCGACTTGCTGATCAGTTGAACATGCGCCCCCGAAAGACGCCCGAACTCCGCCTGATAGTTGGTGAGTAGAACCTTAACCTCGGCGATCGCGTCCTGGCTGACGGCGGGCGTCTGCACGTCCTGCTGGCTGATGGGGACGCCATCCAGGGTCACCTGGTTGAACTGCGTGTTGTTGCCCTGCACGGAGAAGTAAAACGAGCGCGAGAGCATGTCAGCATCCGACAGCAGGACCACTCCGGGTAGCAACTGGACCAGCGAGGTGACGTTCCGTCCGCGGATCGGAATGCTATCCACCTGGGAGGCGGAAATGACTCCTGCCCGCTCCGCGCTAACGGTCTGAACCACGGCGCCTTCGGCGGTCACCGTGAGTTGCTCGGCGACTTCGCCAAGGGCCAGCACAAGCTGACCCACCGACAGTCTTTCGGAAGCCGTGAGTACAATCCCGGCGCGTTCCAGCGTCTTGAAGCCCTGCTGACGGACACGCAGCGAGTAAGTTCCAGGCGGCAGAGACAGGAAGACGAAGTCGCCTCGCAGATCGGTGACGGTTTCCCGCTGCGTGCCAGTCCCGGCGTGGGTGAGCTGCACGCTGGCATTGGCAATAGGCAGGGAGGTCGGGTCGGTGACGGTCCCGGTGATCGAGCCCGTGATGGTTTGTGCGCCCAGGCAGCCGGCGGCGAGAAGGGCGGCGGCGCCGAGCCGGGGAGCTTTAGCGAATTTCATGAATGGCCTCCGTGGATTCTGCAAGCGTTTGCTACGCCTCTGCCGGGATGCTAGCAAACATTCCGCCGCTTGTCAACGGAAAAATGAAGCCGCGTTGCGGGCGAACTGCGCCTCCGCTATTGACCGTAAAGGGGATTTGCGCCCATAATAGAAAACGATTGTGAGCCCAACCCTCCGTGACGTGGCGCACGCTGCGGGCGTGGATGTCTCGACCGCTTCCCGTGTCCTCAATCACCGGCCGGGGATCAGCCGGCAGGTCCGCGAGCGCGTCTTGGCCGCGGCCCGTTCGCTGAACTACCGCCCCAACCTGGTGGCGCGAGGCCTGGTCACCGGCCGCTCCAACAGCATCGGCCTGCTGTTCAGTGATATTCGCAATCCCTTCATGGCCGAAATCGCACGAGCCGCCCAGGAGGTCGCCGCGCGGGAGGGCTACGATTTGCTGTTGGGCGACAGCAGCCTGGATTCGGCCAGACAGTTGCAGAACTTCCTAGCGCTGGCGGACAAACGTGTCGCCGGCGTAATCATGAACTCGGTGGCCCCGCTGAGCCGCCTGCACCAGGAGCAGATCGCGGCCACCGGCTTGCCGGTGGTCCTATTGAGCCGCCCGCCGCGTGGTACGCCCTTTTCCAGTGTGCGCTGCGAAAACCGCAAGGGCGGTGCGCTAGCCGGAATCTATCTGACGTCTTTGGGGCACGTCAAACTGGCTCATATCAGCAGCGCTACGCAGCACCCGAATCTGAAAGAACGCTGGGCGGGTTTCGCCGAAGCCGTTCAGCAACGAACCGGTAGTAGGCCGCTGCTCCTGCGCGGTCGGCACGATTTCTATGGCGGTTACGAGATGGGCCTGCGCCTTGTGCGCGAACATCCCGAGGTCACAGCCGTCTTTGCCGGCAATGACTTTCTGGCATTGGGCGTCGCCAGGGCGCTGCACGAATCCGGCCGTCGAATTCCTGAGGACATCTCCTTGATGGGCTTTGACGACATAGAACTGGCCGCGGCCACGTGGCCTCCGCTGACCACCATTTATCAGCCGATCGCCGACATCGGCCGGGCAGCAGTGGAGATCGTGCTCCGTCAGGTCAGCAACGGCACGCGCGTGCCGGAACATCGTACTTTCGACGTGCGATTGGTGGAACGGGCCTCCTGCGGACCACCCCGCCGTTGATCCCATGCACCCTTCGCCGCGACGCTGGTGGATCATCGCGCTGGTCTTCATGGCCACGGCGATCAACTATCTGGACCGCCAGGCCCTCTCGGTGACAGCGCCCCTGTTGCGCGACGAATTCGGGCTATCCAACGTGGATTACTCTCGCATCGTATTCGCGTTCATGCTCGCTTACACCATCATGAATGGCTTGTCGGGAGCGCTGATTGACCGATTGGGAACACGGGTGGGATACGCGCTATGTATGCTCTGGTGGTCGGTCGCCACCTTATTGCATGCGCGGGCGCGAGGAGCCTGGAGCCTGGGGGTGTATCGCTTCCTGCTCGGAATGGGAGAGGCCGGTAACTGGCCGGCCGGAGTAAAGGTGGTCGCGGAGTGGTTCCCGGCGCACGAGCGCGCCCTGGCTTCTGGGATTTTCAATAGCGGTTCCTCGTTCGGAGCCATTATCGCGCCGCCGCTGATCGCCGCCTTGGTGCTGGCTTGGGGTTGGCCAACAGCCTTTGTGGCGGTCGGAACGGCCGGCTTGATCTGGCTGATCCCCTGGCTTTTGATTTACTACACGCCGGTCACGAAACCCGCCTCGCCCGAGGCCGACGCTGCGCCGCACGGGCCCAGCCGGCCCTCGCAAGTGCTCCGCCACCGGTTCCTGTGGCTGTTTACCTTGTCGAAGATCTTTTTGGACCCTGTTTGGTACTTCTACATCTTTTGGTTTCCGGAATATCTCCGCCGGGATCGCGGTTTCGATCTGGCGGCGATCGGCAAATTTGCTTGGATCCCCTTCGCTCTGGCCGGTTTAGGAAACTTAGTGGGCGGTTGGCTGGCAGCGGTCCTGATACGGCGACAGATGCCTACCTTACGCGTCCGGAGTCTCTGTGTCCTTGCATTCGCCCTGCTGATGGCCGTCGCCGGACCGGCAGCCTTCGTTCCCAGCGCCGCGGCTGCGATCGCCCTGGTCTCGCTGGCCATGATGGGCTATACCGCGTGTTCGGCCAACATGCTCGCCATTCCGGCCGATGCCTTTCCCCGGAGCGTTGTCAGCTCGGTGTACGGTTTCGCCAGCATGGGATCGGGCTTCGGCGGGATGATTTTCTCCCTGGCGACCGGGTGGGTCTTGACCCGCTGGTCCTACCGCCCCGTTTTCGTGGGATTCGCCCTGTTACCCTGCATCGCAGCAGTCATTCTGTGGTGGTCTCTTAGTCGCTTAGCAACACAACGAGGTGCTTTTTCCCAGGTCCTCGTTCCCAAGCCCCTGGTCTCAGAAGATAGCGATGACTTATGAAATCTGCCCCCTTCGGCAATCACCCTGACAAGCTGGCCGGCTACCTTGCCTTCTGGCGCCGCGATGCCGTCCCGCGTCCCCTGATTGGATTTTCCTTGAGCGGCTGGTTCCCTCTGCAAGAATTTCGTCCCTGCCGCGCCTGGAAACCGGGCATGATCCTCTGTCCCGAAATGATCCGGCCCGCGGAGTTCATCGAGGACCACCTTCGTTTGCTTCGCGAAGGCGAGGTCTGTGACGACGACTTACTGCGAGGCGCCTGCCCCGCCCAAGCGGCGATACCGTGGCTGCCCGCGATGCTAGGCTGCCCGCTGCGCGTCTTGCCCGATAACGTGTTGCCCGAGGAGCGGCGCCTAAGTTGGGATGAGCTAACTCAAGTTCGTTGGGACGCCGGGGGCGCCTGGTCGCGAAAATTCGCAGAGTTCGTCGAGGAGTTGATCCGCGTCGCCAATGCCCGCTTCCCGGTGAGCCACTGTCCCGAACTCGGGCCTTCCGACCTGCACGCCCTGCTACGCGGTCACGGCCAGAGTATCCTGGACCTTGCCGATGACCCGGAAAGAGCCTCGCGATTGCTCGAACAGCTCGGCGAGGTCTTCGTTTCTTTCACGCAGCAGGTGTGGAGCCGACTGCCTCTCTATCACGGCGGATATTTCGATGCCCAGTATTGTCTGTGGGCTCCCGGCCCGATCTGTCGCTTGCAGGAAGACGCGACCGCGCTGTATTCGCCGCGCTTGTACCGCCGGTGCTTGCAGGACGTGGATCGAGCCATCGCCCGACACTTTCCCTTCTGCTTCATGCACCTGCACTCCACCTCGATGCATCTGCTGGACGCCATCCTTGAAATCGAGTCCCTGCGCTGCCTTCAAGTCAACCGCGACGTAGGCGGGCCGCCCCTCGAACAGATGATCGGCTATTATCGCCGCATTCAGGCGTCCGGCCGGTCTTTACTCATCCGTGGTTCTTTCACCGCCGACGAGCTGCGCCTTTTGATAGACCGGTTGGACGCACGGGGATTGTTGCTCTACCTGATGGTCGAGAACCTCGCCCGGCTCGAAGATCTCCGCAAGGCCATCGGGTAACCACGAAAAACCGGGCTACGCCGGCGCGGCGGCTTTTGCCCGGGGCCGCCGACCGGCGTACCGTGTCGGCCCGGGAGTTGCGCGAACAGGAGACCGAAAATCGGGCCGCCTGTCGGCCAGAGCGGCCGGGGTTGTCCGGTTCGCCGCGCAGGAGTTACACAAAGGCCCCGACGGGAGAGCCTTGGACGGCGGCCAGGGATCCTGGAGCTTGGGATGCGTAGTTACAGCCGCGATTGGCGATTCGTAATAGATAAGTACGCTCAGCAGTTGGTGACAGGACGTGGAAAAGGAAACCCAATTACTGGATTGAAAGGAGAGCCGTTTGCTAAACCGGCTCGCAGGAAAATCCGCCGCCGCCGGGACACAGCGGCTTGCAGGGAACGCGAAACTTCGTTGGGCCATCCGGATCTCAGGAATCTTGGTAGATCGTTTTCGGGAAGGCGGGCATAGCCCCCAGTGTAGTTCTGGACGCATTGATCGGGATCGTGTGCTTCGTTCTTAAACGGCACACCGCTGAGTTCCGAGCACACGGCTCGGTCGCGCGCGGGGCGGCACGGGATAAACCGAGGCGCTACCCGGTGTCGTCACACGTCGTCGCAATTCAGGTCGGCGGAAGTCTGGAGCGGCCGCGCAGGGGTCGAAGCTCAACGCTCGGGTCGGGTGGAGGCTGGTTGTGAAGTTACGGGAGCAGCGATCACGGCGCCTTGAAGCAGCAGCTCCGTGCGGACCAACTGCGGATCCAGGTCCCTGGGGCGGACGTTCCGCTTGACCGACAGAGCCGCGGCCACCCCCGCTGCCTGGCCTGTGGCCAGGGAAGTGCCCTGAACACGAGTCGAGCCGTGTGCTTGGTGCGTCGTGGAAATGGGTTTGCCGGCCACCAACAATTGGTCCACCTCCAACGGAATCAGGCAGCGATAGGGGATCTCGTAAGGCGCCGGCGGATTCTCTTTGTGGGGATGCACCCCGACAAAACCGTTCGTGGGGTGGATGTCAATCGGCCAGGCTCCCACGGCGATGGCGTCGTCGAAGCGCGCCCCGCTGGCGACGTCCCGTTCGCTCAGGACATACTCACCCACCACTTTGCGGCTTTCGCGGATATGAAGCTGGCTTCCAGCACAGAGGATGCGGCTGGAAGCCAACTGCGGAACGCGACGGCGCAACGCATCGAAGATGGATAGCATCTGCTCGCGTGCCGTCATTTCGGCAACGCTCAATTCCAGAGGGTCAACCGGGTTTCCGTACACGCGGGTACAGTTGAGGGTCACCTCAGTCGCGGCCAAGCGGATGATCCAAGGCCCGCCGAAGATCTCGATCTCGCCTTCCAAATGGGCCTGATGGAGGGCAGAGCGACAAGCCTCCTCCAGCGTGCGCCAGTCGTCGGCGCACGCCACGTCGCCCAACCGGAACCAGCAGGTCAGCGCCTGCAAATCGCGGTCTACACGCAAGGGCGCCCCGGCAAAGTAGGCTAGATCCGCATCTCCGGTGGCATCCACCGCCACACGGGCGGCGAAGCGAGCCCGGCCGTCGCGCAGGGCAGCTTCAACTCCGCACAATCGCCGGCCCTGGAGCACGGCATCCACCACCAGCGCGTGGTACAGCACATGGACACCCGCCCGGCGAAGCAACCGGTCGGCAGCCACCTTGAGGCACTCAGGATGAACGACGAAGGTTTCCGGCGGGTTGTCATCGGCGGCCAAACCGCCCATCCGGGCCAGCTCCGCGATCAGATCGCTGGCGACGCCACGCACTACCTGAGTCGCAGGATCGCGACAACTCTTGACGGCATCCAGAGAATGGACCATGGCCGCTGTGTTGGTCCCCCCGCAATAGCCGTAGCGTTCCAACAGCAGCGTAGAGACGCCCAAGCGTGCGCAGGCTACCGCAGCGGCCAGCCCTGCGCTGCCGCCGCCACAAACGATCACGTCGTAGCTTTGACCATCCAATCGGCTTCGTTTCACAGAGTCCGTCTCCGGTCTTGAGAGCAATGTGCGGGGCTCCGGAGGCCCTGTAGGGATATTAACCGGTCCTTTACCATGTGTCAAGCCATTAGGGCTTTGCAGCCCTGTTTCAGAGTGGTTCAGGTAAGATGATAACGTGAGCTTGCGACGTTCGGATCGCCGCCCGCGGGAGGTCCGTCTGAAATGGGAGTCCATCGCGCGTACCCTAGCCACGCGAATTCACGAGGGCGCCTATCCGCCCGGCGCCTTTCTACCCCCGGAGAGGGTGCTGGCCGCCGAATTCCAGACCTCCCGCCCAACCATCCGTAAGGCCTTGCGAAAGCTGGCGGAATCCGGCTCCCTGGTGAGCGTGCCGGGCGTCGGCACGCGCGTGCCTGCTCCGGAAAACGCCAGATCCCCGGTCAATGGCAAGATCATTGCCCTGGCTCTGCCCGACATCACGAACCGCTTCTTCATCGAGGTAACCGAAGCTGTTGAATACGCCCTGCTGCAGCGGGGTTACCAGTTGCTGTTGGGCAACTATCGCCATCAGGCGGAGCTCGAGCAGTTGCAGATCCGGCAGTACGCCGAGCGCCAGGTCGCGGGTGTCATCCTGGGTCACGACGCGGGACGGCCCTTGCCCTCAGCCCTGGAACTGCTGAAGAAGGCCTCGATTCCGGTCGTGATGTTGTTCAATGCGCCCTTGGAATGCGACTACGACAGCGTGGTTGTGGATGAGCGGGCCGGCATCCAGCAAGTCCTCAGGTATTTGACCTCGTTAGGACACCGCCGGATCGCGTTCTGCCGTCCTCTCCCGGATCCGGAAGAACATCCCCGCGAGACGGCCTTCCGGCAGCTCATGGCTGAGCGGGGCCTGTCGGTACCCGAGCACTTTATCATTCCGTTCGCCGCTCTGGAGGACAGCAGTTGCGCTAAGCTCAAGCAGCTCATGAATAAAGATCCCCGCCCAACCGCCATCGTGGGCGGCAATGACCGGAGCGCTCTGATGCTACTGCGGCAATTGGCCAGGCTGAACATCCAGGTGCCCCAACTCATTTCCGTGACCGGCTTTGACAACCTGCGATTTACCGAGCACTTGCCGGTCCCGTTGACCACAGTAGACCAGCCAAAGACCGAAATGGGCCGGCGGGCCGTCGAGATGCTGCTGGAGCGCATTGAAATGAACGCCGGCTGGCCCCCGCGCCACGAAGTCTTCCAGCCTCATCTGGTGATCCGGGAATCGTGCACCGTACCGGCCCGCGCGTGAGAGGGCTTCCCTGGCCGGCGCCCATCCCCTGCGCGGTGCCTGTCACTGGGCAGCGTGCGTGGGCCGCCATTGCCTCTTGACATGTGGTAACTATCCGGTCTATACTTGCCGTGTAGCCGCCGGTTGCCCCGCGCGGCTCCTACGGAGGTCTGAAATGTCCGTTTCCCACCACTGCTCTTGGCTCGGCCCACTGGCCCTTCCATGGTTGCTAGCCATGCTCAGCTCCGGCCAAACCTTCACCGGCTCCATCCTGGGCATCGTCCAGGACAGCAGCGGCGCCGTCGTCCCAGGCGCCAAAGTGCTGGTGCGGGAGCAATCCACCAACACCGAGCGCTCGACCACCAGCAACCAACTCGGCTTTTACGAGCTGCCGCTGCTGCTACCGGGAACCTACCAACTCGAAGTTGAGGTGACGGGCTTCAAGCGTTTCACCCGCGCCGGCCTTCGCCTGGAAACCGGCCAACGCCTCGAGGTTCCCGTTGTCCTGTCACCCGGCGACGTGCGTGAGGTGGTCGAGGTCAGTGCAGAATCTCCGCTGTTGCAGACCACAGCCTCCTCCGTGGGGCATCTGGTGGAAAACAAAAAGATCGTGGACTTGCCCCTTTCGAATCGCAACCTGTTTCAGCTCGTGAACCTGGTCGCGGGAGTCTATGACTTCGGCGCCACGGCCGCACCCGCCACCAGCGGCTCGGTGGCCTTCGGCCGTTGGTCCTCCAACGGCGGCATGACAAACAGCAACGAATTCATGCTGGACGGGGCGACAGCCATTCTAGCCAACATGAACGCCGCCTCCATCATCCCTACCATTGACGCCATCGAGGAGTTCAAGATCCACACCAACGCGATGAGCGCGGAATTCGGACGCACCGGAGGAGCCGTCGTCAATGCGATCTTCAAATCCGGCACCAACACCCCGCATGGCTCGGTCTATGACTTCTGGAAGAATCGGGTGTTGAACGCGAATACCTGGGTGAACAATCGGAACGCCGCGCCCAAGGCCTTCACCAATATTCACACCTTCGGTTATTCCCTCGGCGGACCGGTCTACTTCCCAAAGCTATATGACGGGCGCAATCGAACGTTCTTCTTTCACAACCTCGAGGGTTATCGAGATGTCATGCCCACGCGCTGGCTGCTGACCGTTCCTACGGAAGCCGAAAAACGCGGGGATTTTTCACAGCGCGTAGACAGCAAGGGAAACCGCATTGTGATCTACGACCCGCTCACGACCGCCCTGGTCCCCGGCCAGACGAACAAGTACACGCGCCAACCCTTCGCCGGCAACGTCATTCCTGCCGCGCGCATTGACCCGGTCGCCAAAAACTTAGTACGTTATTATCCGAACCCAAACGTACCTCCTCCGGACGTGAGTAACATTCAAAATTATCTCACCTTCGCTTCAGGCAAGAATCGCCAGACCGAATGGACCCTGAAGCTCGACCACAACATCAGTGATAGCCAGCGCGCGTTCGTGCGGTATTCACAGAGCGCCCAGGGAGGAGGCGCCGGTAATCTGTTTGGGTCCGAGCCGGGCTGCTCCACGTGTCTGAAGCCCGGCAATCCCGCGGGCGCCTTCTCGGCCCGCGGCGGGGGATCCGATCTGTTCATCTACCCCAAAAATGCGGTGGTCGGTTACACGCACTCGCTGGGGCCGACACTTCTGTTGGATCTGAGATACTCGATGAATCGGCAGTTGTTGAGCCGACTGCCTCAATCCGGCGGTTTCGATCTGGAAGCGGCAGGTTTTCCGAAGCAGTTGGCGAACTCGGTCTGGTACCGAGTCTTTCCGCCCATCACCATTTCCGACGCCGAAGGCCTCGGCACGCGCTCCAACGGAGACTACCTGCGGCGTGGCGATCTGACTCATGCGATGCAAGGCAGCCTGACAAAGCTGCACGGGGCCCACACGGTCAAGACCGGCGGCGACTTTCGCATGTTCCGGTATGCCGACCTGCAAGCTTACGACATAACTCCATCATTCAGTTTCACCCGCGGTTGGACACAGCAAGATCCCTTTGCGGGACATGCCCTTGCGGGCTGGGGACCGGCAACCTTTTTGCTGGGCGCCATATCCGGCGGCAACAATCGCATCCCAGGCTCGATCGCCATTCAATTCTTTTACCTCTCGGGCTACGTCCAGGACGACTGGCGCGTGACGCCGCGGCTCACGCTCAACCTGGGGTTGAGATACGATCTGGAGACGCCCTTCACCGAGCGCTTTAATCGGACGAGCACGTTTGACCTGTCCGTGCGCGGGTCCGCTGCCGCCCGTTGGCCGAGCGCGGTGGGCGGCCTCATTTTCATGGGTAAGGACGTCCCCTCCCGCTATCGCAACCCTGTGGACCGCAATAATTTCGGCCCTCGCTTCGGTCTCGCGTATAAATTCACTGACCAATTCGTGCTGCGAGCGGCTTACGGCATCTTTTACCAACCCAGTCTGGTCTATGGTTACGGCGCTGGCTCCTTCGGCGCCAGCGGCTTCGACGGCGATACACCGGTGGTGACGACCATAGACGGAGGTCTCACCCCTTATCGCTATCTGCGGGATCCCTTCCCCGATGGCTTCAATCAGCCCCCCGGCAGTTCGCTCGGACCTGACACGTTGCTCGGCCAGAGCATCACCACACAGTTACGCGATCCCGTGATTCCCTATTCGCAACAGTACAACATCGGCTTTCAGTACCAGGTAAAATCCTATCTGATTGACCTCGGCTACGTAGGATCTCACGGCGTTAAGCAGGTGATCAACATCACGATGACGCAGTTGCCGCCGGAATACCTGCGCTTGGGAAACGAGCTCTATCGGACAGTGCCTAATCCGTTCCTGGGTCTAGTGGAACGGGGCTCTTACGCTAACCCCACATTGACCTACTGGACCTTGCTTCGGCCGTTTCCGCAGTTTGCGTCAGTCGCTAACAACTTCCGCACCAGCGGCAGCATGAGCTACAACTCCCTTCAGGCTAAACTGGAAAGGCGGTTCGCCAGGGGCTTTTCACTGATGGCCTCCTACACCTGGAGCAAGAACATCGGGGACGTGGGGGAGCGGTACTGGCAGGGCACCAGCTATCAGAACGCTTATGACCTACGGCCTGAACGATGTCTCTCGCCGCTCGACATTGCGCACCGCATGAGCGCGGCATGGATCTGGGAACTGCCATTCGGCCGGGGAAAGCGCTTCGCCGGTGCGGCGTCGGGGGTTGCCAACGTCTTGGTTTCTGGGTGGCAGTTGAACGGGACGGTGATTTTCCAGAGCGGCAGGCCGCTGGCCATCGGCAACCGCGTCAACCAGCTCCCTGGCGCTGCCAGTCAGCGTCCGACCAACAACGGCAAATCCGCCCGTCTGAAGCGCAACGAACGGACCCCGGACCGCTGGTTCGACACCTCGGTCTTCTCCGAGACGCCCGCCTTTGTTTTCGGCAATACCAGCCGCTTCTCCCCCGACCTGCGCGGACGCGGCCTCAGATGGGACAGTTGGATCGCGTCCTTCTTCAAGAACACCGCCCTACAGGAGGGCGTCTCTTTGCAATTCCGGGCTGAGTTCTTCAATCTGTTCAACCACCCCATGTGGGATGACCCGGGCACGACCGTGAACACGCCGTCCTTCGGGCGGGTGTTGACCAAGTCGGGTAATCGCACGGGTCAACTGGGGCTGAAGCTGCTGTTTTAGGATCACAAGACAAGGAACGACATGGGCGCCGGGAGGATCCCGTTTCTGTTTTCTCTTGCGGCGGCTTTTTGTGCGGCCGAGCTTCGCGTACTGCATTTGGAACCGACAGTGCTGTTTCCTCATGGCAGGCCTTTGCGGCAGATCGCCCGGTTGGCGCTCTTCAGTGAGAGTACGCAGCCGCTCCGCTGCCGGGTGTCCGTCCTGCTGAAAGATGCAGCCCCGGTCGAAGCTGGCGTGCTGGAAGTCTCTCCCGGCTACTCGGTACACGAGATCCTGGTTCCGGACGTGCAGGTCCGCACGCCGCTCGAACTGCGAGTTACGCACTCAGCGGAGGGGCGGCTGTTGGCTTCCCACCGACAGGATTGGATGCCTCAGCGCAAGTGGAAGATCTTCATCGTCAAATCTTCCCACGAGGACCTGGGATATGAGGATTACATTTTCAACAAACAGCGCGACATAGCGTTCTACATTGACCTGGCGCGGGCTATCAGCGGGCCGCGCGATCCCCCGCCTGACTCCGAGGAGGCTCCCTCAGGACGCTATCATTACACGCTGGAGTCCCTGCTCTTCCAGCGTAATTACATCGAAGAACGCTCGGAAGCCGCCTGGCGTGAAATTGTGGAGCGTGACATCAAACCGGGTCGGATGTCCCTGATGGGAGCGCCGCACGGCATCCATAGCCACTGGATGGACTACGAGGAACTGGTCCGGGCGACTTACCCTGGGCGACGAGAAGTTAGAGACCGTTTCGGACTCGACTTGAAGACCTTCATGATCGTAGACAATCCGAGCCTTTCCTGGTCCGGATGTCAGGCGGTAGCTGAGGCCGGCTTTCGATATGTGGCTCGCTGGGGCCAAGGCTGGCGCACGGGCAGCAACAACGACTACCAAAGGACTAAATTGCCCGCGATTTTCTGGTGGCAAGCCCCGGATGGCAAGAATCGTGTGTTGTTTGCTTGGCGCAGCCATTACGGGCTCAGCCTTTGGTATGGCCAGGCTAGCGGCGGTTACGGCGCTTTCATCGAAGCGGGCGCGCACAACCTTGACAGCGTCCTCAAGAAGGTGGAGTCCGGCGAACTGCTGGGACCGTACCCCTACGATGCCCTCGTGAATCCTGAATACGCCGACCATGAGGTTCCTTATTACCCTCGCCGTGCCCTTGCAGAATGGGCAAGGCGGTACCGGTACCCCGAAATCCGTATTGCCGACCCCACGGAGTTTTTTCAGTACATCGAAACGAAGTACGCCGCACAACTTCCCGTCTTATCCGGCGACTTGAACAACTTCTCAGCAGACTACGCCGCCATTGACCCGGATTCGCATGGCATCAAGCGTCGCGCCGCCCGGCTCCTGCCTTTGGCTGAGGCTCTTGGCGCGATCGCCGGGCGGCTCGATCCTTCGTTCCTACCGCCGGCGCGACTGATTGATCGAACCTTTACGCGGCTGTTCGATTACGACGAACACAGTTGGCCCACGCTACCCCAACCGAGCGACCATCAACTGTTCAACGCCCAGTGGGTGAAGATACACGAGGCACAGCGCGCGCTCGAGGGCGCTCGCAAGGCGTTGGAATTGAGCTACGGCGCACTGGCGCGACACATCGCGACGCCCTCCGGGCCCGCTGTCGTGGTGTTCAACCCTCTGGCGCATCCGCGGACCGATGTCGTGGAGGTGGATGCGTCTATAGCCGGACTGGTTGACTCCGTAACCGGGAGGCCGGCGCCGGTGGAGCAACTCCCGGGCGGCCGTACCCTCTTCATCGCTTCGAACGTACCTTCCTTCGGCTACAAGACGTACCGCGTGGTGGCCGACTCCACGCGGCCGCCGGCAGCTCTCGAGGCTCGTGAGGACGCCGTCTCGAACCAGTATTACGAGATTCGCCTCGATCGTAGAAGCGGAGCGATTGAAAGCATCTTCGACAAACAACTCAAGCGCGAACTGGTGGATCCGTCGGCGGCAGTGCGCTTCAACCAATTCATTTATTACGAGACCAAAGCACGCGAATCCCCGGAGGGTACACTCCACTCGCCGCCCGAGGCGAAAGCTCTCGCGCGGCACGTCGGCCCGGTTCGCGCTGACCTCACCGCCGTGATCGAGGATCCGGTAACCGGCGCGCGAATCACCCAGACGGTGATTCTTTACGACGGGCTGAAGCGAATTGACATCGTCAACCGCCTTGAAGACGTCCGCAAACTCTTCCCCAAAGAGTACTCTGACCGTTATCGCGGCAACATTTACTACGCTTTTCCGTTGGCCGTGGAGAACTTCGAAGCCAGGGTCGAATATCCCGCAGGCGTGGTTCGACCCTACACGGACCAGTTGCGCTGGGGGTCGCACGATTACCTGGTCGCCAACTGGTGGGTGGACGTCAGCAATCAACGCTACGGCGTTACGATGGCCCCGTGGAACGCCGTGACCGTCAACTTCGGTGAAATCCGCTACAACCGCTTTTCAATTGACTATCGCCCCACTTCTCCCCACCTGTACAGTTACGTGCTTTCCAACCGCATGGGCGACCTGCTCTGGCTGAATCCCGATGAAGTAGGCGCTACGGTGCGGTACTCGTTTACGTCTCACGCAGGCGACTGGAACTCCGGAGCGGTCACGCGCTTCGGCTGGTCCGTGGCCAGCCCCTTGGAGGCCAGGTTGTGCGCCGGCGGTCAGAAAGGCCCTCTTCCAGCGGACCAGTTCAGCTTTCTGTCCATCAGCGCGCCCAACGTACGCCTGCTAACACTGAAGCAAAGCGAGCAACCCGGTCGAGGCTGGGTTGTCCGGTTGGTTGAGACTGAGGGAAAGCCTACCGACGTGACTCTCGAACTGCCTGGTTTTCCGTTGGCAAAAGCGTTCGAAAGCGATTTAGTCGAAAACGACCGCCGTGTCCTGGAGGTTCAAGGACGCACGATTCGCCTGCGTATCGGGCCTTTCGCGTACTCCACCATTCGCTTTGTTGGGCCGAGCCAGGCTCCAGCACAGGTGAGGGACCTTCGCGGCAACGCGATCTCCGACAGCGCCATCCGCCTGACCTGGACAGGTGCATCGGGGCTCTATTACAACATTTACCGCTCAAAGGACTTACAGGCCCCGCCCACAGCCTATACGCTCGTCGGGCGCTCGGATAAGGCCGAATATCTAGACCGCGGTCTGGAATTGGATACCGCGTACCGTTATTTCGTGGCTGCGGTGACGGCTGACAATCTACAAGGCCCGGTCTCGGCGCCGGTGGTCGTTCGCACACTGAGAGAGAACAGGACTCCCCCGGCGCCGGTCGAAGAGCTGGGCGTCGTTCGGAGGGCGCCGGATCGCCTGATTCTCTATTGGCGCAAGAGTCCCGAGCCGGATGTGGCCCGCTACTTCATCCACCGCGCTGAGAGCGCGGAGTTTCAGGCTACCGAAGCGACCCTGGTCGCGGTTCAGCCTCCAACGGACCGGTTCTTGCAAATCTACGCCGACCCCAACCTTCAACCGGGCAAGACTTACTATTATCGGGTGTTTGCAGAGGACTGGGCGGGTAATCGGCAGCGCGAATCGCCACTGGCGAGCGCCACAACTCCCGCACGGTAGCGCCGAAGATGGTGATGAAGGACGTGATTCGAGTTGCGTTGGTCGGTTGCGGAGGCGTTGCCCGCCGGTACCGTAGAGTGTACGGACGACTGCCCGGCGTAAAGGTCGTCACTGCCATTGACGTAAGCGAGACCGAGGCGGCTGAGACCGCAGCGGAGGTCGGCGCTGAGCGCGTTTCGCAGAGTTTCGAAGACGCCCTGGCAGGAAACATTGATGCGGTGGTCATTTCAACGCCGAATGACCTCCACTGCGAGCAGGCGGTCGCGGCACTGAAGGCCGGTAAGCACGTGCTGCTTCAAAAGCCGATGGCGCGTAACGTCAAAGAGTGTGACGAAATCCTGGCTGCGCGTCGGAGTTCCGGGGCGACGCTGGGCATTTACATGAACCTGCTCGACCATCCGCTGTTTTGGGACTTGCGCGAGATGGTCGCTTCGGGATACCTCGGCGTCATTGCGTTGCTGAGCGCGCGCTTGGCCCAACCCGAGGAAGTCGTTGCCCCGGCTGTCTTTTTAGCATCGCCGGAGTCCGCTCATCTTACTGGTCAGGTCCTCACCGTGGATGACGGCGCCTCGGCGGTGGGTTGCTATAGCTACGAAACTTACAAGCGCCATGCTGCTCACGCTTGACCCCGCCAGCTCAGCTATGGCGTTCGCGAAAGCCTCACGCATCTGCCGATGACCTATCGCCGCTTGCGCTGGATCTTACTGGGTTTGCTCTTCCTGGTTACCGTTCTGAATTACGTGGATCGCCAAACGCTCTCGGTTCTTGGTCCCACCCTGCGCCATGAGTTGCGGCTGAGTGAAAGCGATTACGCGAATGTCGTCACCGCGTTTCTGCTTCCCTATACGGTGATGTACACATTGAGCGGGCGCTTCGTTGACCGCGTGGGCGTGCGCCTGGGCCTTTCGGTCTGCTTGTCCTGGTGGTCACTGGCTACCATGCTTACGGCTACAGCGCGGAATGCGCTCCAGCTCGCTGTGTGGCGCTTCCTGCTCGGGATCGGAGAGCCGGGGGTCTTCCCGGCGGGCATCCGGGCCGTCGCCGAGTGGTTTCCTCGGCGGCAGCGGGCCCTGGCGGCGGGCATATTCTCTTCCGGAAGTGCGGTAGGCGCAATCGTGGCGCCGCCCCTGATCGCCTGGCTGACGTTGCGGCTGGGCTGGCGCTACGGCTTCTTCATACCCGGTACAGCAGGCTTTCTCTTGCTTCCTTTCTGGATCTGGCTCTACAGACCCCCGCAAGATCATCCCGCGGTAACAGCCGCCGATCTGGCGATCCTCAAGCAAGATGGGGAGCCGGATCGGCCCCGACCATGGCTCGATCTTTTGAAACGCCGAAAGGTTTGGGCGCTTGTTTTGCCTCGCATCGCCAGTGATCCTGTCTGGTATTTTTACCTCTTTTGGCTGCCGGATTACCTGCAACGAGGCAGGGGCCTCTCGCTGACGCAAGTGGGCGCGTACGGTTGGGTGCCGTTCCTATTCGCTGATCTCGGCAACCTCGGCGGAGGGGCTGTATCGGACTGGCTGGTTCGGCGCGGTATCCCTGCGGCCCGGGCTCGACTGGCGGTTTTGGCGGCCGTCGGCGTGCTCGGTCCGATGGGCGCCCTGGTAGGAAGGGTAAGCACCGCTACGGCCGCGATTGGACTTACCTGCCTGGTCGCATTTCTTACGCAAGCATGGGCTACGAACATGGCGACCCTGGCGGCGGACCTGTTTCCCCGCAGCGAGACAGCATCGGTGGTCGGTCTGATGGGTACGGCGGGGAGCCTCGGCGGCGCCATGTTTAGCCAGGTGCTCGGTTGGCTGATCGCGTCATTCGGATATCCGGCCGCTTTCCTGTTGGCAGCCGCTCTGCACCCACTGGCGGCACTCACATTGTTTGCTCTACTCGGGCCGACCTCGCGGCAACCGGGACCCAGGGATGTCGTCCCATGACGCCTCGTCAACGGTGGCTTGCCTTGTTTTCAGGTCAGCAACCAGACCGCATCCCCAGTGATTACTGGGCAACGGCGGAGGTGACCGCGCGCCTCCAGGTCGAATTAAGCTGCTCGAACGAGGTCGAGTTATGGCGCAAGTTAGGCGCCGACACCTTGGTCCGGGTGGCTCCCCGTCATCCCAGAGCGCAAGAACAAACTTGGTATCTCCAGTCTCTTTATAGTATCTGGGGAATCGAAACAGTGGAATGCCCTTACTTAGAGCGAGCCGGTACTTACCTGGAAGTGATTTCCAACCCGCTAGGAGTTTGTTGAAAAAGCAGGTTCCGTAGCGAGATCTGGGGTCGGCCGTTACTTTTTTACTGGCTAACAGACCCCCAAGCCCAGCTCCAGACTGCCCCACAGCCGCCTTCTGGCGGCCGGAACCCGCCTCTGGCCCGCATTTACGCGCACTGCGCCCTCAGTTTTGAGAGGCGCAGTAAGTTGAAAGCTGCGCAACTGAACACAAACAG